>Ga0210405_10002482_pt1 | contig 19092 bp, 14 predicted proteins | sample IncBWH11MmetaG_FD_155492 | JGI IMG/M metagenome (GOLD analysis project Ga0210405, IMG submission 155492) | Forest soil microbial communities from Barre Woods Harvard Forest LTER site, Petersham, Massachusetts, United States - Inc-BW-H-11-M | ecosystem: Environmental > Terrestrial > Soil >... | reverse complement strand
AGTCAGAAGTTGGGTTGCAACTTTTTTCGGCTCCCGCAGCGCGGTCATGTTAAAATCGACCAGTGGTTGAATCGGCGCCGCAACAATATTCGAGGGAGGACGTCCGCCGGATGCTGGCCATATCGGGTCAGCAACTGCGCGGCTGGCAGCGGAAAGGCTTCATTCCGCCGGACGACGCATTCTCATTTTCCGACCTGATCGCGCTGCGGGCGCTGCAGAAATTGCGCGAGAGCCGCATCCCTTCGAAACAGATCGGCCGGGCGTTGGTCTCGCTGAAGCAAAAGCTGTCGGATGTGGAATGGCCGCTTTCCGAGCTGAAGATCGTTTCCAACGGACGGTCGATCGCGGTCCAACTGGCCGGGCAGAAGATGGAGGCGATCACCGGGCAGATGCTGTTCGATTTCGACACCGCCGAGATCGCCGCGGTGAGAGCCTTCCCGCAATCGGCGAAGGCGCACGGCGGCAAACATCAGAAGCTGGCGGACGAAAAGCAAGCGGAGATGTGGTTTCAGCGGGGCCTGGAGCTGGAAGAATCGGGCGCGCCGCCGACGGAAGCGCTGGAAGCTTACAAGAAGGCCGTGGAGCTGAATTCAAGCGCGGCTGGGGCGCTGGTGAACCTGGGCACCATTCACTATCACCTGCACAAGTTCAAAGAGGCGGTTGAGTACTACCAGAAAGCGATCGAGGTGGATCCACGCTATCCGCTGGCGCACTTCAACATGGGAAATTTGCGCGACGAGCAGGGGCACATCGCGCAGGCGCTCGAGCATTACGAGACGGCGTTGAAATTGAACCCGGACTATGCCGATGCGCACTACAACGTCGCTCTGCTGTGCGAGCAGACCGGCGATTTCCTCAAAGCGACTAAACACTGGAAGGCGTATTTGAAAGTGGACGGGTCGAGCTCCTGGGCCAGCATCGCGCGGCGCCAACTGGAGAAGCTGCGGAAGATCACGGTGGTTTCGAAGGGAAACGGACCCGCGTAACCCTCTAGCGAAAGCGCGGCGTGAAAGGCGGCGGCAGGTAAAATTGCCTGCCGCGCAACATTGCCTGCCCAGCATAGCAGCAAGCCGCAAAGAGCAATGATCGCAGCGAACGCAGGCCATCAGAGCCTATGGGCGAAACCGTCTGCGCGTTGCGATTATTTCACCGCTCGCTTACGCGCGCGGCTCTGTTCGCAGGCGGAACGGGCGACTCGAACAGCGGAGGAATCAGTTGGCGGTTCCACGCCTCGAGATTCGCACTCATCTTCGCTACTAAATCCGGCCGCGATGGCGCGAGATCGTTCGATTCCGCAATGTCGGTTTCCAGGTCGAACAACTGCGGGCTCGCGCCGCGGATGCGCACTAGCTTGAAGCGATTTTCCCGCACTGCGAACAACACGCCGCCTCCGGTGCGCCAGAACAGGCGCTCATGCGGAGGCGATGAACTCTTGCCCAGCAGATGCGGCAGCAGGTTCACGCCATCCAACTTCTCCTGCAGCGCGGGGGCCAGATTCACTCCAGCCGCGGCCGCCGCTGTGGGAAAAATATCGAGTGATATGACGGGTCGATCATAGGTCTTTCCTGCGGCGAGGCGGCCCGGCCATCGGACTATGAATGGAACGCGAATACCACCCTCATAAACTTGTCCCTTGGCTCCGCGCAGAGGATCGTTTCGCGTACCGTTGACATCGTGCAGCGGGCCGCCATTATCGCTGAGGAAAAACAGCAGGGTGTCCGATTCCAGTTTCAGCTCGCGCAATGTGGAAACCAGACGCCCGACACCATCGTCCACGGCGGAGGTCATCGCGGCGCAGAGCTTTCGCTTCTGATCGGTAATGTGCGCAAAGCGGTCCAGATACTTTTCCGAAGACTGCTGCGGCGTGTGAGGCGCATTGTAGGCGAGATACAGAAGGAACGGGTCGCCAGCGTGCCGGCGGACAAAGGCGCAGGCTTCGCGCGAGAAAGCGTCGGTCAGATACTCTTTCTCCTCGACAGGCTTGCCGTCGCGCTGGATGGGAATCACGTACTCCTTGGCGTCGGGCGTCATCTGCGCTTTGAAGTAATCGTGGCCTCCGCCGAGGAAGCCGAACGATTCCGAAAAGCCGCGCTTGAGCGGGTGATGGTGCGGCGCGGCTCCAAGATGCCACTTGCCGATGTGTCCGGTGGCATAGCCGCCGTCGCGAAGAACTTGCGCGATGGTAGTTTCCGATACAGGAAGACCAGACACCGCGTCGCTCGGATCGTACTTGGGGTTGTTCTCATGGCCGAAGCGCTGCTGGTAGCGGCCGGTCATCAGTCCGGCGCGCGTGGGGCTGCAGAACGGATGAGACACGTAGCCGCTGGTGAAGCGGACGCCGGACGCGGCGAGGCGGTCCAGATTCGGTGTGGGGATATCCTTAGCGCCCTGGAAGCCGACGTCGGCGTAGCCCAGGTCGTCGGCGAGGACGATAATGATGTTCGGCTTGCGCTCTGCGGCGCGCGTGCAAACCGAAGACGCAATCGCGGCGGAAACCGTGCGTAGAAAATCGCGCCGGTTCCACTCAGACATGTTTAGGATCCGGATGAATCCAGGGTTGACGATAGGGGCGCTGCAGCAGCCGATTGGCCTCCTCATCGCCGGCGATGCGCTGCTTCTCAGCATCCCAGGTGAGCGTGCGGCCGGTCTTCATTGCCAGGTTGGCGAGGATGCAGCTTGAAGTTGAGATGTACCCTTGTTCGATATCGGAAACGGGCTTGCCGCGCGAGGCGATGTTGGCGAGGAAATCTCGCATGTGCTTGCGTATGGCAGGGGCGACGTGTTTCTCCAGGCGAGGCTCGGTCTTGTCTTCGGGGTATTGCTCGAGCTCATAGGTCACGTCGCTATGGATCGGCTCACCTTTGTCCGGCGTGAAATCGTAGCCCATCAGGCCCGCTTTGAGCATCCCTTTATCGCCGTAAAATGTCGCGGCCCAGGTATATTTCGGGTCGGGCGCCTGACCCCAGTGGCGGTGTGTCCAGACCACTTTCACGTCGTCGAAATCGAAGGTTGCGGTCTGGGTGTCGGAAATATTCGCCTTACCTCCGACGTCGATCAATATGCCGCCCGACGACGAGACGCGCTTGGGCCAACCGAGCCCCATCATCCAGCGAACCATGTCGTACATATGGATACACATGTCGCCCACCGTTCCGTTTCCGTACTCCATGAAGGCGCGCCACTGTCCGGGATGGACGAGGGCGTTGTAGGGGCGCATGGGGGCGGGGCCGGTCCACATTTCGTAATCCAGATTCTCGGGCGGCGCGGTATCCGGCGGATTCGCGCGGCGCGGACGCGTGTAACAGCAGATGTCGACATAGGCGATCTTCCCGAGCTTTCCGGCGGCGACGATGTTTTCGCGAGCCTCAATAAGGTGAGGCGTGCTGCGCCGCTGCATTCCGACCTGCACTACGCGGTTGTACTTGCGCGCCGCCGCCAGCATCGCCTGGCCCTCGAGGATGTCGACGCTGATGGGCTTCTGCACATAGACATCGGCGCCCGCCTTGAGAGCGGCGATCATTGCCAGAGAATGCCAGTGGTCGGGGGTGGCGACGAGGACAATGTCCAGGTCTTTCTCCTTGAGCATTTCGCGGTAGTCGCCGTAGGTGCGAGGCGTCTTCTTCGACGCCTGGCGGCCGGATACCAGCCCGGCGGCTTCGGCAAGCATCTTTTTATCGACGTCGCAGAGGGAGACGACTTCGACGGGCGCGACTTGGATGAGGCGAAACAAATCGCACTTGCCATACCAGCCGCAGCCAATCACGCCGACGCGTTTCGGCTTTTCCTCGGCAAGGGCAGCGGCTAAACTGGCAGTGGTGGTGGAAAGAAAGTGACGACGGTCCATGGTCATTCATTATATTCGTGGTGAGGGGTAGAATGAAGCCATGGCAACCACCACTCACAAGTCGACGGCCCTGAAGAATGGGGGAAAAGCGAAGCCAGCGGTTTCGAAACTGGGCAGAGATCTCCGGCGAATCAGCGAGAGGATCGAAGCATCAGGCGAGAAATTGCTAACGCGCCGGGAACTAGAGCGCGAGGTTGCGGACCGTCGGGGCGGGGGTTTTTGACGGTTCCTATCCCAGCAGAATTAGCGATGTGAATCTGGAAGATTTAGAACCGTAGGAGATAAACACCATGCCTATGAAGAACCCGCCTCACCCCGGAGATTTCATCCGGACGGAGATTATCCAGCCGGCGGGCCTGTCGGTAACGGCAGCCGCCACAGCCCTTCACGTTTCCCCGGCCCGCACTGTCCAGCCTGCTCAACGGCAGCGCCGACCTCTCCGGGAATATGGCGTTACGCATCGAAAAGGCGTTTGGGGATGAAGATGGACACGGTCATGCGTATGCAAGCATCCTACGACATTGCACAGACGCGCAAGCGGGAGAAAACAATTCGCGTCCGGCGCATTCACGCGCCCGCCGGCGTTCATGCATGACGTGGAATTGGAGCTGAACATACGCCGACGCGTTTCGTTTCCGTGATCATTCATTATGTTCGGGCTGAGGGCTACAATGAAGTCATGCCAAGAACAACTCATAAAGCAGCCGACCGGAAGAATGGCACAAAAGCGAAGCCGGCAGTTTCGAAGCTGGGCGAAGAACTCCGGCGAATCAGGGAGAAGATCATAGCCTCAGGCGAGAAGATGCTCAATCGGCGGGAACTTGAACGCGAGATTGCGGACCGTCGAGCCGGGCGATTCTAAGCGTCTTGTGATTCGAACATTCCTCGATTCCGGCGTGCTGATCGCCGCAGCCCGAGCGCTGGATCGGGCGGGTGAGCGAGCACTCCAACTGCTCGAAGAGCCTAACCGCATGTTCTTCACCAGCCCGTTTATTTACCTTGAGGTCGTACCTAAAGCCATCTTTTATCGAAGGCGGCTGGAACAATTGTTCTACGAGAAATACTTCGGAAGCGCCACCTGGTTCCGAGATATCGTCCGAATTGAAGCTCTGGCAAGAGCGGAAGCCGCTGACGCCGGTCTCGGCGCAATGGACTCCCTACACGTAGCGGCGGCACGACTAGCGAATGCCGAACAGTTCATCACTACCGAAAAACCACACAAAGCCATCTATCGATCTTCGATCGTCAAAATCGTATACCTGTTCAGCTAACCAATCCTTGTAATATGATTAGAGTTTATGACACGCCGAACCTTCATCCACACTAGCGCCGCTTTGAGCGCCGCGGCCCAAACATCCAAAGGCTCCGCCGGTGACAAGATCACAATCGGCATGATCGGCACGGGCGCACGCGCGCAGGAACTAATGCAAGCCATTCTTAAGAAGCCGCAGGAGGCGGAAATCGTGGGAGTGGTCGACGCCTACAAGGGACGCGTGGAGCGCGCCGTTGAACGCACCGGAGGCCGCGCCAAAGTGTACGGGAATTATCACGATCTGCTCGCTCAGAAATCGATCGACGCGGTGGTTGTGGCCACTCCCGATCACTGGCACAGCCGTATTATCCTGGATGCGATCGCCGCCGGCAAAGACGTCTACTCGGAAAAGCCGATGACGTATCGGGCCTCGGAAGGCGGCGAGATTATCAATGCCGCGCGCGCGGCCGGCAGGATCGTCCAGGTCGGCAGCCAGGGAGTCAGCTCGATCAGCAACCGCCAGGCCAAGGATCTGATTGTGTCCGGAAGACTCGGCAAGGTGACGATGATTCGCGCCTCCTATAACCGGAACACGGCATCCGGCGCCTGGATCTATCCGATCCCGCCCGACGCATCGCCGAAGACGGTGGATTGGGAGATGTTCCAGGGCCCGGCGCCCAAGCGGCCGTTCAGCCTGGAACGCTTCTTCCGCTGGCGCTGTTACGAGGATTACTCCGGCGGCATCGCCACCGATCTGTTCGTGCACCTGTGCACCACCATCCATTATTTAATGGATGCGAAAATGCCTTCGGCGGTGGTGGCGATGGGGCAACTGTATCGCTGGAAGGAAAGCCGCGACGTGCCGGACACGATCAATGCCATCCTGCAATATCCGGAAGGGTTCGCGGTCAATCTCGGCTCCTCGTTCAATAATCAGTTTTCATCCGAGGCGGGATTTCAGGTGCTGGGCACTGAAGGAGCTCTCACCATCACCGGAACTGGAACGAGCTTTTATCCGGAGAATGTGCGGGAAGACAATCGCTGGATCGTGGAATCCTGGCCGCGCGCTCTGGAAGAGGCCTACTATAAGGATCCCAAGATCATCGAGAGCGAAGTGCAGACGCGCCCGGCCGCTCCCGTCGAGCACCTGAAAGACGACGGGGTCGACCAGACCTTCTCGCACATGGGAAACTTCCTGGAATCGATTCGCACGCGCAAGCCTTTCTGGGAAGACGCCGTAGCCGGTCACCACGCCGCGGCCTGCGCGCACCTCATCAATCTTTCGGCGAAGCGGAAAAGACTGGTGGAGTGGGACTTCGCCAAGGATGACATCCGGGCGTAACCGTAATACCCCTAGCGATTCTCGCCTTAGTACCCTATTCTTCAGTTCTTCTCCGCCGATTCTATTTCCAAAGGAATTGCTTGGAAACTATAACGGTATACGTCTGCGAATCGCAGCCGATAGTGATTGAAGGTCTTAAGCGTGCGCTAGAGGGTCATAGTGACCTTCAACTAGTGGGGGCCAGTTCCTCTATTGCCGACGCTTTGGAATCGATCGCGGCGGTTCAACCGAATATCATCCTGCTCGATCAGGCGGCGGGCAATAAGGCGGCTTTCGAACTAATACCGAAGATCCGGATGCGCTCACTGCACAGCCACGCGATTCTTTGGGTCACCAACGTTACCGAGGTCGAATCCTTTCGCGCCCTGCAGAGCGGCATGCGCGGCATCCTGAAAAAGACACTTCCGGTGGAATCCGTCGTCGAGTGCCTTCGCGCGGTCGGGCGCGGTAACATCTGGATCGAAAATTCGATCTCCAATCAGGTTGTCGGCTTTCTCAACCGCCGCAACCTGCCGCGACTTACTCCGCGTGAGTACGAGATTGTCGCGCTCATCTGTCGCGGGATGAAGAATAAACAAATCGCCGGAGAGCTTTCGATCACCATCGGCACCGTCAAGGTACACTTGATGCACATCTTCGAGAAGACCGGCGTGAAGGATCGATTCGAGCTGGCCTTGGAAGCTCACAAATTGATCGGACTAAATTCGGTGGAAGAAGCCGAGCCCTTACATGCTTCCTAAGCGTCAGTAAGTGGAATCCCTTGCGTAAAGTTCGGGCCCAATCCGAGCTAAAGAGTTTAAAGATTCTTTCCGATTTACTTCTCACGTACTAGAACCCCAGAAGTAAGTATGTGCCAACAGGTATAGCACCGGACTATTGTGATATGCAGGCTCTGACAACTACCTCCATCCCTACCGCGAAAACTTATAGCTGGGCTGGGATGTTGCTGCCTTCACTAACCGATTTTTTCTTTGCAGCGCTGCTGCTCTGGTTATTCGTGGGCGGCGGTGGAAAGAGCTTGCTCGGAGATGGCGACACAGGCTGGCATATCCGGACCGGCGATTATATTCTCGAACACCATGCTGTACCCCGGAAGGATATCTTCACATTCACCAGACCCAACGAGCCTTGGTTCGCCTGGGAATGGTTGAGCGACGTGCTGTTCGCGCGGATCCATCAGGCTTGGGGGCTCAAGGGAATCGTATTACTGGCGGGGGTTCTGTTGTGCGTTACAGCCACAATCCTGTTCTGCCACATGTTGTGGAGCGGCGGCAATTTATTTTTAGCATTGGTGGCGGCGATACTGGCGAACGGAGCTTCTTCGGTCCATTTTCTCGCGCGGCCGCATATCTTCACGTTTCTGCTGCTGGCGCTCAGCATGTGGTTACTGGCGCGTGACCGGCGGCGTCCGGATCGAGCTATCTGGCTGCTTGCGCCAGCCACGGCCATATGGGTGAACCTGCATGGCGGATTCCTCGCGCTCATCGCCTGTCTGGGATTGACGGCGGCCGGCTATGGACTGCAATGGTTGTTCAGCCGCGGCTCGGGCGATCTGTTTTTCCTGCGGCGCTACTCGATTCTGACCGCGGTCTGCTCGCTGGCGACGCTCGCCAATCCCTACGGATACCGCCTTCACATGCACCTGGCCGAGTACCTTCGATCGAGTTTTGTCATGGACGCGGTACAGGAATTTCAGTCCCCCACGTTCCGCGGCGAGAGGATGTTTCAGTTCGAAGTACTGTTGTTCGCCGGTTTGGCGATGGCCGGAGTGCTGTTGACAAAGAAACGGTTCGTGGAAGCGCTGCTGATCCTGTTCTGGGCGCAGGCGGCCCTGACGTCGGTGCGGCACGTTCCGATTTTCGCGATTGTGGCGGCGCCGATTTTGATAGGTCAGTTGACCGAAGTCTGGAACGACTGGACGCGGTTCAAATCGCGCAACTCGATTGCCGGCATCTTTCGCGACCTTGGCCAGGAGTTCGCCGCTAAGTCGCTGCGGGCGACGATCTGGGCGCCGGTAATGGTGTTCGCAATGGCGATGTCCATGGCGTCTTCAGCGAAGAGCGATACCTGGCTCGACGATTTTCCCAAGGCCAAGTTTCCAGTTGCGCTATTCAACCAGTATTCGGCGCGGCTGGCTCCAGCTACCGGACAGATGCCGCGTATTTTTACCTCCGACGAATGGGGTGATTACCTTACATACCGGTTCTATCCAAGTATCCGAATCTTTGTAGATGGACGCAGCGATCTTTACGGCGCGGCGTTGGGAAAAGAGTATGTCAAGTTAGCTAGCGGCAACTATGAATGGGAGCGCTTACTCGATCGTTATGGTATTGAAATCGCAATCGTTCCCGTGGAGTGGCCGCTGGCCGAGTTACTCAAGAGAGATACCGGCTGGCGACTGGTCAAGGACGACGGCTTAGGTATCTTATTTGAACGTAGATCGCCGGTACTAATGAAAACTGAAGTTTCCGCCGAAAGATCTAATTCAATCACAAGGTACCTGCTGCCATGAGTAATACGACTTCGCGGAAAGTGAAAACTCGCTCGGCACTCGACACAGCTACAGTCGCGCCGGGCAAAGCGATTCATCGGCACTCGCGAAAGCCGGCTTCTCTTCCCCGATTGAGTTGGAGCTTGCCATCGGGAGAGAGCTTGGCGGAGTGCGCCTTGAAGTTTGGTTTCCTCGCGCCGCGATTGCTCGGATCCTCGAGCGCCCGCGTTTTAGAGTTGATTCGATTTCGGGAGGTACGGTGAGCGCGCGCACACTGCTGATCGTGATTGTCGGGGTGGCCGGAGTGCTGGAAGACCTGACCCGGCGGCGGATATCGAACTGGACGTCGGGTGGCGCGGTGATCGCCGGATTGATCGTGCATTTTGCGCAGAAGGGTTGGAGCGGCGCGCTGCATTCTCTTTTGGGCGCGGCGATCGGCTTCGGCGTATTCCTGATTTTTTATCTGCTGGGTGGAATGGGCGGCGGAGACGTAAAGCTGATGGCGGGTTTCGGAGCTTTGTTGGGAGACGGCCGGATTGTGCCGGCTGCTCTGCTGGCGGCGCTTACCGGCGGCCTGATGGCGATGGTTTATCTAGCCGTTCGCGCGGTCGCGCGGCGGGCTGGTTTTGGCGGAAAAGCCTCTGAGAGCATTCCCTATGCTCCGGCGATTACCGCGGGCGCCTGGCTGGCGCTAGTTTTCGAAATGTGACTTCGAGGAGAAGAGGAATATGGATCGCAGGTTACTGACAGTTTTGGGAATGAGTGTCGTTTTGGCGTTGGTGGTGGCGGGGATTTTTTATCAAGTCTCCTCGCACGCCTCGGCGGCGCCGGCGGTGGCCACCAAAGATATGGTGATCGCGACCGAGTCCTTGCCTCTCGGGCTGGCCGTTAAGCCGAATCATGTGAAAGTCATCAAAGTGCCAGTGAGTATGTTCCCTAAGACCGCCTTCTCGAAGGTTGACGACGTGCTCGACCGATCGGTGATCAGCGGCATCGTTCACGATGAGGCGTTGCTCGAAGAGCGCCTGGCGCCGCGCGGCAGCGGCATGGGCTTGCTGCCGATCATCCCGACCGGCATGCGGGCCTTGGCGGTGCGCGTGAACGAGATCATCGGCGTGGCCGGATTTATTCTCCCGGGCACCCGCGTCGACGTACTGGTCACCGGCCATCCGCCGACTGGCTCGACCACCGACGTCACCACCACGGTGTTGCAGAACATCACCATACTTTCCGCCAACCAGCAGATGCAGGACAATCGCGGCGCGGCGATCAACGCGACCGTGGTCAACGTTTTGGTCACTCCCGACCAGGCCGAGCTGCTCACGCTGGCCGGCAACGAAGGCAGAATCACGCTGGTGCTGCGGAACGCCATCGATCAGAAGACCGACCCGGTTCAAGTGCATGAGACCAGCGAGCTCTACAGCGGAGTCCGCAAGCCTAAGCCCGTCCTGATGGCCAGGGCGCCGAAGACTAAGGTCGCGCCGCCGCTGCCGCCGCCCCCACCTCCTGCGCCAGTGGCCGCGCCGGTAGTTGTGCCCGAAGAGATCATCATGATCCGCGGGCGCGAGAAGACTGTTGAATTGCTCGGGACCAAGAAGCAGTAAATCGAGAAGAAACAGAAACGAGAAACTGTTTGGTGACCCTATGAACCATGCGATTGCAAGATTTTTCGGAGTAATGACACCGGTTCTGTATGCGGCGGCTTTGGCGATTCCTTTCGCCGGGGCGATCGCGCCTGAACTGTTGGCCCAAGCGGGCAACCAGGAGTTGAAGCTGACGGTGGGGAAGAGCGTCGTCATCGATTATCCCTCCGATATCGGGCGCATCTCCACGAGCAACCCGGACGTCGTCGACGCGGTGCCTATCACCGCTCGCGAGATCCTCATCAATGCGAAAGCCAATGGCCAGGGCACCCTGGTGGTCTGGTCGAAGACCGGCGAACGCAGTTTCTTCTCGGTGACGGTGGACCAGAATCTGGAGCCGATACAGAAGCTATTGAAAGATACCTTCCCCAACGAGACCATCGATGTCCGCGCGGCGCGCGATTCAGCCTCGCTCAACGGGAGAGTCAGCAGTCAGATGGTGTCGGACCGCGCTCAGGCGCTGGTGGTTCCCATGGTCAAGTCGGTCGTCAATAACCTGCAGATCATGGCCGGGCCGGTGGAGAAGCAAATCGTGCTGCACGTGAAATTTGCTTCGCTCGACCGCTCCCGGGCAGACCAGTTGGGCGTCAACATCCTGTCGACCGGCGCAGCCAACACCCCGGGGCGCATAACCACGGGCCAGTTCCCCTCCGGTGGCCCGAGCACTGTGTCGGGCACTATCGGCGCCGCACTGGCCGGAACCGCGTCTCAGTTCTCCCTGGCCGATGCGCTGAATATCTTCGCCTTCCGGCCGGACTTGAATCTGGGCCTGGTGATCAAGGCCCTTCAGTCGGACAACATCTTGCAGATTCTGGCCGAGCCGAACCTGGTCACCACCAATGGTAAGGAAGCCAGCTTTCTGGCGGGCGGCGAGTTTCCGGTGCCGGTCCTGCAGGGCGGCGGCAACGCCGGAGCAGTCACTATCCAATTCCGCGAATACGGAATCCGGCTCAATTTTCTGCCGATCTACACCGCTAACGGCACAATCAAGATGCACATAAAGCAAGAACTGTCCACCATCGATCTCACCAACGCCGTGGTCTTCTCCGGATTTACGATTCCGGCGCTGTCGACGCGGAAAGCGGAAACAGACGTGGAGCTCGGAGAGGGGCAGAGTTTCGCCATCGCCGGACTGATCGACGAGCGGGCGCAAGAGCAGCTCACCAAAATCCCCGGACTGGCCAATATTCCTATCCTGGGCCAGTTGTTCAAGTCCAGGTCTCGCCAAAAGTCCAAGACAGAGCTGGTGGTCCTGGTCACTCCGGAACAGATCATGCCATTCAATCCGGCCGATCCTAAGCCCATGCCGAAGTTCCCGATGACGCCGCCGTTGCCGGACACCGCGCCCGGCCTTCGCGACGCGGGGAAGGTAGTTCGCCCTTAGGAACCTGAGAAATTATGGAACAGCGTCCCGCGCAACCGCAATCCGAGCTCACTTCGCTGCTGATCTCTCCCAATCGAGAGCTGGCGCAGCAGTTTTCCGCCACGCTGCCGGCTGCGCGATCGTTCCATATCCTGGCCGAGATGAAGACCTATCCGGCGGCGCCGACATTGGATATCCGCCTGCGCCAGCTTCGTCCGGACCTGGTGTTTCTCGACCTCACCACCGACATGGATGTGGCCACCGGGCTGATCGAGTTCATCGCCGGCATTCGTCCGCCGGTGTTCGTGGTGGGTCTGCATACACAGAACGAGTCGGAGGCGATCCTGCGATCGCTGCGCGCCGGCGCAACCGAATTCCTGTATGCCCCGTTCGATATCGAAATGCAGCGCCAGGCGGTGGGCCGCATCGCCCGCTTGCGAAAACCGGCGAAGCAATCCGAGTCCGCGCGCGGCCGCCTGGTGGTGTTCTCGAGCGCCAAGCCAGGCTCGGGCGCTTCCACGCTGGCCTGCCAAACGGCTTTTGCCCTGAGCAAGATTTCCGGCAAGCGGGTCCTGTTGGCGGATTTCGATCTTTGCAACGGGTCGGTGGCGTTCTTTTTCAAGATTAGCCCGTGGTCTTCGCTGCTGGACGCGCTGAAGCAGATAGAGGAGAACAGCCAGCCGGACTGGTCGTCGCTGGTGTCGAGCACCGAGGGAGTGGATGTCCTGGCCGCTCCAGACACTTGCGCCGTCGCCAACATCGATCAGGACCGGCTGCACGACGCGCTGGAATCGGTGCGCGAGATATATGACTGGATCGTCGTCGATCTGCCGTCGGTATTCGAGAAATTGAGCCTGCTGACGATATCGGATTCCGACGAGGCTTTCCTGGTATCCACGGCCGAGCTGCCCAGCCTGCATCTCACTCGCAAGGCCGTGGCTTATCTGGGCCTGCTCGGATTCGGCCTGGAGCGCTACCGGGTGCTGGTGAACCGGCTGGGCAAGCAGGAAGGCATCAAGGGCGAGGACATGGCGAAGATCTTTGGAGCGCCGGTCCACGCCATGTTTCCCAACGATTATCTTTCGATTCACAAGGGATTGACGGTAGGGGCGCCGCTGGCCGCCAAGTGCGCGCTCGGCAAGGCGGTGGAAACTTTCGCCGGACAACTGAATGTTCGCGCGCAAGCCGAGAAAAAGGCCGGAGCGCATCCGAATTGAGTAGTGGGCAGGCCTGGGGCCTGTAGGGATTGACAGCAAGATGGCACAAACGATAAATACCGACCGGCCCGCGCCGGAGATGACCTGGGACCAGCGCCTGCTGCGGAACTCAGGGCGGCAGAAGGCCGCGCTCAAGCCCGAGTACCAAGAGCTCAAGTTCACCCTGCACCGCAAATTGCTCGACAAGATAAACCTCGAAGCGCTTGCCACCATCGATAATCAACGCGTGCGCGCCGAAGTGCGCCAGGCCGTGATCTCGCTCATCGATGGAGAGCCGACGCTGCTCAGCTCGCTGGAAAAACAGCAGATCAGCGAGGAGGTGCTGGACGAAGTCTTCGGACTAGGCCCTCTCGAGCCGCTGCTGCAAGACCCAACCATATCCGACATCCTGGTCAACACCCATAAGCAGGTCTATATCGAGCGCAGAGGCTTGCTCGAGCTGACCACGGTACGGTTTCGCGACGACCAGCACCTGCTGCGCATCATCGACAAGATCGTTTCCCAGGTGGGCCGGCGCGTCGACGAATCGACGCCCATGGTGGACGCGCGGTTGAGCGACGGCAGCCGCGTCAATGCCATCATCCCTCCGCTGGCTGTCGATGGCCCGCTGCTTTCCATCCGCCGGTTCGGCACCGACAAGCTGATGCCGCAGGACCTGGTGGATAAGAAGGCCATGACCTCCGGCATGATGGAGCTGCTGCAAGGCGCCGTCAAAGCCAAGCTGAACATCGTCATCGTGGGCGGAACCGGCGCCGGCAAGACTACTCTGCTCAACGCGGTCTCGGTCTTCATCTCAAACAAGGAGCGCATAGTCACGATCGAAGACGCGGCCGAGTTGCAGCTCAAGCAGCCGCACGTGGCGCGTCTGGAAACCCGCCCGGCCAACCTCGAAGGCCAAGGCGCGGTGCGACAGCGGCAACTGCTCGTCAACAGCCTGCGTATGCGGCCCGACCGCATCGTGGTGGGTGAGGTCCGCGGCGAGGAAGCGCTGGACATGCTGCAGGCCATGAACACGGGCCACGACGGATCGCTCACAACCATCCACGCCAACACGCCGCGCGACGCGGTTTCGCGGCTTGAAGTCATGGTGTCGCTGGCCAATGCGAACATGCAGCTCATTTCCATCCGGCAGCAGATCGCCTCCGCCGTGCATCTGTTCGTGCAGACGGCGAGGTTGAGCGACGGATCGCGCCGCGTCGTGAACCTGACGGAGGTGAGCGGCATGGAAGGCGACGTGATCACACTGCAGGATATTTTCGTCTTCGAGAAGCGGGGCGTTTCTCCGGACGGCAAGGTGCTCGGCCGGTTCGCGGCCACCGGCATCCGTCCCAAGTTTTATGAGAAGCTGCTGGCGGCCGGAATCCGCCTGCCACCGGATATTTTCGATCAGGTGATGGACGTTTAGGAGACTGTCTCTATGATCTACGCCATTCTCGTTTTTATCTTCATCATCGTCGGAACCATGGTCATCTATTCGATGATGGACAAATCCGCCGGAGGCTCCGACGTCCAGCGCGTGAAGGACCGCCTGCTCGGCAAGAGTAAGCCGGAAAAGGCCCAAGGCGGATCGGGCGAGGCGCCGGCGTTGATCAAGAGCGACGAGCCCACTACCAGCATTGCGCAGAAGCTTCTGGATAATCTCAAGCTGGCCGAACGCGTGGAAGCGATGCTCGAGAAGGCGGGCCTTCGCTGGACTTCCGCCAAGCTTATGCAACTGTCGCTCGGCTTCGCGCTGGCCGGATTCTGTTTCACCTGGTACACGCTTCCGCCTCCCTTCGACCGGTTTGCCTGGGCGGCGGCGGTGATTGGTTTCTGCGGCCCTTTCGCTTACGTCATACGCAAAGGATCGGCGCGCATGAAAGCATTTGAACAGCAGTTCCCCGACAGCCTGGAGTTCGTATCGCGCTCCATGCGCGCCGGCCACGCGTTTTCGGTTTCGCTCGAGATGATTCACCGCGAGTTCAGCGAGCCGCTGGCTGGCGAATTCCGCCGCACCTTCGACGAGCAGAACCTGGGGCTGCCGCTGGAGATCGCGCTGCAAAACCTGGCCAAGCGCGTTCCTCTACTGGAAGTGCACTTTTTCGTCTCCGCTGTCCTGCTGCAGAAGAGGACAGGCGGCAATCTTTCGGAGCTGCTCGATAAGCTGGCGGTCATCATCCGGGAGCGGTTCAAGCTGCGGGGCAAGATCAAGGCCATCAGCGCGCACGGACGCATCACCGCGACTACGCTGTCGATCATTCCGATGGCGGTGGCGTTCCTGATGTTCTATACCAACCGCGATTATGTGGAGTTCTTCGTGAAGGACCCGGCGGGCAATCAGATGGCCGGCGTGGCGATTTTTTTCCAGATCGTCGGTTACTTGGTCATGAAGAAGATTGTAACCATCGAGATCTAAATTTATGGACATTCTTTTTACAATGCTGATATTCCTGGCGCTGACCGGAGTCTTCGCGCTTCTGGGGCTGAACGTATGGGTATGGCCGAAGGCGGCGATCGATCGGGTGACGGCCTCGGCCGCCGATCCGTCGCAGATGCAGGCCGCCAACGCGCACCCCAGCCTGGCGTTTCGCGACCTTCTGAAGAAGCTGGGCACACTGGTGCCACAGTCGCCCAAAGACACCACCGTCATGCAGCGGCGGCTGATCCGCGCCGGCTACCGCAATCCGAACGCGCTGAAGGTGTTGTACGGCGCCAAGTTCGTGATGGCGATCATTGTCCCGATGCTGGCCTTCGGTGTGATCGCGGGAGCCGCGTGGGAATCGAGCACCAAGATAATGGCCACGCTGGCATCGATAGCGATCGGTTTCTTCGCGCCGAACGAGTATGTCCGGACCGTGGCGAAGCGGCGCCAGAAGCAGATTCGCCGCGGCCTGCCCAACGCCCTGGACCTGCTGGTGGTCTCGGTCGAATCCGGTCTCGGGCTGGATCAGGGTATCGTGCAGGTGGCCAAGGAGCTTGACCACGCCCATCCGGAGATCAGCGAAGAGCTTTCGCTGATGACCCTGGAATTGAAGGCCGGCAAGCGCCGCATCGAAGCGCTGCGAAACCTGGCCGAGCGCAGCAACGTGGACGACTTGAAGAAGCTGGTGGCGGTGTTGATCCAGGCCGACCGCTTCGGCACCAGCGTGGCCGCCACGCTGCGCAATCACGCCGAGTTCATGCGCGTGCAGGCCCGTCAGGTGGCCGAAGAGAAGGCCGCCAAGCTGGGCGTCAAGCTCGTGTTTCCGATCTTTTTTTGCATCCTGCCTTCACTCTTTGTGGTGACGGTAGGACCGATGGCGTTCAAGGTGATCCGGGAATTGATCCCGATGATTAACAGTATTTAAGAGTACTTTATTTAAAAAAGGAGAATACAAATGGATGCTTCAATGGTTCGTATCGTCTGCGCGGTCCTGGCCGCGGCCTTTCTCGGATTGATCGTGCTGCGCCGCCGTGGCAAACCTGAGTAAGGTGTCATTTACCCAAAAGCTCTCAAGCGGTCAGCGGTCAGCATTCCGGCTGAAAGCTGATCGCTGAAAGCTAATAGCCGATTTCAAAATCACCCGGCCGCGGTGGGGCGACGAAGCCGGGCGAGAAAACCTCGCCTCATTAACGGGAGAGCTGTGTCAAGAGCCGGAGTAAGGATTTATATGAATCGAAATTCAGAACTTCAGAGCTTGCTATCCGGTATCCGCCGGGGCGCGGCGCGTTGGGGATTGCCGGCTCTTTTATCTTCGGCGGCGGCGTGGGGCGCGACCTTCGGAACTGTGGTTCCTCTCGATATTCCCGCCGGGGGGCACGTTTCGGATGTGCTGCTCGACGAGGCCCGGGGCGTGCTGTATGCGGCAAATTTCACAGCCAGAAGGATTGAGGTGATATCGATCGCGGATCAAAAACCGGTCCGGAAGATCGATGTGCCGGCGCAGCCCGGGTCGATGGCGCTCTCGCCGGATGGCGCGTGGCTGGTGGTGACGCATTTCGGAGGCGATCCCGGATTTGTTCTGGATCCGTCGGCAGGCGGTTGCCCTTCGGGCGCTGTCTCCGTCATCAGTCTGGCTAAAAGCGCGATTACGCTGACGGCCTGCGCCAACTTTCCTCTCGGGGTCGCTTTTGGCAACGATGGTCAGGCGCTTATCGCGACAAAGGAGGAATTGCTCCTGCTCGATCCGGTAGCGGGCGCTGTCCAATCGCTCGGAGAGCTTCGCTGCGGCAACACGGTCAATGGCGTTGCAGCGCCTGTCTGTGTGCTCACATCCGCCCTACCAGTGCCTCTCAATAACTTTCCCGCTCAGATTATCGGGGCGTCGATTACAGCGGCTCAGGATGGTTTCACGATTTACGGGCAACTGATTACTCAAAACTCTACAACGCCGGCAATCGGTGGCGGGGCGCTCCGATTTCGCTACGACGTTGGTGGCAAGAACGTGACCTTCCTCCCGTCGGGTTCGAGCCCCGGACCGGGTCCGAGCACGGTCAGCGTGAATCAGAACGGCACGCGGTTCATGGCCGGTTGGGGTTTGTTCGATCGTAACGGGAGCGTGGTTGCGCAGTTCCACAATCCAACCGCCGCAGACAATATCGGAAGCCACGTGTTTGACACCGTCGGGAATGCGAGCTATCCGTACGGCATTATCTATGCGCAGGTTCCCGACGGTTCGGGTTCCGGCGCCGCCCCCCCAGGCACGACGCCGGTAACCTCGCCGGGCGTCCCAGCGGGAAGCCTGCCGCAGCCTGCGCCGGTGCTGATGATGGTCGACGCCGACAATCTCACTGTGCATGAGCGAATCCAATTGCCGGAGAATCTGGCCGGGAGGTCGGTGCTCAATTCGAAGCGGGACGTCATGTATTCCGCTTCTGACAGCGGTGTGATGATTCTGCCGGTGGGCTCACTCGCGAGCCAGCCGCGCCTGGTCGCTTCCAAGGAAGATGTTGTTTTCCGGCCCGATCTATGTAAATCGGGCATGGCCACCCAGACGCTCGATATCGTGAATCCTGCTGGCGGCAAGGTCGGGTTCGCCATTGTTTCCACCATGGGTGGCATTACCGTCACCCCGAACTCCGGATTCACTCCGGCGCGAGTGACGGTCAGCGTAGATCCGGGGGCGTTCCAGCAGCAGAACGGAACCACGACCGCATCGCTGCAGATATTCTCGCTCGAGGCGATCAACATTCCCAACCCGGTGCGCGTTCTGATCAACAATCGCGGCGCGGACCAGCGCGGCACGTTCCTCACCGTGTCCGGAACGTTAGTCGATCTTCTGGCCGATCCGGCGCGGGATCGATTCTACGTGCTTCGTCAGGACAAGAACGACGTGCTTGTTTACGACAGCACGAACAACAACCTGCTGGCGAGTATGCGCACCAGTGCGACACCAACGCAGATGACCCTGACGATGGATCGGAAGTATCTGCTGGTCGGACATGAGGATTCTCAGTTCGCCTACGTGTACGATCTCGACACCTTACAGCCCGTGCCTGCGGACCTGCATATCCTATTTCCTGTCGGCCACTATCCGAAGTCGATTGCCGCTATGAACACGACAATACTGGCCGCGTCGAGGATCGATCCTAGCGGCAATGCGCTGCATACGTCGGCCAGCGGCCGGAGCATTCAGATTGATGCGGTGGATTTTCCAAATCGCAGGGGCTGGACGCTCCCGAGTCTCGGAATCCATGATAATTGCCTTTCATGTCCCTACAACACGATCATGGCTTCAACGGCGGACGGAAAATCGAGTATCGCGGCGCTCTCCGACGGCAACGTATTTCTGTACAGCGACGCCCTGCACACCTTCACTACTTCACGGAAGTTGGATACCTCGTCTCTTTCAGGCGCTTATGCGGCCTCGAACAACGGTCAATACGTGGTGGGCAACAATCTCCTGAACTCTTCGCTGGTTCCAGTAAAGGCGCTCGATTCGGGCGTCAACCCTTCGTCGGGTTTCGTGTTTGTGAACAACG
>Ga0210405_10002481_pt1 | contig 19092 bp, 12 predicted proteins | sample IncBWH11MmetaG_FD_155492 | JGI IMG/M metagenome (GOLD analysis project Ga0210405, IMG submission 155492) | Forest soil microbial communities from Barre Woods Harvard Forest LTER site, Petersham, Massachusetts, United States - Inc-BW-H-11-M | ecosystem: Environmental > Terrestrial > Soil >... | reverse complement strand
TGCTCCTATAAAATGAGCGGTGCGTCCATCGAGAAACTGCACGCGAACCAGATCCACGGCCCGTGGAACCGAATGGCAGAAGGCCGCAGCCGCACTCACGGTATCCGCCGGAATTCCCAAGTCTCGCGCGATATCGTTGCCATTTCCGGCAGGGAGAAATCCTGCAAATGCACCGGTGCTGCGAATACCCTCGACAACATGATGAAACGCGCCATCGCCTCCCAGCGCGATTACATAACGATACCCCGCAGCAGCACCATTCGCGGCCAGTTCGCGAATGTTTTCCGAGCTGCGCGAGTGGACAAATTGGACGGACTTGGATTGCGAGGCGAGGTAGCCGGCAACCAGCGGTTCGGCAGCAAGCGCGCGCCCGCCGCCAGAAGCCGGATTGACAATAATCAACGTGTCCGAATGCACGGGATCAGCCACGAGAATAAAACGAATCGCACGTGAGACAGAATTATTTAATGTTCTTGTTCGACTTGGTAGGGCTGCCGTCTCGAAAATGCGGGGCAGAAGCCCTCGAGAGCTTGCGCTCCGAGCTTCGCCATTGTAGATTCGCGTGCTGCGGCATTCCGGGCAACATGAAAAGGAGAATTGCCATGGTCCATTCGATCGCTCGACGAGAAAGTGCCTTCACCCCCACCAAATGAACTCGCTGGCTTCGAGCCTCTCTCCGACACGCGGCTTGCGGGAATTCCGTTTGCTTGTCTCCCTGGTGTTGACCCTCGCCACGTTGGCCGTGGCCAGCATCGCTCGCGCGCAGATTTCTCTGGAATCGGACAAGCTTCTCCATCGCCTCTTCGCCTCGCCCGATTTCGAAGTCAAGAAGTTTGGTCCCGCAAGATGGCTTGATGGCGGTGAGTTTTACACCACAGTCGAGCCTTCGGAAAGCGTCAAGGAAAAGGGCGCGAAAGATATCGTTCGCTACGAAACGGCGACGGGCGAGCGCGAAGTTCTCATTTCCGCCTCAAAGTTAATTCCGCCGAACGAAAAATCACCGCTCAAAATCGAGGATTACTCATGGTCGAAAGATAAATCCCGCGTTCTTATTTTCACGAACACCGCGCAAGTCTGGCGGCGTAACACGCGGGGCGATTATTGGGTGCTTGATTTGAAGTCGGGCGCGTTGCAGAAACTTGGGGGCGACGCTCCAGCATCCTCGATGCTCTTCGCGAAATTCTCTCCCGACGGCACCAGAGTTGCCTACGTTCGCGCAAACAATATTTACGTGGAAGAACTCGCAGGTGGCAAAATCGTCCAGCTTACTCGGGATGGCTCCAGCACAATCATCAATGGCACATCCGACTGGGTCTACGAGGAAGAGTTGGCTCTGCGCGACTGTTTCCGCTGGAGTCCCGACGGCCGTAGAATCGCTTACTGGCAGTTCGACACGAGTGGCGTTGGAATCTTTCCGCTGATTTACAATCTCGGCCCGCCACGCGAAATCGTCACCGGTTTTCCTTATCCCGGCCTCGGCGCTTATCCCTCGCTTTTGAATATCGCGTACCCGATTCCCGGCACTACAAATTCTGCCGTTCGCGTCGGCGTGATTGACGCATCTGGCGGTGCCACGCGTTGGCTCGACGTCCCGGGCGAACCTCGCACCAATTACGTCGCCCGGATGGAATGGGCTGAGAATTCGAACGAGCTCGTCCTTGAGCACTTGAATCGCCTCCAGAATAAGAACGACGTCCTTCTCGCAGATGGATCGACCGGCAAGATACGTTCCGTTTTCCTCGATGAAGACAAAGCCTGGGTCAACGTGATGAATGAAATCACCTGGCTCCGCGGCGGGACAGAATTTCTGTGGCTCAGCGAACGCGACGGCTGGCGCCATGCCTACCGCGTTTCCATATCCGACGGAAGCTCCAAACTCATCACTCACGGCAATTACGACGTAATCGGAATCGATAGCACCGATGAAAAGACCGGTTGGCTCTATTTCATCGCCTCCCCCGATAACGCGACGCAGCGATACCTCTATCGCACGCGTCTGGATGGAAGCGCCGAGGCCGAGCGTGTGAGTCCGGCGAATGCTCCCGGCACGCACACGTACGACGTTTCACCCGATTCCCATTGGGCATTCCACACCTACTCGCGCGCGGATCTGACGCCCGTCACTGATCTCATCGAACTTCCCAATCACCGCCCGGCTCGAGTGCTCGAAGATAATTCCACGCTGCGTGCGAATGCTTCGGTGCTGCTCGAAACGCCAATCGAATTCTTCAAAACTGACAGCGGCGATGGAATCACCCTCGACGCATTCATCATGAAGCCGCCACACTTTGATCCCGCGAAAAAATACCCGGTTCTTGTGTACGTGTATGGCGAACCAGCGGGCCAAACCGTGCTCGACGCCTGGGAAACGGGCCATATCTATTTTGCCCGCGCAGCTGCCGCAGCCGGATACGTAGTTGTTAGTTTCGATAACCGCGGCACCCCCGCACCCAAAGGCCGAACCTGGCGCAAAGCGATTTATGGCTCGATTCATCCAGTGGTTGTCAAAGAGCAGTCGGCAGCGCTCCGAAATTTTCTAGCTTCGCACTCGTTCGCCGATCCGGCGCGTGTTGCGGTATGGGGTTGGAGCGGTGGCGGCTCGAGCACGCTGAATTTGATGTTCCGCTCGCCCGATCTCTATAAAGTGGGCATGTCCGTCGCGCCTGTACCTGACCTCCGTCTTTACGACACCATCTATCAGGAACGGTATATGGGCCTACCCCTTGAAAACGTGGAAGGCTATCGCAACAGCTCCGCCGTAAATTTCGCAGAAGGCTTGCGCGGCCACTTGCTTCTGGTCCACGGCTCGGGCGACGACAACGTTCACTACGCCGGCAGCGAACTGCTACTCAACCGCCTGATCGAACTCGACAAGCCGGTGGATTTCATGGAATATCCAGGCCGGACACACTCAATTTCGCAAGGCCAGCGCACCCTCCTGCATTTATACAGTCTCTTGCTCCGCTATCTGGAGCAACACTCGCCAGTCACTGCGCCGTAACCGGCGGAAAGAATTAAAACGTGTCGGCAGGAATTCTTAAGCTTCGTTCCCAGGAAATTTGGCCTCTTTTGGTGTACCGTTTTAGGGTATGTTTTGCCTACCCTCGTCAGGAAATCGCCGCCAGCCCGCGCGAGCCAGGGCGAAACGTGGCTGTCTTGCTTTCTTGTTATTGATCGTCACGATTCCCTCCTTCGGCCAAAGTAACTATGGCGAGTTGCATCTGAAAGTGACCGATCCTTCCGGCTTGGGCATGAAAACTCTCGCCCAAATCGTCAGTAAAGCGAATCAATACCGCACCGCCCAGACAACCAACGATCAAGGCAGCCTGCGCCTCCCTCGCCTGCCCTACGGCATCTATCGGGTGGACATCAATCAACCCGGGTTCGCGCCGGTCTCCGAAGCAGTGGAAATTCGTTCGTCGATCCCCACCGACTTCGCAATCCAACTCAAATTACCGGCGGTAAATCAGTCAATCGATGTCAATGCAGCCAACACGTTGATCGATCCTGATCAGCCTCGAGCCGTGAGTGAAGTGGGAACCGACCTGATCCAAAACCGAGTCAGCTCTGTTCCGGGACGCTCGCTGCAAGACCTGGTGAATGCGCAGCCCGGTTGGCTGTATGAAGGCAATGCCGTGCTGCACCCCCGCGGCTCCGAATATCAAACCCAGTTCGTCGTCGACGGTATCCCGCTTACCGACAATCGCTCGCCCAGCTTCGGCCCGGAAATTGACGCGGATGACGTGCAATCGATGAGCATCTATACGTCAGGAATCCCCGCTGAATATGGCCGGAAAATGGGCGGAGTGATCGAAGTCAACACGCTGCAAGACCCCACGCCCGGGCTTCATGGCCAGTTTGTGCTTTCCGGCGGCAGTTTCAATTCAGCCGGAGCTTTCGGGCAGGCACAGTATGTCTGGGGTAAGAACGCCCTCGGAGTGAGCGCCAGCGGCAGCATGACGGACCATTATCTGAATCCGGTGGTCCCGCAAAATTTCTCAAACACTGGTACCCTTGGCGATTTTTCCACGCGCTACGAGCGGAATTTCACGCCAAGCGATCGCCTCAGCTTCATCGTCCGCCATGAAATTGCGCGCTATGACATTCCGAACGAAATGTTGCAGCAGGCAGCCGGCCAGCGCCAGACGGCGGACAACATCGAGACCATGGGTATCGCATCCTACCAGCACATTTTCTCTTCGCGCGTCGTAGCAGATCTACGCGGAATGGTTCGCGATAATTCCAATGATTTCAACTCCAACGCCAACTCCACACCGATCGAAGTGTTTCAGCATAATTGGTTTCGCGAGGGCTATTTTAAGGGCGCGGTTACCATCGACCACGGACGTCACGAATGGAAAGTTGGAGTCGAGTCGGACAACACATTCCTGCACGAAAATTTCAGTTACATCATCACCGATCCAACGCGATTTCCTCCGGACACTCCACCGACGTTCGTGTTTCCGATTCCTGCCCAGCCGAACGCTGGCCGCCGCTCGGACCTCGAGCAATCCGCATTCGTGCAAGACCTGATCCGCCTTGGAAATTGGACGATTAGCGCCGGGCTTCGCTGGGATCACTACCAGGTTCTCGTGAACCGCCAAGCCGTGGGTCCGCGCTTTTCGGTTTCCCGCTATCTTCCTTCAGCCGATCTCGTGATGCATTTTTCCTACGACCGCGTGTTCCAAACGCCGTCGTTTGAAAATCTTCTGCTTTCAAGTTCCACGGACGTGGAATCGATCGATCCTGGTAATTTCCTGCGCTTGCCGGTCAAGCCGTCACAAGGCAATTATTACGAAGCAGGACTGACCAAGGCTTTTGTCGGAAAAATCAGGCTCGACGCCAACTATTTCCGTCGCCTCGTGAACAACTTCGCTGATGACGACCAGATCCAGAATACGACAATCAGTTTTCCAATTTCCTTTCGCAAAGCCGTCATCTATGGAGCGGAAGCAAGGCTTTCGGTTCCTGACTGGCGAGGCTTTTCGGGATTCTTGAGCTATTCGTACAACGTGGGTAATGTCTGGTTTCCGGTCACGGGCGGCCTTTTCTTAGGCCCCGACGCTCTGAATGAAGCCATGCAACTTAATGGGCATTTTCCAAATACCCAAGATCAGCGAAACACAGTTCGTGGCCGCGTCCGTTATCAGGTGAGGCCGCGCTTCTGGCTGGCGGCTGGAATTCAATATGACTCGGGACTTCCTTTTCAGTTTGACGGCGATCCCGAAACCGTTCTTGACCAGTACGGGCAAAAAGTACTTGATCGCACCAACTTTAATCGCGGCCGGATATATCCCACATTTCTCGTGAACGCTTCGGCAGGCGTAGATATCTATAAGTCAGAGCGTGTCAACATGCGCATTCAGGCTGACGGCCAAAACCTGGCGAACGTCCTCGACGTGCTCGATTTCGGCGGGCTGTTTTCCGGGAATGCCATCGGTCCATCTCGCAGCTTTGCCCTTCGCTTGACGACCGAATTCTAGCGCGATTCCGGAACCTCTTCTGATCAATCCTCGATACCCATGTGGGTTTCCAATTCGGAGGTACCAGAAAGAGCAGAGTAAATCCATACCAACCGACTCAGGTCAGCAAGAGAACTAAATAGAGAGAAACTGCCCCGTAGGGGTCGGACGAAGACGCCGGGAGTCTCTCGACCTAGACGGTGCGGGAACTGATATTCCTGTGGATTCTTTCATGGCAGGAAAAACATAGAGTGATCAAGTTTTCTATGTCATCGTCTCCGAGCGCGCACCGAAAGCGAAGGTGATGAACTTGGAGATGACTTGCGCTACCGCAGTCTTGACACCTCCAGCTATCGCGCCCTAGGACTTGGCGACAAAGCTGTGCGTAAGCTTCGGGATCCAGTTTAACCCTCTTACGTTTTTGGAATATTGTGTTCATGCAGTTTCTTTCAGACTCTGAATCAGCTCAATTTTCTCAGGTCCGGGGAGGAACTCGATTAGCCGACGCACCGACAGTGAAAAAGAACCCGAATCCGTCTCTCCAAGATTTGCGCCCGCCAGAAAGTCCGCACAGATCATCTCCAGGCAATACCCGCGTGCCTTTTGAGAGCCGAGCATCAGTGCGGCCGTCTCGAGCGCCCGCTCAATGACTTGCAGTTGGCTCTTGTAGACTTTGAAATAAATCATCTCCCAAGATTCCGCGTCCTGACCGGTCAAGTGTCGCTCTACCTCACGTCTGAACTCTTCCTTCGGCAACTCTTGCGCTTTGTGCAACCAGGTTGCACAGTCGAAGCTCTGACCGTCCCGGCGAGCCACCTTGGCTAACTCGGCGGCCTTCGTCCAGCCGACCTGCTTCAGGTCGCGATGGGTCTGCCGGGGCAGCTGCTCGTGAATCGCCATCAGGTAGTACGCCTTCCGGCGGGATTCCGGGAATTTCTTCTCGAGGAACTCGTCAAAGGATTTCAGATTGTCTACCCGCCAATATTGTCCGGCCCGAACTTCGCAGAGATACCGGCCCAACTCCACAAATCGAGTGTCCTGCTCCAGCTCTGTGGTTCGCTGCCAGGATAAAATTTCATCGATCCGACCCAAAACGAGCAGAGCCCTCCGGCGATTCAGCTTTGGTGTCATGGGCGGAGCACCGCTATTCCTCAAATTGGTCAAGCCAATCAAGGTCGCCTGCTCCCGGGCGGCGAATGAGTTTCGAATCCCTTAGCTGCTGATCGTCGAGACAAAGTCCCAAATGAGGGCAGCTCACACAGCCGTTCTGTGGGAAACGGATTCCGCTATGGGGAAGGAAATGACCGGATTCAATCTGACTGACCGTGGTCTCAATGAGCTGGCCAAACTCTCGGCGTTGGTCTTCATCGATCGACGTCTTCAGGTATTGAACTTCGGGTGCGCTTTTTCGGACAAAGACGACGAGGGCAACGTCCGCAATTCCGGCCATCCAGGAATAACAGATCAACTGTGGGTCGAGAGCTAAAAGGCCGTAGGGCTGTTCGGCGTAGCGGGATGATGTTGTTTTCCAGTCGATGATGCATTTCGTACCGTCAACTTCACCGATCGCATCGATGTACGACACGAAATCACCGCCACCGGGAAGTGATCGAGTCAATTTCACCTGAAGGTTCTGGTCTGGACGTCGTATCCGAACGCGGTCATCTTGGGCAAACCGTTCGAGCAGGTGAACGCCCTGGTGATAGAGTCGATCCCAGGAATCATTTTTCCTATATGTGAGTGAAGTTTCCTGGTACTCGCGCCATTCCTGGAAGAATGCGGAAGTCGAATCTTCCTGAGCGAAGTACGCAGACAAAGCGTTCTCGAAGCAGCGGCCAAAAATCATCGAGGCCTTATCTTCCTTTTCGTGCCAGCCGTCGAGATACCGGTATCGATACTGTCTGGGACAGCGAAGGTACTGGCTAATCTGCGTGAAGCTGTAGGTCATTGTTGCCTCCCGCAATCACACCTTCGCGAGCATCCTTCAAGATGAACTCCCATTCCGTGGATGGTGCAAACGCTTCGAGGTTGAGGAACACACGCCCGGCTAATGTCTTGCGGTTGGTTCGAAGAATACCCGTGAGCCCAAGCAAGGCTTTTTCGTCGACCTCGTCTCTGCCGAGGAGGTCCGGGTCATAGCCGAAATCTCGCAGGAACCAATTCAACTTCCAGAGCGATTTGTGGGTGCAATACAGTCGTCCCGAGATCTTGCGTGCGGCGAAGTCCTTCGGCTCGAGGATTGAGAAGCTGAGAACGAAGAAGGGTTTTTGTGGGTGCCAACGATAATAGGTTCGGTCCACTCGTACAAGGAAGACACCTTCAACAACATCACTGGCCGGAGACGCCTCTGCATGTAAACCGGGAAACTGGCGCTTCATGCTCGCACCTCCTCAGGCTGGCAATAGCTGTTCAACTTACAAACCAGTGCCGCGCGATCATTCGCAGCTTCCTTTGCCACAGTCGATACGAAGGCTTCGACCAGATCTCGGCTAGCATCGCGGAGGGTTTCTGTTCCGCAGAAATCGGCCGCATAACGCTTTATTAGGTTGGGGTCGAGTTCGTACCTTCGAATCAGCAGGCAGAGTTTGTCGCGGAGTCGGGGTTCGCGGTTTGTACAGCCATTACCAGGATCGACACGTTTCGTGAGCTCTAACCCGAGAGGATGTGAACCCAGCTCCTCTACGGAACAGAGACCGATGCCGTAGGCTTTGCGGAGCGCGCGATTGACGGCGCGGGTCATAGACCACGGACCGGAGAAACTTGTATGCCGCTACACCGGTAGCGACTGGCGAGGCGGAGGAGCCCCGCGTGCGTGACATGTTTCCCTCGAAAGTGCCGATCGCTCTATGCGTAGGCGCTTACGTACATTATGCGTAAGCGCCTACGCACTGTCAAGTGGTTTCCTCTTGATGTTTCAGATGGGTGTGGGCATATAAGATCAAATGCACGAAAAAAACCCGAACGCTGTAGCCCTTGGAAAAATGGGTGGTTCGAAAGGAGGGAAGAATAGGGCTGCCAAAACTCACCCCCGAACAGCGCACCGCGAGCGCTCGCAATGCGGCGCTCGCAAGGTGGGCGAAGGCGAAAAAGTCCTCAGAAAAGAAAAAACACGCTAGTTAGAACCGAGGAGTCAAGCCAGTCTAAAGGAAACCCAAAAAGCCGCCGCGTAATCTTGTGCGATTCTAGAGGCTAGGAACTCTAGGGTCGTTCGGGGATTTCGTTAACGCCGCAAGATTAGCTGATGCTACCGTTAGGCTCGTATAGGTAACCCTCGGCTTCCGAGATGCCGGCATCAAGCCCGGGCAGCCTTTTGAGCGGCCTTCATCACCGTTTTCTTCATACGGTTCTCGCCTGCCCAATACAAACTAATCTCGTGGCCATCGGGATCGTTCAGATAGGCATGCCTCCAACCCCAGGGCATCATGCGTGGCAGCTGGGTGATGTGGAACCCTTTTTGCTGGAGATTGCGGCAGAAGTCATCGAGTTCACGGACTTCGAAATACAGACGCACACCGTCGCTCAAAACGGAAGCTGCCGGACCCGCCTGGTGTAATGCAATCGTACCGTCGCCGCCCGGTGCGCGCAGGCGCGCGTACACCGGTTTATTCTCATAGCGGAAGTCTTCGATGAGCTTGAACCCCAGCAAATCTCGGTAGAAGGCGAGTCCGCGGCAATGGCCATCTCCAGGCTCACAACCGCGTGTCCAGCATATAAATCGAACAGACGTGTTAAATAGTGTGAAGTTCCCTTACGGCCGGTGAGGCCTGCATTTTTACCAAAAGCTCAGAAATAAGATCGGCATGTCCAGCGGGAACACGCTCAACCAAGGCGGTAGCGGATCGTTTGTTGCGGTTCCAGCTATTGGTTGAATCAAAATTTTAAATTCTCGTCTATTTGCCGGGAACGAAGGGTCACGAAAGTCCCGACACTTGGGCGGAACCTTCTTGGGCCCCTGGGAAGCTTCTTATCAACCAGCAGTATTCCTCGAATAGAGTTAGCCCCCTGCAGGCCTAGAGATTTCCCTGTTAATTCCCTGTTTGCGTATCGCGTGGGGATCCGTGTGTCCCGTAACCCGCATCAGCAGAGGGCCTTTCACGAGATAACGACATTGAGGTCTTTAATTACCCTGTTGTTTTCCCTGATAGTTCGCGAACGCGTGATCTCACATGGCTCTATTCTAATACGGCGAGAGCTTCGGCGCCGTTGCCCGCTTCGAGCCACTTGCGTGAGGTTGACTCCGGCTTGGCGAAGAGAGCGTTCGACGATTTTTCGCATGACTGAGGAATCGTCGACTATGAGTGCGCGGATGTCGGGCATCAGAGCGCCCTCGGTTGGGAGGGCAGGATGCTACTTACTGTCATATGCATTTTGTATCCTTTTTTGCTGTATCGGCGCGAAGCGGAAGGAGTTTAGCGGGTGAGCCAGTGGCGGGCGGAAGGACGGATTCGTCTTGCCGGACCGGCCAGTTCTAGCATGAAACAGATAGCCGCAGATTCGACTTAATTACGCCAAAACTGTTCGATCTGCTCTAGAGTGCGGCCCTTTGTCTCCGGCACAAGGCGGTAGGAAAAGATCCAAGCACCGATCGCGCAAAGCCCATAGAGCCAAAATGTTTTCGGAGCTCCGATTCCCTGCAAGAGCGTCAGAAACGTCAGGCTCACGAGCAGGTTTGAACCCCAGTTGAAAGTGGCCGCCAGGCCTTCGGAAGAGCTACGTACCTGCAGCGGGTATATCTCGGCAATCAACAGCCAGAAGATCGGCCCGAGACTAATCGCAAAAGAAGCCACATACACCATCATGCTGGTGACGGCGAGCCAGGAGAGTGCTTCGGAGCGAACGTTTGAGTGGAAAGCCCAACCGAGTACGCCTAACGTGACGATCATTCCTGCAATGCCTGTGAGCAATAACGGCCGGCGGCCGACGCGATCGATGAGCCACATCGATACGATGGTCATTATGACGTTGACGGCGCCGATTCCAGCCGTAGCCAAAATTGCACCAGAAGCAGACGAAACTCCGGCAGATTGGATGATAAGCGGCGCGTAATAAATCACCGTGTTGATGCCCGTGACTTGTTGGAAGATTGCCAAGCCGATGCCAACGATCAACGCCGGCCGCAAAGTAGGACTGAGAAGATCGCGCCAGTTTCCGTGCTGCTGGGACTGCGCAAAGCTTTGCTCGATTTCTTTGAGCTCGGCGTCAACATCAGACGTGCCGCGGATGCGAGCCAATATCGCGCGGGCGCGGGCAGGATCGCCGTGACGCACGAGCCAGCGCGGAGATTCCGGCAAGAAATACATTCCAATCGCAAAGATCGCGGCGGGAATCAGCGCAATACCGAACATCCAGCGCCAGGCTTCCGACTTCGCGAAAGCGTAATCGACAACATAGGCAAGGAGAATTCCAATCGTGATGGCCAACTGAAAAAGCGAGACTGTCCAGCCGCGTGCGTCGGCAGGAGAAACCTCGGAGATATAGACGGGGACCGTTCCCGAGGATAATCCAATGCCAAGGCCGACAATGATGCGGCCGGCGATCAGCACGGCGGGCGAAGTGGCTGCGGCGCAGATCAATGCGCCGACGGCGAAAATGATGGCGGTGACGATCAGCAGAAGACGCCGGCCGAAGATGTCCGCAAGGCGTCCGCCGCCTAGCGCTCCAACGGCAGCACCTGCCAGGACACCGCTCACGATCACTTCGAGGGCAAAAGTAGACAGCGTAAAATCGTTTTTGAAAAAGAGTTCGGCGCCGGAGATAACGCCGGTGTCATATCCGAAGAGCAAGCCACCCAGCCCAGCAAAGGAAGCAGCGAGGTAGACAAAAGCGCGACTGCCCGAACCAGCGGGAGCGGTGCTGTTGGGAGCGGCGGATGAGGTCATAGGGTTGTGGCCTGTTGTTGCGAAGCTTCTCGGTGGTCGCGCACGACTATCCTCCTAAGCAGCACAATGTATCAATCTTTGCGAATCTGAGCGATCACTTCTGGAGGAGATTCATGCCAGAGCTCGAGAAAAACGCCATTCGTCCAACCGAATCCATTTACATTCTGAGCGTATCCTACGCCGATATGAGTCTCCGATGACCGGGTCACGACGTTATATTTTTCTCGAATGGTGTGGTCGCGTCGGAAATTTTCCAGGATCATCGTCAAGAATTTTAGCGTGACGCGATCGGAATCGGCATTGTATCCATAGCGACGCAGGCCTTCCAGGGCGAGGAGGTGGATGGGGGCCCACCCATAAGGATAATCCCATTGGGCCTGGCTTTCATAACGGCCCATGGCGATTCCGCCAGGCTGTTCGAACCGGGCAAGATTCGCAGCGACCGCTTGCGCCTGTTCCCTCGAAGCGAGTCCGACCCATAAAGGATAGACGGTAGTTGCATATTCGTAGGAAGACTGTGCGTTGGTCACAAAGTTGTAGTCGAAGAACTCGGCGCGACTTTGATTCCACAAATGTTTGACGATTTTATCCCGACGCTGCCGGGCTTTCTCTTCCCACTGCGCCGCATCCTCAGGCTGACCGAGAAGGCGGCTCATCTCGGCCAAGTCTCGTTCCGTTTTGTAGAGCAGGCTGTTCAAGCACACAGGAGCGTAATGGTGTGTTTCGACGCCGTAAGGCCCAAAGCGAAAGGAAACGTCGAAACCGGATTCACGCATGCTGCGGTCGCCTTTGTAATAGTCGGGCGCGAGTGCTATGCGGTCTCCCGGTTTGCAATCATCTTTGCGATTCGGTTCTTTGTCGGGATGGCAGCCCCGCACTGGAAAGATCGGGCCGAGAATCGAAGCCGGGGGATGCTGCTCGCCAACACGAACGAGATGAAGACTCGATTCGCCTTCGTGCATCAAGAAATATTCCGCGACGCCGTGATAGTAGTCGCTGGGGTCGCCCATGATTTCGGGCACAGGACCGTCGGCTTCATCGTAATAACGAGATAGGCCGGTGTCACCGGCGAGATGTGGCGCGTGCGTCCATTGAGAATAGTCGGTGACCGCATACTGATAGGCTCGGCGAAGCCACGTAAGATTGGTTTTCCCAGCGGCCTGATCCGATTGGTAGACGGCGAGTATCATGGACGTGAGGAATGGGGGCTGCGAGCGGCCGAGGTAGTAGGTCCGGTTTGCATTGAGCACTCCGCCATAGTGCTCGATTTCATAGAAAAAGTTTTCGACCATTCCCTTCGCTAATTCGGCGCGATTATCGCGAAGCAAACCTCGGATGATGAAATAGCTGTCCCAGCCGTACATTTCATTAAACTGCCCGCCGGGCACGACATATGGATATTCCAGATAAAGAAGTCCGTGCTTGCGGATTTCTGAAATGTGCATCTTCGCGGGCAGGTGCTCGATTCGAACAGCACACTTCGTACGTATCAAGTCCAGAGTACTCGGCATGGGGGCATCAGCGGGAAGATAGAGGATTTGCTCTCCTTCCACCTTGCTGTCCGGATAAGTTGCGCAGCTAGAGAGCGAACGTGTCAAACGATCCCAATCGACAGAAATGTATTGCAGTAGGTCGGGCAAGGATTGGAAGGCCTCGGTGGTTGATTGAGAAGGCCGCCCATGGGGCGAACTTTCGACCGCGCTGCCCGAAGGAATTGTGAAGACTAAAACCGTGGCCAGCAGCCATGATAGGGGGCAGACGCGCCAGAAGCTGAGATTCATGACGTGCTCACCTTGCCCCTCCTAGAATAAACAGGATCGAGCAGCATTGGAAGGCACTGAAGCTTTCTGCGATATCGACTCGCACCAACTTGAACGACTCTTGAACGACTGATGTGCGAACAGTGCCCGGTGTCCCCGCCCCGAAGAGCGCTCAGCTACCTAAATCGATAGCCTTGCTTAAGCTCGCAACGATAGCTCTTGGACTGATCCTTTCCGACCTTTACGTTACAGTTTGCCCAACTCAGGGTCGGCGAGGGCCCCAAGGGGAAGATGATATTCGTTCCGGCAATCTCGGCTTCGAGGGTGGGACCCTGGGCCGCGGCTGGCAAGGAGAAGTTTAAGGCTCTGCCAAAGATCACCGGATAAGATTCGCGAACGATATCGCTGATTTCTTGACGAAATACTTCCGCTTGAAACAGGAAAGTGGTCGTATCAGCCCAGCCGCGCACTGACACGGAGATTACGCGCCCGCCATGAGAGAAATTGTCGGATTCAATCCTTGTGAAAGGACAAGGGCCGGCAATACACGAAACGCGCGCATTCTCGAACACGTTTCCCTGACCGGCGTCCAGCGATGCCCCGCCGATGGCCGCCTTCCATTTGTTGTCCGGAGAACAAGGCGTAGTGTGATCGCAGGGAACGTTCGCGTTATTTATAATCTGAAACGTAGTCACTCCTGTTCCAATATTCACAGACGCTGTCGTTTCGATGGTATAGCGCACGAAGATATTGGAGACTAAAACCTGCGGTTGATTAGGCTTTTCTTCCACGTCGTCGTGATGAAGTGGGATCATCCGGATCACGTAGACCTTGTCGCCAACGACACCCTTCCAATCGAACGGTTGGAAATCCGGGTTACGGAAGTGAATTGTGATCGGGTGGTCGCGCTTCACACCGGGGCGCAAGGTGAGTTTAAAGTAGCCGGAGAAGTCTGACTTGACCGGGGCACTTGCGACATTCCCGTCCGCTTCTATCTGAACATCCATAATAGGCGATTGCTTTTTGGGATCTTCGTCCTGCTGAATAATCGCGCCTCGGAGTGAAATTGGCTTGTTGATATAGTGCCAAGCAACAGCGGCAAGCACTCCAGCGAGCATCACAGCGAAGGCTGCGAGAGAAAGGAGCCAGACCCTAATTTTACCGGTATTGCGGATGGATCTCATCCTCCTGCAATTTTAGCAAAACGGATAACGAGACGGTGTGACTGATGTTCGATAAGCACGTCTCGCTTCACCGGCATCGCGAGACCCTCTATAATTTGTGGATGCGTCATAAACGCGAGAAATGGAGGCGCTTTACGCGCCGAGAACTTTTGGCACAGGCGGCTAGCGCGGGCGCCTTGTTGCCTTGGGCAGGTTCGGCGATGCTCGGAGATGCGCAAAAAAAAGGCAAACAGGAGCCTCAACAACCCGCGCCTCCGAACCCCTCCCCCTTCTTTCAGGTGGACGAAGCGCTGCTGGAGGAAATGGAGAATGCGAACTTCCACTTCTTCTGGGAGCAGGCGAACCCTGAGACTGGCATCGTCCGCGACCGTTGCAATGCCAATAATCCAGACAAAAGCGACCTTGGGAGCATTGCGTCAACGGGATTTGGACTAACGGCCCTTTGCATTGGCGATCAGCGCGGATATGTGTCACACAACGAGGCGCGAAATCGGGCGTTGACGACGATGCGTTTTCTGTGGAAGAAGCTGCCGAGTCACCGGGGATTTTTCTACCATTGGGCCAACGTAAACAGTGGTGAACGGCTTTGGGACTCGGAAGTTTCGTCCGTTGATACGGCCATACTGCTATGCGGGATTCTAATGTGCCGCGCGCATTTCCAACACTCCGAGATAAGCCAACTGGCGTTGGAAATTTTCAATCGAGTGGATTGGACATGGCTTTCAGAGGATACGCGAATTCTCCCGCACGGCTGGACGCCGGAAAACGGCTTCCTGCAATACCGCTGGGACAATTACAGCGAGATGATGATGATGTATTTGCTGGGGTTGGGATCTTCAGGTTATCCACTGCCAGTGGAGACGTGGACAGCCTGGAAACGAATCACTTTTGAGTACGACGGGATCCGTTATATCGGGTCGTTCGCTCCATTGTTCGTACATCAGTATTCGCAGGCATGGTTTGATTTTCGAAATAAGCGCGACCAGTACACGGACTACTATCAGAATTCCATCACGGCCACGGATGTACATCGCCGTTTCTGCCTCGATCTGGCTTCGCAATTTCCGGATTACAGCGACGATTTATGGGGCATCACGGCTTCGGACTCGGCAAGAGGGTATGTGATTTGGGGAGGCCCGCCGGCCACGGGTCCAATCGATGGAACAGTGGTTCCTTGCGCCACGGGCGGATCACTGCCTTTTCTTCCGCAAGCGACGATTCGAGTGCTCCAGACGATCAAAAATCGCTACGGCCAGCGTGCGTGGACTCGCTACGGATTTGTAGACGCGTTTAATCCGCTGACGAACTGGTACGACACAGACGTCGTAGGAATCGATACGGGAATCACGATGCTTATGGCGGAAAACGCGCGAACCGGATACGTCTGGAAGACATTTATGAAGAATCCAGAGGCGCAGCGAGGGATGGACCGCGCCGGATTCAAGGCTTATCAGCCCGAGAAACCTGCCGGAAATCCATAGTTCTTCGATTTAGCGAAATTCGATAAGTGCGAGCGCTTGTGCGGGAAGGGTTAGTCTGAGTTCGCCGCCCTGCAGCACTTTGGTTTCGGGTTTGGGAAGTTCGGCCGCGCGCCGAAGTTCCGTAATTTGCTTCTGGGTCGGGTAAATGGGCCTGCCCATCGCCTCATAGGCGGGTAACAGCGAGCCATTCGCGGAATCGAGACGATAAATTACGGCTCTGCGGTGACCCGATTTTCCTGCGAACTTTATGGTGACCGCCTTTGCGCTTCCCTTTTCTTCAGGCAGGAAAAGATTCCAAACCGCCATCACCAGCGCGCCATCGCTTCGCCGGGTTACCAATGCTGATTGAGAGTCGTTCGCGAGACGCTCAACGCCCAGGCGATGCAGCAATTTGAATGCATTGAAAGACGGTTTCGGAAGTCCGTCCTCTGCGATCAGGCCGTAGCCTCCATAGAAAGGTTGTTTCACCACGCCTTGTTCTTCGAAGACATCTGAGAACGTCCAATACGAAAGGATATCGACGAGCCCGTCGCATTGGCGGATCGTGTCGGCAAGGTAAGGACCCATGAAAACGGAATCGGTTACGTCCGGCTCATTCTTGTAACTCGCGTTGTACTCACTCCAGATCAGTGGAAGCGAGGGAAGCGATGACGCTTTCACCTGACCGTGCACCTTTCGAACGGCGCGACAAACCATTTGCGTGCGGGGAATCGTTTCGTCTGTGCCGAAGACGTCCTTCGCGGAGTCGTTTCCATATACGTGTGTCGAGACAAAATCTACCGGCACATGATTCTCGACGCAGTGGCGGATGAAGCGGTCCACCCACGCCGCTTGCGCCGTTGCCGGGCCGCCAACCCGCAGACGGGAATTCACAGCCTTCAACGACTGGGCAGCCACATCATAGAGGTGGTCGTATGTTTGTTCTTTCGGATCGCCGGCCCAGAAGTCGATATTCGGTTCGTTCCAGACCTCAAAATACCACTGCGAAACTTCGTCGATTCCGTAGCGCTCGATGAGATGCCGCGCGAAATGGGAGACGAGTTCGCCCCACTTCTCATAGCTCGCGGGCGGCGAAACGATCGGTGCGTACCAGAAAGGGTTGTAGGTTACTTGAGCGGCCAACTTGCGAGGCATGAAACTCAGTTCTATGAAGGGACGAACGCCGTTCTGCAGCAATCCGTCGTAAATTTGATCTACGTAGGAGAAATTGTAGATTGGGGCGCCGCTCGAATCTTCTCCATAGACGCCGACTTCGTCGTGGAAGATGGCATGGAATCGGATGTATTTGAAATCGGTGGCGCTTTTCACGTCGCGCAAGTCGCGGCGGTAGGAATCGCGGAGGCTCAGGATTGCCCGCCCCGAGCCGAACATTTGCTCCCAATAGTGCGGAAATGGATGCGCTGGGGCCGATGGATCGACGACAACTGTTTCTTCGAGTCCAAGCAGTTGGGAAGCTGGCTGAAGGGATTGTTGTGATGCTGCAGCGTAAGAGCCAACCGGAGTGAATGCGAAAAGAAGGGCTAGAGAACAGGCACAGACTCGGCACCGCCACCGCGAACTGCGGTTGTTCACGGGAGTCCGGGCACGAGATCGCGAAATTCCGGGTGCTGCATCGCTTCGCCGAATTCGCCTCTCGGAACCGGAAGCTGTTCTCGGATCGCGTCGGCGTCCTTCTCGATCGTGATCACCCGAGGCCGCTTCTCCTGCAGGATTCGTTCCGTGGCCGCGATGCAAGGTTCGGCGTGGAAGCGACGCTGTATCGACGAATCGCATAGAACGTTGGCTGCCGCCACAAGAATCATACCCTGGTGATGCGCCATCCAGTTGCAGACGATTTCGTGGCCCTTGCCATCGCTTACCCGCGACGGAGTGAAGTCAGCGGCCTCGTAAAAACCGTATCGCGAGAGCCATCCCAGTTGTCTCATCTTACGAATATTTTCGAGCGCATGAGTGCGGTCTACGAGCATTCCCAGAAATGTGGAATAAGGCGAGATGACTAGGTCATCCGGAGCGCCGTCATGATTGAGCGCCAGGCCCGGTACACCGAAAGCATGGTAACGATAGTGGCCATCGGGAAGATTTTCGTTGCACGAGCATTCAGAAATTCCCCATGGGACATGATTCTTTCGGGCGAATCTTTGCTGTGCGCGGATAGCGGCTTTCGCGCCGTGATCGAGCACGGTATCCGAATAAATTTTGAACCAGAGATTGGGCATCAGGTATTCAAACGCTGTACCTGTCCAGGACCGCAGGACCGGCTCGTGCTCGAACCTGGCATACATGCGCCGCAATTCAAACCAACTCTCTTGCGGGATGTCGCTCTTCGCGATCGCGCCGAATACCGCCGCGCGAGCTTCCGAGGGGAGCAGGTCGTAATGGCACTTGCTAAGGAGGCCTTCACCGGCATCGTAGCCGATCGAAAGCATTTTCTTCTTGTCGTTGTATAGGAAGCCGAAATGCATTTCGTCGATCATCGACTGGATGCTCGAGGCAAGCTTGATGAGCCGCTCGGTGGTTTCCTCGCAAATCCGGGACGAGTTTGCTAGCGCCTCACGAAGCAGCGCAGCAGAAGTCTCCCATTCCGCCGACGCATTTCCGGATGTCGCAGTTAGCTCGATCCTCTTAGCAATTCGTTGGTGTGCGAACGGAGACGAATCCAAACTTAATTCGGCCAGCAGTGGCTCGTCGTTAGGATTCGAGGAAAGCGAGCTTTTCAATTTCCCGTGTAGCCAGGGAGCAAAGTCCCAAACCATGTCGGTCAAATTCGACACGCGAGACGAGAGCTCGCGAACCCACGACGCAACTTCAGCCGATGGGTCGCTCTTCGACAGCGCCTGGATAAAAACAGCAACATCGACTTCGAGGGCAGACAGGCGATCGAACCGCTTCAGCTCCGGACCTGCGAGCGCGACAATCTGCTGTCGCAGCACGCGAGCAGCGGAAAGAACTTCCGTTCGATCCTTCTCGGCTGAAAGCAATTCGATCAGAAGATCAACGTTATCGAGAATTGCTTGCCAGAGATTGGGCCGGAAGAAAGGCTGCTTGATGGCATCGAGGCACCCTTGCTTGAGTGTCCACAGGCTGCAAAGGAGATTGCCGTTGTCCACAGTCGAGACGAAAAGGGGCGCGACAGGTTTGAGCGTCCGAGTGGAGTACCAATTGTAAAGGTGGCCGCGGAATTTCGGCAGCCGCTCTGCGACCGCGAGTGTTCTTTCCGTATCCCGGATGAACTCTTTCAGCGTCGCAAAGCCAAGATCGTGCGCCGCAAGCCGCGAATTTAGAAGCAAACCAAGGTTCGTCGGAGAAACGTGATGGGCGACGAGCGA
>Ga0210405_10002479_pt1 | contig 19093 bp, 13 predicted proteins | sample IncBWH11MmetaG_FD_155492 | JGI IMG/M metagenome (GOLD analysis project Ga0210405, IMG submission 155492) | Forest soil microbial communities from Barre Woods Harvard Forest LTER site, Petersham, Massachusetts, United States - Inc-BW-H-11-M | ecosystem: Environmental > Terrestrial > Soil >... | reverse complement strand
TTCCTGGTGATCATACCGCGAGGGTCACACCCGTTCCCATCCCGAACACGGAAGTTAAGCCTCGCCGGGCCGATGATACTGCACGGGCAACTGTGTGGGAACGTAGGTCGTCGCCGGGATTAAAATAGAAAAGGCCGGTCCGGTTAACACCGAGACCGGCCTTTTTGTTTTTGCAATGGGCAGCGGAGAAGTCGGGGCAGTTGAAAGGGAAAGGGGAGGGGAACACCGGAGGCAAATCCCTGTTCCCCTCCACCAGGTCCGGCTCCTCTCCCTAGTCGCCGGAAACTAATGCACCGTCTGGATGATAGAGGGTCCAGCGGTTTGGCGGATAAACCACGTGCGGGCAGCTCCTGAGGGCAGCCCGGAGTTCTTGTCGTCGGGGTAGACAATCAAGGCATTTCCATCGAGAAAGGCATCGGGCGCCCAATACTCGGCAAGGGTACGCGTACCGGAAGCGCAACCGAGGCCGGTCACGCAGACGGGGCCGACGTGGACGACGCCGGTTACAGTGCTTTGCGCGAAGGCAGGAACGCTCGCGAAATCATTCTGCGATTGCGCGAGGAAGACTTGCCACTGAGCAGAACTGTCCATGAAATTGGTTGACGAGGAACCTAGCCAGGTGATGTTCACTTTGCCCGGATCACCTGCCACCACCCAAGGTTGAATGGCCGTGCGCGTAGCAGACCCATTGTTCACGCGGACAACGTGAGACCAAGTGGCGCCGAAATCTCGAGAGGTGGTCAGATAGGTGTCGACGCCATCGGAAAAGACGACATGCAAGTTGCCGCCGCTGTCCACGGCGACTGCTGGGAAAACGTGCGCTAGAGAAGTATCCGCAGGACCCTGATAGACCTGTTTGAGAACAAAGGTCACGCCGCCATCGGTCGAGCGCCCAATGTAGACTTGTGTGCTGGTCTGGTCGAAAAACACGGTATAAACGTAGCCGTTTGACGGATCGACCACAATGTTGCCCTGGTCTCCCGGCTGAACGCCTGTGGCAGGTGCGGTAACCTGTGCGATCTGCGGAAAAGTAAGACCCCCATCCGTGGATTTGACCGTGACAATACTGGCGGTCCCCTGAAGATCTGCACCGAGCTGCTTATATGTCAAATAGAGTGTCTTGTTTCCGTAGGCGGCAATCCATTGCCGGTCATCACCTGGGATGTTTGAGGATAGCGGATTCACGGCCCAAGAGTTGCCGCCGTTAAAAGAACTGGCCTGGGTCGTCGACCCCAGCCAGAGCGAATTCATGTACACATTTCCTGAGGTGCCGACGGCGAGGTCTTCATCGCCGCCGCCGAGGCCGGTACCCGTTGTCGTACCCGTTGTGGCCGCAACCTGCGTGCCATCGGGCTGGCCTAGATAAGTGAATGTCTTGCCAGTGTCGTAGGATTTCCAGACATCCACACCACCCGGGACGCCCTGAATTGAGGCGACGTATAGATTGCCGAGAGCATCGTGAACGACGCGAGGCTCAACGTCTTGATCGGCCACCAGAGTTGCGCCGGAGTTGGCGGGATCACTCGGACGTGCGAGTTCGAACGCGGCACCAAAAGTCATCTTACCGGGCTGGTAGCGGGCTTTGCCGTTGGCCACCGTTGGATCCGCAGCGATCTGCGCCGTTGCGGAATACGAAACATTGACCGTTTGCGAGGCCACGATGACAAGTTTGTAGGTGCCATTCGGCAGAGGTCCGGCGTCAATTTCCTCGTAGGTCTCAAACGCTTGCACGGACGAAGCCAGAAGATTTCCGGAAGGATCGAAGAGGTAGAGGTCAAATTCGTTGGTGGTTCCTTGCCAGGTTATGCGGACCTGGACCTCGTCCTTCGGATTGGTAGTGAAAAAGCCAGCGGGCGTGTTGATGGTCAAATAGAAGGTATCGCAGTTCAGGGTAGTGCAGGAGCTAGTGTCCGTGGCGACAGCTGTATATGGCCCGCCCGTCCAATTCACGGGGGTCGCAGTACTCGAAAGGGTGCCGCTTGCCGGAGTCGCTGAAAACGCAGGGAACCCAGCGGCAAGGATGGCGAAAAGCGAGAGTAGGCCTGTTGTGGACGGGCGGAGCATGTCTGTCAGTTCTCCTTTCAAAAACAGGATGGGATGGCATTCAACCGAGGTCATAGGCCAGAACAGCTTCCGAGATGCGGAAGTGCCACCTGGCTGACGTCTAGTCTGATTAGAAATGGGATGGCTTCAATCAGGTATTCGCCTGATTCTGATATCTGGGATTTCCTGCAGAGGAAATTGTCTTCGCGCTAAGGAGTTCGTTTAGCCTTCGTGCACAAGTTCAGGACTCTTGAATCGAGTTGCCGCCAATCTTGTTGGCGGTTTTTTTGTTTTTAGGTACGGCTTCCTGGTACAACGAGGCCGTCAAGGTGGATGGCGGAAGCTTCGTGTGGCACATGCCGGGCGCTTACGGCGGCGCCGGACATGACACGTTGGAAGGCTTCCTGGAAGCGCTCCATTTCGGGCTGCGTGCCGACGGTGACACGAACGTGGGTGGGCCAAACTGGCCACTGGCGGCCGATAAAGACATTTTGGGCGGCCATGGCGGCAATGACTTCTTTCGCGGGGCGCTTGGCGTCGAGCATGAAGCAGTTGGATTGTGACGGAACGAAGGAATAGCCGCTCTTTGAGAGCCATTGAAACGTTGCTTCGCGGATTGTCGAGTTGATGCGCCTGCGATCAGGGACGATCCGCGGATCCTTAAGGCTGGCCGTTGCGGCGGCCACAGCGGTGATTGGCATGGCGCTCCAGCCGGAGAAAGCGGTCATTTTTTCGAGAAGATCCGGACGGGCGATCGCAAAGCCGCAGCGCAATCCAGCCATACCGTAGATTTTTGAGAAGGTGCGCAAAACGATCAGATCTTTGTCGGCTTTTACGAGATCGAGAGCGCTGGCAGCGTCCGAAAAATGCAGGTAGGCCTCGTCCACCAACAGGATGGAATCTTTCGGTTTGCTGGCAAGCAGGAACTCGATGTCTGAGTGGCTCGTGAGCGTGCCGGTGGGGTTGTTTGGCGTGCAAATATAAAACATGCCAGCATCAGGGGCCGCCGCCAACATGGCTTTCACGTCGTGCGCGTAGGTTTTGGTCAGCGGCACTTTTACGAAGCGCGCGCCGGAGGCTTTTGCGGCATGCGCGCCGGCTTCATAGCCGGGATCGGCAGTGACATAGCTTTTCGTGGGAGACGTGAAGGCCAGCACGGAATAGTGCAACGGTCCGCTGGAGCCGGGGAAAGCGTGGACGTACTCGGGCTTCAGCCCTTCCGCAGACGCAAATGTCTTTATGAGATCAGTGGTCATCCAGTCTGAGTAGCGGCCGCCTTGAGAAGCGACGCTATTGACGGCGTCGCATGCCACGCTACAGGGGCCGAGAGGATTCTCGTTTGCGTTAATGAGCACTGCATCTTTGGGATAGGGGACAGAGCCGGCATGGGCGAGCATCGGTTCGGTGAGGATGCGATAGCCAACGGTCACCGCTGCGGCGGCCGCGGAGACTTGCAGAAATGAGCGACGAGAACGACAGGCGGGATTTTCTTTCGTGGCCATGGTTTTACCTCCAACACGAGCTCGTAATAGCGCGAACCGGCTGCAGACAAACTATCACGATCCGTGCTTTGTAAACTTCGTATTTGCATTCATTTTCTTGCTCGCGAGTATTCGGATGGCGCAGCACCGTCTTGCGCGAGTCCAGGAAGATAAGGAGAAGAAAAAGGGAATGGCGGCGCGGGCTCTTTGCCTGAAATCTGGCTAAGATATTTGTATTCAATCGATTACAAGAAGCACCTGACGGGCCACGCGCGGCTTTTCCTACCTAGCATAAGGGGTTCGTTACCGAAAGAAATTTTAAGGAGTACTATTGACTGCGCGCGCCCCACGAAATATCTTGTCCTTTGCTGGATCCGGCCAAAGTCGAAACCTACACGCTGCGAGGCAGGCATGGCCACAGAAACCGCAGTAAACACCGTCAGCATCCCCGAAGGCAAAGCTCTTGAGGAGCGTTGGGAGAAATTGCGTACCCATCGGCGCATCGTCTCTCGCGTGAAATTCCAAGTGGAATGGGAAGAAGGTTCCCAGCGACAGAAAGCCAACGGCGTCACCGTGGACGTAAGTAAGTCCGGTTGTCTGGCCGTTGTGGGAGCGGGACTTCCATTGCGCAAGCGCGTCCGCCTAATCAATCCTATGAGCGGACAAACCGCGGAAGCGCATGTTGTCTGGCGTGATCATGAGGCTTGGGACGTTGGCCTCGAGCTGATTAAGCCAGACTCTTCCTTCTGGGGCGTGAAGTTTTAGTTTGTGGTGCGAGCGGGAAGGCCCCGCCGCAGGTGTTGTCTTACGTGCTCGCTAATTTCTGGATCCAAGAGCTCCGGTGGTTCCTTGTGCGGCTTCAATTCGGCCACTTTTCCTTTGGCAAACTCTTCTGAATGGTTTCCAGGTTTTGGAAGCCGTCCTTGATAACCGTTTGCTTCACGTTGTCTCTGGTTACCACCACTGGGCTTAGAAATATCGCTTGGACTGTCTTGCTTCCATTGGCAATCGAAACTGCATTCTTGACGGGCGTGCCCGCTGCCAGGTTCACGGCGGCTTCCGCGGCCAATTTCGCTTGCAAGCCAAGCGGTTTGTAGACGGTCATGGCCTGGGTGCCGTCCAAAATCCGGATAATGGCCGCGAGATCCGCATCCTGACCTGACACCAGCACCTTACCGGCGAGTTTGTGGTCTCGCAAAGCCTGAATAGCGCCGCCCGCAGTTCCGTCATTGGAAGCCACAACCGCAGTGACATCGCCCTTCGTCAAATCAATCGCTTTGGACATGATGGCGTAGGCTTCGGCTGGGTCCCAATCCTTTGCCCAGCCGTCGCTCACGATTTTAATGTCCCCACGATCCACCAGAGCTTTTAGAACTCGCAACTGTCCATCGCGCAAAACCTCAGCGTTGGCATCTGCCGGGGAACCGCCGATCAGGACGTAGTTCCCCTTGGGGGCGAGCCGCGCCAGAGTGGAAGCCTGCAACTCGCCGATTACCTCGGCATTGGTGCCCACAAAGAAGTCGACATCGCTATTGCGAACGAGGCGCTCATAGCAAATCACCGGGACGTGACGGGCCTTCGCCGCGTTGACGATGCGTGCGGCCTTGTCCGAATCGTGCGGCACTAGGACGAGAACTTTCGCGCCAGAATCCATCAGCTCTTGGGATTGTCGCAGCTGCAAATCGTCGTCTCCCTCGGCGGTTTCCACGAGCACTTGGGCCCCCAGCTCACTGGCGCGTTTTTGGAAAATGTCGAGATCCGTTTGCCACCGCTCGATTTTGAGAGAGTCCATGAGGTAACCGATTTTGAGCGCGGTGTTTTGGCCTGAAGCCGTTTGTCCTTGCGCGACGCAAATGAGAGAGACCAGAAGCGCAATCATCGACAGGGAGAGCACGAATCGACGCCGCAAACTCTGCATACTTTTTTCACCACCAAGTACTTAAAACCGTAACACCGGCAGGCGAGGGCAACAATCTGATAACTGCCGCGAGCGGACCAAGAGTAAAGGGGAAGAGAGCGGGTGACCGGTTTCGCGACAATGGATTCCGGGAGCGGTCATAGGCCGGCTTCCCTGGAAGCACCACAGCTCCGGCTAAGAGTTTGAGCGGCAAGCAGTTGGCGGACTTCCTTGTTTGGCGCTTCATTTGCTCGCTCCATGGGTGTAGACATCCTACATGCCGTGGGTGTAGAACATCTACAGCCAGAGGTCAAACATGAGTCCAGGCTACCAGAACCGCATCGAGCTGCTGCAAGGAACGCTCGATTTGCTGATCCTGCAAACGCTACGATGGGGACCGCAGCACGGCTACGGCATCAGCCAGGCATCCGCGCAAACTCCGGAGACATTCTGCAGGTGGACACCGGATCGCTTTATCCGGCGCTGCACCGGCTGGAACGGCAAAAATGGATCTCCGCGGATTGGAAAGTCTCTGAAAATAAGCAGCGCGTCCGGGTCTACCGGCTGACGGCTAAGGGTAAAAAGCAACTCGAATCCGAGCGTTCGCGCTGGGCGCAGGTTTCGGATGCTATCGCGGGCGTGCTGAATCCTGGTAAGAGGGAGAACGAAGCGTGACATTTTCCTTTTGGCATCGTCAAAAACGTGAACGCGAACTGGACGAAGAACTTCAAAGCCATTTGCAAATGGCAGCACTGGACCGCGCGGACCGCGGCGAAACGCCAGAGCAGGCGCGCCGTGCAGCGCGCCGGGAGTTAGGCAATGTCGGTCTGATCAAGGAGGTCACGCGAGAGATGTGGGGCTGGGCTTCGTTTGAGCGGCTTGTGCAGGATTTACGCTACGGATTACGAATGTTGGCCAAGTCGCCAGGATTCGCGGCGATGGCGGTACTCACGCTGGCGCTGGGGATTGGAGCAAACACCGCGTTATTCTCCGTGGTGAATGGCGTGCTTTTAAAGCCGCTCCCGTATCCGCATCCCGAGCAGCTGGTCGCTCTGAGCGAGAGCAAGCCGAATTTTGAAACCGGTTCCATTTCCTTTCCGAATTTTCGCGACTGGCAAAAAGATAACCGCACGTTTTCGGGAATGTCCATTTCTCGGGGTTACAATTTCAATCTTACGGGCCTCGGCGAAGCGGAGCAGTTGCGCGCCCGGTTCATTACGTCGGATTTTTTCGGTGTGCTCGGAGTGAATCCGTTGATCGGCCGCACCTTCGCGCCGCAGGAGGACGATATCGGCGCAGCACCCATCGCGATAGTCAGCGAGGAGTTGTGGAGACGAAAACTCAGTTCTTCTCCCGAGGCTTTGGGGAAGACCCTCAGCCTCGACGGCATGGGTTACACGCTCGTTGGCGTAATACCGGCCAGCTTCAATCTCTCGCTGGGAGGCTTCCACGACATTGATGTTTATGTGCCGGTGGGCCAGTGGAGCAATCCGCTGCTGCCGAAGCGAGGGGCCGGTTTAGGGTTTCACGGCATCGGACGGCTGAAGCCGGGCGTGACTATCGAACAGGCGCGTGCGGACCTGTCGCAGGTCTCGAGCAGCCTTACTGCGGCGTACCCGGATACGAACACTGGAATCGGAGCTACGCTGCGGCCGCTGAAGCAGACGATGGTCGGCGAAGTCAGTACGCTACTGCTCGTGCTGTTAGCGGCCGTGGGATTTGTGCTCTTGATTGCGTGTGTAAATGTGGCCAACTTGATGCTCGCCCGCGCATCGGCGCGCACGCGCGAATTTGCAATCCGTGCGGCGATGGGAGCAGGCCGGGCGAGACTGGTGCGCCAACTCCTGACGGAGAGCTTGCTGCTTGCCGTAATCGGAGGGGCGCTCGGCGCGTTGCTCGCGGGCTGGGGTACACGGGCTGCACTTCGCCTGCTAGCAGAAGGGCTGCCGCGCGCAAGCGAAGTCAGACTGGACGCGCGCGTGCTGTTCTTTACCGCGATTATTTCCGTGGGCTGCGGAATTGTTTTTGGTTTGGCGCCAGCGCTGAAAACCGGAGGGCGAAATTTACACGACAGGCTGAAGGAAGGGGGGCGGGGAGGCGGTGGTCTTCGCAACCGCGCGCAAGGAATTTTCGTTATCGTGGAAATGGCGATGGCTTTGGTCCTGTTGATTTCGGCTGGACTGATGGTGCGAAGTCTGACGGCCCTGTGGCACATTAACCCTGGGTTTGATTCGCGCAACGTTTTAACTTTCGGCGTAGCTCCACCGCCTTCCATGCGCAACGCTAACGCTGCGGCTATTCGTGCCATTCTCCGAAATGTGGATCAGCAATTGAAGGAGGTTCCCGGAGTGAAGTCTCTGTCTCTCTCATGGGCGGCAGTGCCGCTGAGCAGCGATGACGAGGACCTGTTTTGGATCGAGGGAAAGCCCAAACCAGCCACTGACAACGACATGAGCTGGTCGCTCAGTTACGTCGTGGAGGAAGACTATTTGAAGATGATGGGCATTCCACTCGAACGCGGAAGATTTTTCACGGCGCAAGACAATGAGAATTCTTCGCACGTCATCGTAATTGACGATGTATTCGCCCGAAAATATTTTGCCGACCAGGATCCGATTGGACAGCACGTTTTTTTGCAAAACAAAGGAGGGCGCGCCGAAATCGTGGGCGTGGCCGGGCACGTCAAACAATGGGGGCTCGTTTCCGACGACAGCGAATCGCTGCGCGCGGAACTCTACTTTCCCTACATGCAATTGCCGGACCCCGCGATGCTTCTATCGTGGAATGGAACAGGCGTGATGGTGCGATACGATCCAAGCGCCGCGAACATCGGAGATTCGGTCAGGTCGGCTATCAAGGGGATCGGCGGCGAGTACGTGATGTCCAAGACGCAAACGATGGAGCAAATTATTTCCGATTCGCTTGCCTCTCAGAGGTTTTCCATGTCGGTACTCGGCATTTTCGCTTTGCTTGCTCTGGCGCTTGCCTCGGTGGGAATTTACGGCGTGGTTTCCTATCTCGTCGGTCAGCGCACACAGGAGATTGGCATCCGCATGGCGCTCGGCGCGAGACAACGAGACGTGCTGCGAATGGTGTTGCGGAATGGAATGAAGTTGACGCTCGCAGGCGTGATCATCGGGTGTATAGCAGCGCTTGGATTGACCGGATTGATGGCCAGCTTGCTCTTTGGTGTGAGAGCAACCGACCCGCTCACGTTTACCGTGGTGGCTATTTTGCTGTCGATCGTGGCGCTCGCGGCGTGCTACATCCCCGCGAGGCGTGCCACGCGCATCGATCCCATGGTCGCGCTGCGCTATGAGTAAATCATGGTCCCCTTCGGGGACCACAACGAAGAATGAAAATGGGCTCGAGATGGCGTAGCGTTTATGGAGCCGCGTTGGCGACAGAGGCCGAGCTACTCTGGAGCTGTAGAGCCCGCTTATGAGTATGGCTGGGACGCTGAGAAGCACAACGAATTGTAGCCTCCGGAAGTTGCGGAGAGCACGCGTAGGAGATTTTCGTTTTTTTGAAGCGTCCAACGCCGCGCGGTAGAAAGGAGTCGCGCGATGGAAGTTATCTATCCGTGCTGTTGCGGTTTGGACGTACATAAGAAGAGTATTACCGCATGTGTGTTGTGGGCGGAGGCCAAGGGGAAGAGCCGTAAAGAGAAGAAGCGCTTCGGGACATTCACTCACGATCTGCTGCAGTTGGCTGATTGGCTCGAGAAGTGTGGCGTGACGCATGCGGCCATGGAGTCGACCGGAGTGTACTGGAAGCCGGTGTGGAACATTCTTGCCGAGCAGTTCGAGGTGTTGCTGGTGAATGCCCAGCACATCAAAGCCGTGCCGGGCCGGAAGACGGACCAGAAAGACAGCGAGTGGATGGCGGACTTGCTGCAGCACGGATTGCTCCGCGGGAGTTTCGTGCCCCCGCAGCCAATACGTGAACTTCGCGACCTCACGCGGTATCGCGTGAGTCTGGTACAGGAGATCAACCGCATTGCGAATCGCATTCAGAAGGTCCTGGAGGATGCCAACATTAAGTTGGCATCGGTAGCGACGGATGCACTGGGAGCTTCGGGGCGAGCGATCTTGCAGGCGATGCTCGCCGGGGAGCAAGACGCTGCCCGGCTGGCAGAGATGTCCAAAGGGCTGCTGCGGAACAAGATCCCGGAACTGAAATTGGCGCTGGAAGGTCGTATGACCGAGCATCATCGATTTTTGCTCCGAGAGCTCTTCGATCATCTGCGCTTCACGGAATCGAAACTGAGTGAGATCGAGAAGGAGATCGATAAGCGCATGCTCCCCTTTGAGGATAAGGTCACTCGGCTATGCACCATTCCCGGAGTCGATCGGGTGACCGCTTGGGGAATGCTGGCGGAAATAGGAATGAACATGAATCAGTTTCCGTCTTCTGGGCACCTGGCTTCTTGGGCTTGTTTGTGTCCTGGGAGTTTTGAGAGCGCCGGGAAGCGGCTGAGCGGCAAGATGCGCAAGGGCAATGTCTCGCTCCGCCGTTGTCTGTCGCAGGCGGCCTGGGCCATTTCGATGATGAAGAATAACTATCTCTCGGCGCTGTATCGGCGCATTGCTGCTCGGCGGGGAGCCAAGCGCGCGGTCATGGCAGTAGCTCACGCACTGTTAGTTATTGCCTATCACATGCTGAAGCGTAAGGAAGACTACCGGGAACTCGGTGCGGACCACTTTGACCGTATCGACGTGAACCGAATCCGCCGATCCTTGGTCAGGCGGCTGGAACGCCTGGGCCACAAAGTGACCCTGGAGCCGCTTGCTCAGACCGCCTGAAGGTATTTTCGTAGGAGTAGCCCATAGCCGCTGTAGACAAGTTCATTTGGCGAGAGACAGCCACACGTCGAGCCGTGGCGCAACCACGGTGCAGAACCGTGCAACGCAGAGTGCCGCAAGGATTCCTGTAAAGACATCCATGGTGTAGTGCGCGCGCAAGATGAGCACTGTAGCGATCTCAAATAGAACGATTCCCGCGGCCACGATGGTAAGCCAGCGTTTGCCGAGGCCCGCCAATTCGATTCCGCCAAAAACGGCGATGGCCGTGTGTCCGGAAAAGAAAAAATCGTTTCCCACGTTGTAGGTGACCAGCGCGGAAGGAAATCCGGGATAGTGCCAGATCATGTTCGGAGGCGCCGGGAGAGCGCAGATGGCTTGCAGCATTTGACGCAGGCCGAGCAACAGGACGAGTCCCAGGAACGGCCGCACACTCGGCCCGAAAAGCCAGCTCCCCAGCAAAAATAGTCCCAGCCCGTCGATCAGCGCGGAACTCAGAATCAGCAGCGCGTTGGCGGCAGTCGGCGAATGGTAGAAGAAGGAATTGAGGCTGGCGGTCAGCGTGTGAAGCGCGTCGCCAACGCCGGCAGCCGGCGCGCCTCGTTCGGCGATCAGCGATTGCGTCCAGAACCAGATCCCCAGCGCTAGCGCAGTGAGCACAATCCGCCGTAGTAGGCGACGCCATTTTCGCGCGCTTTCTGCATTGGTCATGTGGGTGGAATCCGCGGTCTTGGCAGCCGCAATTTGCATGGGAGCACTCACGCCTGTTTCGCGACTTCCTGCGCGAGTTCGCGTGCCTTCCGCAAGTCCAGCTTGCCTGTTCCGAGGTAAGGCAATTTGTCGACGCGCAGAAATTGATCCGGACGTGGCCGCCAGAGTGCCGGCAAGTCACATTTAGCAAGCAGTTCCAACGTTTCCTTCAGCTTGTCTTCCGGGAGAGTATGCAGCACCATCAGGCGTTCGCCTTTTCTTTCGTCGGGAACGGCGGTCACCACGAACACTTGCTCGGTCGCGTGCGCCAGTTCGTGCAGCTTGTCCTCCACCTTGATGTGAGGAACCATTTCGCCGCCGATTTTGCTGAAACGGCTCAAGCGGTCCGTGACGCGCAGAAATCCATCTTCGTCGAGCATGGCGATGTCGCCGGTGTTGTACCAGCCGTCGCGCAAAACTGCCGCCGTTTTTTCCGGCTGGTTCAAGTAGCCCTGCATCACGTTAGGTCCGCGTACCAGCAACAATCCGGGCTGATTGACGGGCAGAGGCTGCAAGGTCTCGGGATCGATAATTTTCACCGTCATCCCGGGCAGCGGATGCCCGATGCTGCCGCGCTTTGCGCCCACCTGGCGGAAAGACGTCGCGCGAAAATCAATCGTATTCACGGTCACGGCCGGTGAGCACTCCGTGCAGCCGTACCCTTCGAGCGGCCGGAGGCCAAAGCGGTCCTCGAACGCCTGGGAGATTCGATCCGGCAGCTTTTCCGCTCCCGCCATCACAAAGCGCAAGCTGCCAAACTGTTCTGGCTCGCAGCGGCGCGTGTAGGCGTTGAGAAAAGTCGGCGTCGCGAGAAGCATCGTGACCGCGTATTTGTTGACGAGCGCGCCGATGACACGGGAATCCAGCGGATTCGGGTGAAACACCACGCCGATCCCGGTCGCAGCCGGAAGGCAAAGCGTACCTGTGAAGCCAAAGGAGTGAAAAAACGGCAGAATGCCCATGATGCGATCATTGGAGTGCAGCAGAAAGACCTGGTTGAGCTGTTCAACGTTGGAAGCCACGTTGTAATGCGTCAACACCACGCCTTTGGGCTCGCCCGTTGATCCGCTGGAAAAAATAATGGTGGCGATGTCTTCGAGTTGCGTCTTGCGCTCAGCTCCGGCGTATTTTTGGACGCTTCGCCCCGGAAGGAAAAACGCCAAGGCAGCGCTGAACCGTTCGCGGAAACGCGGCTTTTGCGCGAGGTCTTCCAGAAAAATAGTTTCCGCGGGCGGCTGCACGTGTAGGCGCTCGAGAAAGGCACGAGCCGTGATCACCGTTTTCAGGTTGCATTGCTTCGCGCAGGACTCCAACGTTTCCTTCGAAGCCGTGTAATTCAGATTGACGGGCACCTTTCCCATCAACATGGCCGCGAAATTCACCAGCGCGCCGGGAATCGAAGGCGGCAGCAAGATCCCTACCATCTCTTGGCCCTGCCACGTTTTTCGCAAGCGCCGCGCCAGGAAGAGCGTTCTAGCAAGCGCTGCGAAAAAAGTCAGCTTGGGTGTTTGTCCGTCGGCCATGGCAAAGCGAAACGGATGCCGCCGCGCCGTGTAGAGAAATGTCCTCGGAAGCGGTTTCATGTGGCGCTTGCGCCGCTCGAACGCTTCCGCTCCGAGGTCCTGCACGGCCTGCCGCGCCTCTTGCGCCGACGCCGTGGAAGGCAGCGGCGCGCCGAAGGTCACGCGCACTGGGTACGGCAGATGGCGCGGCAATTTCCACAGAAAACGGCCGCCCGCGAAACTGAAAATCGAGCCCCACACGCCATCGAGATTCACGGGGATGATCGGAACGTCCACGCCCTTGATGATGCGTTCCATGCCGCGGCGGAACGGCATCATCTGACCAATGCGCGTCATTTGCCCTTCGGGGAAAATGCAAACCAGTTCGCCATCTTGCAGCGCCTGCGTCGCGCGCCGCAAGGAGTGAATCATTTCGCGCGGACCTTGATCGGACGAAATCGGTATCACGCCTAATATTTTCGCAAACGGTTTCACCAGCGGATGATCGTAGGAGCCCTTAAACATTAGGAAGCGTACTGGACGGTCGAGCGCCGCGATGAGCAGCACGGCATCAGCCATGGAAACGTGATTGGGAACGAGCAGCGCACCGCCTCGCGCCGGAACCCGTTCGCGCCCCGCAACATCCAGCCGGTACAGTGTGTGCGTGAGCATCCAAAGCAGCAGCCGCAGCAGCGAATCCGGCAACAGCCACAAGACGTAAGCCGTCGCACCGAGCGACATCACGGCCGTCCAAATGAAGAAGGACTCCAATCCCACGTGCAAATAGTGCGTAAATCCTGAGTAAATCGCCGACGCGCCGATGACTCCGACGAAGGACAGGAAATTTGCAAACGCGATGACGCTGCCTTTTTTGTCTTCCGCGGGTCGATGTTGAATTAACGCATTAATGGGGACGATGAAGAATCCACCCGAAAATCCGAGCGCCGCCAACAGCGCCACGACCTGAAAAAAGGTCAACCCGTGGATGGATATCGCAAAGGCAAACAGCGACATGCCGGTAGCGCCCAGCGGGATAAGTCCATACTCGATCTTCCCCGCGGAGAGAAGGCCAGCGGCGTAGCTGCCAAGCCCGATTCCAATAGCCAGCGCCGCTTGCAAGTACCCGCCATGCGTTTCGTCGATGTGCAAAACTTCTCTGCCGTAAAAAACGATCACGAACTGAAGCAGAGCCCCGAGAAACCAGAAGTAGGTATTGCCGACGACAGCGAGGTGCAAAGTGCGATCCGGCCGGACAACCTGAACTTGCTTTATCAGATCGCCAAGAATGTTGAATCGGAATTGCCTGGAAGGGTCGGCCGCAGGAACGCGCGAAATCGTGAAGCTGGTCGTCAGCCCGACCAAAGTGCAAGCGCCAAAGATGAGACCTGCATAAAGCTCTCGTCCGTGAAATCGCTGAGCCAATAGCGGGCCTGCCACAGCCCCAGCAATAATCGCGACGAAGGTCGTCAGTTCGAGAATCCCGTTGCCCCAGGACAGCAATTCGTCCGGAAGTACTTCCGGAAGTAACCCGTATTTCGCGGGGCCGAAGAATGCTGCTTGCGTGCTTGCGAGAAAAATCACGGCAAACGCCATTCGCGTACTGCCGTTCGCGAAAGCATAAAGCGCGAAAAGCATCGCGAAAAATTCGAAGATTTTCGTGGCGATCGCGACGCTTCGTTTGCTGAAGCGGTCGGCTAGATAGCCCCCGGCCATCGAAAACAAAATAAATGGCACGGCAAAAAGGTTTCCGACGAAGAAAACCAGGAGATCTTTCTGTGAGTCGGTCGGGTTGGTTCCGAGGATAAGGAAAATGACAAAAAATTTCAGGCCGTTGTCATTGAAAGCGCCCTGAAATTGCGTGGCGATCAGGCTCCAAAAGCCTAATCGCCACTTCCCATTAGATTCTCGTTCCAAGGGACTTCCGTCGTCGGCCATGCAGGCGCACCCACGCGCTCAAGTGGAAGCTCAAGAGATAGAACGATCTTAGCAGTCCTTCTTGCGCTCAGGTACGCGGCGGCATCCGGGTGTGCCGAAAGCGAGACGCTTGCTTGTTGCGAGCGCGGGCCTACGGTTTCGTCGTCGTAGACTCGATCTTCGCTTTTGCCGGGGCTGGCGTCTTACGTCCCGCATTCAGGTGATCGAAGTTCAAAGCGGCGTTGAGCAACAACATGAAGCTCCCCTGCGTCTCCTGCCGCCACATTGGATTCGTCGCGAAGAGCACGATATGGCCGCGTCCTATGGGCACGTCAACCACCGCCGGTGAGCCGGCAAGCTCCGAGCCTCCTGCGAGCATGCCGCTGATCCACAAATCCTTCTCGTCGGCAAAACGCAGGACCACGCGCGGGAATAGCGATTCCGGCGGAATAAACGCATCCACAAATCGCCTGGCCTGCGGCTCGATATACAACTCCTGCTCGGCTCGGCTGCGATGGGGAGGAGCCTCCGGCGTGGTATAAGGACGCCCCTGCGGAATATCCGGATCGCTCGTGGAACCTCGTCCGCTCGGGCGCGGCGCATTCGCTGCGTCTTCAGACGATGTCCCCGGCAAAGAAATTCGCAGCACCGGCGCCTGATTAAAATAAACACCAATCGCTTCATCGTAGCCATAGGCGATCGGGCTGGATTTGTCTTCCACGTTTGCGCGCAGGATTGACCCGCGCGCCTGGAGTTGCCGCGTCTCCGCAATACTCACCGTGTCGGTGATGCCCAACTCCACCGGAAGATGCACGCTCGAGGCGACCGGCAAGAACACCCCGCCGTCCTCGACAAATTGTTTCAAATTTGCAACGCCTTCAAAGCCAAGACCTCCTCGAACATCAGGAGCCTCGTCGATTCCTCCCCAATTCGGCGTGAGCGCGGAATTTTGCCACGGCATTGCGCCTCCGTAATCGCTGCCATCGGGCAGAATGCGCTTCGGAAGGCCAGTCAACATTTGGGCAGCGTCCGCCGCGCCTGGCGGGTAAATGATGACATCGAATTTTTCCCGCAAATTCGGCGTACCATGAACCGCGGTCTCCGACAGGTAAGTGTAAGGGACGCCCGATTCTTCCAAGCCCAGGCGGAACCATCCTTCATTCTGCGTGCGTGCCCAGGTGTGCAGAAGCGCAATGCGCGGGACTCCGACTTCATGGCGCTCAACGTCTGGCACTGCTTCCGCGCTTGTCACGCGGATGCCCAGTTCGCGCGCCGTGGTGTTCAGCCGCAGATCCAGGTCGGCCGGATTCGCATCGACCGGGAGCAGAAACGATCCGGCCGCAAATTTGTGCTCGGCAGCATCAAATGCTTTTTCGGCTGCGAAAAACTTCGCATCCTTCAAACGGAAACGCAGAGCCGCAAGGTTCGGTTCGGCGGTGGCGTCTATCACATAGCACTTCGTAACCGGCTGCTTCCCCTTAACTGCGTGAGGAGGCAACACGCCTCCGTCCGCATGCGCGGCCCTGTCCACTAAGGTCATGGGAGCCTTCAGTATGGCCGTGTCCGTGATGCGCAGGGTCTTCACGTTGCGCAAAGGCCCTAGCGTCCAGCCCGTATCATCGTAAGGACGCGGGTCGTTCGTCGAGTAATACTGCGTGTCGAGCAGCATGTCCGCAATGCGGCTGTAAGGCTGATCCATTCGGATGATGTAGCTGCCCAGCGGGAGCTTCGTTGTCGTTGCTTCGTCTCCCTTTTTTGCCGCAGCTTCGCTTTTTGACTTGTCCGCTTTTTCGTTCTTGCCTTCTTCGGCAGTCTTCGCGTCGGGCTTAGCCTCCGTCGGTTTTGCCGCGGCAGCGGAAGTCCCTTTTACTTCGAAATCTTGCTCGAGTTTTTGCACCTCTGCGCCTTGCCGTTGTAGGAGGTTCGCGAGCTGCGCGGCAAGCGCGGGACGGCGGCCGTCGTTCACGATGGCCCATGCGGCGGGACCTTCCGTGGTGGCTTTGGCGACGGACCGTTTGCTCTTAAGGTAAAAATTGTTAAGAAATTCCGATCCGTGCTGTGCCATGTAGTCCAGCGCCAAGATCAGCCCGCTTTGTTGCAGATTAATGTCGTTGCGGAACGACCACTTGACCTTTGCCAGCGGAGGGTTCGGCCGAAACCACGTCCGCGACGTTGCGGAAGACGGCAGCGTGCGCTCCATCGTCTCTGGTGTCAAATTGCCAAAAGTTTCGTAAAATCGCCCGATCGAATTGTGGCCATTAGCCACGTAAAACATGTAGTTTGCTGCCCAACCGTCATAAAAACCGTGGGTCCACACTCCAGGCACGCCGCGTTCCGTAAGCTTCTCGATCTCGTTGTAAGCCATCTTCTGCCATTCGCTGACGACGATGGGATCAAGCCATGCGTTATAAGGTCCAGTGCCCGTCGAAATGTAGAGATACGGAACGGACTCGTGCAGGTCGTGCAAAACTTGCGGATGCCAGTTCAAAAAGTTTTGCATCATCACTTGGGAAAGCTTGAGTCCCATCCCGATCCCATCGCGGTTGTTATCGTGCTGCACGTAGTGCCCCCAGTAGAGGAGCCCGGGCTGCAGCTTGTCCGGATTCGCTTTCCTATAGTTCCAGGAGTCCACGATGCGGTCGTGGCCGTCGACCTCGACGATCGGCGTGATCAGAAATACGACATTCTTGCGAACGTTTTGGATTAGAGGCGTATCTTCCACGGCCACGCGGTACGCCAGCTCCATCAGCATTTCCGGCGATCCCGTCTCCGGCGAATGAATCGAGCCGGACGCCCAGTAAAACGGCTTGCCGCCCGCAATGAGCTCCTTCGCATCCGCATCGGTAATCTTGCGGGGATCGGCGAGTTTCGCGGTGATATCGCGCAGCCGGTCGAGCTGCGCGATGTTAGCTTCGTCGCTCACGGCCACGATCAGAAAATCGCGCCCCTCTTCCGATTTGCCTACGCGGAAAAGTTTCACGCGCGGGCTGGCTTTGGCGAGTTCTTCGTAATACCGGTAAATATCCTTCGAATAAGTCAGAAAGCCTGGTGCGCCAACAATGTGCCCGAGAATCTTGTCCGGTGATGGCACGGTCGAGGAAGCGGGGAGATGATCGACCAGGTCCGTGAGAAAAGACGGCTCCGTCGTAACCTCGCGAATTTTCTTCCCGTACTCTTCATCATTCGCCGCAGTGCTCTGCGCGCCAGCAAGCGCAGCCATGAAGCTTGTGAAAAGAAAAACTGCCAGGCCCCGCAAGCAAATCCTCCGTAGCAGATTCCGTCTTGCCCGGCCAAACTCACACAAGTTCCCACTCGGAATTCTCATCATCGCCTCACTTTTATATTTGTCCTGGCACCCAACTGCCCGCTGCACCATGTGACGGGCAGTTCGCAACATACGTTTCAGTCGTTTCGCAGGATGCCCGCGTCACCGAAGAACCGAGGTAGCATAATGCTTCCTCGACAGGGAGGGAAGAATGACCAACGGAGCGGGGCCTAAAAAATCTGTGCTAATTACTGGTGCAACCGACGGCCTGGGCAGAGCCACTGCGCTCTTGCTGGCGCAGCGCGGCTATCGCGTCTTCGCCGCCGGACGTTCGCCAGAAAAACGCGCGCAACTCGATGCCCTGGCTCAAGAGCGGAAACTGCCCCTCGAGACGCTGGAACTCGACGTATGCGACGATGCATCCGTTCAACGAGCGGTGGCTAGCGTCCTCGCAACGGCCGGTTCCATCGACGTCCTCTTCAACAATGCCGGTGTGAACTTCTCCGCCGCCGTCGAAGACTTGCGCATGGAAGACTGGCGCCGCCAGTTCGAAACAAATTTCTTCGGCGTCTTGCGCGTCACGCAAGCCGTGGTTCCGCACATGCGCGCAAGCAAGCGTGGCCGCATCGTGATGATGAGCTCCGTCTCCGGATTTGTAACTGCTCCGACGCAGGGCCCCTACAGCAGCAGCAAGTTCGCTCTCGAAGCCATGAGCAACGCCCTACGCCTCGAGCTGTATCCCTTCGGCGTGCAAGTAATCTTGATTGAGCCGGGTTACATCGTGACCGGCATCCAACAAGCCGCGATGGAACTCTCCAAGCCTTATCTCGACAGAATGAACAACGGCCCCTACGCTCCGCTCTACGCGCGATTTATCGCCAGCGTCACCGGTGCCCGCGTCAAATCGAAAACGACACCCGAAGATTGCGCGCGCGTGGTTCTCCAGGCGATCGAAGCGCCCAATCCGAAAATTCGCTACCTCGTAACAGGGTTAGCCGTCGTCGCCAAATGGTGCAAGCGCTTATTGTCAGATAGAGGGGTAGACGCCGTCTTCCGCCGTAGATTCGGAATCGTCCGCGAAAAGTGAACCGCAATCCATCCCGCGAAGGCGGTCAGCTATTGCTTCACGGATTGGAAATCTGGAAGGACAGGCTGTTCTCTCGCAACCCCTGCCACTTTTTGGACCAAGCCTCATGCACCGGACTCTCGGCGTAGTCGGCAGCAGCTTCAGCGCTAGTGAATTCAATCGCATACACGCCGCTGAAATCCTTGATCTGGTTGCGCTCCGTTTTGATCCAGATATTCCTAATCCCCGGAATTTTCCCCGCCATCTCTCTTATCCCGTTGACGGCAATCTCCCGGTCATTGTTTGAGGTTGCGTCCTTAAATTTGTAAATCACCACATGCAGCACCGTTTTCGGCTGCCCGAACCGGTTTTG
>Ga0210405_10002478_pt1 | contig 19097 bp, 15 predicted proteins | sample IncBWH11MmetaG_FD_155492 | JGI IMG/M metagenome (GOLD analysis project Ga0210405, IMG submission 155492) | Forest soil microbial communities from Barre Woods Harvard Forest LTER site, Petersham, Massachusetts, United States - Inc-BW-H-11-M | ecosystem: Environmental > Terrestrial > Soil >... | reverse complement strand
GCTGGCGAACCCTGGAAACCCGAACCTCACCGCGCCGCCCGTTTATCCGCCGCTGACCGTTCTCACCACTGCTTTGCCCGCGACGGATCAGGCTGATCCGACTTACTCATTCCAATTGCAGGCTGCGGGAGGCAAGCCCGGAGCGGATACGTGGTCGATCACTGGCGGTGCGTTGCCGAACGGCATGAGCCTGAGTAACTCGGGCTTGATTACCGGGCAGACGGCGGCGTTGGGACCGAATTCGGTCACCGTGCAAGTAAAGGACGGAGCTGGAAATACGGCTTCGATGAGCTTGTCCGTGCCAGTCAATCCAGTGTTTCAGAAGAACACCATTGGGAGCATAAACGACGGCGTGGCAGGTCAGCCTTACATTGCTGTCCCATTCACGACGACCGGTGGAACTGCGCCGATCACTTGGGCGGCGACCGGACTGCCGCCAGGATTGGGCATCAACTCGAGTACGGGCCAGATCACCGGCACTCCAACAGTGGTAAATGTGACTGGCTATCCCGTCCAAGTAACGGCTACCGATTCGGCTTTGCCGCCCAATGCTCAGGCTGCGTCGTTAACCATTCGTGTGGCGAGTACGATCGCGATTGCACCGACGACGTTGCCGGGAGGAACCATTGGCACGCCATACTCTGTGCAGCTCAGCGCGACTGGCGGCATTGGTAGTTATGCGTTTGGGCCGCCGTCTCCAGCAACAGGAGTTTTGCTATCGAGCGCTGGCGTGCTGACGATCGCGAATCCGCAAGCGTCGACATTGACGTTCGGCGTAAACGTGCATGACGCAGCGAACCCATTTCAAGTCCAGAACGCCAACTACACAATCAGCTTCGCCGCGCCAGCTATAGGCAACGTGATTTTTGTGAGCCAGCCGCCCAATTATGTTGGAGGTCAGACAAGTCCGAACAGTCCTGTCCACATACACGTTCAGGACAGTCAAGGCGCGCCTATAGCGGGCGCCCAGGTGACCATGTCTCTGAACGGGACGCCGCCGTGTGCGACAGCGACGTTGAGCGGCACCCTGAGTCAGCAGACTGGCTCCACGGGAGATGTTTTCTTTCTAGACTTGAGTGTAGATCGCGGCCAAATCGGCTACACGCTGAGAGCGACGGTAAGCGGTGTATTTGCCGTTTCGAATCCCTTCACCGTCAATGGTTTCTGCCCCTCGGGGAATCTTTCCACAACGCGCGAGCTAGGCGCCCAGGTCTTGTTAAACAGCGGCAAGGTACTGATAGCGGGCGGGATCGATACCAACAACGTGCTACTAAACACGGCTGAAATTTATGATCCGGCGACCGGCACGGTTTCTCCTACTGGAAACTTGACCGATCCCAACGGCCGCGGGCTCATGGCGAGCGTTCTGTTGGCGGACGGCAGAGTGCTCCTTGTCGGTGGCTCGAGCAGCAACGGGAACGTGGCGACAGCCGAGATCTATGACCCTGTCAGCGGGACATTTTCCGCCACTGGCAGCATGGCCCAAGTAAGAGCGTATCCCACGGCTGTTCTGCTGGCTGACGGCAGAGTGCTGGTCAGCGGAGGCTTTAGTGCCAGTGTGGCATTAAGCAGTGCGGAAATCTATGACCCGGGGACGGGTTTGTTCACTGCCACGGGCAGTCTCAACCAGGGTCGCGGCCGCAATACGATAACTCTCTTGCCGAATGGAAAAGTACTCGTCGCCGGCGGGCGTAATGCCCAAGGCTCTGTTTTTGCGACCCTTGCCAGCGCCGAAATCTTTGACCCGCTGGCGAACAGTGGTGTGGGTGCATTCACGCTCACGGGAAATATGAACAGTGCTCGCGACGTTGCCACGGCCACTTTGCTATCCAACGGCACCGTTCTTCTGGCCGGAGGCTTCACAGGTGGCAACCCCGGGCCGGCCGTTTCGAGCGCCGATATTTTCGATCCGGCGACGGGCGTGTTTACTCCCACCGGCAGCATGAGTGCCGCGCGTGGCCGTCATACGGCAACGCTTTTGCCAGACGGTACTGCGCTGGTGGCGGGCGGCATCGACGCCACGAATGGCACCGTCGCAGTGCCGACTGCGGAGGCTTACAGTCCGGCAACGGGCACGTTCAGCGCCACGGGTTCCATGAGCGCGGCTCGCGAACTGCACCAGGCCACGCTTTTGAACAACGGCTTTGCGCTGGTAGCGGGCGGCGACGACGGCGTGAATGTGCTGGCGACCACCGAGGTCTATTACGGCACCGCGCCGCTGGCGGCATTGCAGATAACAACTCCTCCAGCTGGGCAGGCCGGGACTTCGGTTTTCTCAAACCCGACTGCATTTAATGGGGCCGCTACCAACATCAGCCCAGTTGGTTTCAACAATATTCTGCCGGCCGGAACCCCTTTCCAGGGATTCAATCCGCTGGTCGTTTCCGGGCTCAGCTTCTCAACGTCCAACCCGGCTACCACAGTGAACGTCACCACATCGGGGTTCTACGCTCCGAACAACTATCCGGCGGACTTCATCATCGATTCCTCCAACCCCGGCCCGAACAACCAGCTCACCATCATTCTTCCGCAGCCGACACGGGCATTGGCGCTGGATTACGGAGGCTTTGCAGGGGGTACGTCCGGTTCGCTCACGTTGTCGAACGGTTTTGTCTTGCCGCTAAGCAATTTGCCCGGAGTCGGACATACGCAGTTTAGCGGGTTCGTTTCCGCAACGCCGTTCAGTTCGCTGACGTTTAATACCACCAATGATTCCTGGGTGGTGCAAGACGTATTGCTCGCGACGGCAAATACGGCGCTTCCCAGCGCCACGCTGGGCGTGCCCTATACCCAAGTGCTTCTGGAGCGGGGCGGTGTTGGTCCTCTGACGTGGACGCTGGCCAGCGGCACATTGCCGACGGGCATCTCTTTGAGCCCAGGCGGTATTCTGACGGGCACTCCTACGGCCAGCGGTACCTTTACGTTCGCTGTGAATCTGGTTGACAGCAGCGCGCCGCAAAAGACGACCGTGGCTTCGTTCACTCTCCAAGTTAGCCAGTCGCTGACCATCACAACGACGAGTCTCCCCAATGGCGTAGTTGGCGCGCCGTATAACAATCCGATCGTGACGACTGGTGGAACGCTGCCGGTTTCGTTTTCGCTGGCGACGACGTCATTCCCTCCAGGTCTCACCATCACACAACCTGCGCCAGGGACGCAGACCGGCGCCCTAGCGGGCACGCCAACCACGGCGGGGACGTACAGTTTTTCTGAGACGGTGGTCGACCATTCTAATCCTCAGCAGACGGCTACACAGAACTACACCATTACGATTGTTGCCGTGTTTGCGGGAACGACGCCGAACACGCTGCCGACAGGAACGGCGAACGCAGCATATTCGCAAACCCTCAGTTCGACCGGCGGCGTCGCTCCATTCGGCTATCAATTTGTAGCGGGTACGCCAGTTCCTCCGGGGCTGAGTATCTCACCGGCCAGTTCAATCACTGCGACACTCGGCGGTACGCCGACCAGCGCTGGAACATTTACGTTTGAGATTCAGGCGTCGGACAATTCGGCTCCGCCGCAGAGTTACACGGAATTCTTGACGGTGAATTTCCGTCCGCAGCCACCTACTGGACTCATCTCATCGCATGTTAGTGGCACGACAGTCGTGAATATCGGCTGGAACCCCAGTATTTCCAGTGGCGTTTCCAGCTACAACGTGTACCGTGGAATCATGTCAGGCGGGCCATACACGCTCATTGGTTCGGGGATAACCACAACGAATTTCACAGACGGGAATGCCGCACCTGGCACTACCGTCTTCTATGTGGTGACCGCGGTTGCACCGGGAAGCCCGGCGAACCTGGAAAGCGCCTTTTCGGCTGAACTAGCGGTGGTGGTTAACTGACGCCCGGCTTCGCGATCGGGAAAACTAATGCGAAGCAAGACGGCGCTGGGCGTCCGCGACGAGCGGATCGCCGGCGCCTTTTTCCTTGATGGCGAGGAAAGTTTTGTAGGATTCGGCGGCCCCGGGGCTGTTAAGGCCTTCGCGAGCGCGGCCTTGGTAGTAGTAAACGGCGGGTAGCACGTGAAAGCTGGGTACGTCGTCCAGAAACACGGACGTAGCTTCGCCGCGGCGCTTGAGGCAAACGTCGAACTCCGAGGAAGCTTCCGTGAAGGCTCCGGCATCGAGATACGCGCGCCCCATATCAAAATGGCCGAGCCAGGTATCGGCAAGTTTTTGCCCTTCCTGAAAAGAATTCAGCGCGTCTCGTGCGTTGCCTTTTTTTAGTTGCGCTTCGCCGGCGATCAATTTCGCGTAAACCTGTGGCTCGGTTTCGAGGCGCTGCGAAAGAGGCGTTACCAGTTGCAGCGCCTTCGCTTCCTGGCCTGCGGCAATATAAACCTGCGCCGCGCGATAAATCACTCCTGGATCTTTGCTGTTGGCCGAAGCTTTGGCTGCCGAGGAAACGGCGTCTTGGGTTTTTGCCAGCGTCAGTTGCATGAGAGCCAGCGTGGCGGTGCGATCGGCGGCAGACTCGGCATCTTTTGCCGCAAGATCTGCTGCGATGGCTTTCTGCAAAATACTTGCTGCGTCCGCAAGCTTGCCTTCGTAGAGAGCCAAATCCGCGAGTCCGGTGGCCGCGATAGAAGCGCCGTATGAACTGACAGCCTGAAGCTTTGCGTAGCTCGCCGCGGCCTCCGCAGTGTGGCCGAGACCCAACTCCGCCAGCGCGGCGGTGCGCAACGCCTGATCAAACTTCGGATTATCCTGCAGAATCGCCTGCGCTTGTTTGGCCGCGGTATCAAAATCCCCTGCATACAGCGCGTACATCGAATAGTTGACCTGTTGCAGAACACTGTGCGGGGTGATCTCGAGGGCGCGCTTCTGCTCTTCGAGAGCTTTATTCATGTCCCTGTTATAGAAATACGCGAGCGCGAGATTCGCGTGGCCGGCGGTGTCGGCAGGGAATTGACTAACCAGTGCGGTCAATTCCTCCATCGCCTTGGGCTGGTTGCGCATGAAAAGGTAGTAGCCGCTGCGCGTGCGATATTTCTCGCGATCGGTCATGCGGTCGATATGCGACATGGCCAACCCGTAGTTTTTTTCGGCGTCCTGTCGTTTACCGAGATTCGCATCGATGGCTGCCATGCCCGCGTAGGCGCGGCCGAGATTCGGATCCAATTCCGCCGCCTGAGCGTAAGCCTTCAGGGCGTCGTCCCACTTGGCGCGTTGCTGAAAATCCTGGCCTACGGCATAGGCATGCGCCGCTTCGAGCGAGCCTGCGCTGAAGGTTTCCGCGGCGGACAGCTGTGCCGACTCTGGCGTCGTGTCACCCAGACCCTTACGAATGCTCTCCGCGAGCTTTCCTGCAGCGGCGAGGACGTCCTGTTTATCCGAGGCGTTTCTTTGTTCCGTCAAAATTGTTCTCCCGGATGCGGGATCCAAAGTAGCCACGTAGACCCTGTAGCCGTTTCCGTCCTGCGCGATGGAGCCGGTCACAATCACGTTCACGCCCTCTCGCAGGGCAACGAGTTTGGACAAGGCGGCGTCCATGTGGGCCGCTCCGGGCTGGAGACGCGCAGCGTCCTTCTTCGCCTGGCCACGATTGAATGATGAGATGAACGGGGCGCCCTCGAGCGCAATGCCGAGCATGGGCTCGAGCGTGCCGTCAAAGACTGAGTCTCCCGTCTTGTTGTCGAAATCCGCGATTAGCAGCGACACAGGCGCGTGAGGCGCAATTGGCTGCGGACTAATTTTTGAGCGGAAGAATAAAATGCCCGCAATAACGACCACTCCGAGCGCCGCGGCGACCCATTTTGCGGAGACAGGAAAGGCGGTGACCGGCAGCGAAACGAGGCGCGTGCCGGCACCGGGCCCTTGCCATCTTTCAATGTGCTGGAGCAATTCAGCAGCGCTGGCATAACGCTTTTGCGGATCGATCTCCAGACATTTACGCACGATATCGCTGAGCGGTTTGGGGATGGTCTTGTCGAGGTCATCGAGAGGCCTGGCGGGCTCGTTCGTTCGCTTCCAGAGCTTCCCCATCACGGTGTCGGCGTCAAAGGGGACGATCCCGCTTAGCATTTCGTAGAAAATAATCCCGAGGCTGAAGAGGTCCGAACGCGCGTCGAGCGACTGTCCCTTGGCTTGCTCCGGGGACATATAGTCTGGCGTGCCGATCAGGGCGCCGGTTTGCGTCATGCCTGCGCCAAGCATCGAGCGCGCGATGCCGAAGTCCATGACGTAAGCCCGGCCGGCTTTATCAAGCATGATGTTTTGCGGCTTGAGGTCGCGGTGGATCACGCCCTCGTTGTGGGCCGCATCGAGGGCGCGGCAGACCTGGGCAAGGATGTTGGCCGCTTCCGCGGGCTGGAGTTTCTTTTTTCGGCGAAGGACGCCCTGTAAGTTCTCGCCTTCGATGTACTCCATGCTGATGAACTTGATGCCGTCGGCCTGGCCTAAATCAAAAATGCGGATTACGTTTTTATGCGTAATTTGCCGCGCAAGAATTAGTTCCTGTTTGAAACGCCGGAGAATTTCGGGATTGGCCGCCATGTCGGCGCGAATGACTTTGATGGCTACCTGCCGCTCGAGCTCCTTGTCGTGAGCTTGGTAAACGGCGCCCATTCCGCCTTGTCCAAGAAGGCGGACGATTTCATAGCGGCTACCGATGGAAGTGCCTGGACTCAGCTGAACGAGAGCGGCGTTGGAAACGACGCCGTCAGCAGCAGGCACGGACCAGCCTTGCCCGCCCGTGGCCAACGTCTGGTCACTGAGGGGCAGCGGCGTCGTGCATTTTTCGCACTGCACCGAGGTTTCCGGATTTTCGTAGCTGCACTCTGGGCAGACCATGCTTGTCACGCCTTGGTTGCGTGAACGCGTTTATTATGTAGCCTTTGCGCGGGAATTCAAACATGCAAAGGGTTTCTGTGTTCCGAGGAGGCGTCACTCCGCACTCTTGAAGTTTTCCTCAGGCTTGCGAATTCCGCGTGGTATGCTCCCCCCGTTCCCGTTAGAATCAGCGCGTCCCATTGCTGCTTTCATGAAGAAGATCATCGTTGCCGTTGGCAGCACTCGCAAGCCAAAGCTCCGGGCGGTTACGGAAGCTCTGAACGCCTTTGCTCCGAAACTCGTTCCGGATGGCGATTTTGAAGTCGTGGGGATGGAAGTCGAGAGCGGCGTAAGCCCGACTCCCACCTCGTGCGAGGAACTGATGCGGGGAGCCCGCCAGCGTGCGGAAACGCTTGCGCAGTTGGCTCGTGAAAGTCACAAGCCTTGGCGCTACTTTGTCGGTCTGGAAGGCGGCCTGGAGGTTTTGCAGGACGACCGGAGCCGCCGCGTCTTTCTCGAGAGTTGGGCATACGTGAGCGATGGCACCAAAGGCTTCTACGGGCGCTCCGGCGGCATCGAACTACCTGAGGAACTGGCCCACGAAGTTCTCGAGCGCGGCTTTGACCTCTCGGATGCCATCGATCGCTATGCGGGGGCGGTGGGCATTCGCGACGGGCAGGGCGCCTGGGGCGTGCTCTCGGCGGATTTGATTCAGCGAGACGAATCTTTTCGCGTTGCGGTCATCACGGCGTTCGCGCCGTTCTATAATGCGAAGATGTATGGAAGGGCGGTTCGCACGGCCAGTTAGTATTGGCAACAAGTCGATCAGGAGACGAGAGTGGACATTGTCAAAGGCAATATGGGCTGGATCGAAGTCGTGGTCGGCCCGATGTTTTCGGGCAAGAGCGAAGAACTGATCCGTCGGCTGCGTCGCGCCGAAATTGCGCGGCAGCGCGTGCAGATCTTCAAGCCCGCGATTGACGAACGCTACACGGTCAACGAAATCGTTTCGCATTCGGGGCTGGGCATTCCTTCGGATAACGTCACCAAAGCATCGGAAATCATGGAGAAACTTTCGCCCCGCACCGAAGTCATAGGCATCGACGAAGCGCAATTTTTAGGTGAAGAGATCGTAGACGTCTGCACCAAACTCGCCAATTTGGGGAAACGTGTCATCGTGGCCGGACTCGACACGGACTATCGCGGCCGGCCATTCGAACCCATGCCACGTCTGCTGGCCGTTGCGGAAGAAATCACCAAGCTGCTGGCCATCTGCATGCGCTGCGGCAATCCCGCGGTCCACACGCAACGTTTGGTGGAAAGCGAAGAGCTGATTGTGGTGGGCGCCGGCGGAATGTACGAGGCCCGCTGCCGCCGCTGCTTCGAACCAAATCCCGCGCTTGCCCAGGAGAAAAAAGACCCAGGGCCACAACTCATGATTCGCAACCGCACGGCCACTGCCGGTGGCACGGGGAACTAGTCTTCGCGCGGCCCGAGTCAGCTTGTCATTTTTGAATGACGTCTTCACTTGAGCTTACGGGTTGATTCCTGCAAACTGGCTCGACTGACTGCACCCCAAATCCGCACTATGGAAACTCATGATCATCGAATCCAAGGCACCGACGCGCGTTGATTTTGCAGGAAGCACGCTCGACATCTGGCCGCTTTATCTGTTTCATCCCGGCTCCGTGACATTGAATGCGGCCATCTCGCGCTACGCCTCCTGCGTGATTCAGACCCATGCACCTTGGGATGAGCGGATCAAACTCGTCTCGCGAGACATTAAGCGCGAAGAGAGCTTTGCCTCGTTTGCGGCACTTGTGAAAACCAAACGTTACCGGCTTCCGCTTCTCGCGGAGATCGTTAAATTTTTTCAGCCGCAAGGTGGCTTCACGCTTACCACCGATTCGGAAGCTCCTAACGGCGCGGGCATCGGCGGTTCAAGCGCCATGGCAGTGGCTATTTGCGCGGCGCTCGACCGCTATACGGGAGCAGGGAAGAGCAAAGTCGATTGGATCCACATCAGTCGGGACGCGGAGGCCATTGTCATCAACGTACCCACGGGAACGCAGGATCACTACCCGCCAGCGTTTGGCGGCGCCGCGGCGATCGAGCTTCCGCCCGGTGGCGAGCACCGCGTCGAGCTGCGCGTCAATCTCGATGAACTGGAACGGCGAATCGCGGTGTGCTATACCGGCAAACCGCGCCAGCACGGCATTAACAACTGGGAAGTGTTTAAGGCGCAAATTGGCGGCAAACGCAGCGTTCAGAACAGTCTCGAGCGAATTTCCGAGGTCGCTCAGAAAATGCGCTTTGCCATGGAAAAGCCGGATTGGCATGAGGCCGGACGCCTGATGCGCGAGGAATGGTCGTTTCGCAAAAGAAATCTGCCAACGATTTCGACCAAGACGATAGACCGCGTCATCGAAGGTGCGCGGCGAAATGGAGCCCTGGCCGGCAAGGTTTGCGGTGCGGGCGGCGGCGGCTGCGTGGTCCTGCTCATCGAGCCGGATGCCCGGACGCGAGTGGAAGCGGCCATCGTCGAGGCTGGCGGTGAAGTACTGCCCGTGACGATTGACCGCCAAGGCGTCCAGGTGATTTCACGTTAGGAGGCCGGTTCTGGCTCGACGCGGCAGGCTCGTCCGCAAAGAGCCGATTTACGCGTTTTAGTGACTTTCTGCAGCTAATCCGGGGCTACGTGCCAACTCATGAGGGTGGCCGAAGCCGTTTTTCCTATTTCCTGCATCATAGATTTTGGGAGATAATTGGGGTAATAGAATAAGGATAGCTGGCCGCGGAGTGGCTGGCCCAAATTTGTCATGGCGACCAGGCTCTTTCTAAGTTTGACTATCTTCCTTTTGGCCGACGCGGATGTTCCCCGCGTCAACAGCCTTCGTCCGCCTGCTCGTGCCACTGTCGTTTTTCCGTCAGGTGAGGAAATTTCTCTTTTCCCGGACACCGCCCTCGACGGACAGGGCGACTCTCAAACGCCGGCCAAGCCGAAGAGTGCAACGCTGCAGGAGTCTTCGAAACTCGAGCTCATTCGCTACGTTTCCGGCGAATTCGCCAAAGCCACAAAATCGCTTCCTGCGGGCAAAGAAGGCTTGATCGTTTACGTAGGCAAACCGGTCCCGGCGGAGATGCTTGAACGCGCCGTGGCAACCCATGGCGCTGCCGTCAACAATGGCGACAAAGTGCAGATCACCAAGCTGGATTTCCGGGATCATCAGATCATCGTGGACTTGAACGGCGGCGGCCGCGGCAAAAAACGGCTGCGCGACCGCTTCCACATTGAAATGGCGGGCATTCCGACGGCTCAAACCACCACGGAGCAAGAAGAGAAGGGGCCGCCGGGACTGCAGCCGGGGCAGGGCAGCACCATTTATCTCGATTTCAGCAAGCCTGTTCCAGATTTGAGCCCGAATGACCTGAAGCAGCTGCTCGCGCCATACCTCGATTTCTCGAGACAGCGCTCCGCTTCGGTTCAGTGGGTCGACACGCTGCCGCCGGAGATGAGGAAAGCCATTCAGGAGCGCCGGCCCATCGTCGGCATGGATCGGGAACAGGTAGTAGCCGCGATTGGCAAGCCCGATCACAAAATTCGGGAACGCGACAACGAAGGCAACGACATCGAGGACTGGATCTACGGCCAGCCGCCGTCGAAAACAGTCTTCGTCCGCTTCAACGGCGACCGCGTCACCAACATCAAGCAATACCCGCAGTAGATCTTCGCTCTGTTCTTTTGGGTGTAACACCATACCCGGCGCCGCAAATTGCCTTTTCGCTTCGCGTTGACTTTTCTTTACGCAGCCCATAGCATTTTGGGTTCGGCTTTGCGGTTGTTTCTCTCTGGAGAGCCCGCCGCCGTTTCACACAATCCATCGGAGGAAGTATGCCCATCAAGGTCGGTATCAACGGCTTCGGCCGAATCGGACGCAACATCATGCGCACCGCGCTCGGCGATAAGGACATCCAGTTCGTAGCCGTCAACGACGTCACCGACGCCAAGACCCTCGCGCACCTGCTCAAGTATGATTCCATCCTCGGTAACCTCTCACAAAACGTCACGCACACGGATGATTCGATCTCTGTCGAAGGCAAAGCTTTCAAGGTTTTCAAGGTCAAAGATCCCGGCGAGATCGACTGGGCAAGCGTTGGCGCGGATATCGTCATCGAATCCACCGGTCTCTTCACCAACGGCGCCGACGCGAAGAAGCATCTTCGCGGCCCGGTCAAAAAAGTGATCATCTCCGCGCCTGCGGACGGCCCCGACGCGACCCTTGTGCTTGGCGTAAACGACAAGACTTACGATCCCGCGAAGCATCACGTAGTTTCCAATGCATCCTGCACGACAAACTGCTTGGCTCCGGTCGCCAAGGTCCTGCAAGACACCTTCGGCATTCACAGCGGCACCATGACCACCATCCACTCGTACACCAACGATCAGAAGCTTCTCGATTTGCCGCACAAGGATCTCCGCCGCGCCCGCGCCGCTGCCATCAACATGATCCCCAGCTCGACAGGCGCAGCCAAAGCCCTCCATCTCGCCATTCCTGAGCTGAAGGGTAAGCTCGATGGCTACGCCATGCGCGTGCCTACGCCAAACGTCAGCGTCGTCGACCTCACCGTTTTTGTGGAGAAACCGGCCACGGTGGTGTCCGTCAATGCGGCTCTGAAAGCGGCGGCCCACGGTCCCATGAAGGGCGTTCTTGCTTACACGGAGGAAGAGCTCGTCTCCGCCGATTTCAAAGGTAATCCGAACTCTTCCATCGTCGATGCCGGATACACGAAAGTTGTCGGTGATCGCTGCGTAAAAGTCCTGGCTTGGTATGACAACGAGTGGGGTTACTCGTGCCGTTGCCGGGATCTCATCAAATTCATGGCTGCCAAGTTCTAGTCCATGCCCGTAGGGGCGGGATTGCCCCGCCCCTCGGTGTCACAAGCCGCAAATAAAAAATCACGAGTCACGAATCCATGAATAAGCTCACCATCCACGACCTCGAACTCCGCGGGAAGCGCGTTTTCATCCGCGTGGACTTCAACGTGCCTATCAAAGACGCCGTAGTCGCCGACGACACGCGCATCCGCGAAACGCTCCCCACGTTGCGACTCGCCATTCAAAAAGGCGGCCGCCTGATCCTGGCTTCGCATCTCGGGCGCCCCAAGGGCGGTCCCGAATCCAAGTTTTCTCTTTTCCCCGTTGCAAAAAAACTCGAAGCGCTCATTGGCAAACCCGTTCGCTTTGCGTCCGATTGCGTAGGTCCGGTCCCCGAATCGAAGAGCAAAACGCTTGGCGACGGAGAAATTCTGCTGCTCGAAAACGTTCGTTTCCATCCCGAAGAAGAGAAGAACGACGAAGCTTTCTCGAAGCAGCTCGCTTCTCTTTGCGATGGCCTCTTCATTTGCGATGCGTTCGGCTCCGCGCATCGCGCCCACGCTTCAGTGGTTGGCATCACGCGCTTCGTCAAGGCATCCGCTGCCGGCCTGCTGATGGAAAAAGAGCTCACGTACCTCGGCAAAGTGCTCACCAATCCCGCACGTCCCTTTGTAGCAATTCTCGGCGGAGCAAAAGTCAGCGACAAGATCGAAGTCGTCGAAAACCTGATGAAAATTGCCGACGCCACGCTCATCGGCGGAGGCATGGCTTACACGTTTTTCAAAGCACAGGGTCTGCCCACCGGAAAATCGCTTGTCGAAGACGACAAGCTCGATCTCGCCCGCAAACTCCTGGCAGATGCCAAGCAGAACAATGCCAATTTGCTGCTTCCCGTGGACCACGTCATCGCTCCGGAATTTAAAGCCACCGCTCCGGCAACCACCGTCGACATCTCCGCCACGCCCGCCGACCAGATGGGCCTCGACATCGGGCCGAAAACTGCCGCCTCGTTTGCCGCGGAAATTTCGCGTGCCAAGACCATCGTCTGGAACGGCCCCATGGGCGTCTTCGAAATGCCCGCTTTTGCGAATGGCACTCTCGAAATCGCCAGAGCCGTAGCTGCCGCCACCAGCGCCGGTGCAACTTCCATCGTGGGCGGCGGCGACTCCGTCGCCGCCATTCATCAGTCCGGCGTCGCCGAGCGTATTTCTCACATTTCGACCGGCGGCGGAGCATCGCTGGAGTTTCTAGCGGGCGCCAAGCTTCCTGGCGTGGAAGCCCTGACTGATAAGCCCACTGAAAAAACTGCCAGTGTCAACGCTCGCGTTACGCGCCGTCGCGTCATCGTCGGAAACTGGAAGATGTTCAAGACGCAAATGGAAACCGAAGTATTTTTCTCCGCATTCTCCATGCTCGTCGACGGCATAAAGCAGTGCGACATTGTGATTGCTCCGCCCTTCACGGCCCTTCATGCCGCGGTCGAAGCCGCTCGCGGGACACAGATTGCCATCGCCGCGCAAAATGTCTTTTGGGAAAAGGAAGGCGCCTTCACCGGTGAAATCTCACCGCAAATGCTGGTCGAAGCTGGCTGCCGCTACGTGATCATCGGCCATTCCGAGCGGCGCCAATTCTTCGGCGAAACCGATGAAACCGTTGCTAAAAAGACAAAAACCGCCCTCGCCGCCGGCCTTATTCCCATCGTCTGCATCGGCGAGATGCTGCACGATCGGGAGGCTGGAGCCACCGAACAGGTCTGCAGAACCCAGTTCCTCGACGGCCCCGGCTCGTTGACCCCCGATGAATTCTCCCGTATTCTGATAGCGTACGAACCAGTGTGGGCCATCGGTACGGGCAAGACGGCCACTCCGGAAATCGCCGCGGAAACTCACCGCTTCATCCGTAAATGCGCCGTGGAGAAGTTCACCGCCGCTCACGCCTCCGCGTTGCGGATTCTCTATGGCGGCAGCGTCAAGCCTGACAATATTCAGGGATTGATGGCGCAGGACGAACTCGACGGCGCGCTCGTCGGTGGAGCGAGTCTCGACGCGAAATCGTTTGCAAGCATCGTTAGAGATTGCGCAGGGAGATAGAAATGCCAAGTTGGATGAAGTGGACTATCGCTATTCTGATTGGGTTGGCGATCATCGTCGTCGGTTTCCGCTGGGCGGGCCCGTTGCTCACCGTTTTCTTCGTGATGAACTGCCTCGTCTTGATCATCGTCGTACTTTTGCAGAGCGGCAAAGCCGCTGACCTTGCTGGCGCCTTCGGCGGCGCAGGCAGCCAGACGGCCTTCGGTCCTCGCGGAGCGGCCACGATTCTTTCGCAGGCCACCACGTGGTGCGCCATCATGTTCATGATTTGCGCCCTCGCGTTGATGATTCGCACGGACAAAGCAGTCGTGCAAGGCGGCTCGGTTTTGCAGCAAGTCTCGAAACCTGCTCCCAAGAAGACGCCCGCGACGACTCCGGCCACGCCAACACCTGCGCCGCAGTCATCTGCTCCGCAGAGCAATGCGCCGGCATCGGGCACGGCGCCCGCATCGAACAAGCCCGCTTCAACACCACCCCCCGCGCAGCAACCCGCTCCGGCACCGCCGAAAAAGCCGTAAGCGAAACTGCTCTTGTTTTTATGGAGGCTGTTTGAACCAATCCGCCTCCACTTTGTCTTGGCAGTTTTGCGAATTTGTAGAGGCCGGGGTTTGACCCGGTATTCTTCGCTTTTCCTTGGTGAACCATCTGGCTTGCGGGCTTCACCCCTCGCAGCTAGAATGTATCTTTCACCTCAGTGCGGTCGTGGCGGAACTGGCAGACGCACCAGCTTGAGGGGCTGGCGGTAGCAATACCGTGGTGGTTCGAATCCACTCGACCGCACCAAATTTTCCGATAGATAATTTCCGTTAAGAGCCTGGTCTTACTCTTTTCGCATCGACGCTCAGGATTTTGCGCCGTGTGGCACCACTGCATTCTTCGCTCCCGACAGCAAGCTGGGAACAAGCCAACGAAACAAAAATGTCGCCGCAATTCCTCCCGCCACTTGCGCTAACACGAATGGAAGAACATCCATCGGCCTGATCCCCGCGAACGTGTCGCTCAGGCATCTCGCGATCGTCACCGCAGGGTTGGCGAAGGACGTCGAGGACGTAAACCAATAGGCGGCAGTGATATAGCTACCGACAGCAACAGGGACGGCGCTCGAGCGAGTCCTCGAACATCCCCAGATCACAGACATAAGTCCGAACGTCGCAATAAACTCGCTCAAGAATTGCGCTGATCCGCCACGAATATGGCGCGACAGCGATACCAGCGGAAGCCCGAACATGGCGTGTGCTGCTATCGTTCCGCAAACTCCGCCGAAAATCTGCGCGGCAATATAGTGAAGCGTCTCAGACCAAGCCAAACCGCCTTCCATTGCGTCCGCCAGAGAAACTACTGGATTGAGATGCGCGCCGGATATGGGGCCGAACGACAGAATCAAGGCCACGAGGGCCGCGCCAGTGGCAATCGTATTCGCCAACAAAGCTAAAGCCAGGTTTCCGCCGGCTAGCCGCTCCGCCATGATTCCGGAACCAACCACAGCGGCCACGAGAAAAGCCGTCCCTAGAAACTCCGCCACTATCCTTGCGCGCAGTTTCGATTTCATTGCTTTCCGATGCGGTCAACTTCCCTTTGAATCGCCAGTTTGTCTAGACTTTCGAGAGGCAAAGACAGCAAGAGGTTGATCCTGCGGTCAAGAAGCAGGAACGCATCTCGAAAAGCCCGCTCAATTTTCTCCGGCGTGCCCTTGACCTCCGCCGGATCGGCGACGCCCCAATGCGCGGTCATCGGCTGGCCCGGCCAGATTGGGCATACTTCCTTAGCCGCGTTATCGCAAACCGTAAAAACAAAATTCATCTTCGGCGTTCCGGGCTTCGCGAACTCGTCCCAGTTCTTGCTGCGCAGGCCGTCGATTGGAATTTGCGCCAGCTCGAGCTGCTTGAGTGCTTCGGGCCGCACAATGCCCGAAGCGTGGCTTCCCGCACTGTAGGCTGTGAAAGTGGGCCTGCCGTTATGGTTGAGAATCGCTTCGGCCATGATGGAACGCGCCGAATTTCCCGTGCAAAGAAACAAAACGTTGTAGTGCGCCGGCATCACATCACTCCGGGGATTTGAATAAGGAAGCCAGAGAGATCACTTGCAGCACGCCGGGCCGCAGCAACTCTCGGCCGTTTTCCCTGCCAACGGTTTAATGGCTCTCACGAACGCACTCAAGATCTTGCCATCCACCTGCGGCGCGAGCGAGTCTACGTCCAACCCTTTTTCCGACAGGAACTCGCGCGCATCTTCGACGCGATAAATTCGCGTCGGTTCAATCTCAATCTGCTCGAATCCCGCCGCGCCAAGCTTGTCGCGGTATTCGCCTTCTTCCAGTGCCCCCGCGACGCACCCAACCCACAAAAGCATGCTCTGCCGGATCTCCGCGGAAATCTCGCCTCGCGTAACTACATCCGATACTGCAAACCGCCCGCCCGGCTTCAAAACACGAAACGCCTCTCGCAACACGCTGTCTTTGTCCGCGGAAAGATTGATCACGCAATTCGAAATGATCACATCGACGGAATTGTCCGGCAGTGGAATATGCTCTATCTCGCCTCGCAAAAACTCTACATTCTCGGCTCCCGCCTTCCGCTTATTCTCGTTCGCTAACGTCAGCATCTCGTCCGTCATGTCGAGACCATAGGCCTTGCCAGTGGGCCCCACCCGTTTCGCCGAAAGCAAGACGTCAATCCCGCCTCCAGACCCAAGGTCGAGCACAACTTCTCCCTCGTGCAATTTCGCCAGCGCCGTAGGATTGCCGCACCCCAGGGAAGCGTGGAGCGCACCTGCTCCATTTGCGCCGCGTCATACAAATTGGAAGTGATGGGGTCGCAGGACGACTCTTTCCCAGGCGCAGCTCCGCAACACGAACTCCCGCCCGACACGGCGCGCAGCGCTGCTTGCCCATATTTCTCGCGCACAATTTCTTTAATGCCTGTGGTTTCGATTTTCGCCATGCCCATTTCACCCTCCAAGTGTTCGTGCCGGAAAAGCTCCAAACGATTCCTACCTCAAAGCCATCCAAGGGCCATGTACGCAAGACCCTGTAGGGGCGGGGCTTCCCCGCCCGATGGCGCTACCGGCAAATCTCAACAATGTCGCGTGGCCGCAAAGCCTTGTTCCGCGTACAACACTCCGAATAAAGAAACTGCATCAACTCCTGCAGCGCTTCCGTATTCGCGGTGTATCGCATGAAGGTGCTCTCGCGTTTCACCTGCACCAGGTTTTCATTTTTCAATTTGTCCAGATGATGCGAAAGCGTCGAATTCGGAATTTCCAACTCTTCCTGAATATTGCCCACAACGAGCCCTTCCGGATGCGCCGATAAAAGGAGTTGCATGATGCGCAGCCGCGGCTCCGTGCCCATGGCCGACAACATATCCGCGAACTTCGTCACCTGCTCCGGGCTTTTCTTTGTTTGACTGCCAACCATACTTCGATATTTGCAGAAATACGGTGAAATGTCAAACCGCAATAAATCTCTCTTCAACTCTCGCGCCCTGCCCCGCTGTCCTTCCGCTCTCCTTGGTGCGCCCGCCGTTTGCTCTACAGTTCCTCGCACGCCTGCGGTATTATCATTTCTCAGGCCAATCTAGTCTCAATACTGGGGTGGAGGCTTCTCGTGCTTAAAAACTCGCTTCGTTTCTTCGCCGTTGCTTCTCTCTTCCTTCTGCCTGCTCGTGCAGATGAGGCGGTCGTCTCTGCCGTCCATGGCACGATCACCAAGGTCGACGAAGCATCCAAAACCGTCGTTGTCAAAACCGCCGACGGCACCGAACACACTTTTCATTTTGTTGCCAAGACCACTGTCCGCGGCGCTCAAGCCACTGCCACCGGCGCCAAGGACTCCTTTCACGGACTCACCGAAGGCTCAGAAGTTGTAGCTCACTACACCGCGAAAGGCGCCGAAGAAACCGCGGTCGAAGTCGAAAAAGTAGGCAAAGGCGGCCTGCACGCCGTTGATGGCACGGTCACCCACGTAAGCGAAGACGGGAAAACCGTGGTCGTGAAAGCCGCGGATGGAACTGAGCACACCTTCCAAGTGGTAGGCCACGATACCGCCGCCTCCGCCAAGGAGATCGGCAAAGGCGCCGATAAGACCGCCAAGGTCACCGTCTACTACACCGAAGCAGCCGGCAAAAAAGTCGCCCACTTCTTCCAAAAACTCTAACGGCTCGCAATGATCGAGGGCATCCATCAAGCGGATACTCGCGCGTCCTTTTTTATTCCCAATTCGCTTACCGTGCGCGAGACTTAGCTTTTTGAGCGACAGGGCACGCCGTCGTCCGCTGCCCGCAGAGTTGCCGTGTGCTATTCTGACCGTATGCATCCCAGCAGGATTCGTTCCCTTACCCTTCTGTCCGGTACGCTCTATCTGCTCTGCATCGGCGCGTCTCCAGTCCTGGCAATCACCGCTGGTGCGTCACCTTCGCAGCCTCAAAGCGATGGCGAGGCTATCCATCTCCCGCTGTATTATGATCGCCTCATCACTCCGCCGGATCTGACCTTTCGCACGCTTCGCGAGCTGACTCTGATGCGCAACACGATCTTTGCTCGCGCAGGGAATCCCTTCCGCAAGAAATGGCTCGCGGATTATTTCGGCGCACAGCCCTGGTATCACCCCCTGGCCGCGACGGATGAAAGCAAGCTGACGGCTCTCGACAAGCAAAACGCGGAAATCATCGCGACCTACGACCTCTCTCTGTCGCGCGGCCAACTGCAGGACATGTTGCGGCAAGTCATGTCTTCTGTCCGCGCACAAGGCCCTACGCCGGAAGATCGGATCGAGCTTCGCCTTCTCTCGGCACGCTTAGGACGGTGGGTTGGCCCGAGCGACACTCCGGAGGAGGAGCGGTCGCCTCTCGAGGATCCTGCGATTCTCGACAAACAACTCACAGTCGATCAGTTGAAGGATCTCTCGCGCCGCGATTTGCGCCTTTTGCGAAACACCATTTATGCGCGGCGCGGCCGCCTGTTTCGGTCCGAACTGCTCCGCGCGTATTTCGAATCCACAGATTGGTACAAAAGCGATTCCGCTTACACCGATGCGCGCCTTAGCGCCGTCGACAATCGCAATATCAAATTAATTCGCAGCGTTGAAGATCAACTCGGCGGTCCGCTCACTGATTTCGAGCACAAGAACGAGGATGGCTGGGTCGTCCAAAGTTGATAACGTTCGACGACGCCCGGTCGGGCGTCAGATAAAAATCAAGCAGCCATTACTAAGATTCGCTTCAGTTGGCATTTGCTTCGTCGACTCTCTTCAGAAAAGCTCAAAACTTCGCTTCCGCTCCCCGCCGTTCCAGTTTTGTGCTTCCAATTGCCGCCAGCAAATCAAAAACCCCACTGGGATCAGCCGATGGCTTCGACG
>Ga0210405_10002477_pt1 | contig 19104 bp, 17 predicted proteins | sample IncBWH11MmetaG_FD_155492 | JGI IMG/M metagenome (GOLD analysis project Ga0210405, IMG submission 155492) | Forest soil microbial communities from Barre Woods Harvard Forest LTER site, Petersham, Massachusetts, United States - Inc-BW-H-11-M | ecosystem: Environmental > Terrestrial > Soil >... | reverse complement strand
ACTTGTCCGGGAACAACACTCGGATCGACTCGTTCGCTCAGGAAATTCGCCGGGTTCGCGTCAACCAATATCAGAACGCTCCCCCGGTCACCCGCGTAGTGATTGATTTGGTCAAGCCGGTTGGGCACACCTGGGACGCGGCCGGCAATCGACTGATGGTTCGCCTGCGCGCTTCTTCCGACCAAGTGACGGCTAAGCCGCCTTCGATTCCGGCTTTCACGCAAGGGATTCAACCGGTCGCGGTTCCGCTCGGACCGGGCTCCTCGGGAGCGGTTGTTCTAGCGGGAAGCCGAGCCGCTGCGGGTTCTTCGGTGACTGCGGGTTCGGAGACGTCCGTGCTGCGTTTGCAACGAGGCGGCGAAGTGCTGGTTTGCCCGGGGACGACCGTGTCGGTCACGTCTGGGCAAAACGGGAATACGCTGATGCTGGGGATGAACACGGGTGCGCTCGAAGCTCACTACAAGCTGGACGCATCGGCGGATTCGATTCTGACGCCTGATTTTCGGATTTTGCTGGCAGGGCCGGGTGAGTTTCATTATGCTGTCAGCGCCGACTCGCGGGGCAATACCTGCGTCCGCGCCTTGCCGGGGAACACCGCGTCTGTGATCGTTTCTGAGCTGCTGGGAGAAGGGAATTATCAGGTCAAGCCCACCGAGCAGATTGTGTTTCACTCCGGCCGCCTGAATCTGGTGGAAGCCGCCGTGCCTGCCAGTTGCGGCTGCCCGCCGCCAGAGATTCCCGTGATGCAGGCGTCTGCCGCGCCTCCGGCTTCTGATGCGAAGCAACCTTCATCCATGGACTTGGCGCGAGACGGATCCAAGCCTGTTACGCCTGCTGCTTCGGGCAGGCCATCAAATGTTACGTTGCCCGGCGAGGCGGCGGCGCTGCCACCGGAGACGGCTGCTTTGCCACCGTCCAAGCCGACCGACGTTCATGTGCAGCTGGAAGCTCCGTTTGTCTTTCGTGCGGCAGATATGCCCGCAAATCATCCCCCGGCTCCGAAGCCGGCTCCAATCCCCGACGCGCAGTCTCTACCGGTGCGCGACTTGCCGCGTCCGGCGACGTTCGAGACCGAGGTTCTGCCTCCGGCTCAAAGTCAGGCAAAACCAGTTCACCACGGAGCTTTCGCGAAAATCAAGGGTTTCTTCTCGGCGATCTTCGGCTAGATGGTGGGCTAGATCGTGAACCGTGGCGCTGAAGCCCGTTACCGCCGTTTCATGGCAGCGGCCAATGGCGCTACGCGGTCGCGCAGTTCGTCGGCGATTTCCTGGCCACGTTCTAAAGCGTCTTCGGCAACTTCTTTTGCGTCGTCTTTCCAATCGTCCAAGGTTTCGCGGGCGTCCTGGTATCGGCGGCCCAGCTCTTTTCGCATTTGTTTGCCTGATTTCGGCGCAAACAAAAGTCCAATCAGAGTCCCGGCTCCCAACCCGATCAGCAGGAATGTGATTGCGGTTGCGGCGGTGTTTCCTTCGGAAGACTCATATTTTCCTACACGCATAAAAGCTCCTCTCTGGTCATGAAAATCTCGTGATGAAGCTGGCAACTTGAATTCGCCAAACATCATTCTAGCTGCCGGATGCGGCGAGTGCCGTGGATTCGTAATTTTTAATCTTCTCGCGATTTCCCATATTGGCTCAAGTCCTGTAAAATAAGCACTTTGAGCCCTGTGTCCGGCGGAAAATGTGGAGTGCCCGCGTCCGCCGGCTACCCGCAATTAAAGGAGATTCATTCGGTAATGTCTATTCCCGCCACCCAGCTACGTCCCGGCATGATCATTAAACACAACAACGATCTGCATTCCGTGTTCAGCGTCGAGCACCGCACCCCTGGTAATCTGCGCGCCTTTATCCAGGCCAAACTGCGCAACCTGCGGACGGGCGCCATGTTCGAGCACCGCTTCCGCTCGCCCGATCCCATCGAAAAAATCACCGTGGACGAGCAGGAGATGGAGTACTTGTACGCCGACGGCGACAGCTACTACTTCATGGATACGACCAACTTCGAGCAAACCCATTTGACTCGCGACATCCTTGGCGACGCAGTGGATTATCTGATTCCGAACTTGCAGATCAAAGTGGAATTCTTTGACGGCAAGGCGGTGGGAATCGAACTGCCGCAGACAGTCGAGTTGACCGTGGTCGAGACTGAACCGGGGATGAGGAGCGCTACCGCGTCCAGCGTGACCAAGGCGGCGAAAACCGAGACTGGACTCGTCGTGCAGGTGCCACCCTTCATCAATGAAGGCGAAAAGATTCGCGTGGATACTGCCGAGGGCGTTTATTTGTCCCGGGCATAGAGTTGCCGGGCAGGCTTAGCATAACTGCGCTTCAGCGCAGCATTACGCAAATCAGAATCAAGCCGTCATCCTGAGCGAAGCAGTTGGTTCGCCAAGCGAATCAGCTGCGGAGTCGAAGGACCCCTATGCAGCGAATACTCCAATGTCGCTTCAGGGAATTCTCCTCGTGTTCGTACGAACAGTGCCGTGAGAATTACTAGAAGTACCTCCGGCAGTGCTTGACAGGTAGGGATCCTTCGACTGCGTAGCTGCTTCGCTTTTCGCGAAGCAGCTACTGCGCTGAGGATGACAAGGGTTGGGAGTACGAAAATGGGCACGGTTGTGTCGCCAAGTCGGGCCATTTTTCTTAGCCTCGCTCTCTGTTTCTTATTCGCGATGGCCGGCGCGCAGCAGAACGCGCCTCCGAAAATAGTCGCGCTGCGCGCATCCCGCATGCTGGATGTGAAGAGCGGCAGCATCGTGCACGACGCCATGGTTTTGATTCTGGATGAGAAGATCACGGCCGCGGGAGCGTCCCTGAAGATTCCTGCGGGTGCCGAAGTTGTGGATCTGGGCAATGCCACTCTTCTGCCCGGACTTATCGACTGCCACACTCATCTCATGGCACGCATGTCGGACGACGACCCTCAGGGTTACGGCTTGAGCTTGCTCACCAAGTCGCAGGCTTTTCGCGCTCTCGAAGGCGCCGCGGATGCCCGCATCACTTTGCAGGCCGGCTTTACGGCGGTGCGCGATGTCGAAAGCGAAGGCTCTGGTTATGCCGACGTCGCGCTGCGGGATGCGATCAATCAGGGCCTCGTGGACGGTCCGCGTATGCAGGTGGCAACCCGTGGGATCGCCGCGGTCGGAAGATACTTCCCCTTCGATATCTCTCCCGATCTGGTGGATTTTCCTACCGGAGCCCAGATGATCAGCGGACCCGAGGAAGCGCGACGGGCTGCTCGCGAGCAAATCGGGCATGGGGCGAACCTGGTCAAGGTTTATGCCGATTGGGGTGTTCCTACACTGACCGTCGAGGAGATCCGGCCGATTGTCGAAGAGGCTCATAAGGCCAAGATCAAGGTGGCAGCCCACGCCGACAGCCCGGACGGCATTCGTAACGCACTGACCGCCGGTGTGGACTCGATCGAGCATGGGCACAGGGCAGACCGCGGCTCGTTCGAGTTAATGAAGGAGAAGAATGTCTTTTGGGTACCGACCATCGGCTACTACTTCTACTCAGTGGACACCGCGAAGTCTCCGCAGCCGCACAAATACATGCAAGAGACTCTGGAACGGACACGCCAGAATATTTCAACGGCCCGAGAGCTCGGGGTGAGAGTTGCGAACGGGTTCGATCCCTCCAGCGCGGAGGCGCACGGCAAGAACGCCCGCGAACTCATTGCCATGACCAAACTTGGAATGTCTCCTCTTGAAGCGATCCACGCCGCTACAACCAACGCTGCCGAATTGATGGGATGGCAGGACAAAGTCGGATCGATCGAGACAGGAAAATATGCAGACATCATCGCTGTTTCTGGAGATCCTATTGCCGACATTGGCGAACTCGAGCACGTCAAGTTCGTCATGAAAGGCGGAGTGGTCGTCAAGAACGAGTTCGCCACGCATTAGACTGTTACCGCATGACAGCTTCAGCATGAATGGACAATCTGGTATTTTTGATAGTCGGAGTCTTATGTCCAAGGACACACAGGCCCGCCGCTTTCTGGTTCGCGGTCGCGTGCAAGGCGTAGGTTTCCGCTGGTTTGTAGAACGCGAGGCGCACATCCTCGGCATTGCCGGTTGGGTGCGCAATAATGCGGATAGCAGCGTGGAAGTCCTGGCCATGGGCACCCGCGATCAACTGGCCGGATTGCGTTCGCGTCTGCGCGAGGGCCCGCTCGCCGCCCGCGTGGATGATGTTGAGGAATCTGAAGCCAAGCCTGTGGCTGGCCTTACAAGTTTTCGTATCGAAGGAGCCTGGTAAATGCCAAGTAACGTAGCGCCCATTAAAGCTAGCGTACACTGCGAGCCGCTGAAGAAACTGATCCGCGAAGTCCCCGATTTCCCCAAGAAAGGGATTCTCTTTTACGACATCACGACGGTGTTAAAAGACAAACTGGGATTCGCCACGTTGATCGACGCCCTCTCCGAGCACTATCTGGAGCAAAAGATCGACTTGGTCCTGGGCATGGAGGCGCGCGGATTCATCTTCGCTCCGGCGCTGGCCTATCGGCTGAATGCCGGCTTCGTTCCCGTCCGCAAGCCAGGCAAACTTCCCGCTGCCACCACGAAATACGACTACGCATTGGAATACGGTACCAACACGCTGGAGATTCACAAAGACGCCATCCGGAAAGGCGAGCGCGTCATCATTGTGGACGACCTGTTAGCTACGGGAGGAACTGCAGAAGCCACGACTAAACTTGCGGCCTCGCTGGGCGCGGAGGTCGTGGGTTTGGGATTCGTAGTGGAACTCGATTTTCTGAAGGGTCGGGACAAGCTGCGAGAGTACGATGTTTTTTCGTTGTTGCACTACGACAAGGGCTGAAACCACCCTCCAGCCGTAGAAACATAGCTAGCTATGTTTCCACAGTCGACAATCGAGAGGGCGTGGTTCAAGCTTTTTGGATTTCGGTCAAAATCAGCGATGCGTCCTTAGCGATGTAGCTCTTCCGCCGGAACCAGTCCTCCATTGCGCCTTTCAATTCTGCGACCGGAACTTGGGTGCCGATCTCCATCAGGCCGTCGGCCACAGGCAGGGTATTGTCAAAGGCGGTCGCATTCGTGAAGTTGCGCATGGAGAAGCTATCCAACCACTTCAGCGAGCAGGGCAGACGGCGCCCATTCTGCTCGTACTCCACGCGAATCTTGCGGGCAAACATGAATCTGATTTAACCACAGGGGCACATCTCGGGCATATTCGGAATCGCAGCAGACTTATCAGGAATCACGCAGGCCCGGACGCCTCGTCCGGGCAAGCGAGCACAGCGAGCGCCCTTAGTGCGTTGGGGAGGCGGGGACCGCCGCGGCCGCACCGGTCTCGGTCACTCCCGTATTCACCAGATCCTTCAGTTCCTTGCTCGGCTTGAAGAACGGAATCTTCTTGGCGGGAACTTCCACGCGATCACCAGTCTTGGGGTTGCGGCCCACGCGTGGCTTACGCTGCCGGGTACGGAAGCTGCCAAAGCCGCGAATCTCGATCTTGTCGCCCACACGCGCACGATGCTGTCGAAAATGGTTTCGACGATAACTTCACTGTCCTTGCGGGTTAACTCCGCCAGTTGGGACACTTCATCGATCAGGTCAGCCTTGGTCATACGCCTCTTCGCTCCATGCTCCGTAAGTGTCGTAATGAAAGTGGCTTGCGCCTGGGGTCGGGGCTCCCGAGCCACATCAGGGCCTGCATAACCTTCTCAAATTTCAGGGGTTGTGCGCAAGTGGCATTTTTTGGGACCGGCGCCAGGCTTCAGGCGTCAGGCCTCAGGCCTCAGCTTTGTCACCGTGAGCAACGCGAAGGATCTGTTTCTTCTGCTGCTGGCCGAATACATAGATCCTTCGCTTCGCTCAGGATGACAGCGAGGTTCTCACTTCCACAGATAATAGAATCCCATCTGCTGGTCGAGCAGCTTCTCTCGCGTCGGCAGCCATTGGGAAATGTCTCCAAACAGCAAATCGGCTAAAGTCTTGCGATCTTTGTCCGGACGCACTAGCGTGGGCTCGCCCTTGATCCCGACCGACTTCGCGGTATCGTCCACCGCATTCTGGAAGTCGCCGATTTGATCGATCAGGTGCATGGGCAGCGCTTCCTGCCCAGTCCAAACCCTGCCATCGGCGATTTTCTTAATGTCGTCGGTTTTCGCGTGGCGCCCGTCGGCAACAGCCTGCACGAACTGGCCATACATGTTGTCGATCAGCGATTGCATGTAGGCTCGCTCTTCCGGAGTCATTTCCCGACTGGGATCGCCCGTATCCTTGAGCGCGCCCACCTTCAGCACTTCCGGCCTCAGCTTGGCCCACTTCATGAGGTCGCCGTAATTCACCCACTCGGCAATCACGCCGATAGACCCAACCACGCTGCCATTGTCGGCATAAATCTTGTTGGTCGCGGAAGACACGTAGTATGCGCCGCTCGCGCCCACGGTGCTGATCGAGGCCACAATGCGCTTTTTCTTGTCGTCGCGGATGCGTTTGACTGCGCGATAAATCTCCTCCGACGCCGCCACTCCTCCGCCGGGAGAATTCACCCGCAGAATGATGGCCTTGATGGAATCATCGTCGCCGAACTTCTTGATTTGCGGCACGATCACGCTGGAGTCCAGAATTACGCCTTCCAGGTCGATCACGCCAATTTTGTCACCGAAACCATCGAGGGTTGCACGCTCCCCGCCCGCGCGCAGGGTCAGATACACCAGAGTAAACACGGCCAACACGAAGAGGAAGAAAACTCCCCCCCCGATCACGATCCAGAGCAGAGTGCGGGAACGACCAGTCTCAGCCATACAGTGAACGTAGTTTAGCACCGCGGGGCAGGTTAGAGGACAATCACCCGCAGCGCCCCTCGCGACACGCTCACTTCAATTGGCGTGCGGCACACATACTCGCCGTCTGCGTAGACGTCTTGCGGTGCTTCCGTTTCAAGCTTAAGGCGTTCCGTCTGGAAATATTCGACCTGCGGGACGCTCAGGTGGCGTCCCAAATAAACTGTGGGGAAAAGACAAAACAGCTTGAGCTTGTTCATGTGATTGATCACGCAAACGTCGAGCAAACCGTCGTCGAGTTGAGCGTGGGGAGCGATCTTCATCCCTCCGCCGTAGGAGGACGCGTTGGCGAACGCCGTGACCATGATCGATTTCGCGGTCCGAGCGACGGGCGCAGTTTGATGTTCGGAGCGAGGCACTGAAATCTTCATCGGAACAGACGCGAATCCCACAAGCGCGGGCAGGAGGCTGAAAAGGTATCCCCCGTGTGCCCGGAGCCAGCGCGGAAGCCGATTCGCTCGGCGCGCAATCTCGGTGTCCAGGCCGATGCCACCAATGCAGCAAAAATAATGTGGTTCGGGCACCTCGTCCGCGTCTTGGTCCGCAATCAATGGCGTGACCACACCAAGATCGATGGTTCGCACGTTGCCGCCGCCAAAAGAAAACGCTCGCCAAGCCGCTAACGAATCCTGAAAACTTCTCAGATTAAGCGCATGGGCAAAATCGTTTCCACTGCCACAAGGCACAACCAGCACGGGAATCCGCAACTCGACCAGTTGCGAGAGATAGCGATGCACAGTCCCGTCTCCACCGAAGATGAGAATCGCGTCGGCCTGATCGGAGTTTGCAGGAGGATCGATAAGCCAGTTCGCTTCCGAGTTCTGCTGGAACGGCTTCAGGTCTTTGGCGGAACACCCAGGCCCGAAGATTGCAGCAGCGTGCACGTTCGCGGCAGATTATCAGAAATCGGAGTTGGTACGCTGGCCGAGAAAGCGATAGAGTAATCGCTCACGGGGATCGCAACTCGATATGGCAAATGATCCGAAAAGCATTGACCTGGAAAAAGAAGCGGCCGCGCGCGCCAGCCTGCGTTTCGTGCGCGACGGCATGACGCTTGGATTAGGAACAGGCTCGACCGCTGCGTACGTTGTGCGTTTTTTGGGTAACAAAGTTCACGCTGGGTTGAAGATCCGCGGCATTCCGACTTCCGTCCATACCGGAGAACTGGCGGCCAGCTTAGGAATTCCTCTAACCACGCTCGAAGAATGTCAGGAGATCGATGTCGACGTTGACGGGGCGGATGAATTCGACCCGCAACTGCATCTGATCAAGGGCGGCGGCGGCGCGCTCCTGCGCGAAAAGATCATCGCGTCGGCATCGCGGCAAGTTGTCATCATCGCCGATTCAAGCAAGCAGGTCGCGGTGCTGGGAAAGTTCCCCCTCCCCGTCGAAGTGACCCCCTTCGCTCAGCCCTTAGTTGCAAAGAGAATTACAGCCTTGGGAGCTACCGTGAAACTCCGCCGGGATGCGAAAGGAAATATTTTCATAACCGACGAAGGTCACCACATCCTGGATTGCAGCTTCGGCCAGATTCCCGATCCGCCCGCTCTGGCTCGCAAGCTAAGCGATATGCCCGGCGTGGTTGAGCACGGGTTATTCATCGACTTGGCCACGGTGGTGCTGTGCGCGAAAGGCGAGAACGTTACAGAACTCCGCCGCAAGAATAAATAAAAGACGGAGTTCGCTAACCGACGATTTCCCGCAGAGCTGCCAGCAACCGTTCTACCTCTTCCGCCGTGTTGTAGTGCGCTAGCCCGATGCGCAGGAAGCCGCCGTCCTTTTCCACGTCGAGGTGCTCGGTGAGATTCAGCGCGTAGTAGTTTCCATCCCAGGTAAAGAAACCGCGCTCGCCCAGCCGAGTGGCGAGTTCGAGCGGCGTGTGACCTTGGATGCGCACCGCGATGGTAGGACAACGCTGGTCGAAGCGCTCCGGATCGCTGATGCCGTAAAGCTTCAGCCCGGGAGTGCCGAGCAAACCGCGGATAAGGCTTTCCATCAATCCGCGCTCATGCTCCTGAATGGCCTCATATGCGGCGAGCAAAGCCTTACGACGACTGGACGCTGACGAATTCACGTGCCGTCCAAGATCCGCCAGATAGTCAACGCAGGCGCTAATGCCCGCGATGCATTCGTGATTAAGCGTGCCCCACTCCCAGCGGTTGGGAATCGCGTTAGTGTTGGCGCGAACTTTGTAGGGATCGAGCCGCTTCAAGTGATCCCGCTTGCCGAAGAGCACGCCCATATGTGGTCCGAAGAACTTGTAAGTCGAGCACACCAAGAAATCGCAGTCGAGCGCGCGGACATCGATGGGACCGTGCGGCGCATAGTGAACAGCGTCGATGTAAGCCATCGCGCCGCGTTGGTGAGCAAGCCGTACGATCTTCGCCACGTCATTGATCGTGCCAACCGCATTCGAAGCGTAACCGACCGCAACCAGTTTCGTGTGGTCGGTAATCTGGCGCGCCAAATCGTCCATGTCGAGAGTGCAATCCTCTTCACGAATCTCAGCCATGCGAATGGTCACGCCACGCTCTTCAAGCGCGCGCCATGGAGAAACGTTGGCGTCGTGATCAAGGTGCGTGAGCACGATCTCGTCCCCCGGACCGAGCTCGCGCCCGATCGAGCGGCTGATGGCGAAAGTCAGTGAAGTCATGTTAGGGCCGAAAACGAGTTCATCCGGATCACAGCCCAGGAACTCCGCCATGGCCGAACGCGCGCCCGCGATCATCTCGTCGGTGCGGCGGCTGGTCGCATAGGCACCGCAAGTATTGGCGTTGCTGCGCTTCAGATAATCAGAAATCGCGTCGATGACACGCTGGGGAACCTGAGTTCCGCCAGGCCCATCGAGAAACGTTGCAGGATGGCCGTCAACGGTTTGAGCGAGAGACGGGAATTGGGCGCGAACCCAATCCAGATCAAGCGCACTTGCTGTTTCGTTCTGAGTGCTCAACATAGGATTCATAAAGATTTTTCGTAGAGACGTAGCTTGCCTACGTCTCGGTGACCGCGCGGACGAAATCAGCCAGCATCCCGTAAGCGGTGGCATCCAATCCGGGATTGTTTTCGGTAATCGCCAGTCCCGGAAAGATGTCTGTTTCAAAATACACGATGGAAGAAGTTCCCGCGACCCAAGCCAGCGGATCGCTTAACGGCACCTGCTCCGGCCGTACGCTCGCTGTCACACCCTGATCGGTGCGCTGGGCGCGGCACACCAGCTTATACGGCTTTCCGCTGGCCCGGGCAGCACGAATCGCTTCTTCACTCAGCTTGCCGATGCCTTCACGCTGAATGTCTTCGAGTCGAATCGGCACGGCCATGAGCACGCGAATCAGAGCGGCGACCTTGACCGCTGCATCCCAACCCTCGATGTCATTGCTGGCATCGGTTTCGGCGACCCCGATCTCCTGTGCCTTGATGAGCGACTCTTCAAAGCTGAGCCCCTCTTCCACTCCGCTGAGAATGACATTCGTCGTGGAATTCAGAATGCCGCGAAATCCGTGCAGCTGAATGGCCGGCAGACTGTCGCGGAACAGGGCGAAGATGGGAACGCCATCCATCACGGTAGACTCAAACAGAAATCTTCGCCGCTTTGCCCTCGCCAAAGCGCTCAACTCTTCGTAGGCGTGCACGATGGGGCCTTTGTTGGCAGTGATTGCGTGTGCGCCCAGTTCGAGAGCGGCGCGAATATGATCGATCGCGGGTTGGCCATCGCGAGGGCTGAGCGAAGTAGCTTCGAACAGAACGTCGGCCTTCGCCAGATGCAACCAACTGCGAACATTGTGTGCTACGGGCACTTCTGCCCGCGGTTGCGCGGCGACGTCGTCACTCAGAAGAGCCTCTGGATCCAGTCCATTTTCGTTCGCGATCCACCCCATCCGCCGCGTTGCGACACCCGTGATCCGCCATGCGATACCTCGCTCGCGCAGTTGAGGATCCTTTTTCGTGAGCAAGCGGACCAGTGTCCGGTTGACGTTGCCGAAACCGAGCAGGCAGAGATTGTAGGTATGAATTGGTGATCTCCTGGAACGGCTCCGGGCGCAAGATGCGCCCGGGACAGCCGGCAAGATGCCGGCGCTACCATTTAGCCCATGGTTGAGGTGTGTTCGGGCTGAATCTTGTAGATGGCGCGCGTTTCCGACGGCTGCCGATAGGGATACTTGTCCACGCCTAAGTACTTCTTGGCCATCTTGTCGATGTGCGCGTCGGCGCCCTGCTCGGTGATCTCGACCACGCGACCGCGGATTTCGAGATAACGGTAGGGATTGTCGGGATCGACTATTGCCATCGCAACCCGCGGGTCGCGACGGACGTTGCGATCCTTCTGGCGACCCTTGGCGGAATTGAAAAGTACATAATCCCCTTCCAAATCACACCACACCGGTGTCACCTGCGGACGGCCATCGGGCATCAACGTTGCCAAATTAGCGAAGGCGCGCTTGTTGAACAGGTCGCGATATTTCTCCGGAATAGCTTCAGGCATCACATCCTCCTTGCGATAGTATTGCCAAGCGAATTATAGACGGCGCCATGCGTTTCGTGTTGCGGCCTCGACTACAACTTTGGACCGAGCAGCATTTCCGATCTTCGACTTAATACAGTTCAAAGGATTTGCGAGCGCCGCGATAGGTTGCGGGTGTGCCCAAAATTTCGCAAACTCCAGTAAACTGGTGGGCTTTATCGAGAGTGAACTATGGTGAGAGAAAGTTTTCGCTGGAACAAGCCATCGCGGTGTTTGGTTGCCTTAATCTTGGTGACTGTATGCGTGGGAAGGGGCGCGGCCAGCGCTTCAGACAGCACATCGGGCAAGGCAATTCCCACCATCGTCTTCATGACCGACTTCGGTACAGTAGATGATTCGGTTGCCATCTGCAAGGGAGTGATGTATTCGATTGCTCCGGAGGTACGCATTGTCGACCTCACGCAGCAGGTTACGCCGTTCTCTATTCTCGACGGAGCGCGCTTTCTGTACGGCACGAGCCCATACTACGGGCCGGGAACGGTGTTCGTTGTGGTGGTGGACCCGGGTGTTGGCAGCACTCGGAAAGCGATCGTGGTCAAGTCGAAGAGGGGACAATATTTTGTCTTGCCGGATAACGGTTTGATGACACTGGTGCAGGATCGCGATGGAATCGAGAGTGTGCGCGAAATAACAAATCGCGACTGGATGATCGGAGCGGCGCTGTCCTCGACATTTCATGGACGCGACATATTTTCACCCGTAGGTGCACATCTGGTGCGGGGCGACGACTGGACCGGAGTGGGCCCCGAGCTTGATGTCAGCAAACTTGTGCGCCTGGACATCGCGCCCGCCAGGCTGGATGAACGCGGGTTGAGCGGAGAAGTGATCGCGACCGACGGGCCCTTCGGCAATCTCGTCACTAATATCAGTGGCGATGATTTTCTCAAACTGGGGTACGCGCGGGGCCGGGCGGTTCACGTCACGATCGGAAAGAACGAGATGGATATTCCGTTCGTGCGCACCTTCAGTGATGTCCCGCTGAACAAGCCGCTGCTGTACATCGATTCGCGGGGGCATCTTGGCTTAGCCGTGAATCAGGGAAGCTTCGCGGCCGCGTACGGGGCAAAGCCTCCAGTCGCAATCTTCATTCCGAAGGCGAGCAACTAATTTTGGAGCGAAGTCGAGGAGAAGGCATTCATGAACAGACACCAACCAGTCGCCGATCTTAGCAGCAAGATTCAAACGTTCATTCTTTTGACTATCGTCTTGCTCCTGCCGTGCATCGCTCTTGCCCAAAGCTTCCGCGGCTCGATTCGTGGAAAGGTGGTGGATCCAAACGGCCATGCCATCGTCGGTGCAAAACTGACCGCGAAGAACAGCGCAACTGGCCAGATGCGCGATGCAAAAACCGGCGACGACGGCGCCTACGTGCTGGCCGAGCTTCCCGCCGGAGAATATTCGGTCACGGCCGAATACGGCGGATTGTCGCCGGTCGGCCAGAATGTCATCGTCAATGTTGGCTCGGATACAACCGCGAACTTCGACTTAACCAGAGTGGAAAAGCGCCTGGAACAGTTGACCGTCACGGAAGAAGCGCCGGTCATCGATACCACCCGCGACGTTCTGAGCGAGGTCGTGGACCAAAAATTAGTTGCCGAACTTCCCCTCAACGGCCGCGATTTCGACAAGCTGGTTGCACTGTCGCCGGGAGCCACAGTCGATCCTTCTGGCGTCGCTGGTACGCAGGGTGGTTTCGGACAATTCAATATCAACGGTAATCGCGACCGTTCCAACAATTACACTCTCGACGGCACCGACAATAACGACCCTTTCTTCAATAACTCGGCGCTGAACCAAACGGGTATCGGAGGCGCTCCAGCTTCGCTCTTGCCGATCGATGCCATCCAAGAGTTCAACCTGCAGTCGCAGTTTGGAGCGGAATACGGCCGGAATAGCGGTTCCGTGGTGAACATCGTCACGAGATCGGGCACCAATAAGCTGCACGGCTCCGCCTTCGAGTTCTTCCGTAATAGCGCGTTGGGCGCACGCAACTTCTTCAATACCGAGCCCCAGAAGTCCGTCTTTCAGAACAACAACTTCGGAGCCTCGTTAGGCGGCCCGATCGTGAAAGACAAAACCTTTTTCTTCGGGGCTTACGAGGGGCAGCAAGAGCGAGTGGGGTCAGACTTTCTCCTGCTGGTTCCGACCCAGGCCCAGATTCAGCAAGCCCGCACGATAGCCGGTGCAATCAACGGTACGCCGAGCAATCCAGTGATCAATCCCGGCCTTGATGGCATTCTCGCCTTTTATCCGAAAAGTAATACCAGCGAGATTCCCGGCGTGGTGCGCGATACGAACAACGGGAACAACTTCATCGCAAAGATTGACGAAAACATCACCAACACAGAATTGCTTACCGGCCGCTACGCTTTTAGTCAGAGCTACCAGGTCTTTCCTTTCGGCTCGCCGGGCGGTTTCGGCACCGGATCGCGGCTACCCCAGTTCGCGCAGACTTCGCCCACGCGGGTGCAGGTGGTTTCGGTCAGCCTGCTTTCCACGTTGAGCCCTTCCAAGATCAACGAAGTGCGATTCGGATACAGCCGTTATCGGACTTCGTTCAGTTCGCTCGATGCAAACTTCGATCCCAACAGCATCGGGCTGAACTTCGGCACCGGCAAACTCGGATTGCCCGAGTTTGACTTCACTAACATTGAGAATTTAGGCGCGACCGGCTTCAGCGTTCCCCGAGGGCGGACCAGTCAGAGTTTTCAGATTCTTGATAACTTCACCTGGCTGAAAGGCCGCCACACCTTGAAGTTCGGAGGAGAGTTTCGTCGCGCCGCCATCAGCAATTTCAACGACAACCTGGAGCGCGGCATCTTCCAGTTCACAGCGGGTGTCGGCCTGAGTCCCGATCCCGTGGTCGACGCGTTGGCGGATTTCTACACCGGAGGCACGCAAGACACGAATTTTTGCTGCTCGTTCGTTTCCGTCGACGCGGGCAACACGCAACGTACAACCTACAACAGTGGGTTCAGTTTCTTCGCGCAGGATGATTACCGCATGACTTCCACCCTCACCGTGAACTTTGGTCTGCGCTGGGAATATTTCGGACCGCTGAGCGAGAAGAACAACCTGCTCTCAAACCTCGGCCGCGACGGCAATCTGGCCATGGTGGGTACCGACGGCCTTAACGGCTTGTACAACCGCGATCTGCACGACTTTGCGCCGCGCCTGGGATTCGCCTGGCAAGCCGCGAAGAACACCGTGGTCCGCGCCGGTTACGGAATCTATTTTGATTACGTCCCGCAGGACCTGTTCATCGCGAATTTCACTACCTCCGCTGGCGTCGTGACCAATCCCATCGGACCGAAAGCGGTGTTGCCTCTCTCCTTTGATCCGACCGCGTTTAACGGCACCAATCCAACCCCGAATCCGCCGATCATGAATGGCGTGGCATCGCCGCCTTACTCGATTTTCGTCACGCCGCGGAACTTCCGTTCTCCGTACACGCAGAACTGGAATTTTAATGTGCAGCAGAAACTCGCGGAGAATGCCTCGTTCGAAGCCCGCTATGTGGGCAGCAAGGGTAGCAGGTTGGTGCGCCTGACCGACCTGAACGAACCTGATGCCAATGGCGTCCGCCCCAATCCCAATTACAGCGCGATGGACGAGCTGACCCCCGAGAGTTCATCCAGCTACAATGCGCTGCAGGCGATCGGCCGTATCCAGCAGAATCACGGGTTTTCGGGCTTCGCTGCTTATGTGTGGTCGAAGGCGATCGACGACGCGTCGGATGGAATTGATTTCGTCCCGGGCGCGGCTTTTCCTCAAGATCCCGGCAATCTGCCTGCAGAGCGTGGGCCCTCGCTCTTCGACACGCGGAATCGCTTTACGGCGGCGGTGAACTACGATGTGCCTGCCTGGAAAGCGGCTCGGGGATTTGGCTCGGGCTGGCAGCTGAACACGATCATTACGGTTCAGAGCGGCCGTCCGATTCCGATTGCCAATTCAACAGACACCAGCGGCCGGTTTTATTTCAATCAACGGCCCAATGTTGTGCCCGGAGTGAATTCCATTTTGTCGCATTGGAATCCAAGCACCGGCTATCTCAACCCACTGGCCTTCGTGCAGCCGGCTTTCGGCACCTTCGGCGATCTGGGTCGGGACTCGATCTTTGGCCCCGGACTCAGCAATGTGGATTTCTCCATCACGAAGAACACCCGCCTGACGGAACGACTGAATCTGCAATTGCGCGCAGAGTTCTTCAATATTTTCAACCATCCGAATTACGCCCTGCCGGCACACACCATCATTCCGGGATACGTGGACAACGGAAGTCCGGGCAGTCCGCAGGTTGTGCCGAATCCGGCCGCCCACGTGAATGGCGACATCACGCAGCCGCTGCTGCCCATGGGGCTGATCACGCAGACGCCTGACGTAGCACAGACGAATCCTGGCCTCGGCGGGGGTGGCCCACGGGTGATTCAACTGGCGGCGAAGTTCACATTCTAGGACGGATCGCATGGCGCGGGCCCCCTCGCCCGCGTCGTGCCGGCTAAGTATTCACGTCAGCCAGGATCTCCGGCAACACTGCCCGCAGCAGCGCCACGAAGTCTCCCTTAACCCGCTCGCCAGTCGCGAGGACATCTTCGTGGCTGAGCACTTCATCCGATATGCCCGCGGCCATGTTGGTCACACAAGAAATGGCCAGTACCTTGATTCCCAGGTGACGAGCCGCGATGACTTCAGGAATCGTCGACATGCCAACCAGATCCGCGCCGATCGTTCGCAGGTATCGAATCTCCGCCGGAGTTTCGTAACTGGGGCCCAGGAGGCCCGCGTAAACACCTTGATACACCGTCTTACCCAGGCGGTGCGCGGCTCGCAGCGCAATCTCGCGATACGGCTTTGAGTACGCCTGACTCATGTCGGGAAATCGCGGTCCGAAGCGATCGTCATTAGGACCGGTCAGTGGATTTTGTCCCTGCAAATTGATGTGGTCTGTAATCACAACCAATGCTCCCTGTTTGTATTGGAGATTGATGCCCCCGGCGGCATTGGTGAGGATCAGCGCACGGATGCCCATTCTCCCAAAAACGCGTGTGGGAAACGCGGCCTCGTTCGCAGAATAGCCTTCGTACAGGTGCACGCGTCCCTGCATAGCCGCCACGGCAATGTTGCCAACTTTTCCGATCACCATTTGACCGGCATGGCCAATCGCAGTGGAACGTGGGAAGAAAGGAATATTTGCGTAGGGGATTCGCGTTGCTTCGGAGAGTTCGTCGGCAAAGCCGCCTAGGCCCGAGCCCAGAACCAGTCCGATGGTTGGAGAAAGTTGAGTCTGCAAAAGCAGAAATTTCGCGGCAGATTCCGCGCTGGTGAAGTCGTCCATAAGGGGCCAGCTCCTGGCTAGATCTTGTCGACTGAGAACTGCAACCATCCACTAACAACCGCTTCTAGAACTTCTTCTCAAATACCGCGAACTCCTCTTCGAGCTTCCATTGCATCTGGGCGCGTTCATTGCCATCCAGAAATTTCTGGCACGCGGCAGAGACTTTCCACAAGCCCGCACGATCATTCATACACGCCGCCACGGTATGGAATTCGGATGCCCACAGGCTGGAGCCCGCCAGAAAGCTATGCTCCAAGCTCATTCGCGCCATGCGCTTTAAGTCTTTGTAGCCGAGAAAGTCGTAAGTTTGAACTGCGCGCAGATACTCATGAGTCATATCGGAGCGCGATACTCCCTCGTCATCCGTGGCCAGGGCTACCGGCACGCCGTACCGCAGATAGATCGGCAGAGGATGTGCGTCGCCCTTCAAACCCAGGATTAGATCATTCGAAGTCAGGCAGATTTCGACCAAAACATTCCTTCCCGCCAACTCACGCAGCAAATCGATGGGGTGATCCTCGTTCATCACGTCTACTCCATGCCCGATGCGTTCTGCGTGTCCGCGCTCGACCGATTCGCGGATATGGAAGCGTAGGCCCTCCGGCGGCACCAGGCCCATGGCCAGCTCCCCGGCGTGCAAGCTGATGTGCACCTTCGGGTACACACCGTGCAGGTAATCGAGCATCTTCATGTGCAACTCGAAATCGTGCATGGGAACGTACCAATCTTCTGGCATCACCAGGTTCAAGCCTAGACAGCGTGGATCCGCCCGCGCCAATTCGAAGCCGAAAAGAATCTGCGCGAATACCATCTCGCGCGGCAGCCCGCGCAGTACCTGATACAAGTAGCGAATCTTGACGCTACATCCCGGATTCGCTTCCACGGTCCCACACTTGAGGACAGACCGCATTTTGCTCTCGTCGTCATCGAGCCGTTTGCTGGTAGTGGCGACGATCTGCTTGAGACCACCGCTCAGCAACTTCTCACGCATATGGGCGAAGTCATCGTCCCATCCCAGCTTCGCGCCGAGTTGCCCGGACTGAACGGAATCCGCGGTGTACATCAGTTCGAGATATTGAAGACGGTCTTCCGCCGCGCGCGATGCTGCCTCGGCAAGAGCGTCCCCGGTGCGGTTACGAGTCGCTAACGAAAACTTGTCGAAGGTTGCGAAGAAATGATCGTGCCCCGATTCTTCTCCTGGCTCCCAATTGCGCATCGACCACGCATCGACGATCGAGTTGTAGAGCACGTGATCGCCATACGCACAGCGGATCGCTGGCTTGCTCGTGTACTTTTCGCAGGAATCGTCACACGGAGGGGCGATGAGAATCGAAGTCGTACGGTCCACGCACAGGTTGTCGCTCGCGGCATAGTCGATGAGATTCTCCGCGTACAGAGCGCCGCTCAGGTGGATATGCAAATCGCCACCTTTGGGCATCTCGCGGAGAAACGCCAACTGAAGCGAAGGCTGTCGCCGTATGGAATTGAAATAGCGCGCGGTTTGCTGCTCAGCGCTTGGACCGGATTGCGCCGACGCAAAATCGGTGAAGCACGCGATGATTAGAAGAACAGCCGACCGAATGACGGGACCCACAGCATCTCCCCCAGGAAGGATCTTTCCGGAAAACGGGCATTTTACCCTGACGCAAGTGAAACGTGTAAACAACCCAACTGCGCCTTCCACGACATCCGAGATTCTCGAAACAACCCACATCTCCGCCTGCTCTGCTGTTCGCAGCGGTCTCCGCGTTCTAGGATTTTGATTTCAACAATAAGATCTTAAATCGCAGAGGTCGCGGAGAACGGTCGCAGAGCGCACGGGGATGCCTCTGAACTCCTTATGCAACAGGGTTTTGGCCGCGATTTTCACAAATGCAATCAGTGTCCGTTGACAAGGCTAAACCGCGCCGGACAAGAAGATCGGCGAAAATTGCGCGTTGGCGCACGTCACAAAGCTCCGTGACGGATGAACTGCACCAACTCTGCGGCACTGGCCTGTGAACCATCTGCACTCGATTGGAAAATTCGGCAGATACGTCTGCACATTTTTCATTGACTCCAAGAACGAAAAGAGTAGAACCATAGTCGTTCTTTGACAACTTCTGAAGTTTTCCCGGTTGGTGCAGCGTCCGGGGCTCAAGCGAAGTCACCCTCTACATTGCAAAATGACTGAGGGAGGGTCAGCAAGGGTCTATAGCAAAGTACTGGTCGAGGCGAACGAGAAGATCTGTCGAAGGCAGGATAGAGTCCCGAGGCGTTGGGGTGGTTTATCCGGTTGGCGGTAAGCCCGGAGCCCGAGCAAAGATCGCGAGTTGCCATCCGCAAGGACCGCAACTCATGCAGGTCAGCGAGGGTCTAAAGCAAGCTACTGGCCGAGACGAATGATCCCAACACTACCTCGGGACTCTTAATTTGTCTGCAGCGGCGAGTGGGC
>Ga0210405_10002476_pt1 | contig 19121 bp, 16 predicted proteins | sample IncBWH11MmetaG_FD_155492 | JGI IMG/M metagenome (GOLD analysis project Ga0210405, IMG submission 155492) | Forest soil microbial communities from Barre Woods Harvard Forest LTER site, Petersham, Massachusetts, United States - Inc-BW-H-11-M | ecosystem: Environmental > Terrestrial > Soil >... | reverse complement strand
GTTTTGCGGGGGCGTGGGCACTGGCGGAATGATTGTGGGGGTGTCGCGGGCGCTGAAGGAGGCAGGATGCAAGGCGCAGATTGTGGCGCTGGAGCCGGCCGGTTCGCCGGTGCTTACTACCGGGAAGGGCGGGGCGCATCGCGTCGAGGGGATTGCCGCGGGGTTTCGGCCGCCGCATTTGAAGGACGGGGATTTCGATGAAGTGCGGATCGTGGAGGAAGGCGAGGCGCGCGAAATGGCGCGACGGTTGGCGCGGGAGGAAGGAATATTTGCGGGGACGTCGTCGGGGTTGAATGTAGCGGCGGCGTTGCAGTTGGCTCGGGAGCTCGGGAGTGGGGAAACCGTGGCGACGGTTGCTGTGGATACGGGATTTAAATATTTAGCGGGGGATTTGTATCGGGAGTGAGCGATAGAGAGAGATTCCATCGCTCAATAAAGCTGTGAGGGATGTGGCATAGAAAGAGCGGACCCAAGAGAGATTTCTCACTGCGCAGGCCGACACGTTCGCAGGAGCGAACGTGAAAGAAAAAGCGTCGGCCCGCTTCGTTCGAAATGTCCGTATGTGATCTAGAGGCTAAACAAAGACTGACAATTATTCGGAGGCGGCTAGCGGGAGGAAGTACTGCGTTCCTTTCACGGGTTCCTGGAGGCGTTTAAGGAGTTGTTGGAGGTCTTCGCTGCGCTCGACGAAATCGATGTCGGAGGTGTTGATGACCAGGAGGTCGGAGGCGGCGTAACGGAAGAAGAAGTGTTCGTACGCCGCGGCGACTTCTTCGATGTATTCGGGAGAGATTTGGGATTCGTCGCGGGAGGCTTTTTTGGCAATGCGGGCGCGGAGGACTTCGGGCTTGGCCTGGAGATAGATAACTAGATCGGGAGCGGGAATATCGGCGGCTAGGGATTCGTAGTAGCGGTCATAGAGTTTGAGCTCTTCGTCGTCGAGATTGAGATTGGCGAAGATGCGGTCTTTTTCGAGAAGGAAATCGGAGAGGACGGGACCGGGAGCTTCGACGGCGAGTGCTTCGCGGATGCGTTTTTGGCGTTCCATCAGAAAATACATTTGGGCGCGGAAGGCGGCACCGGCTTTTTCTTTGTAGAAATCGGCGAGGAAGGGATTGTCTTCGCAGTCGTAGATGCGGCGGGCGTGGAGACGCTCGGCGAGGATCTTGGCAAGGGTGGTTTTGCCGACGCGGAGCGGGCCTTCGATGACGATGAAGCGGGGGGATTGCGGGCCGCGCTCGAGTTTAGGAGCGCGCTTGGCTGCGGTGGATTCGTTGGCCGCCATTTTTAGAGAAGCCGCGGCGGGGCCGCGGTTGATGAACGGGATTATAGCAGAGTGGCTCGCACTCCGAATGGTGAGACGCAAGATTTTAGCTGGGTTGCTAAAACGCAGCAGAAAAGCGGGAGCCGAGCTTTCGCACTCCAAGGGCGGCAAGCTACTGCCAGAAATGTGAAAAATTGTTCATGTTGGGGGCTAGTACGGGAGTCCTGAAAAGGACAAACGGAGGTGCCAGAGGAGGGTACTAATAAGAATGTGACCAATGGGCCAGTGCGGCCTGCCCTTTGGGACAGTATATTCTCCATAGTTGAGAGTGGGGACCGAAGTGCAGTGCTTTCAACTACTGAGGTGAAACATGCTGCTCGCAACGATCCTTTTGCTCTACCCCTTTCCGCAAAGTGGAGATGCAATAAAGGCAGTAACGGAGCGCCCCGCAGGCGTTTCGGTGGATGCGGCTAAAGATGCTTCCCTCTCGAAGGCACTGCCTACCGTGCCAGATCCCAAGATAAAGACGGACGCGGAGATTGCGGCGGATTCGAACGCAGTGGGCGTGACGCCCGCTCTGAAGGCTGAACCGGTGGCGCCTGGGAGCGCACCCCTGGCCGTTGGGCCAGGTAAGCCGGCTTTCAACCGTGAAGACGTTTCGGAACGGCAGAAGAGAACCTGGTATGCGCTGATTGCTGCCTCGTCTGGCGCGGCGGCGTTTGATGCATGGTCGACGCGGCGGGCGGTTTCGGGCGGATATGGGATTGAAGGCAATCCTTTTCTGCGCCCTTTCTCGCATTCGAATGCAATGTATGCGGCGACGCAGGTCAGCCCGTTGGTGATGGACCTGATTGGGCGAAAGATGATGACCAGCCGGTACCCTATGCTGCGCAAGATGTGGTGGTTGCCGCAGTCGGCGGGGACGGGGATGTCGGTGTTCGCGGGAGTACACAACATGGGTGTGGTGCCCTCGAACTAACGCGCTGAAACAATTTAGAAAATCAAAAGCGTCCCGGTGAGTGATTTAACCGGGACGCTTTTATTTTGGGAAAGAGTGGCGTGCGCTGGCCTGATGCGCACGCTTCTTCAATGGCTACTTGCTGACCACCACGATGCCGAAGGAGCCGGGCTTCATTTTGCCGCGACGCTCGCCGGCAGCCGGAGCATCAAATTCCGCGAACGGTAGAAAAATGTTGTGGGTCTTCAGGTCTAGGGCCATGGTGCGAGCGCTGCGTTTGGTAGGGACATTTTCGATGACAGTGTATTTGTCAGGCGAGTCCTGGTGGATGACGGTGAGATTGCCGTCGCCGCAGGAGGCGAAGACGTAGCCGGTGGCGGGATCATAGCCGGCGGCGTCGGGTCCGTCGCAGATCGCCGGAGTAGCAACAACTTTGCCCGTGTCCGCATCGGTAACAGCCATCACCTTTTCGTCACAAACGGAAAAGAGACGGCGGTTCTTCACATCCATCGCCAAGCCTGAAGGCGACTTGCATGGCGCGAGGGGCCAGTGGTGCAGAACTTTGAGATTCTGGGCGTCGACATGATAGAGCTCAGAGGTGTCCTCGTTGTTCACGTAGACACCGCCTTTGCCATCGGCGGCGGCGAATTCGGGCTTGCCGCCCATATCGATGGTGCCGAGCACAGTGCCGTCGGCGGCGTTGATGGCGGTGGAGTTCTTGCCACCTGGCGTGTTTCTGCGGCCACCGTTGAAGGTGAAGACACGCTTGGTAACTGGCTCGTAGAGGATAGCGTCAGGGTTGACGTCAGTCTTAACGTTGCCGATGGTCTTCAGAGTTTTCAGGTCGAAGATAGTGACATCGTTGGTGGCGCCATTACTGGTAAAGCCGCGGCCGAGGTCGGAAGCAATGGCGATGCCGTGGACGCCTTTTGTGTCCGGGATATCGCCAACAATGGCGTACGTGTCGGCATCCATAACGACCGTGTGGTCGCCGTGCGAAATGTAGACGCGGCGGGCGGCACTGTCGACGTAGAGATAATCCCAGCCGGTGTCCCCGGGGATCGGAACAGTTTTGATGACGTGATAACCGGACGGGCCCGGCGCTGGAGCTGCGGCGCGCGACATTAGGCCGGCGCAAAGGATAAATGCGACGGAGAGTAGGCCGAGAATCGTGAGTGCTGCAAAACGTTTACGCATGAAAATTTCTCTCCTAGAAATGCTCGCCCATGATTGTAATGGGGCGAGACTATTTATACGAGGCTTAACCTAAACCCAAGATAAACGATACGAATGCAATCCCCACAAGCAAGAGATGTCCGAAGATTTTTCGGACAAGTTGCTAGTTTGCGGATTTGTGTTGTTGGAACCAGCCGGCTACGTAGAGCATTTTAGTGATGTGATGGCTGGGGCGGCGGCTGATGCCGTGCGGCTCTTCCGGGACGCGGACGAGGACGGCTTCGATATTGAGGAGCTTGAGGGCCGCGTAGAACTGCTCGGCCTCGGAAATGGGAGTGCGGTAGTCGGCTTCGCCTGTCATGAGCAGAGTTGGCGTTTTGATTTTGGAGACGAGATTAGTGAGCGAGCGCTGCATGTACTGATCGGTGTTTTCCCAGGGAACGCCGGGGAACCAATATTTTGAGGTCCAGGGGATGTCGCTGGTGAGGACGAAGCTGTACCAGTTGATGACGGGATAGAGGCAGGCAGCGGCGCGGAAACGTTCGGTGTGCTCGATGGTCCAAGCGGTGAGGACGCCGCCGCCGCTGCCGCCGGAAACGAAGAGATTGTTTGTATCGATGTAGCCTTTGGCGATGACGGCGTCGACGCCACTATTCAGGTCGGCGAAATCATCGCCGGGGTAGGCGTGATGGATGAGATTGGAGAATTCTTCGCCGTAGCTGGTGCTGCCGCGCGGGTTGGTGTAGAGGACGACATAGCCCATCGCAGCCCAGACCTGTTTTTCAAAATCGAAGCGGTCGCCATAATCGGCAAAAGGGCCGCCATGAATCTCAAGGATGAGCGGATATTTTTTCGCGGCGTCGAAATCGGGAGGCTGAACGATCCAGCCTTCGATATCGCGATTGTCTTTTGCGGATTTGTAGTGGAATTCTTCGACGTGGCCGGGTTTCTTCTGATCGAGCAATTCCTGATTGAGAGCGGTGAGCACCTTCATTGCGCCCATGTTAGTGATGGCGACGTCGCCGGGGACGTCGGTGCGGCCGTAGGTGAAAGCGATGGGACCGCCATGAGCGATGGAGAAGGAGCCGCTGCCGCCCGCGCCAGTCGTGGACGCAACGTGGTCGGCAATTTTCTTGGGAGATCCGTCGGGGGAAAGGAAGCCGATTTTAGTGTCGCCTTGCTCGTCGTATTGAAAGTATACGCCGCTGTTATCGGGCGCCCACACGGGATTTTGTATGTCGCGGTCGAGCTTATCGGAGATGGAATGCGAGCCTGTGCCGTCGCGATTCATGAGATAGAGCTTGGTGGTTTGGTGGCCCTGATAGCGGTCGTCGAAGCCGGTGTAGGCGATCCACTTTCCGTCAGAGGAGATTGCGGGATTGTTGTCGGGGCCTTTGCGATTGGTTAGTGCGCGGAGAGAACCGTCGGCGACGCTGAACTCGTAGATTTCCGTGTCGAAATTCTCGTGATCGGATTCCGGATGGCGATTGGCGGAGACAAGGAGAAATTTGCCATCGGGCGTCCAAGTGGCGCGAGTGGGGCCGTACTCGTTGCCGCCATTGGGGAAATTTCCGTTGGAAACTTGGCGTGGAGCGCCACCTTCCGCGGAGACAACAAAAATCTGCATGAAGCCGGGCTTCAAATAGCCTGTGCCGTTGAAACGATAAACGAGTCGATCATATGCGGTGGCTGGCTCGGCCCACTTTGCTCCTGCGGGAGGCGATGGCAGATCGGCGAGATGAGGACCCTTGCCGAGAACGAGCGACGAGAAAGAGAGCATTTTTCCGTCGGGAGACCATTCGATGGCGTCGGGAGATTGATCGAGATTAGTGATGCGGGCGGTTTGTCCGGAGTCCATCCAGCGAACATAGATTTGCTGTTTGCCATCGGTGTCGCCGAGATAGGCGAGGCGCGTGCCATCAGGCGACCAGCGCGGCGATGCGTCGTTGTGATTGCCGGTGGTAAGCGGGCGATGATCGGTGCCGTCAGCATTGATGATCCAGAGATTGGAGTAGCGGCGGTCGGTCATGGGATCGGCGAAGCGGCGAACGTAGACGATTTTCTTGCCATCGGGAGAGATTTGCGGATCGGTGGGGAGCTGAATTTGAAACTCGTCCATTACCGTAAGTTTGTGTGACGATTCCTGTGCTCGGATCGCGCTCGGATGGACCGAGAAAAGAATCATGACGGCGGCCAATGGAGACACGTATAGCTTGAATCTCATGAATGGAAACCTCCTCGCTGCGGGGAGTAAACAATGAGCGCGAAATTGTGTCAAGCTGAGTGGGAAAATACGTGGTGAGAAGCACACTTATTTGAGTAAAGAAAAATGGTGAGCTTCGTGGAATTTGCGAGCTCTGAAAACCGATTCCGGCATAATAAATTATCCACAATCCCAATCGCTTTCACGATTCAGCCATATCGGCGTAGAACTCTATGGCCCTGAGTTCTTGAGTGAATCAGCGGCATTCCTCAGCTTTTCCACACTTACCTCGGGGGAGTCCTTCCGTACCATTGACGCTGTTACTAGCCGATACGGAAACTAAGAACAGCATGGCCCGCTACTCAGCCTTCCTCGGGCGCAGAGTTGAAGTCCAATACCGCGCCGGGGACATCCTTTTGCCTGCGTCCGGCACGTTTGTTGCGGATTCGGGCCGCTCTATCTTTCTGGAACAGCATTTCGAGCAGCGCGGGTCGCAGAAGCATTTCCGCTGGGAGATTCCCTACCAGTATATTGTGCGGCTTGAGGAGAAGCCTGAGCTGTCTCAGGGTCCAGATGCTGCGCATAGCTCCAGTTCTGCCGCGCCTGCAAGCGTGGAAGCGCCCGCGGCCTCGGCTGATACCAGGGCACAGAACCCCGCGACTGCCACACCTTCCACTGGGGGTGCCCCGGGCATCCTGCCGCTGCAGAATCGCCCGAAGACGGCGTAGCGTTGCTCCTCCTACCCTGGTCGTTCGCAAGACTCTCCCCTCGCGATTCGGTTACAATCGACGCGCTGTAAACCCTACATTTTCGCCGACGTAGCCTGCTTCGCGGGCCGTTGTGCGCGGGAGGCTTCCTCGTGACTGCAGATGACCGCACCAAAACCAGCATTGGCCCAGGCTCAAAAGTGGGATTAATCGGCCTCGGATTGATGGGCCGGCCCATGGGCTTGAACCTCTTAAAGGCCGGGTATGCTTTGACGGTTTGGAACCGCACCGCTTCGCGCGCCGAATCGCTTGTAGCTGCAGGCGCCAAGCTGGCGGGTTCCCCTCAGGAGGTGGCCGGCGCCTCCGATGTGCTCATTACCATTGTTAGCGATCCGCCTGCGCTGGAGGGGGTCCTGTGGGGCGGCCCCGGCTCAGGGCAAGGATCTGGCGCACTGGCATCCTTGCGTCCTGGCAGCATCTACATTGACTCAAGTACCGTTTCACCGGTCCTTGCCCGCAAGATTGCGGCAGCTTGTGCGGAGCGCCAGATTTCGTTCCTGGACGCTCCCGTTACTGGCGGAACCTGGGGCGCCGAAAAAGGCGAGCTGGTTTTTATGGTTGGCGGGGACGCCCAAGTCCTCAAAGCGGCCGAGCCGGTATTTAGTGTGATGGGCAAGCGGTGGTTTCACCTCGGACCGAACGGGGCTGGGCAGACTATCAAACTGGCCATGAACCTTATCCTGGCGCTGCAAGTGGACGCCTTGGCGGAGGCGCTAGCCTTGGTAACGGCCGCGGGGCTGCAGGGAGAGAAACTCGTTGAGGTTCTGCAATCCAGCATGGCGCGCGCCGGCGTCCTGGACGTTAAAGCTCCTCTACTGCTTAAGGGTGAATACCCACCTAGCTTCCCCTTGCGGCTCATGCACAAAGACATGGGACTGGCGCTGGATCTGGCGAAGGAGGCTGGCGTCACGCTGCCTGCCGCTGCAGCGGCCTATTCCACGTATTCCGCCGTCAAAGCTGCGGCGAAGGAAGACTTGGATTACGCTGCAGTGATGAAGTTCTGGCAGCGTTGAATGTCGGTGTAAGTCATTTTATATCATGCGTTTGCAAGATTGCTCAAAAGTGGGGAGGAGAGAGCAAAGCGCGATGCCAGCTGCATCATAGTGCTCGCCGGAGTTTTCTACAGGGAGCGAACCGCAGCTCGTTGATCGAGATCGAGCGCAAGATTTTGGTCGAGAACCACCGCGACGTAGCGCGAGCAGGTTTTCATCTCCGAAGCGGCCCAAGCGGATACGGCTGGCTGGAGCAATCGGAAGCTCTTCTCGACCTTGGCTACGACGCCGTAGTAGCGCTTCACTTCACGCAGCCAGGGCGTGCCGGTTTTCAGCCGGGGAGACATTTCGTCGCAAAGTCCCAGAAGCCTGCCAAAATCGTTGGGACCGATACTTTCGGAGGCGATGCCGGTTGCGGCGCGCAGAGAATCCGATAGAGGCTGGTTGGCGGTGGTCAGCCAAATCATGCGCCACTGGCTGATCGCGAATTGCACAAGAGCCAGTACGGAGAAGACGAGTATGAGGACGGCAGTCATAGTGGTTGATTGCTCGACTATTCTGGCGGCGGACATTGCGGCTCACCATAGGACCCCCGTACCACTGTACAGGTACCGTTCGCGCGGACAGGAAGGGGCTGCTTTCGTCATAGCCTGAGACGCCGAGCCCCTTCGCTCCCTACTTTCTCGTTCGAGGAAAGTCGTTAACCCGTAAGTAACTTCCCTGCCGCAATTCCCGCAAATACCATTGACCGCTGGGCGGGCTCACTTTAGGGTGGAGCATAACGAGCCTTACGCCGCTGCCCAGCCCATGGACATCCAAAAGAATCTGCACACTCTGCCGCTCGAGACCACCAGCGATCAAGAGATCGCCGTGAACCTGCGCAGAATTGAGAAGCGGGATTGGTGGATCTGGGCTAACTCGATTTTTGTCATGCTGCTCCTTACAGGAGCGCTGATTTCTTTCACGCTGCCTTCGCTTTCGCCGGGAGCGACGCCGCTCTTCAGGATCAAGGTAACGGAGGCCATTTTTGGGCTGGTGGCGCTCGTCGTACTCTTCAACGTGTACACCATCTACCAGCAAGTGCTCATCAAGCGCCTGCGCCGCCAGCTCGCGGAAAAGCAGCACCATTCGATGATCCTGCGCGACCTCGCCATGATCGACGCACTGACCGGTCTATATAACCGCAGATTTGCCGAACAGCGGCTCGTGGACGAAGTGGCGCGCTCCGCTCGCAAGGGGCATCCGCTGACCGTGGTACTGCTGGACCTCGATGAGTTCAAGCACATTAACGACACGTACGGCCATCCCGCTGGCGATTTGGTGCTGCAGGAATTTGCGGCCGCGCTGAATCGTGCGATACGCAGAGGGGATCTCGCCGTGCGCATGGGCGGCGATGAATTCCTGCTGATTCTTCCCGAATGCAATCTCGAGCAATTGCAGCTGGTTTTGGACCGGCTGGGTTCGCTCGAACTGACGTGGGAAGGCCGGAAGTTTCCCGTCAAGTATTCGGCTGGCTGGAGAGAATATGCATCAGGGGACCAGCCGGAAAGTATGCTCGTGGCAGCCGACCAAGCCCTGTACGCGAACAAGCGCGCCGCGAAAAATAGTACTGTTCCAGCCGTCGTCCCTGCCTAGGTTGTTCAATAGTCACCTCTGGGTTTCTCGTGCCAAGTTTCGAGTATAGCTGTCGCCGAGATGCGTCTTGCGTTGTTCATCTGTCCGCTGCGGGTCGCCCCCGGTTGATATAGTATGCTTCCGCGCGTCGGCCGTTGTGGCGAGCGATTCCTAGGTCGGGGGCCGTGAAAATGATGCGTAGAAAAAAATCGTTCTTTACTGCGTGTGCTCTCTCGATCGTTACGGGGCTCGGTGTGACGGTGGCTTTGCCGCAAACGAGCAGCTTGGGGATTTTCACGAATGAAGGCAGCGTGGGGCAAACACCGGCGGGTGTTAAAGCCCAGTACGATGCTTTAAAGGGCGAATACCGCATCACGGGAGGCGGCGCCAATATGTGGGGCGCTACGGACGCGTTTTATTTTGTTTGGAAGAAAGTCTCCGGCGACCTGAGTCTTACCGCGGATATCCAGTGGGTTGACACGAGCGCGGCGGAACATCGCAAGGCTGTGCTGATTGTGCGACAGAGTCTCGATGCTGGCTCGCCCTATGCAGATGCGGTTTCTCACGGCAATGGGCTGACCTCGCTGCAATTTCGCGGGGCGGCGAACGAGCAAACTTATCAAATCGTCGCGGCGGAAGATGGACCGACGCGGTTGCGCATCGTCAAAAAGGGCAGCCGATTTACGATGTACTTTGGAAAACCTGGCGAGGATTTGAAGACTTCCGGGCCCGTTGAATTTGTAACAGTGCAAGAACCTTTTTACGTGGGTCTGGGCGTGTGCTCGCATGTCGCCACTACGCTAGAAACCGCCATTTTCTCCAACGTAAAACTCGAAGAAACTGCGCCGGCAAAATAGGCCGGAATCCCGACAAGGAAGAAACCATGCCTACAGTCGCTTCCATCATGGCTGAGCTGAAAAAGAATGGGAAGGAGAGCACGCGGAAGATTTACGCGCGCCACGGTATGGCCACCGAAAATATGTACGGAGTGAGCGTCGCGGACCTCAAAGTGATCGCGAAAACCATCAAAGGGCAACAGGCTCTTGCGTGCGAACTTTATGCGACGGGAAATATGGACGCGATGTACCTCGCTGGGATGGTGGCGGACGGATCCAAGATGACCGCAAAGGAATTGAACGCGTGGGCCGAGGGCGCGGCAAATTTGCAGATGATTGCCGAATATACAGTGCCGTGGGTAACGGTGGAAAACGCGCAGGGTCGCGAACTGGCGCTCCAATGGATGAAATCGAAGAAGGAGCGGGTTGCGTGTGCTGGGTGGTGCGCTTACTCCGGGCTGCTGGCCACGAAGACGGACGATGCTTTGGACCTTGCGGAAATTAAGAACCTGCTGGGAGCGGTCGTTAAGGGAATCAAGGGCGCGCAAAATCGCGTTCGTTACACGATGAATGGATTTGTGATCGCGGTCGGAACATACGTGAAGCCGCTGTTGAAAGAAGCGAAGGCGGCCGCGCGCCAAATCGGCGAGGTTTCCGTGGACGTGGGCGAGACTGCCTGCAACGTGCCGCTCGCCACCGCATATATCGAAAAGAGCGAAGCGGCCGGTAGCGTGGGTAAGAAACGAAAAACTATTCGTTGCTAGTAAGGGCCTGAGAATTCTCTACGGGAGCGTGGCTTGAACCTTGGCACGCGGGCGGGGAAAGCCCCGCCCCTACAAGTTTGGCTGAGGCTTTGCGGGCGGCTCGAAGAAATCTTAATTCCCGGGATGATATTCCTTCGCGGTATGCCCTTGCAGCTGCGATTTGTAGAAATACACCTCGCGCAGATCTCCCGTGCTGTAACGTTGGGCTTCATCATTGAAGTGCGGTGAAGCTGGATTGCCACTTTCGCCGCCAGCTGTAACGGCCCGCGCGCGGACTTTTTGTCCAAACTCGACGACGGCGACGAAACTGTTACCGCTCGTGCCGTACCATTTCTTCGTGTCCGGATACGGGCGCGCACCGAAAGATGCGAGCGAGCCCCACACGGCTGAGGTGAATCCTACCGGAGTGCTCGGGCCTGCGTCGCTAAACGGCTGCACGATGTCCCCCGTCAGGCGCTGGAAACGGTTGATGTCGCCCCACGGTGTTTTCCAACTTCCGAAATCCGCTGTGAGTCTGTCCGAGGCGTCCGATAGCGATTGCAGCAGCAAATCAGGCGGCGCTTTTGTGCAGATGTAATCGCTCATGTAGATGCCGGCTTTTCTGGCGTCAGCGCCCACGCGCTTCTGAATGTCCTCGCCCCAGAACACCGCTAAGGAAGTCGGCACAGACGTCGCTGCCCAACGCAAGTCCCATCCACGGAGGGCGGCAATCTGCTCACCCGATTTTGCTTTGAGTGGATTGTCAGGCGCGGCATCGTTCCACGACTTCACCAAACACGGGATCGGTTTTTCGAACCATATTAAATAGCTGTCGTACGCGGCGGCAATCAGCGAGGAGACGGTGAAGTCCTTTTTATCCTGCAATACGCGGATCGCGTGCAGCCCCCGCGCGGATTCTCCGCCTGTCTCCACATAAACGGGAAAGTCTTCCTTCTTCGGGCTGCTCGGCCCCGCTGCCGACCACGGCCAATTGTTCGAGTTGTACAGCCAGCCGCTTTTCGGATTCAGAAGCAGCGGCGTCTCGTCGATGGAAAGCAGCCCCTTCCAGTCTGTCGCCGGATTGCTTCCATCGACCGGCTTCGTCCAATCAAAACTTGTGTCGCGCCGCGGAATGAAATTTCCGTGGAAATATGCGATGTCTCCTTCGGTATCCGCAAAAATCGTGTTGTTCGACGAATTGGTGTGCAACTCCAAAGTTTGGCGGAAGGATTTATAGTTCTTCGCTTTTGTGCGCGTGTAGGATTGCGTCAGTGCGTTCACGTGTTCCTGCATCAAGCGGATGCTCATCCATTTTCCGTCGGTTTCCGCGATGATCGGCCCATGCAGCGTGCGGTACACCGTGAACTTCTTTTCCGCCATGCCCTCGGCGGTCTTGTACGGTACTGTGATCTCTTTCGCCTCGACCGGTCGCTCTTCCTTCCCATATTTGTAGAAAAACTTATCGTCCTTTTTCTCGACCGTTTCTAGGTACCAACTGATGGCATTCACTCCGCTCGATGTGTGCATCCATCCTGCGTGTTCGTTGAATCCCTGATAGACGAAGAACTGCCCCCACGTCACTGCGCCGTATACGTTCAGTCCCTCTTCGCTCGCCATCTGCAGTTCGGAGCGAAAGAAAAAAGACGTATGCGGATTGATTAGCAGCAGCGCGTGGTGATCGGAAGTGTTCGAGGGCGCAATGGCCATGCCGTTCGATCCCCGCGGTTCTTCCACCTCGTTGTCCTCCACGGAAGGCACCGCACTCACGGTAACTTTCCCGTAGAACGCTTCAAGTTGCGCCAGGTTCACGCGCTCGATGTCGCCGCCGATGCTGCCCTCGGTGAAGCTTAATGCCATCCACGGTTCAAATCTCTTGATGACCCTCGGCTTCACTTCGGGATGCTTCGAAAGGTAGTAGTTCAGCCCATCCGCGAACGCGTTCATCAATTTCTTCAACCACTCCTGGCTCGCGGCGTACTCTTTTTTCAGCGCCTCCGGGTCGATGAACAGCTTCATCCTCAAATCCTGGTAAATTTTTCCTTCGCCCTCGGCTTCCGCCAAACGCCCAAGCGCGTTGATATAGTTCGTCTCCACGCGGTTGAAATCGTCTTCCGCCTGGGCGTAGATCATTCCGAACACTGCATCCGCGTCCGTCTTTCCATAAACGTGCGCGATTCCCCAATCATCACGCGTGATCGTGACGCTGGCGGCCTCACGCTCCCATCGCGCGGTTTCCACGCTTTTCGTGGCGCTTGGAGCGGCGGATTGTGCAGCTGTCAGCTGCGAACCGAACGAGCACGCCGCAGCGAGAAACAAAACTAAAAAAAATCTCTTCATGTGTGCCCCTGAAGGAATGAAAAAAGCTTGCCGCCACGACACTCGTTCACCTGAGCCGTGTCGCGCAGCCGCGCCAGCGTAGCATCATACTCCCGTCCACTGAGCCCGGCACCACTCAGCTCTTCTCGCGTACCCAGTCATCGTGTAGATTGCTTTCTTTCATGCGCGCCCTCTTCGCTATCCTCGCACTCCTAGCCGCAGGCAATTTGCCAGCGGCAACACCGCCGGATGGCATTCCGCGCGAACTCGCCCGAGAGCGCGCCGCCCAACTCTCCAAGCTTCGCTATCATCTACATATCACCCTTACTCCCCGCGCGGCATCCGTCTCCGGCCACGAAGATCTCAAGTTTCGCGCCGATTCTTCCAGCCCCGTATTGCTCGATTTTCGCGAAGGCACCGTAACAAATTTGACTGTCAATGGCGTTTCCGTCCCTGGAAATATAGAAAATGGTCACATTGCGCTTCCCGCCAGCGCCATTCGCTCCGGCGACAACGCCGTAAGCATGGATTTCACCGCACCCGTTGCTACTGCTGGAAAAGCGATCACGCGTTTCGAAGACAAAGACGACAACACGGAATATCTCTACACGCTCTTTGTTCCCATGGACGCGGATATGGCCTTCCCCTGTTTCGATCAACCCGATCTCAAAGGCCGCTTCCATTTGGAACTCACTGCACCCGAAAGCTGGACTGCCATTTCCAATACGCCGATCGAGTCTCAATCGCCCGCCGCGGCTGGGCAGCGCCTCACTATTTTTTCTGAGACCCATCCCATCAGCACGTATCTCTTCGCTTTCGCTGCCGGCCCATTTCGCAAAGTTCATGAGACTGCCGGCCTTCCTGGCCTCTACGTCCGGCAGTCAAAATTCAAAAAAGCTGAAGAAGAAGCCCCCGAAGTTCAACAAATTACGGCGCAAGGAATCGAATACCTATCGAAATTCTTCGCGCAGCCCTTTCCCTTTCCAAAGTATGACCAGGTTCTGATTCCCGGCTTCGCTTACGGCGGCATGGAGCACGCCGGTGCCACTTTTCTTCGGGAGGAGTCTGTCCTTTTTCGTACGGCGCCCACGCACAGTGACCATCTCAATCGCGACATTCTCTTGCTCCACGAGCTCACGCACCAATGGTTCGGTGATTTTACGACGATGCGCTGGTTCGACGATCTCTGGCTCAAAGAAGGTTTCGCGCAATACATGGCCTATCAGGCGCTGGCATCTATCGCGCCCAATGAAAATATTTGGAAGCGCTTCTATCAATCCATAAAACCTGCCGCCTATTCCATCGACTCCACCAAAGGCACGACGCCGATCTACCAGAGCATTGCCAATCTCAAGGACGCGAAGTCCGCTTACGGTGCCATCGTTTATTCCAAAGCTCCTGGCGTCATCAAGCAGCTCGCTTTTGTCCTCCGCGAAGAGAATTTTCGCGATGGCTTGCGCCTCTATCTCAAGGAACACGCTTACGCCAATGCCGAGTGGAGCGATCTCGTCCAGGCATTCGAAAAAGTTTCTGGAAAACCCCTGCAAGATTGGGCCGCCATGTGGATTCGACACCGCGGCATGCCGCAAGTGGACATGGCGTGGTCGTGCGACGCGCAGGGCCAGATCGAACACGCCTCCGTCACGCAACACGACGTTCTCGGTGAAGGCGGCATCTGGCCCATTGCCATGCAAGTGCAGATCGTTTATCGCAATGGTCCCGATGTCCGTTTTCCTGCCGAAATCCATACAGAAAAAAGAGATTTGCAAGGATTGATCGGAATTCCTTGCCCCGACTACCTTTTTCTGAACGCGGGCGACAATGCTTACGGACGGTTTCTGCTCGACGCACGCAGCCGTGCCGCGGTGACCGAGCGCCTGGGACAAGTTTCCGATGCGTTTGATCGGACGTTATTGTGGGGCTCGCTGTGGGATTCCGCGCGCGAAGCGGAATTCGCTCCGCGCGAGTTTCTTGAGCTGGCGCTTCGGCTTCTTCCCGCGGAGACGGATGAAGATCTTGCGCAAAGTTTAATCGGCCATGTCGCTACTGGCCTTCACCGCTATGTGAACAAGGATGTGCGCGCGCAAATCGTGCCGAGAGTCGAAACACTGGCAGCGGATCGCATGCTGCATTCCCAGGAGCAAGACTTTAGGATCATTTGGTTTCGTGCCCTGCGCGCCATCGCGGAAAGCCCCGAAGGCCGGGCGCAACTCAAAGATTTGCTTAACAGCAAGACTTCAGTCCCTGGAGTTGAACTTCGTCCCCTCGATCGCTGGACCATGGTCACTGCGCTGATTGCTCTTAACGATCCGGATGCCGATTCTCTACTCGCCGCCGAACGAAATCGCGATAGTACTGGGGACGGTTTGAAATACGCCTATGTCGCCCAAGCTGCCCGTCCGAATGGCCTCTCCAAACAAAAATATTTCAACGATTACTTGCACGACCCATCTCGCCCCGAAGATTGGGTTGAGCAAAGCCTCGGCGCATTCAATTATTGGAACCAGGCTGAGCTTACGTTGCCCTATTTGAAGCCCGCCCTCGATGCTCTGCCTCAAATCAAGCGCGAACGCAAAATCTTTTTTGTTCTCGGCTGGCTCAACGCTTTCATTGGAGGGCAGCAATCCGTGGCTGCCCAAGCTCAACTTCGCGAATTTCTCAACACTGCCGCTCTCGACAAAGATCTCCAACTAAAAATTCTTGAGGTCTCCGATGAACTGGACCGTACAGTGAAAATTCGCCAGCGTTATCCATGACCGCCGGCGCATGATTGCCATACATAATTTCCAAATCCTTTGGAGGATCTAGATGCGGCCTGAACGGCAATACATGAAGAATTCGCATGCCAACGCCTCATTTGTCGCGCGCCTAATTCCGCTGTTCGCGCTGACGTTCATCACGATAGCGGTTGCAGTCTCCTACGCGGCTCCGGCAAAGAGACAAACCGATCCACCGAAAACACAAATAGCGGCACAAACGCCCAGCGCTTCGGCGGACGCTGACGCAATTGAAGGCATCATTGCCAATTACGCAAAATCCATCGATGCCGCGGACACAACCTTAGCGGCACAAATTTGGTGGGACTCGCCGGAAGTTTCCTTCATCCACCCGTTAGGCCACGAACATGGCTTCGGCCAAATCAAGGCGAATGTCTACACGCGCCTGATGGGAGAAACTTTTTCCGAACGCAAGCTCACGCCGCGCGACATCACCATCCACGTTTACGGAGACGCAGGCTGGTCCGAGTTTTATTGGGATTTCAACGCCAAATTCCGAAAAGACGGCAAGCCCATCACCACCCACGGCCGCGAGACTCAAATCTACCGCAAGTTTCCGCCCGGCTGGCGCATCATCCACGTGCATTACTCCGGTATGCCCGCCACTCAACCCGGCCAAGGCTTCTAAACGGAACAGCTCGTTTGGCACACCGTGCCGGGGAATCTCGTCTCTCCCACAAGTCGTGAGTCACTCGTCACAATCTTTCTTTATGGCCTCGCATTCGGCGAGAAGAACCCGATCGGCAAATCTCGCGCCGTTCGCAACCCCGCGGGCGCATCCAGAATCACGGGGATGGAGTTCACTACCACCGAGGCTGTCGCGATATCTCCGTGCGTGCCGCCCGGAATCACGAGGCTGATGTTCGGATGGCCTTTCAAGGAGATAGTGTCGGCGGGCGCTTTCGCCCCGACGTACATTTGCAGCTCGAGGTAGACGAGCTCTTTTCCACCGCTCAGACCGCGTGCGATTTGGTGAACACCGGCTGCTTGTCCTGCTTCGACCGTTAAATATTCCGTCTGTACGCGCTCCGCGGCGATCTTCGGCTCGATTGTCTCGGTAATCTCGTCCACCGGAAGATTCAAGCTGTCCGCAATCATGGCAACTGACTCGGGCAGGCCCACGTGCTTGATTACGCCGGCTTTTACTTGCGCGCGAAATTCATCTTCCGTCATGCCTGCCCCGATTTTCTTTTGCAGCGGCAGCCGCCGTTTGGATGCATCGACGATGCGCAGCGCCTTAGCGTGTTCAATCCGTTGCGAAACGGCCGCCAGCGTGATGAGCAACTTGTCCATCACGAAGCCGGGGTTGACGCCCGTTCCCACGAGAGCGACGCCCCAATCTTTCGCGGCCTTATCCAGCTGTGCGGACAACTCAGGATATGTCCGCAGCGGATAGGACAGTTCCTCGCATGTCGAAACGATGCACGCCTCCGCTTCGAGGCACGCTAGCAACTGGTCCATTACTTTTGGCAGCGAGGACGACGTCGAGTGGATCACCACGTCCGCGGCCTGCTCCAGCACTTCCTTGGCGTCGGCAGAAACCTTCACGCCCCAGGGCGCATCCGTCGCGCCGGTTACCTCGCCCAGGTCGCGGCCAACCTTTGCCGGGTCCGTATCGATGGCGCCGATAATTTCAATGGCTTGCTTATCGCGCATGAGCCGCGCAATCGAAGCGCCGATGGGCCCAATGCCGTACTGAATCACTCGAATCTTCTTCTTCACGATTTCCCCCGTCGATCTGCAGCGCGCGACGCACACCGCGCATTTTTGCTGCAAAAGAAACCTCTACGATAATGGAATTCGCGCGGGCATTCAACGGTCAGCACGAGCCAGCTGACGGAAACTCACGCAATCTTGCCGATGCGTGCCGCGCGGCACATAATGGAGCCGCCCTTCACGTCCGCTTCTGGAGGTCCACATCATGCCAGCTAAAAAATTGACCGATGCCGAAATACAAACACTCCTTCCCAAATTGCCGGGCTGGAAACTCGTCAACGGCAAGCTGCACCAGCAATATGAATGCAAGGATTTTGTCGCGGCTTTCGGCAACATGACCCGCGTCGCTCTGGTTGCCGAAGCCATGAACCACCATCCCGAATGGTTCAACGTCTGGAATAAAGTGGTGATCGATCTAACCACGCACAGCGTAAAAGGGATCAGTGACTACGATTTCGTGCTCGCGGAAAAAATCGAAGAGATTTTCGTTCCCGCCCGTTCGATCCTCGCCGGCACGTCAAGATAGCGCTCGCTGGGCATCGGCCCACGCGTTCCGCCGGGCATAATATCGCCCAACCACTGGCAGTGGCACTTCCGTGTCCCCTAAGGGAAGGTCTATTGACTCTTCCCACGGCTGCGCGAGAATGGCTCTACCCCCTTCCTAGAAGTCTTCCGTGTGGAAGTTTGTATTCCCGAAGGCTGTCCTCTCCAGTCTCGGCAAAGTCGTCTCGCCATGAAGAATCGCAATCGGCGAAGTATCGCCGGATTCCGTGGGCGGCCGCTTCTTTCTGCGTACGGTGCGGGGAATCCGCCTAAGGGAGGTTTTAGGCATGACTGGAAGGAAATTTCACGTATTGCTCGCAGAAGGTGCTCCAGGAGAGGCAGCCGAGTCTCTACGCGTGCTCTATCCGGGCTCCGACAGCGCACTGGAATTGACAATCGTCTCAACGATGTCAACGCTGCTCGCCGCGATAGAGCTTGCCGTACCGGAAACCATTTTTCTTGATCTCTCTCTTGGGAAGCCCGACCCGCTGGATGCAGTGCGCCGCGTATACCGCGCCGCACCGGGTATTCCACTCATCGTTTTTGCCGATCTTGCCGACAAGAGCTATGCCGCCCGCAGCATCTCCGAGGGAGCGATTGACTATCTCCTGAAGGGTTTCATGGACACGCGCACCCTCGAACGGGTGCTTCGCACCGCGCTTGAGCGCAACACCCTGGAAGGCCTTGCCGATCTGCTTCGAGACCCGCTGACCGGGTTGTACAACCGCGACGGATTCACCACGCTGGGAACGCGATCGATGGACACGGCGATGCGCTCTGGCGGTACGCTGGTAGTTCTCTGCGCGCTTATCGAAAATTATTCCTCGCTGCTTGAAGAGCTAGGTTCCAAGGGGTGCGAACAAGCAGTTCGCGAGGCGGCTGAGCTGGTTGGCAACTGCTTCCGGCGCAGCGATTTTGTTGGACGGCTGGGAGATGCGCAGTTTGCGGCGCTGGCTGTGGATGCGGCCGAACCGAGTGCCAGGGTGTTGCGCCAGCGAGTGGAATCACGGCTGGCGATATATAGCCAGAGCCGTCAGCCGTGGGGCCGACTGGTGTTGCGCCTAAGCGCGGGTTATTGGGGCGCAAACGACCCGAGGTCTTTCCCCGAATTTCTGGATGCCGTGGAATCCGACTTGCGGCAGCCTGAAGTGGTCCTGAGCGAGACGGCCGCGCACCGAGAGAGCACCGGAAAGCGCCACTAAGTTTTTATGAAGCA
>Ga0210405_10002475_pt1 | contig 19123 bp, 15 predicted proteins | sample IncBWH11MmetaG_FD_155492 | JGI IMG/M metagenome (GOLD analysis project Ga0210405, IMG submission 155492) | Forest soil microbial communities from Barre Woods Harvard Forest LTER site, Petersham, Massachusetts, United States - Inc-BW-H-11-M | ecosystem: Environmental > Terrestrial > Soil >... | reverse complement strand
GGCGTTCTTGGCGCGATTGCCTACACCGTAGGACATTTGGGATTAGGAGTGCTTTTGCCGCTTTTGAAGCTGCTGGCGACGATGTATGTGGCGTTGATCGTTTTCATTGTGGGCGTTTTGTTGCCGATTGCTTTGCTGGTGAAGACGCCGCTGAAGGAATTTTTGCGCGCGGTTACCGAGCCGGTGACGATTGCGTTTGCCACCGCGAGTTCGGAAGCGGCTTTGCCGCGCGCGATGGAGGAGATGGAAGCGTTCGGGGTGCCGCGCGAGACGGTGGCGTTTGTGCTGCCTACCGGTTACAGCTTCAATCTCGGTGGATCGAGTCTTTATCAGGCGCTGGCGCTTATTTTTGTGGCGCAGGCGGCGGGGATTCATCTGACGATCGGGCAACAGACCGTGATGATGCTGACTTTGCTAATCAGCAGCAAAGGGACGGCTGGCGTGGCGCGGGCATCCCTGGTCATCGTTTTGGCTGCGGCGACTTCGTTTCATTTGCCGACGGAGCCTTTGTTTTTGCTATTTGGGATAGATCAGTTGATGGATATGGGGCGGACCGCGGTGAATGTGCTCGGAAATTGTTTGGCGTGTGTTGTCGTGGCGCGGTGGGAGGGTGAGTTTCGAGTTGAAGAGGCGCGTTGAAAAATCAGACAAAGAGCTCGGGAATATTTCACAGCAGAAGGTCGAGGCTTATTCGCCCACGATAGATAGGGAGTCGATCTCGTCGTTGGGAAAAGCGGCAGCAGAGCTGCCGCACTCCAAATTGGTTACATTTCGCGGTAATTCAACAAGAGAAGACCTATAAGAACCAGGCAGGTGGGCCAGAGCCAGGCCATTCTGTCGCGCACTTTATTTTCCGAGGGAAGGCGAAGCTCTAGCCAGCGGGACCAGCCGACAACCACTCCTAAAATCGCGAGAGGGGCGTGGCTGAACTCGGCTAGGACTTCTTCCTTTATGTTGCCGAGGCTGTGGGAGTGGGTGAGGAGCAGTGCGCTGGCTGCGGCGACTAGCGCGGGAAAGATCAGACGGGCTTGCTCTGTGGCGACGCGTCCGGTTTGTACGCGCCATTCGAAGATGGCCAAGGCGATGACGAGCAGCGAGAAAATTCGGTGAAGAAGAACTTCTGGATCCTGAAGAGTGACCCAAAAACCGTTGGGGCCGAGCGGCCACGTCTCGGGATCACTTCTTAGGAAAAGAAAGAGCGATAGACCGAGAAAGAGGAGCGGCCAGTTGCGAGCCCATGGGAAGTGCTTCGTCTGTGCCAGAAAAGCAAGGAGTCCAATGGCCAGAACGATCAGGCCCGCCCAGTGATGGTTGTACTCCGACCAGGATTTTTCCGCGGGAGTGTTGGGGCGCGTTCCGGCTTGGCCGGGGACGAAGGACACGGAGGAGAGCGTGCCCGCGTCGAATGCTTTCACTTCAGCGGCGTAAACATCTTCGGGAAGATCCTGAACAGACGGGCTTGCCAGGCGTGGGATTTGCGGCGCGAGACGGGCGGCAATTTCCTGGCGCGAGACGCGGTCCGCTTTAAGATCTATCGCTGGAGGGAGCGAGGTAAGCGAGGCAGCGGTGAGAATGATGGTGATGCCGATGCCGAGTTCGGCTTCGCCGAAGCGTTTCAGGCTGGTGATTACAGCGCCACCAGAAGGTGAGCGCGCGATTTGAAAATTCAGTGCACCGAGAAGCAAAAGGGTGCCGAAGAGTATGACTTTTGTGGCGACCATGATGCCGTAGGAAGTGCCGTACACAGCGGGAAGCGAGCCGACGTACGCAAATCCCAGCGTGAATCCAGCGGAGGCGAGGACCGCAACGCTGATCAAGGCAAGTTTTGAAAAACGCGAAATGAGTTGGCGGGCGAACTGGTTATCTGGAGAGCGCGGGATGGTGATCAGAAGATAGAAGAGCCCGCCGAGCCAAGTGGCTGTGGCGCCTTGATGGAGTGCCGTGACGACGGCGAGTGTGAGACGGTAGTCGAGACGAGCCATCGCGTGGCTGGTCATTACCGAGGAGACGAGGATTAATGCGGCTGGAAGAAGCAGGACGGCGTAATTTTTTAGAGCATGCGCGCCCGTGAGAGCGGCGATAGTCAACGCTGAGGCGACAGCGAGAACGCCGGCGAGCACAAAATTCGCGCCGCTGACGTCTCCGACAGTCATATCCGCAGATTGCATGAGGATCAAAGAGCTCGCCAGGACGTAAGCCAACTGCATGACGGCCAGCGCCAGGGCTGAGCGACGGATCCAGCGAAGGCAGGCGTTGTTGACTGCTTCGGATGTCGAGCTTGCACTCCGCGCCACGAAATTTAGAAAGACGATGCCGCCGATCGTGAGCGAACCGAAAGTCAACGTGCCGCCGCGGAACAAGACAGAGAGGAAGCCGAAGATTTGTAGGAGCCGGGCCATAGAAGGGCGTCAGGGCCGCGTGACTTGAAAAGGGATTTCGCCGCGGGTGATGTGGCCGTCGGAAGCCAGGACTTGCCAGCGGATGCGGTATTCGCCAGGATTTAAGCCTTGGGCTTGCGATGCCAGCGTGTCGGCGGAGACATCTTTGCTGATAACTAGCGATTCGGTGGAGGCGTCCGGCTTGACTAGCGTCAGGCGGGAACGGGTCGCATCAATGCGAACGTTGAAGCGCAGCTTGATAGGGACGCCGGGCCCGGCGACGCTGCTATTGAGCGAGGGACTGGATTCCAGAAGGATGGCGTGGGCCATTGCCGAACGGGCCATCCAAAACATGGCAACGCCGGCAAACAAGGACACCGCAAGAAAAATTCTCTGACCTGTGCGCATCACTCTCCACTTCGTACCGAAGAACTGTCTCGTGACGAAGTCCCTGTTCAAGAAGAACCAGGGAAAAGTTAATCTGAAACTGATAACTATGTTATTTCAATCCGCGGAGGCTGCCAAGCCGCAACGGCAGTAATAGCTGGAATTGCGCTTGGGATTACGGCTGCTTCTTGACGGTCGCGATGCTGTTAACAGTCGCGGCGCCAGCAGCGTCTTACATTCCGGCGCGCCGCGCGGTACGTGAAACCCACAGAAGTATTGCGCAGCGTGCAATCGGAGAGCCGGTGCAATTGCCTATGGCCGAAGCATTCTTGCAGGACGTTCGGTATGCGCTACGAGGACTGCGGAAGAATCCGGGGTTTGCGATTGTCTGCATTCTGACGTTGGCGCTGGGCATCGGCGCCAGCACGGCAATGTTCACGGTCATCAATGCCGTGTTGATTCGGCCGGTCGCTGGCGTCGCGGATCCGGGCGGACTTCTGATCCTCCAGCGTCTTCAGAAAAACAATCCCGATTTTGCGTTTGGCTACCCCGACTATCTGGATTACCGCGACCAAAATCAGTCCTTCTCGGGACTAGCTGCTCGATGCCGAACTGCTCTCACGCTAAGCCATGGAACAACGGAGCGAATCACCGGTGAATTAGTCTCGGGTAACTACTTTTCGGTACTCGGGGTAAATCCCGTTCTTGGCCGGTTGATCACGCCGGAGGATGTGCAAACGGAAGATGAAGCGCCGGTCGCCGTGCTGAGCTATGGGACCTGGCAGAGAGTTTTTGGTTCGGATCCTGGGGTCGCCGGGAAGAGTATTCTGCTGAATGGCCACAGGTTTACCGTGGTAGGAGTCGCCGCCAGACGATTCGCCGGAACCACCGTAGGTTCTCCTACTGAGGTTTGGCTGCCGCTAACCATGCAGCCAACGGCGATGCCGCAAATGTCGCGCGGGGTGCTGCACAATCGGAATGCGGGATGGATTGAGATCTTCGGGCGTCTGAAACGCAACGTCCACCTCACGGACGCCCGGAGAGAATTGCAAATCATCGCAGGCCGGCTTGCATTAGCGTATCCAGAATCAAACGAGCATCGCAGTGTGGATGTGATCCCCAGTTTTGGGATGGATCCTGACGACCGCGCTGCGCTTCAAAAGTTTTTTGGCCTGCTGATCGGGTCGGTGGGGATTCTCTTGCTGATCTCGTGCAGCAACGTGGCTAATTTATTGCTGTCTCGGGCGGACTCGAGGCGCAGGGAAATTGCGGTGCGGCTGGCTTTGGGAGCGGGCCGCGGGCGGCTGGTCCGGCAATTGTTGACGGAGGGATTGCTGCTCTCTTTCATGGCGAGTGCACTCGGACTTCTTCTGGTGCCCTGGGCGGGAAACCTGATTCTTGCGTTTCGCCAACCGCTTTATGCTCTGCATAACGTGGATACAACGCCGGATGCGCGCGTGCTTGGATTCACGCTGCTGGTGGCTTTGCTGACAGGAGTCCTGTTTTCTCTAGCGCCTGCGCTAAAGGCTTCAAAATCAGATCTGGTCGTCACGTTGAAAGACAACACGCCGGGAGGGGGACGTCGCTCGCGTCTGAGGAGCGTGTTGGTCTCTTCGCAGGTCGCTCTCTCATTAGTCTTACTTATCGTGGCAGGGGTGACCGTGCACAGAATGCAGAAGATCGTGAATCAAAATCCCGGGTTCACGACGAGCCATATTCTGATGATGTCTGTTTCCCCCGGCATCCAGGGATATAGCGAGACGCAAGGAGAACGTTTGTACGATGAGCTCCTCGCGCGAGTCGAACGAATTCCAGGAATTCAGTCTGCCAGTCTCGCAGTGACTGTTCCCCCGGAAGACTGGAGCGCGCGGGTCTCGATATTTTACGAAGGTCAAGTGCCGCCACTGGACTACGTTCGTGGGCATGAATTCGAGGTGGGCATTCGAGTCGATATGAACAACATTGCCCCGAATTATTTCCGGACCATGGAAATTCCAATTCTGCGAGGCAGAGATTTCACGGAACAAGACCGCCCCGGAACGCCACTGGTAGCGATCGTGAGCGAGCAGCTTGGCCAGCGCCTTTGGCCAGGTCAAGACGCCGTGGGCAAACGGATTGAGTGGCCATCCTGGACCGGAGCGCCTCGACCGCCTCTCGAGATTATCGGCGTGTCTGCCGACGCCAAATATCGTTCCCTTCTTGCTGATGCCCCACTCCTGCTCTACGTTCCTGAATCCCAGAACTACAATGGAACGCAGACGCTTGTCATTCACACGTCGGGAGATCCTGAAAGTCTCCTTGGGGCCGTGCGCAGCGCGGTAGTTTCTTTGGACCAGAATTTGCCGGTATTCGCAGTGAAAACGGTGTCCGAACAGGTGGGCGACTCTCTCTGGCAGCCCAGGATGGCCGCCAGGATTCTCGGAAGTTTCAGCATTTTTGCACTAATACTCGCGGCTGTCGGTCTGTATGCCGTCGTTGCACAGTGGATGGGGCAACGTACACGGGAGATTGGTATCCGCATGGCACTCGGCGCGAAGCCACGGGATGTCATGCGATTGACTCTTGGTTATGGAGCTGGCCTGGCGGCCTGGGGAATCGTGGCGGGCGTTCTCGTTTCTTCAGCGATAATCCGATTCGTGTCGGCCCTCCTTTTCGGCACGAGCAGTTCAGACCTATTGACGATTGCGGTTATCGCTTTTGTACTCCTGCTCGTGGCGCTCGCCGCGTGTTACGTCCCGGCGCGCCGGGCAATGCGCGTGGACCCGATCGTGGCGCTCCGCCACGAATAGACGAAACTAGACTCCTCCTCGCAGGGTAAGGGTTCGCTGCTTGCTTAGGCTCGCTAATCACCTTCCCGATTTTGCAAATGGAAAAATGACCATGGGAATCGGTTGCGCGAATTTTTTCTTGAGATACCAGCACGGCAGGTTGCCGTTATGTGGAAACAACGCGTGGACGCACACGCCGGTTTGCTGCGGCTGGACTGGGTCGATGTCGTATTCGGTCTTGCCGCCCTTTTCCCCGATGGCGAGGATGCGCATCGAGGTGACTGTTTCAAAGGGGTCGCCTGGTTTCGCATGCATCATGCGCGCGCGAACGGATACGAAGTCGCAGGCGTAAACAATCGCAACCAACACGACGAGCGCGATGGCGATACGCTTTGCGAGTGTTCGGGCTGGTGGCAAACGACGATTCCTCCCGGTAAGTAGACAACACGAGAGGGGCTTTCGTCACCCCATTTTCAGGAAAGCGCTACGGCTTATCCTTGGGGGCTTCGGTGGCCGGGCCGATCTTGATCGTCGAACCGAACCGCTTGTAGTTCTCGTACCGGACGGTCATGCGCATGTGAATTCCACCGCAGCTGAATTGCAAAGTATCGTCCGCGTGCGTGTAGGTCGGAAACCAGTATTTCCCTTCGATATTTTCCCGGAAAGTTTCAAAACGCGGATAAAGATGTTCCGAGCCTCTCTTCCGAATGTCGGGCACGGCTTTCCCGTCCGTTTTAACGATTCCCATGTCCTGCTGCTCGACCCAAATGCGCCCTTGAAAGTAGCGCTGGTTTTTCTCGATCTTTTTCGGTGCAACATCGAATACATACGTGTTGAGCTCGTCAAGCTGTTGCTGACCAGCATATTTTACGTCGTACTTTGGTAATTCATCGGTAGTGAGGACAAACGGCTGGACGCGCTCGAGGTCTTCCTTGTCCTGCTCGTCCAGCATAATGCGCTGAAGCGACGACGCTGGGGCAAAAGTGTCATGTTCACTGCGCTTGCCCTGGGGATTAAACACAATGTCGGTGACCAGCCGATATTCGCCATCTGGCTGGCCGGAATAGTCGTCGATCGTTTGCACGACAACGGTTTGCGTGTAGGTGTAGTTGTCCCGCTCTTTCTTAAAGTCGAGTTCGCGCGCTGCGAATTTCTGAATGATTTGATCGGGAGGGATCTTGGGAGGATCGGTCGAAAGCGGAGACTCGGTCGTCGTCTGGTGAGGCGCTGAGGCGGGCGCGGGCGAGTAACCCGGTCGGGGCTGGGGCGTCGGAGTGGGAGCGGAGTAGGCCGGAGGCGGCGGCAATGGGCCGGTCTGCTGCGCGGCTAGGGGCAGCGACAGAAGCAGCGTGGCCAAAAGCGCGACTACAGCCAGCGCCGAAAGTGTGATGGCTCTATTCATTTGTGTTTCGAGGTTGGCTTGCATCCCTTCCCAGTTCCTTTCGATGTGTCCAGAAGCCTTGGAGTTGTGAGCATCAGGATAGCGCCAGGGTTGCTTCACGTCCAGACGGTTGCGGAATACTGCTTTTGAATAGTGTGATGCACAAGAGGCCGCTAGGTTCCCGGCGGGGTGTGATAAACTTTTGAAGTATTCCCCGGTGGGGCCGTGGCGCAGTTGGGAGCGCGCCTCGATGGCATCGAGGAGGTCGTGGGTTCGAATCCCATCGGCTCCACCAATTTCACCTGGTCCGACCCGGACACATAGGTAACAGAACGTACCGAATACATAGGTGACAACCTCAACCCACGGAAGTCTGCTCCGTAGTCCTTCTCTCGGTTTTCCCTGTAAACTAAGAAATGCCGAGGCACGCCGTCACTTTGAAAATAGGTTCAAACTCAGACTCAGCTTTTAGAGGGACTCTCATGCGCCGAATGGTGCTCAGCATCTGTTGGCTCGCAGTGTTTTCGATACTCTCCATTCCACAAACGCGCGCGCAAAGCGCGGGAGGCAGGAAATTCGCGACGGAAGTGCCGTTGCTGGATTGCGACGGCATGCCGTGCATTGAGGCGCGGATAGGGACGGGCCCTAATCTGAAAATGGGGCTGGATACCGGGAACGCGGACTCCGTTCTGGATACGGCGTATGCGGAAGCGGCCGGCTTGAAGTCGACAGCGCCATTGCCGGCGGGAGCGCCTCCGGGAATGTTCCAGACCGTGATACCTGTGATCAGCGTTGGGAGCGTCAAGCTCACCAATGTGGGGACTTTGGCGATGGTCCTCTCGGACATGATCTCGCAAAAGCAGGTGCCGCACGTGGATGGCACGCTGGCATACACAGCTTTTAAGGATCGCATCCTGCAAATCGATTTCGTGGGGCGCAAGGTGCGGATTTCGGAGGTGTTAACAGCGCCATCCGAATGCACGGGAGCCTGCGACAAAATTTCTCTGATCAAATTCGGGAAAGAGGGGCCGCCCATCGTAGTAGCCGACGGATTTGAAATTAATGGAAGTAAAGTGTCGGCGCAAATCGACACGATGTATAGTGGGACACTGCTGGTTTATACGGCGTCGATTGAAAAATTGCAGCTCGCAGCCGCGGCTAAGACTACTAAATCGAGGGATTTCCCTTTCACGGATGGCGGAGTAAAGATGAAAGAAGCTCCGGCGGACAAGGAAACTTTTCGCGGATTGACCCTGAGCGGTCCGGCGCCACTGGTCTACTTCCCTACTCCAGACGTGCACGAGCCGGATGGACTGTTCGACGCGACTGTGGGGCTGGAATTGTTCTACAAAGCGGCGTTGACGCTGAATTTTCACGACATGACGATTTCCGTGGAAAAACGCTAGCTCGTCACAAATCCGATAAATAAATACAGCGCTGCCAGGCGCTCGCGAAAATCAATCTGTCATTAGTTGAAGAACATCAGCCGGAGGAACTTGCGAGGTGTGCCTTACGACCGGCGCACAGCGGGCAAGGCGCGCAAATGAGAGAGAAACGCGTGATGTGCACGGGATAAAGAGCGTCCTCGAAGAATAACGGCGCCGATTGTCCGCGCGGCGGCGGGATCGTCCAAGCGCACAAAGCGGCACCGCGACTTTCTCTCGATGGCCATTTCGGGGACGATGGAAACGCCCATGCCTGCTCCCACCATGCTTAGAAGGCTGCTGAACTGGCCGCTCTCAAAAATAATTTGCGGGTGCAGGCGGGCGCGGTCGCACGCCGCGACGGCCGTATCACGGAAGCAGTGGCCATCGCGTAGCAGCAAAAAGGGCTGGGAGCGCAGGTCTTTGAGAGAGAGCGAGCGGCGCTTGGCGAATTTGTGGTTCTGGGGTAGCGCGGCAAAGAGGGGCTCCGTAAGCAAAGGAAACGTTTCGAATTCGTGGCCGCGGATAGGGAGAGCGAGAATCGCGAGATCAATTTTGCTGGCGCGCAAGAGTTCGAGGAGGGCTGGAGTGATCTCTTCCACCACCGTGAGCTGAACTTGCGGGTATTTTCGCGAGAATCGTGTTAGGCGCTGTGGAAGAAAGTAGGGCGCGACGGTGGGGATGACACCGATCGTGACGGAGCCACCAATAGAGTCCTTCTGCTCGGCCACGTCTCCGCGTGCGGCTTCGAGCTCGCGAAGGACGGCACGTGCGCGCGGGAGAAAAGTTTGCCCCGTTTCCGTGAGGCGCACCGAACGGCCAAGGCGGTCGAAGAGGCGGGCACCAAGTTCGTCCTCGAGTTTCATGATTTGCTGTGAAAGCGAAGGCTGCGACACGTGAGACTGCTCGGCGGCCCGGCTGAAAGAGCCGGCCTCGGCAACAGCGCAGAAGTAGCGTAGTTGATGAAGCTCCATAGGCTATGCCTATCCATCGTATCCGAACTATATATTGGAAGTATAGCAGCCGCGTGCGTACCTTCTATGCAGCGTGCAAGATTCTGCCCCGAGGGCGGGTGCTGCGCGCGAACTGAGGAGGAATGATGTCGGAAGAAAAAAAGATAATGACGACCGACGCAGGCCGGCCAGTGGGCGACAACCAGAATTCGCTCACGGTGGGGCCGCGCGGGCCGGTTGTTTTTGAAGATTTCCTGTTGTTCGAAAAGATGGCGCACTTCAACCGGGAGCGCATTCCAGAGCGCGTGGTGCATGCGAAGGGCTCGGGAGCGCACGGGCACTTTGTCTGTACGAGCGCGGAGATCACCAAGTACACGACTGCAAAGCTGTTCAATGCGGTGGGCAAAAAGACGCCGACGTTTATCCGCTTCTCCACGGTGGGCGGAGAAAAAGGTTCGGCGGATACGGCGCGCGACCCGCGTGGCTTTGCGCTGAAGTTTTACACCGAAGAAGGCAACTGGGACATGACGGGGAACAACACGCCCGTCTTTTTCATTCGCGATCCGCTGAAATTCGGCGACTTCATTCACACACAGAAGCGCGATCCGGAAACCAACTTGAAGTCGCCGACAATGATGTGGGATTTCTGGTCGCTATCGCCGGAATCGCTGCATCAGGTGACCATTCTCTTCTCCGATCGCGGGACGCCGGACGGTTACCGTCATATGGACGGCTTCAGCAGCCACACGTTCAGCCTGATCAATTCGAAGAACGAGCTCTTCTACGTGAAGTGGCACTTCAAAACGAAGCAAGGCATCAAGAATTTCTTCCGCGAGCAAGCCGGCGCACTAGAAGGCGCCGATCCGGACTATTCCCAGCGCGATCTCTTCCACGCCATCAAGGATGGAAATTTCCCGAAATGGAAGGTGAGCGTGCAAATCATGCCTGAGAAAGACGCGGAGACGTATCACATCAATCCGTTCGATCTCACCAAGGTGTGGCCGCACAAAGACTACCCGCTGCACGAAGTCGGCGAACTCGAACTAAACCGCAATCCCGAAAATTATTTCGCCGAAGTCGAGCAAGCGGCGTTCGAACCGAGGAACGTCGTCCCCGGAATGGGTTTTTCGCCCGACAAAATGCTACAAGCACGGCTGATTTCCTATCCGGACGCGCACCGCTATCGCCTCGGCGTGAATTACGATTCGCTTCCGGTGAACAAACCGCAGTGCCCGTTTCACACCTACAACAAGGATGGCGCTATGCGATTCGATGGCAATGGCGGCTCAGCACCAAATTACGAGCCGAACAGCTTCGGCGGGCCGACTCAGGATGCGCGTTACACAGAACGTCCGAAAATGGTAAGCGGCACCGTGGCGAGGCACGATCACCGCAGCGACGCTGACTATTATTCTCAGCCCGGGAATCTTTTCCGGCTGATGACTGCGGATACCAAGCAACGGCTGATCGACAACATCGTCTCTAGCCTCGGCAATGGCGTGCCGCAGCGCATTCAAGAGCTGCAAATTCAGCACTTCTACAAAGCCGATCCCGCATACGGAAGCGGGGTTGCAAAGGGGCTCGGGCTGAACATCGACACGATCATTGCGAAGAAGCAGGCCAGCGCCGCCGATTGAACACCAGCAACAAAAGATAAACCGCTGGCCAAACGCCGGCGCGGAATGAAAAAAGGGGCGAATTTCGATTCGCCCCTTTTCGTTTTGCAGAGACTTACCGATTGCGAGTGAAGAGAACCACATCGCTGTTGATCGAGCCGCGCGACATCGCGATCTTGCTGCCATCCGGCGACAAAGCAATTCCGAAAATACGCCCCGCAAGAAAATGCGTGAGCTGCTGCGGCGGCTTCCCCGCGGTTAGCGGATACGTCCAGAGATTCTGTGCTCCGAAGCGCGCGTCAACATAAATCAACGTTTGATGGGCGCGAATCCAGCGCCCATCGCGCAGGATGGGCGTCCTCGGCGGCGGATCCAGATAGACAACAGGTGCGCTGCCATCCACTGTAGCCAGCCCCACACGCAACTTTTTCTCCGGGCTTTCGTCCAAAGTGGCAAACAAAATGTGTTTTCCGTCCGGCGCCAGATTGATACCGATCGCCGTTTCGGGAACGATGGCCGTGTCCTGCCCGCCATCTAGCGACACTTTGCGCAAATTCCCTCCCGGCGTGGCCTCATCTTCATTAACGTACGCCACCCAGCGGCCTTCCGTGGGACAGTGCGGATACACTTCGCCCACACCATTGGTAAGCTGCGCGAGGTTCGTGCCGTCCGTGTCTATTTTCCACAAATGGTTCCCGCCTCCTGTGTTCGACACGAAAACGGCGGTGCGTCCGGAATCGCAAACGACCGGCATGCTGTGATACCGCGGCGCGCCGGAAATAATCTGCGAAGGGCCGCTCGTCAAATCCACCGTCGAGAGATCCCAATTTCCGGAATCATTCGAAGTGAAGACAAGTTTCTGCGGGGAAGCAAAGTCCAGTCCATGCAAACCGTCGTTCCGGCCTTGCGTGGCCTGTTTGATGTCGTCCGGATGGTCGCTGGGCGCGACCCAAACATTGGCGTTGACATTCGTCTGCACCGCGACAATGGTACCCGCATCCTGCGAAACACTCACGCTGTCGTAGTCTTCGAGGTCGTTCGTTACGCGCTGTTTCGCGCCCTTGGGGTACGCCACATACCAAATCTGCGTTGGATCTCCGCCCTGTTCCTGCGCCGTGACGAGCAGGCCTCTGCCGTCCCTGGTCCAACTCAGATTCTTGATCGTCCTCCAGCGAGACGGCAGATCCTCCGTTTTTTTCGACGAAAGATCATAGGTCTGAAGATGAGCGCGCAAACCTTGCGGGTCGTCATCAACCAGCGTTTCGAACGCGATGCGTTTTCCGTCAGGCGACCACGACGGCGCATAGTGCGGCGTGTTCCATTTTGCAAGTTCGGTGCGTCCCGAGCCGTCCGCGTTTATTTGCGTGAGACAGATTTCCAGCCCTTCACAGCCGAGTCCCAGAAAGGCGATCTTCGAGCCATCTGGCGAAATCGTGAAGGTCGTCGAAAGGTGGTCGCCAATTTTGCGAGGCGTTCCTCCTAGTACGGGGACCGCTAAGAGCTGCATGTCGTTGGATCTCTCCGAGCGCCCTTTGGTGAAATAAATAAAATTCGCATCAGGCGAAAATTTCGGCCAGCTCAAATAGGACTGCTGGGCGGGAGGGACGACTTGCTCCGCGCTGGCAGTCGCCGTCTGGCGGACCCACAGACTTTCCTGGCCGCCGTCGCGCACGATATACGCAACGTAACGCGCATCCGGCGAAATCGTCGTCGAGGTGATGTTGCCGCTCGTTGTTAAACGAGAGAGGCGCGCATTGCTCACCAGCGGCAACCGGTCCAGATCGCTCTTTGCGATGAAACGCTCCCAAGCGAGGAAGCCAGCGGCAGCAACGCCTGCCACGATGACGACAACCGCGAGCGTGCGCAGCGCTCCGAAGGACGGCGCAGCAGCTTGGGTCGCTGCGACGGTGCTTCTTCCGGAACTGCTATCGCGTCTCAGCCGCTTCAGATCCGCCTGTAACTCGCCTGCTGACTGGTAGCGCAGGTCCCGGTCTTTCTCCAGCGCCTTGTTAATAATGCGTTCGAGCTCTGGCGGCACCTCGGGATTCAATCTCACGGGCGCAACCGGCACTAAATGCAGAATCGAGTCGTAGATCGCGGCCGTCGAATCTCCGCGGAACGGAATCGCTCCCGTAGCCATTTCGTAGAGTACGACGCCAAAGGAAAAGAGATCGGTTCGCGGATCGAGCGGCTTGCCGAGAACTTGCTCCGGAGACATGTAAGCAACTGTGCCAAGCGCGGTGCCGGGACTCGTCAAATGTTCTTCCGAAACGGTTTTTGCCTTCAGGAACGCGCGCGTCGCTGTTTCATCGCCGGGGGGCGCGACCCCCGTAAGCTTGGCGAGGCCGAAATCGAGAATCTTGGCTTGCCCTCTGTTCGTTACGAAAAGATTCGTGGGCTTGAGGTCGCGATGGATAATTCCCTTCTGATGCGCCGCGTCGAGCGCGTCCGCCATCTGAATCGCAAGCTCGACGAGTTTGTCGATCGGGACGGGCTTCCCGCCAATTTCATGCTTTAGCGTATGGCCTTCCAAAAGCTCCATAACAAGGAAGGGCTGTCCATCGTGCGTGGCGATCTCGTGAATCGTGCAGATGTTGCCGTGATTGAGGGCAGAAGCCGCGCGAGCTTCCCGCTGGAAGCGTTCCAAGGCTTGAGGATTTTTGACGAGAGCTTCGGGGAGGAATTTCAGCGCGACGTGGCGGCCAAGGTTAATGTCTTCTGCTTCGTAGACAACGCCCATTCCTCCTCCTCCCAGAGTGCGGAGGATTCGGTAGTGAGAAACAATGGTCCCGATCATGGAGGGAAGTTCAGGCAATTTGCTTCCAATTTGGAGACATCGAGCTTACCAGGCAAGCCTTTGGCCCCGCCAAATTCCAGAGCGAATCCACTGGGCAGAAAGTATTGTCTGCGAGCGGCGGCAAGTCAACCAGAGAGGAAATGTGAGAGTGGGTCAGTTTCCAACAAAACGACTGGTTGTCCAACTAAAATTTGGCCGTCGAACCTATGATAGCTCCGTTGTAATGGACTCACGGATGGGTGTACGTTATCGGTCGGCTGGAACTCACAATGGAAGTCCCGCATTAGATCCAAAATCGGCTGAGGCTCACGAGAAAATGCTAAAAAGAACACAGAAGAACTCGATGCTAATTGCAGTTGTGTGGCTCTATGTTTCGCTTTGGGGCTTCGCGAGATCGGCTGCGGCGTCACCTGCACCGGCGAGGCAGAAGAATCCTTACACCGAGAGCGGTTTCGTTACGTCGTGGGACGGGGCCAAAATTCACTACATCGAGGCTGGCCGCTCGAAGGTATCAGTCGAAAACGCGGAGGCTGGCAATCCACTTCCGGCCCCTGTCACGGCGAGGAAGGACAGTGACTCTGTCACAGGACCGCACGAGGTCCCTACCATACTATTTGTGCCGGGTTTCACGATGCCGGCATGGATTTGGCAGAACCAGATCGCGCATTTCTCTGCTCACTATCGCGCAGTGGCGATGGATCCTCGGGCGCAGGGTGAATCGTCGAAGACGGGCGAGGGCGACTACCCCGCGGCACGCGCCCGCGACATCAAGGCGGTGATCGATCAATTGCATCTCGCGCCGGTCGTGCTGGTCGCCTGGTCGATGGGAGTTATCGAGGTCGCGGCGTATGTGGATCAGTTCGGCACGAACGCCTTGGCGGGAATTGTCCTGGTAGACGGCCTTGCAGGGATCGACCTCACACCTGAGTTCACTAAGTGCAGCATCGAGTTTCTCAAAGGGATGCAGGCGAATCGTGCGCAGTTGACGGACAAGTTCGTGCGTTCGATGTTTCGCAAGCCGCAGACGGAAGAATATCTGCAGAAACTAATCAAAGCCTCGCTGGCCACACCCACCGATTCAACCATCGCCATGGGCCTGGCTGCGTTCACAACCGATAACCGGCCGGCACTCGCTAAAATCAACAAGCCCACCGCGATTGTCGGCGCAAACAAGGCTCTGTTGCCCCAATTCCAAGAGATGCAGAAGAGCATACGCGGGGCGAAATTTGAACTTTTTGACGACGCCGGGCACGCGCTTTTCATCGATGACGCCGACAGGTTCAATAATTTGCTCGATGAGTTCCTGACGAGCTTGCAATAGCACGACACGACAAGAAATGCTATGGCACAGGCACGGCCCAATCCACGGGCCTGAATAATGCGGAAATCGGAAACTGGTCCACCGCCGAAAATTGGAACCGCGAAATTGCTATTGCACCAATGTTGTATATATTGGGCTCAGCTCTCCGCTTTAAGGTCCGTTCTGAATCTCATTATTCTCCGATATCGTCTAGAATGGCAGGCCTATGGCAAAGCTCACTTTTCTTGGCGCGGCAGGAACCGTCACCGGCTCTAAGTATCTCGTGGAAGCGGCGGGCAAAAAGCTCCTCGTCGATTGCGGGATTTTTCAGGGTTCACAAGAACTCAGCGATCGAAACTACAAGCCATTGCCAATTGATCCAAAGACAATCGACTATGTAGCGCTGACACACGCGCATTTAGACCATACCGGATGGCTGCCGGCACTCGTAAAGGACGGTTATCACGGTCCCATTTTCGCCAATCCCGCAACCATCGACCTCACCGGACTTTTACTGAAGGATTCGGCGCATCTTCAGGAAGAAGACGCGCTGCATGCAAAGACGGACAAACACAACAATCACGATGTTCGCGGGCCGCTTTATGTGACGGCCGACGTCGATCCCGCGTTGAAGCTGCTGAAAGCCGTGCCGCGCACGGGGAGTTTCGATATAAGCCCGGAGTTCCATTTCACGGCGTTTGATGCTGGGCATATCCTGGGCTCGACCAGTCTGGAGCTAGTCATCACAGAAAACGGGAAGAAGATCGTGGTGGTGTTCTCCGGTGATATCGGGAGATACGATCAGCCGATTTTGAACGATCCGGTAACGCCACCGTCGACGGCGGACGTCTTGCTCTGCGAATCCACCTACGGCGACCGCGAGCATGCGCCGGGCGATGCTGCGGAGCTACTAGCGGGCATAGTCAATCGCGTGACGAAGCGTGGCGGATCGATTGTGATTCCCGCGTTTGCCATCGGGCGGACGCAGACGTTCATGTATTACCTGCGGCAGCTCGAAGATCAACAGCGTATCCCACGACTTCCTGTGTATGTGGACAGCCCAATGGCCCTGAGCGCCACGGATCTGTATTTGAAATATAAGGAAGACCATGACCTGGACTATTCGCGCATTGAAGACGGCGGGAAAGGTGATCCCCTGGATGTTCACGAATTTCATTTGACGCGCTCGGTCGAAGACTCGAAGGCCATAAATAACGTCAAGACGCCCTGCATCATCGTTTCGGCAAGCGGGATGGCTTCGGGAGGCCGCGTGCTGCACCATCTGGCTCAGCGGCTGCCGGATGCGCGCAATGCCGTCATTCTGGCTGGCTTCCAGGCTCAGGGTACGCGCGGGCGCGCGCTGCAAGAAGGCGCGAAAATGTTGAATATCTTCGGCCAACAGATCCCGGTCGCCGCGGAAATCGTCGAGTTGGGACAGTTCTCGGCGCATGCTGGGAAAAGCGAACTTTTGCGATGGCTGAGCGGCCTGCCCACGCCTCCGAAACAGACTTATTTGACCCACGGCGAACCCCAAGCCGCTCAGGCCCTGCAAGCCGCCATAGTAGAGAAGTTCAAGTGGAAGGCCGCAGTCGCCAGATACCTAGATACCGTTGATTTGTAAGCCTGATGGGTTCTAGAATTATTTTTGGAGAATCAGGAAACTAATTTCGCGCTGCCCTCGTCTATATAGACAAGACCACTCGCGGGGTAGGGGGCTAACCACCACAGGGCAACCGACCGTCAGTCTCCTACCCCTTAAAACTCTGGAACTGTAGTTGGATCTCATTAATTTATATAGAATTTACAGCTTTGGGACTGTCGCATAGGGTTAGTGTCGGATCTCAAAGAAGTTCCAGCAGTTTCTCGGCACTAATTTGGGCTTCATGAAGAATGGTGCGGAGAGTGCCGAGGCGCAGAGTCTTATGATTCGGTACGCTAACGCGGGCAAACGGAGACTCCCGTCGAAGGATAATGTGGCTCCCTCGCTGCCTTTGGACTACGAAACCAATCCTCTGTAGTGCTTTGATAAGATCCCGTCCGGAAAGATCGGTGGGCAGACGTGTCATTAAACGGTGGCTGTAACTTCGACGTATTCTAGGCCGTCCTCGACGGGTATCGGTTCGCCAGCAGCTTTGACGTCCTCTAGATAAAGCTCCATTGCCTCTTCGATATTCTTGAGTGCTATCTCGCGCGTGTCCCCTTGAGAAACGCAGCCGGGCAGAGCCGGAACGGTGGCCACGTAGCCTCCGTCATTCTCGCGCTGTAGGACAACCGTGTATTTCATGTAGTATTCCCTCAGGAGACCTTAAACACTTCAAATATTACTCCTGTGCAACGCAATGGTAAATAAATCTTCTCGCGAGGGCCGGAGCATAGATCCCCGTTTTTTCAGCAGCTAGCTATCGTCGAGCGACGTGCTCGCCCAAGACAGACAACCTTTGCTCCGCGGCGGCCAGCGTAGTTTCCTTCTTGCAAAACGTGAAGCGAACCTGATTGGCGCCATCTTGGGCATCGTTGTAAAAGCTGGAGCCGGGGACGACGGCGACGCCGATTTTCTCCACCAAAAATTTGGCGAACGAAACGTCGCGCGAGCCCGCTGGGAATTGATGGGCAGGAAAATCGAATCCAGAGATATCCGTCATGATGTAATAAGCGCCAAGAGGCTTGTATACAGCGAAACCGGCGGCAGTGAGAATTTTGAGCAAGCGCTCGCGGCGCATCGTGTAGTCCGTAGCGAGCTTGTCGTAGTAGGACTGGGGCGATTTCAAGGCGATCGCGCCTGCCTGTTGCAAAGGCGCTGCGGCACCGACCGTAAGAAAATCATGCACTTTGCGGATTGCCGCAGTTGGTTCCGGCGGAGCGATGGCCCAGCCCACCCGCCACCCTGTCACGCTGTACGTCTTGGACATGCCGTTGATCACGATGGTGCGATCGCGCATGCCGTCGATGCGCGCCATGGAGATATGCTCCGTGCCGTCGTAAAGAATGTGCTCGTAGATTTCGTCGGTGATGCAGAAAGCATTCCAGCGGACGCAAAGATCGCGGATAAATTCCAGTTCGCCGCGTGTGAAAACTTTTCCGGTTGGGTTGTTGGGAGTGTTAAGAATAATCGCCTTGGTGTGGGGGCCGAACGCCGCCGTCAGTTCCATCTCGTCGAAAGTCCAAACAGAATTCTCGTTTTCCGGAGGCCGCATCTTCACGAAGCGTGGTTTTGCTCCGCTTAAGATCGCATCCGGCCCATAGTTCTCGTAAAACGGCTCGAACACAACGATTTCGTCGCCGGGATTGATGATCGCCAGCATCGTGGACATCATCGCTTCGGTCGAGCCGCAGCAAATGGTGATCTCGCGTTCTGGATCGACGCGCACGCCCTGCGTTCGCTCAAATTTCTCGACTATAGCGTCACGCAGCGGTTTCGCGCCCCAGGTTATCGCGTATTGGTTGATGTCGTCAGCGATGGCTTGCCGCGCCGCTTCTTTAATCTCGGCGGGCGCCGCAAAATCTGGGAAGCCCTGCGAAAGATTCACGGCGCCATGCTTCATTGCCAGGCGCGTCATCTCGCGGATCACGGATTCGGTAAATTGTTCCGCTTTTGCAGAAAGCACGCGGCGCGCTGCCTGCGCCATGCCGGATTCAGAAGAGGTCATTTAGCCTGCCAGACGGTAGAGATTATCAGCGCGATCGAGCGGCACGTAACTTCCCCGTCGAAAATTTATCAGCCTCCCGGGCCGACGACGAAGGCGCCGCGCCCGACTGACCGTAAATCATCCGGTAGACTTCCGAATTGCGCAAGACGATTTGCACGTAATCGCGGGTTTCGGTAAAAGGAATGGATTCCACAAGTTCGGGGATCTCGTCATAGTTGCGCTCGGCTTTCCAGAGGGCGATGCGGTCTTCGCCGGCATCGAATGCCGCAAGGGCGTATTCAGGCGCTCCGGTTAAGCGCACTAAATTGGAGATGTACAACATGCCAAGCCGGATGTTGTAGTCAGGCTCAAACAGTTTCTTGGTGGAAAAACTCACACGAAGCTGCTTGGCAAGAAGTTTCCCCGTTTTCGGCTCAACTTGCATGAGGCCAATCGCGTTGGTAGGAGAAAGTGCATCGGCTTGAAACGTGGA
>Ga0210405_10002473_pt1 | contig 19124 bp, 16 predicted proteins | sample IncBWH11MmetaG_FD_155492 | JGI IMG/M metagenome (GOLD analysis project Ga0210405, IMG submission 155492) | Forest soil microbial communities from Barre Woods Harvard Forest LTER site, Petersham, Massachusetts, United States - Inc-BW-H-11-M | ecosystem: Environmental > Terrestrial > Soil >... | reverse complement strand
TGCTTCCAGCTGCTGTTGTTCCTGCTCCTCCTGCCCGAAGCCCTTGACCACGCGCACGCCGCCGATGGCCTCGTCGACCAGCCCGACCACCTCGCCGGACTGCTGCTGCGCGTCCCAGCTCGCGGGGAACAGCTTGCGCCGGGACGCGAGCGCGATCATCCACAGCGCGGGCGCCACCGCGACGGTCACCAGGGTGAGCACGGGCGAGAGGACCACCATGATGCCCAGCGAGACCAGGAACAGCACGATGTTCCCGAGCGTGACCGGGACCATGGACATGATGCCCTGCACCATGTTCAGGTCGGAGATGGACCGGCCGACCAGCTGCCCGGTGCGGATCTCGTCCTGGCGCGCGCCGTCCAGCCGGGACAGCGAGTCGAACAGCTCGGTCCGCAGGTCGTGCTGAACGTCCAGCGACACCCGGCCACCGCGGTACCGGCGCAGGTAGATGCCGGCGAAGTTCACCGCGGCCGCGACCAGCAGCAGCCCGGCCAGCGGCCAGATCGACTCCCGGTGCGTCACGATGACGTCGTCGATGATCCGCCGCTGCACCAGCGGGATCGCGGCCGTGGCCAGCGCGGCCAGCAGCGCGCCGCCCAGCCCGATCACCACGTTCCGGCGGTAACGCCAGCTGTACCCGGCCAGCCGCCGCAGCCACCCGGCTCCCGGCTCCCTCGCGCCCGTCGTTTTCCCTGTCCTCGCTGACAGTGCTACCGCCCCACCTCGCTGCTCGTCCCCGTAGCAAACCCAACAACTCCGCCCGTCGGTTCATTTCCCTCGCTAACCATCTGGCCACCGGAACCTGGAGCTCGGTCACCCCTTTCTCCGGCGCCTCCCGGTCACCCGTCCGCTCCCGTGACCGTGGATCAAAGCTCCCCCCAGGAGGGCTGTAGCGATCCACGCTCAGGCGATGTCCTGGCCATCAGGAACGGCTTGGAGCCATTCCGGTCCGTGCGCTAACCGGCGAAGATGGTCTCCGACTGGTAGACCGGCGTGCCGTCCAAGACGGTGGCCAGCACCTGGATGTCTGTGATCCGCTCCGGATCGGTCCGCAGCGGGTTGCGGTCCAGGACCACGAAGTCCGCGAGCTTGCCCGGCTCGAGCGAGCCGATCTCGCCCTCGCGGTGCATGGCGAAGGCGGCCTGCGTGGTGTACAGGTCGAGCGCGTCCCCGGCAGGCAGCCGCTCGGCCGGGCCGAGCACCAGCCCGTCGCCGGTCCGGCGCAGCACCGCGTCCCGCAGGCCGAGCAGCGGATCGGCAGTGATGACCGGGGCGTCGGACGACCCGGCCACGGTGATGCCGGCCCGCCGCCAGGACCTGAACGCGTACAGTTCGGCGGCGCGGTCACCGAACGCCGCGGCGAACCCGTCGCCCAGCGTCGACATGAACCCGGGCTGGCTGGCCACCACGATTCCCAGCGCCGCGGCCCGGGCGGCTAGCGGCGGGTACAGGGCCCCGCCGTGCTCGATCCGGTGACGGCGCGGATTGCCCGGCGTGCCGGCCAGGACCGCGGCGTACGCATCCAGGACGGTCTCGATCGCCCGGTCGCCCTGGGCGTGGATGGCGACCTGGAAGCCGCGGGCGTCGAAGTCGCGGACCATCTCGGTCAGCTGGTCCCGCTCGAAGTACAAGATGCCGGAGCCGTACGGCGGGACCGGGTAGCTGCCATGGATGGCCGCGGTCCGGCTGCTCATCCCGCCGTCGGCCCAGATCTTCACCGCCTCGGCGGCCAGCCGGCCCGAGCGCCGGCCCCGAAGGCCCGCGCCGAGCAGCCAGTCCACCTGGTCGTGCACGACCAGGCCGTAGATCCGCTGGCTGAGCAGGCCGCTCGCGTCCGCCTCGGCGAACGCGGCGAAGCTGTCGCGGCGCATATCGGCCTCGCACGCGGCGGTCACCCCGAACGCGGCCAGCCGCTGGCCCGCCATCTCCACCACCCGGGCGGCCTGCGCCGCGCCCATCCGGGCCAGGTCGTGCCGCAGGTTGCGCTCGAACAACGCGAACATCGGACCCTCGAAGATCACGCCGTCCAGCCGTCCCTCGCGGTCGCGGCCGAACGCCCCGCCGGGCGGATCGGGCTGCTGGTCGTCGAATCCGGCCTCTCGCAGCGCGGCGGTATTCAGCACGCAGGCGTGCAGCGATGTGTGGTAAACCACGGCCGGACGATGCGGGACGGCCTGGTCCAGGTCCGCGCGCGTCGGGTGCCGGCCCTCCCGGAGCTTGTACTCCACGTACCCGCTGCCGGTCACCCAGGAGCCCTCGGGTGTGCGGCCGACGGCGTCCCGCAGCCGCGCCTGGATGGCCGGGATGTCCGGCGCGGACGGCTGGCTGCAGTCGGCGGCCGCCGCCAGGTAGCCGATGTCGCAGACGTGGCAGTGCGCGTCGATCAGCCCCGGGATGACGGTGGCCCCCTCCAGCCGCGCCACCCTGGTGTCCGGTGCCGCCGCCGCCCGGACCGCGCTGGCCGGGCCCATGGCCGTGATCCGGCCGTCCCGGACCAGCATGGCCTGGGCAGGTCCTACGTCCCCCGCCATCGTGACGAACTCGGCATCTTCGACGATCAGCTCCATCGGCCTGCCCTCCGCAGCCAACGCTATACGCTGCCGTCATGGCCGCACGATCACGCCGGGCGCGGATCGAAGACGTGCACGAGCTGGCCCTGGGCATGCCCCACGTCACCGTCTGGAAAGGCCCGCAGGGTAACCCCATCTACCAGGTCGGCGGTAAGTCCTTCGTGTTCTTCCGCAACCCCCGCCCGGACGCCATCGACCCGGACACGGGGGAGCGGTATCCGGACGTGATCATGTTCTGGGTCACGTCCGAGGCCGACAAGCTGGCCCTGGTCCAGGACCAGGGGTCGCCGTTCTTCACCACGCCGCACTTCGACGGCCACCCGTCGGTCCTGATCCGGGGCAGCCGGATTGGCGAGCTCACCGTCATCGAACTGGCCGAGGTCATCCAGGACGCCTGGCTCGCCCGCGCCTCGTCCGCCCGGGCCGCGGCCTGGCTCAGCGCCAGAGGCTGATCAGGCCGCGCGCCGGGCGATGCCCGGGTAGTCCAGCACCAGTCCGCTCTCGTCGTAGACCAGCCGGCTGGTAAAGCCAAAGGCCGGCGCGGCGTAGTCGTAGCGCTGGCGGGGGCCGTCGTCGGCGATCCGCTGGTAGGCCTGCTCCAGCCGGGCGGTGCTTAGGCCCAGGGCCCGGACGTACGCGGCCGGAGCGTCCGCGTGCCCGCCCGCCGCCAGCGTGAGGCGGTGGACCGGTAGCGTGTTGGTCATCGCCGAAGACTCCAGGTCGACGTCCAGGCAGCCGTCTAGATGGGGCGCGGGCTCGCCGTTGATCAGCCAGGTCCCGGCCCCGTCGGCCGTCAGGAGGGTCTCCTGCGATCCCGACCCGCTGCGGCCCGTGATCTGCGCGCTGCGGGTCACCCAGGCGGCGTCCAGGCCGATGCTGTACGTCACGACCCAGGTCTGGCCGTCTTCCACCGCGGCTGTGGTCCCGTCCACTGCCCAGCCGTCCCCGAGACCTTGGAAGTAGGCCACCTCGAAGCCCGAACGGGTCCCGAGGTGCTGCCAGCAGGCCGTGGCCGGCGGCGGGCGGAATGCCATCCGGCCGGTGCCTCAGCTCGCGTCGGTGCCCTTCGGCGTCGGAGTCGTGGTCTCCGCGCTCTTCCCCGCCGAATCCGCAGAACTCGCGGTCGGGCTCTTCCGAGTACCGGTACCCGTCGCGCGCGTGGTCGTCGTGCTCGCGGATCCAGTGGTCGTCCGCTTAGCCGCCGTGGTCCGCGGAGCCGTCCGCGCCGGCGTGCTCTTCGCCGCCGGCCGAGCCGGTGCTGTGCTGTCCGCAGCCTTGGCCGCCGGCCGAGCCGGTGCCGTGCTGTCCGCAGCCTTGGCCGCCGGCCGAGCCGGTGCCGTGCTGTCCGCAGCCTTGGCCGCCGGCCGAGCCGGTGCCGTGCTGTCCGCAGCCTTCGCCGCCGGCCGAGCCGGTGCCGTGCTGTCCGCAGCCTTCGCCGCCGCAGTGACCGCGGGCGTCTTGGGCTCGCTGTCGGTCACCGCGTCCTGCCACGCGCTCGGGCTGGGAACCTCCGGCGAGCTCTCACGGTAGCCGGGCCGCAGCGGTGCGGTCGCCTTCACCAGGTCCTCGGCGAACCTCCGCTGGCTGGCCAGCAGCTGCTCGGCCAGGTGGTACGCGTTCGCCACGGCGTCCTGCGGCGTCGGCAGCTTGTCCGCGAACGGCAGGCTGACCTGCGGCAGCTTAGACGGGAGCTTGGGAGCGGCGGTCCGGACCGTCTCGAGCCAGGCCTTGACGGCGGCCACCATGGCCTCCTGGCTCTTCCGGGTCGCGGCCACGACCTCTTCCTGCGTGGGGATGCTAGCCATGTCATGGTCTCCTTCATCAGCTCGATAGTGCAAACTATACCAAGCATGATTGAGATGTCAAGCAGAGCGCTTGACGTACGCAGCGTCCGGGCCGTCGGCGCGGCGCCGGAAGCGCTCAGCGGTACTGGTCGCCCAGACTCCGAGGCGGCGGCGGGCTGGACTGGTAGCTGCCGCCGGGCCTGCGGCGCCGTACCGCCCGTCCGGCGACCTGGAGGGTCAGGGTCCAGATGGCGATGCCCAGGATCAGGTTGACCAGCGCGGTCGCGAATTTCTGGTCCACCGGAGCCGTGGTGCTGAACGGGAACACCACGGCGATAATCGTGCCCAGCCCGATGATCCAGCCGAAAAACACCTGCGGCCGCGGCGTGGTCAGCAGCAGCAGATGCATGATCGCCGTGGCGACCAGGGCGGCGCCCGCTGCAGACAGCACGTACCCCGCGGTGGATGCGTCGCCCCACGCGCCGTCCCGGCGCGGCGCCAGGATGGGAATGGTGAACAGCCACCGGGCGACCAGGATGCCGACCAGCGCGATCAGGGCGGCGACGATCGCCGTCGCCACTCCGCCAGCCCACAGTGGCCCCGGCTCGATCCAGCGAGTCGGAGCCGAAGGCTCCGGGGGTGGTTCTTGTGCTCTTCGCATGGGAGTTGTCATCGGCGCGCCTAACTAAACCCGAGGATCCCGGATCAGACCTGACCCGCTCACCACTGAGACCTAACCGCTTACGACATTCCGAAACGCTTCCCCCGCGGGCAATCATCCGCGCTGGGCGACGTCGGCGTCAGGCTTACCCGACCGTGACCGCGGCCGACGGGTAGCCGCTGGCCCCGTTCGGCGGCGGCTGCGCCTGGACAGCGGTCTGGGTGTAGCCGGTCTTGTCGGTGGCGCGGGCCTCGATAATGTGGTTCCCGCTGGTGGCGTCCCACTCCCAGACCCACTGCCGCCAGGTGTCGAGATCGGGGACGGCGGCCAGCCGGGCCTGGTTCCACGGGCCCTGATCGACCCGAACCTCCACCGCCTCGATGCCCTTGTGCTGCGCCCACGCCACCCCGGCCACCGCGGTCCGGCCGGGTCGGATCTGGCTTTCGCCGTTCGGCACGTCGATCCGGGATTCGGTCTTGATCGGCGCCTGCTGCGACCAGCCGCGCTGAGCCCAGTAGGCGTAGTTCCCGGCGAACGTGGTGACGTTGATGTCCGTCACCCACTTGGTCGCCGACACGTAGCCGTACAGGCCCGGCACCACCATGCGCGCCGGGAAACCGTGCGCGATCGGCAGCGGCTGGCCGTTCATCGCCACCGCGAGCAGCGCGTCGCGGCCGTCCATCACGGTCTGCACCGGGGTGCCGGAGGTGAACCCGTCCACCGATGTGCACATGAGCTGATCGGCCCCGGCCTTGATCCCGGCCTCGCGCAGCAGGCTGGCCAGGCTCGCACCCAGCCACAGCGCGTTGCCGATGTAGGGCCCGCCGACCGGGTCGGACACGCAGCACAAGGTGACGTAGTCCTCGATCAGCGGTCGTTTCAGCAGCTCGTCGAAGGTGATCGTGATCTCGCGGCTGACCATGCCGTGGATTCGCAGCTGCCAGCTCGAAGGGTCGACCTCGGGCAGGACGATGGCCGTGTCCACCCGGTAGAAGTTGTTGTTGGGCGTGATGAACGAGGCCAGCCCCGGGATGTTCAGGTCGACGCCTGGCGGGAGAGTCGGCACGGTCGCCGGCACGGGCTTGGGGAGCTTGATCGCGTCCCGCGCGGTGGTCACGCTGCTTCGTTCGGCCAGCAACCGCCCGGCCAGCCCAGCCACGGCCGCGGCACCCGCCGTGGCCACGCTTGCGGCCAGGAAGCCCCGCCGGGCCGGCTCCACCCGGGCTGAAGGACCCGGCGCACCCGCCAGCCAGTCACGCCCCTGACCCGCCGACGGCCTGATCACGCCGCCCGTGCCACCCGGCAGATCGGGGACAGGCAGGTCCGGGGCGACGAGCTCACCCGAGTCAGCCGCGCCAAGCGCGTCGTCCTCCTCGGTGTCCCCCCACGCCCGCGGCACAGCCGAGGCCCCGGCCCGGGACGGTGGGCCGATCCGCTCGATCAGCACCCGCAGCACGATGGCCGCCGCCGCCGTCGCGGCCAGCGTCGGCAGCAGGCTGGCCGCGGACGCGGTGGGCCGGGTCGCGGCGGCAGTCAGCCCGATGGCCCCGAACACCAGCAAGCCCGCCATCCCGTGCCACAGCTGCCTCGTGGCCTCCACGCCAATCACGGCCGCGAAGATCCCGACGAGAACAAGGATGCCGCCCACCAGCACGAGCTTGTCGTTGGAGCCGAAGTTGGTGATCGCGAAATTCTTCAGCCACGGCGGCGTGAAATCGATCTGCAACTGCCCGACCGCAACCACCGGCGACCCGTTAGCGCCGGTCAGTCCGGCCACCAGCTGCCCCACCCCGAGCGCGGTGGCAGCGGCCAGCAGGCCCGCGATCGCGCCGAGCCCCGCCCGGCGCCTGGCCCCGGGGTCACTCCGACCCCGTCGACTCCCCTTCATGTCCATGTCCCTTATTCGTTGCCGCCGCCCCCAGGGTTTGCCGTCCAAAGCACATCCCTAGATCCGCCGCGCCCGCCCCACCGGTCCGCCCCGGGCCTCCGCAGCCGTCCCCCGGGCCAGCCCCGGAGGCCCAGACGGCAAACCATAGCGGGGTGCTGCTACGAATATCAGTCGTGACCGCTACCGGCAGCCAGGAACCGAGGGACCGGGCGCGACCCGCCCCGGCCGCCCCGGCAGGCACCGACCTCGCCAGCCAGATCGCCCTGGTGGCGCGCGGCGAGGCCACGGCCTTCGACGCCGTCTTCGAGCAGATCGGCCCGTCCGTGTTCGGCGTGGTCAAGCGGGTGATCCGCGATCCGGCCCAGTCCGAGGAGGTCACCCAGGAGGTCATGCTCGAGGTCTGGCGGAGCGCGTCCAAGTTCGACGCCGGGCGGGGGAGTGCGGCCGCCTGGGTGATGACGCTGGCCCATCGCCGGGCCGTGGACCGGGTCCGGTCAGTGCAGAAGGAAGCCGAACGCGAGCGGCGTGTCGCGGTCGCCGAGATCCCGTTCGACGAGGTGATCGAGGCCGTCGAGTCCAGCCTCGAGCGCGAGCGCGTGCGGCGCTGCCTGGGCTCCCTGACCGAGGTGCAGCGCGAGTCGGTCACCCTGGCCTACTACCGCGGCTATACCTACGGCCAGGTGGCCAGCCTGCTCGGCGTGCCGACCGGGACTGTGAAGACCAGGATGCGCGACGCGCTGATCCGGATGCGCGACTGTCTGGGGGTGCCGGAATGAGGTTGATCATGAAACTAACCAAACGGAGCCAGATACGCGACGCGCACACCCTGGCCGGGGCGTACGCGATGGACGCGGTCTCCGCGCCGGACCGGGAGCGATTCGAGCGGCACCTGGCCGAGTGCGAGGAGTGCGCGCAGGAGGTCGCGAGCCTGCGCGAGACCACCGCCATGCTCGGTACCGCCGCGGCCGAGCCCGTGCCCGCGGGCCTGAAGGAACGGATCGTGGCCGCCGCCGCGGTGACCCGGCAGCAGCCGCCCGCCGACGAGACCGAGCCGGTGCCGCTCGCCCACGGCACGCGGGCCAGGGCCAGGATCTGGTTCGGTTCGCTGGCCTGGCCCGGCCGCCTGACCCTGGTGACGGCCGGCGCGGCTGCCGCGGCCGTGCTCGCGGTCGCCGTCGTGTTCGGCGTCGCCAACAGCAGCATGCAGCAACAGATCGACCAGGCCCAGGCCAGCAGCCAGCAGATCGCCGTGGTGCTGACCGCGCAGGACGCCCACATGACCACCGGGACGGTGGCCGGCGGCGGCACCGCCACCATCGTCATGTCCGGATCCCGGCACGCGCTGGTCTTCACCGCCCAGGGTCTGCATGCGCTGCCCGCCTCACGCGGTTACGAGTTGTGGCTCATCGGCCCGGCCGGAACCCGGCCGGCCGGCATGCTGCCCGCGGGCAGCCACGGCATGACCGGCCCGGTCATCGCCTCCGGCCTGCGCCCCGGGGACCACCTGGCCCTGACCGCCGAACCCGCGGACGGCAGCGCGCACCCCGACACCCCGATGATGCTCGACATGGTCCTGTAAAACTCTCGAGCCATCGGTGTCCATCGGCCCGGCCCCGTTCGTCGTGATAGTGATGGACCCCCGGAGGTAGCCGATGAAATACATGCTTATTCACACCATCGACCCGAACGCCGAGCACAGCACGGACGGCATGCCGACGTGCGATTCCTGGCTGGACGAGATGCTGGCCCGCGGGGTCAACCTGCACGGTGACCGCCTCCGCGATGCCAGCGACGCCACCACGGTACAGGTCCGCAACCGCGAGGTGCTGGTCAGCGACGGGCCATTCGCCGAGACCAAGGAGCAGATCGCCGGCTACGACGTGATCGAGTGCACCGATCTGGACGAGGCGATCGAGGTCGCCGCCAAGCACCCGACCGCCTGGCTGGGCACGATCGAAGTCCGCCCGATCCAGGACGACCGATGCGGCGGCCCCTGATACCCATGTGCGGCCCCTGATACCCATGTATCGTGCTTTGTCGTGAGTGAGGGGACCGGCTGGGCCGCCAGGCTCAGGCGCGTGATCAATGCCCGCATGGAGGAGATGAGCTTCCGGTCGGGTCTCGCCGTCTTCGCCGGAGTCCTGGCCCTCACCGGGATCGGCATCGCGCTCACGGTCACTCTGGGTGGCGGCGGCCACCGAGCCGCCGCGGCGCCGCTTACAGCGTCGACGAGCCTGGCCCAGAGCCCGGTGGCACCCCCGTCGTCTGCCTCCGCGGCGCCCTCACCGTCGACCAGCCCCTCGGCTACCCAGGACGCGCCCCAATCCGCCCCGGCGGCCACTAATGAAGACGCACCCCAGCCCGAGACGACGACGCAGGCGCACTCCCCGCGGCCTTCCCCAGCCTCGTCCTCTCCGTGGCCGACGCCTAGGCCGCCGTACTCGGTCGCACCAAACCCGGTTCGGCATAGCCCGCCGCCCGGGTGGCCTCCGGGGTGGCCATGGCCCTTCTCGTGAGGGCGTGATCTACCGCTCCTCTCCGACCTCCAGCTCGAGTGGCAGCTCGGCTGTGATGCGCGTCCCCGCCCCCGGTGGGCTCTCGACCGAGATCGACCCGCCGAGCGCCTCGACGCGGTCGGTCAAGCCGACGAGGCCCGAACCGCGGCTTCGATCGGCTCCGCCGATGCCATTGTCGCGGATGGACAGCATCAGACGGCCATCGCGAGGCGTCACCGAGATATCGATCCGTGATGCCTGCGCGTGCTTGGCCGCATTGGCTAGGGCCTCTGACATGACGTAGTACGCCGCGACCTCGATCGGTGCAGGCAGTCGCCTACCGATCCTGAGGTCCAGCGCGACGGGAATCGCCGACCGGCGCGCGAGTGTTCGCAGCGCCGGCGCGAGCCCTCCCTGCGCGAGGATCGCCGGATGGATCCCGCGCGAGAGCTCCTGTAGCTCCTCGACCGCTCCGGCCAGCCCGGTCGCGATCCGGGAAAGCTCCGCGCGAAGGTCGCTCAGATCGGAAGGCAGACCAGACTGCGCGGCGCGTAGCGCCAACCCGAGCGAGACTAGCCGCTGCTGGGTGCCGTCGTGGAGGTCTCGCTCGATCCGCCGACGAGCATCGTCTGACGCGGCCACGATGCGTCGCCGCGACGCGGCGAGCTCAGACTTGCTCTCGGCATTCGCGATTGCTGTGGCGACGAGCTCGCCGACTTTCTCCATGCGTTCCTCCGCATCGGGCGGGAGTTCCGCGCTGGCCGCGACGACCATTGCCCCCCAGAGACGGCCCTCCACCACGATCGGGCTCGCAACGGTACACGCAACGCCGGGATGCCCAAGGGCTGCGGAAATGGGTCCGGCGACGGTCGCCCAATAGGTTCCGCTCATCCGGGCAGAGCGTCCAGTGTGATAGACGCGTGCGCTGGCGCTCACATCGTCGAAGCTCCAGCGCACTCCGGCGAACTCGGCGGCGGCCTGTTGCGCGGCGCCAACGAGGACGATCGCCTGATCCTCGGGGTCGAATCGGACGACCGCTGCTACCTGGGTGGCGAACAGCTGACCGACCTCGTCGCTCACCGCCGAGAAGATCTCGGCAGGCCGTACGCCCTCTGCCACCAGCGTGGCCACGCGCCGAAGCGCGGCCTGCTCATCGACCAGCCGCTCGATTGCGGCGCGCGCGTCGGCGTTGCTAATGGCCGTGGCGACGAGATTCGCGAACTGCACGAGGTGTCTCTCGGGCTCTGGCAGCCATGCGCGCTCTCCGGACGTCACGACAACCAGCGCACCCCAGACGACTCCGCGCACGACGATCGGGCAGCCCACCGCCGACCCGATCCTGCGTTCACGTGCGCCCTCGGCGACCGCACCAGGAGTGGCGGAGTAATCGTCGATCCGGGCTGGCCGTCCTTCGCGGATGACGGACGCGGTGATGCCGTCGTTATCGATCGGCACCCGCGCGCCGACCGGGAAGCTGTCCGAGATCGCGGCGCCGTAAGCCGCAACCACGGTCGCGGTCCCGTCGCCCTCGGCGCGCAAGAGGCCGCAGTCGACGTTCCCGAGTACCTTCCCCGCTTCTTCGGCGACTTTCGCGAACACCTCCCCAGGAGACTCCTCCTCTGCGACGAGCGTCGCCACTCGACGTAGCGCCGCTTGCTCGTCGACTAGCCGCGCGAGCGCCTCGCGTGCCTCGGCCCTCGCGATCGCGGTGGCGAGGAGCTCGGTAAAGTCGGAGAGGCCTTCTTCGATGCCTCGGGGCAAACCCGCCGCTCCCGGGTTGGCGACACAGACGACTCCCCACGGTCGGCCGTCGACGAGGATGGGGACGCCGACCGCCGAGCGTATCGACCATGTCCGCATGGCGGCGGCGGACGTGCTTTGCAGATCCGTGTAGTCCTCGATCCTCGCCGCGCGCCCCGTTTCGAGTACGGTCGCCCCCAAGCTCGGTCCGTCGAGCGGCCACCTGCTGCCCACCGGGAAGCCGGGGTCATTGACAGAGGCGACCACGGTGGAGTGCGCATCCGAGTCGTATCGATCGATCGTCACTATTCGAACGCCGAAGACATGCGCCACTTCTCGCGCGGCCAAGGCGAATACGTCCGCCTCAGCTTTGCCCTGTACGACAAGTGTCGCGACTCGTCGCAGGGCGGTTTGCTGGTCAGCCAGCCGCGGGAGGTCCTCGCGCGCCTGGGCGTTGGAGACCGCGGTCGTCACGAGCTCCGTGAACGCGGCGATTCGGGACTCGGCGTCCTCGGGCAATGGTTTCATGCCGCGGGTCGCCGCCATCAGCACGCCCCAGAGCCTCCCCTGGGCGAGGATCGGGGCGCCGACCATCGAGCGTAGGCGCAGACCGCGGGCGACCTCGATGGTCTCACCCGGGGCATCGACGTAACTGTCCATGCGGGCGGGTCCGCCCGTGTGGAAGATGCGGGCGGCGACGCTGTCGCCGTCCAGCGGCAGCCGCGCCCCGATCGCCAGCATCGGACCGGCCGCGCTCCAGCCGGCAATCACCCTCGCCGTTCCGTCGCCTGCGAACACGTACATCGCCGCCAGGTCGGCGCCGAGAAGAGGACCGATCGCCTCCGTGACAGCAGCGAATACCTCATCCGGAGCCGGCTGTCGTGCCACGAGGACGGCCACTCGCCGCAGCGCCGCCCGCTCCTCGGCGAGCTGTCCGAGCTCGGCTGTCCGCGCCGCGACCTTCGCCTCGAGCTCGTTCCGCATCTGGCGGAGCGCTTCTTCGGCGCTCGCCCGTTCTTCGATGAGGCGTGCGTTATGGAAGGCCGTCGCGGTGTAATCCGCGGCCAGGGACAGCAGCAGCTGGTCGATCGCCGTCGGAAAGTCGCTGCGCGTCCGCGCGGCGGCGACGAGGCCGCCGTCGCCGTCGACCCCGATGGGGACGGCAATACCGCGACACGGCTCCGCGGCGTCACCGACGTCGGCAATGACCGTCCGATGGGGAAATCGAGCCGTAGCGCTTTGACGTTCCAGCCAGTCCGGAAACCCCTTCCACGCATCACCGCGCGTGATGTCGACTGTTCCGCCGTCTGGACGCCGCAGCCGCACGAAGGCAAAGTCGAGCTGCAGCAACGTTACGAGTGCATCGGCGAGCCCGGCTGCCACGGCAGGAGGGCCTTCCCCGATCCACGCCGCCGGGGTCGCGAACAAGGCGACCAGGTCCCTCAGCGCCGTTTGCAGGCGGAGGGCGTCGCTGGGTGCCTGCCGCATCCACCGCCTCCGGCTCTGCGTGGCGGCTCGATTCCGAGAGGGTTAGAGAATTAGCTTAACGAAACACCGATCAGCCTGTCACCGGCACGACCGGTGTTCCAGGCGCCTGCCACAGGTCAGCGAGCGGGCGGCAGCGGCGTGGCGATGTGACGGCCCGCCCGGTCTGGGTGGGGGAGAGCGGCGTGCCTGGCCGCCAGCGCGGCCACCGCGGCGGCCGCCTCCGGGGGCATCGGCCGCACCCGGCCGTCATTTACGTGCAGGAACATCAGCTCGCAGGTCGCCGCCAGGCTTCCGGCGCTGGTCATCTGGTGGAACACGTGCATCCGCTTCTCGTCGTGGCCGAGCAGCTGGGTCCGGTACTCCAGCATCGCGCCCTGCATCACGCCGCTGACGAAGCACAGATGGCTTTCCGCCGTGTAGACGCCGCCCCCGGTCCGCGCCCGGTAGGCGGCGCCCAGGCCCACGTGATCCAGGAAGGCCTCGGTCGCCTCGGTGAACGCCAGGAAGTAATAGGCGTCCATCATGTGGCCGTTGTAGTCGATCCACTCCGGCGGCACGCTCCGGCCGCCGGTACCGAGCCCTCCAGGAATCACCCGGTCTGCTCGAAGCTCGGCACGTCGGCGATCAGCTGGCGGGTGTAGGCCTCCTTGGGCGCCGTCAGCACCTGCGTGACCGGGCCGTGCTCGCAGATCTGCCCTGCGCTGATCACCGTCACGTCGTCCGCGATGCTCCGGACCAGCGGCAGGTTGTGGGTGATGAACAGCAGCGCCAGCCCGCGCTCGGCCTGCAGCCGCAGCAGCAGCTCGACGATCGCGGCCTGCACCGACACGTCGAGCGCCGAGGTGATCTCGTCGCAGACCAGCAGCTCAGGGTCCACGACGAGGGCGCGGGCTAGCGCGACCCGCTGTCGTTCCCCGCCGGACAGCTCATCGGGGTAGCGCGCCGCGAACGACTCCCGCAGCGCGACCGAGGTCAGCACGTCCCCGATCCGCTTGTCCCGTTCCCTGGCCGGGAGCTTGGTGAAGTGGGTGAGCGGATTCCCGATGATCTGGCCGATCGTCTGCCTGGGATTGAGCGAGGCGTATGGGTTCTGCGCGACGAACTGGATCTTGCGCAGCTGATCCGGCGTCCGGCCGCGGACGCCGGGCGGGAGCTGCGACCCGGCGAACGTGATCGTCCCGGTCCAGTCTTTGTGTAGGCCGACGACGCACCTGGCCAGCGTGGTCTTGCCCGACCCGGAGGTGCCGACGATCGCGACTGACTTCCTGGCCCCCACGTCGAGGTTGACGTCCCGCAGTACCGGCTTGTTCGTGTAGGAGACCGAGACCCGGCTGATGGTGAGCACCGGTTCTGCGGCCGCAGGCACCGTGCGATCCCGGGCCAGCAGGGCGGTGCCGGACAGCGCGGTGATCTCCGTGGCGCGCACGCACCTGGCCGCGTGCCCGGTGTCCGACACGACGACCGGTTGCGGCTCGCCCGACTCGCATTCGGCGATCGCGAACTCGCAGCGCGGCCGGAAGGAGCAGCCGGCCGGGCGGTTACCCGGGCGCGGCGGGGCGCCGGCCATGCCGTGCAGCTCGTGGGAGGTCGCCATCAACGGGATGGCCCGCATCAGCCCGCGGGTGTACGGATGGGCCGGCGTCGCGAACAGCTCGCTCGCCGCGCCGATTTCGATCAGCCGACCGGCGTACATGACCGCGACGTGATCGGCGATCTCGGCCACCACGGACAGGTCGTGGCTGATGTAGACGGCGGCCACCTGGTAGGTATGGCACAGCCCCCGCACGGTATCCAGGACGCGTCGCTGGGTGGTGACGTCCAGGCCGGTGGTCGGCTCGTCCAGGCCGATCAGCTGCGGCCGGCAGGCGAACGCCATGGCCAGGGCCACCCGCTGCTGCTGCCCGCCGGACAGCTGGTGCGGGTAGGAGGCGAGGATCGGGGCGGGGTCCTCCAGGCCGGCTTCGGCCATCACCTCCGTGAGCCGCTCGGCGTCGCCGCCGTGGACGGCGAAGACCTCGCGCAGCTGGGTGCCGACCTTCAGCACCGGGTTTAGCGCGCTGCCCGGGTCCTGCGGAACATAGGCGACGCTCCGGCCGCGCACTTTCTGCAAGTCGTGTTCTGACAGCGCGAGGATGTCCCGCCCGTCGATGAGCACCTTGCCGCCGCCGATGGCCAGGCCGCGCTTGACCAGACCGAGCAGGGCCAGCGCGACTGTGGTCTTGCCCGAACCCGATTCGCCCACCAGGCCGAGCACATGTCCCGGCTGGACCGTGAACGACACCTCGTCGACGACGTCGGCTTCCGGCCGTCGGCGGGTCGCGGGCATCACGATCCGCAGGTTCTCCACCGCCAGCCGGGGCGTGCCCAGACCGGCTTCCCCCTTCAACAGCGGCATATCCTCGACCGTCGCGGTCATCGGGATGTCTTCGGATGGGGCGGTCATCCTGTTACCTCCCTCGCCACCAGGGCGATGGGCTCCGGATCGGTGGCCCGGCCGCCGACACCGAGCGAGGCCCGGGCCACCGCGTCGGTGAACGTGTTCACCCCGATGGTAAACAGCGCGATGAGGATGGCCGGCATGAGCACCCCCCACGGGTTGGCGATCAGGCCGACCCGGTTCTCGTTGATCATCAGACCCCAGCTCGCCGCGGGCGGCTGCAGGCCGAAGCCGAGGAAGCTCAGCCCGGCGATGACCAGCATGGAGTAGGTGAGCCGCAGTCCGATCTCCACCATCAGCACCGAGGTCAGGTTGGGCAGCACGTCCCGGCGGATGATCCGGCGGCCCGGGATGCCGAGGATCTGCATGGCCTTGACGAAGTCCCGCTCACTAATGTCCAGCGCCGCCGAGCGGGTCACCCGGGCCACCTGCGGCGCGTGGGAGATGGCCACGGCCAGCACGATCAGCCAGATCTTCGGGCCGAGGATGCTGACCAGCAGCAGGGCGAAGACCAGCTGCGGGAAGGCCAGGATCACGTCAACGGCGCGCATGATCACGCTGTCCCACAGGCCGCCGTAATAGGCGGCCATCACACCTAGCACGGCCCCGACGACGACGCCGAGCGCGGTCGCGACGGCCGCCATGGCCAGCAGCTGCCAGCCGCCGTCCAAGGTCCGGCTCAGCACGTCCCGGCCGAGGACGTCACCGCCGAGCCACGCGACGCTCGAGGCCCGGGCGAACGGCGCCGTCACGAACTCGGTGGCCGAGTACGGCGCGACGGCCGGGCCGATCACCGCCACGAGCACGACGAGCCCCGCGATCACCAGCCCCGCGGTGCCGCGCGGAGTTCGCACCGCGCGGCCGAGCACGGCGATTACCTCTGGTCTGCGCGCCATGATCACCTCCGGTCAGGATCTGGGCAGCCGCCGCCGCGGGCTCACGGCGAGCGCTATGACGTCGGTCAGGATGTTGACGGCGATATAGAAGGCCGCGAGGACCAGCACGATGGCCTGGATCTGCGGGATGTCCCGGTCAGAGACCGCCCCCACCAGGGCTTGCCCGAGCCCGGGGTAGTTGAACAGGTACTCCACGACCACCACGCCGCCGGCCAGGTACAGGAAGGTCAGCCCGATCACCTGGATGGTCGGCGCGATGGCGTTCGGCAGTGCGTGGAACAGCAGGACCCGCCATTTCGGCACGCCCTTGAGCTGTGCCATCTGTACGTAGTCGCTTTCCAGCGCGTCGATCATCGACGCCCGCATCATCCGGAACACATACGGCACGACCACGATGACCAGCGTCACCACGGGCAGCACGAGCTCCTTGGGGTTTGACCACGGCGCGGTGCCCGGCGCGAATACCGAGACCGCGGGGAACCAGTGGATGACCACCGCGGCGAAAAAGATGACCAGCACCACCGCCACGACGAACTCCGGCAGCGCGGTGACGCCCAGCGACGTGACCGACAGCACGTGGTCGAATACGCTGTCCCGCCGCGCCGCGGCGAGCACGCCGAGTCCCACCCCGATCAGCGTTCCGATCGCGCCGGCCAGGACCACCAGGACCAGCGAGTTCACGATGCGCCCGCCGATGAGCGTGCTGACCGGCTGCCCGTTGGCGAGCGATTTGCCGAAGTTTCCGTGCAGCACGCCGGTGAGCCAGGTCCAGTACTGCTCGACGGCCGGCCGGGTCAGGCCCAGCTGCACCTCCAGTGCGTGCAGGCGCTGCGGGGTCGCGGTATTCAGCAGCACCGCGCTCGCTGCGTTGCCCGGCAGGATCTGGGTCGCGGCGAACACCAGGATCGACACCAGCACGAGCGTGAGGATCCCGATCAGGCTCCGCTTGATCAGCAGGTCCCGGATGGGATGCGGCCGGGCGGCCTTGGACGTGGGGTCGGCGCGTTCGGGTGCCTCAGTCGCGGCGGTCAAGATAGCCACACCTTCTTGAAGTCGTAGGCGCCCAGCGACAAGCCGCTCTTCGACGGGACCAGGCCGCCGACGTTGGCGCCGAAACCGTCGATCACCGGGGGGAAGAAGGGGATGATGTAACCACCCTCGTTGTACTCGATTTGCTGCATCTCGTGTGCGAGCTCGGTTCGCAGCGAGGTGTCAGTGGTGGCGATGGCCTGGGCGTACAGCGAGTTGTACCGCGAGTTGTTCCAGTGTGTCTCGTTGAACGACGCGGTCGGCAGCGTGGCCAGCGACACCTGGGGCAGGTAGAAGTTGTAGAACCAGTAGTCCTGGGCGAACTGCCATTTCAGGTAGTTCGTGCCGTAAAACTCATCGACGGTCACGTCCTCCACGTTCACCGTTACCCCGGCCTGCGAAGCCTGCTGGGCGAACACCTGCGCGGCCAGGACCGTGCCCTGCGCGATGTCGGACGTGACCAGCGTGACGTGCAGGTCCTCGGCGCCCGCCGCCTTGAGCAGAGATCTGGCCTGGTCGATGTCCTGGTGCCGCTGCGGCAGGCTGTGGTCGTACTCCGGGGCCCAGATCCCGAACAGGTCGTTGCCGACCGTCCCGAAGCCGCCGAAGACCAGGTCAAGTATCTGCTGGCGGTCGACGACCAACCGCATGGCCTGGCGGATGCGCACATCGCTGAACGTCCCCGTGTCCACCCGCATGGTGAACGGGTTCCAGCCGCCGCCGGTCGAGAGGAGGATGTTCTTGCCCTCGCCCTGGACCTCGGAGATCACGTCCGCTGAGAGCAGGTTGACCACGTCAACCTGGCCGGCCAGCAGGGCGTTTACCTGGCTGGTCTGGTCGGAGTAGTCGGTGATGACGATCTCGTCCAGGTACGGCAGTCCCGACTGCCAGTAGCCGTCGTAGCGGACGAACGTGGACTGCGTGCCGGGGCTGAAGCTCTTCACCTTGAACGGGCCGGTGCCGGCCGGGGCGGCCAGGTCGAAGCCGACGGGGATGATGTCCGAGTAGCCGGGTATGGCCAGGGCCTCGGCGAAGGTGGCGAACGGGGTGCTGCACGGGATCCGCGCCGTGTACGCGTCGAGCTTGGTCATTGCCTTCGCGTCGACGGAGGCCAGGCCGGCTGCAGCGGATCCGGGCGTCTTCGGGTTCAAGATCTGCTGGAACGTATAGATCACGTCGTCCGCGGTCAGCGTCTTGCCGTTGTGGAAGGTGATGCCCTGCTTGACCCGGATCGTCCACTCGGTGGCCTTGGCGTTGGGCGTAACTTCCTCCGCGAGCACGTACATCGGCTGCGCGTCCGGGGTGAGCCCGATCAGGGGCTCGTACAGGTTGTCGATCCTGGAGAAGTCCACGTTCGTGACCGCGCTGACCGGGTCCAGCGTGTCGGCGGTCGACCCGCCCGTGAGACCTGCCCGCAGCGTGCCGCCGTACCGGGGCTTGCCCGCGGTCGAGGTGGTGAACGCCTTGATCGTGTTACCGGTTCCGCACGCGCTGAGCAGCCCGCCAGCCCCCACGGCCAGCGAGCCGGCCAGACCGGCCTTGAGGAATTCCCTGCGGCTGAAGGTCATGTCATGCCTCCGGCGGTAGTGAAGCGGTACGGCCGCTATGAATCCGGATGCCGCGGTGAGTTCACGATGCGAACATAATGTGCATAATGTGACTTAGGCTGATGGTAGAGACGGTCCTAACAATGTGTCAAGGATCACATTTGATCCGAGCCCCGCCGTCGGCCCGGACCCGACGGCCACGACGGGCGCCGCCGGCTCCGCGCTCTGCTTCCCGCTGGCCGCCACCGTGTACCGCTCGACCAACTCGAGCAGTTCGGCCAGGAAGCCGTCCCGCAGCTGCTCCAACTCGGCGACCGAACGCCCGTCTGCCTCCCGCAGGCAGCCCTCGATCATCCGGTCCCGCAGTTCAGGCGTGAGCGGCGGCGCCTGCAGCCGGGTCCATGGCTCTTCCAGTGCCGCCCCGAAGTGGTCCAGCATGTGGGCCATGCCGCCACGGCCTCCGGCCAGGTGGAACGTGAGGCACGGGCCCATCAGCGCCCAGCGCAGCCCCGGGCCGAAGGCGATCGACGCGTCGATCTCCTCCACGGTGGCCTCGCCCGCCGCGACCATGTGTAGCGCCTCCCGCCAC
>Ga0210405_10002468_pt1 | contig 19135 bp, 21 predicted proteins | sample IncBWH11MmetaG_FD_155492 | JGI IMG/M metagenome (GOLD analysis project Ga0210405, IMG submission 155492) | Forest soil microbial communities from Barre Woods Harvard Forest LTER site, Petersham, Massachusetts, United States - Inc-BW-H-11-M | ecosystem: Environmental > Terrestrial > Soil >... | reverse complement strand
GTCCTGCTGCTCGCTGACCGGATCAGCCGGCGGGAAGATGCTGTCATATATCGCGCGGGCTTCTCGAATCAGTCGGACTCGCTCGCGCTCAAACTTTGGTATAAATCGAATAACCTTGCCCATATTCGCTCCAAACCCTGGTTAAACGCTATTAGATGACAAACATCATTCCAACTTTGATCTAGGACCTCAGCGCCAACTTTGAAGCCCTGCAGGCGGTAACGAGGGAATAAACAACTCGTGACTGGGCCGGGCGCCGGGCATCCCAACGTTCCCAGGCATTTCTTCCTGCGGTTCGGTCTCCCCTACCCTCCGCTCGCGGACGACTTCAGATCTCGCTGAAGCCCGGGCGATAAAAATCAGGTGAGGGATCTGCAATTAGAACAATTTCTGACAGGCGCTCTCTACCCGAACACCCCATATGTGATCGGCGACCGGCCTGGCTCCGAGCGTATGTCGCCCGACTGCTCGACCGTTCAAACACATGGTCTGCCTTGACTGGCTAGGAGAACTATCATGAAGAAGCGTTCGCTTCTGATCGCGGCAACAAGCTGCTTCATCAGCCTTGCTCCTGCAGCACACGCGCGCTCGGTTTACGACGGTTCCTGGGACCTGGTCTTCGTCACGCAGAGAGGCGCCTGCGACTCCAGCTACAGCTTCACCGTCAATGTGACCAACGGAATCGTCACGCATCCCAATCTCGTGAGATTTCGAGGTTACGTCGCAAAATCCGGCGCGGTTCGCGCTTCGGTGACAGTCCAGGATAAATATGCCTCTGGTGCGGGCAAACTCTCAGCCACCACCGGCCGCGGGAGCTGGAGCGGCCGCTCAGGCAGCGCGCGATGCTCGGGCTATTGGACTGCGCGACGCAATTGAAGAACGCTTTGGGATCGGCGGCGGGTTTACCGGCATTGCAGCCGCAGCGGGCTCAAAGTCGAAATCGTGAAGACCGGCTCGCCGTGGCTAGGCCGCGCATGCCTCACGCATGGCTATGGGCAACGACTCCCACGCTCGAATGAGCTCGCCGATCGAGGCTGCCTGCATCTTCCGCATTGCGTTGGCGCGGTGGAGCTTTACTGTCACTTCGCTGATGCCGAGATCGAAGGCGATCTGCTTGTTGACCCGACCGCGCGCAACTTCATGCAAGACTCGACGCTCTCGCGGCGTTAAGGTTTCCAGCCGTTCGACGTTGCGTTTGATAACCGTGGCATCAGCCCGTTGTGCAAGGTCTCTCTTGATGCCGGCCGTCACGGCATCAAGTAGCGTCTGAGCACGTACGGGTTTGGTGAGGAAGTCGATGGCGCCAGCCTTCATGGCCTGCACGGTCATCGGGATGTCGCCATGGCCGGTCAGGAATACGATCGGCTTGCGGTTGCCGCTTGCGGCGAGATGGTGCTGCAGATCGAGGCCGCTCGGTCCAGGCATCCGAACGTCGAGGATCAGGCAGCCAGGCCTGTCCAGCACGCTCGCCTCGAGCAATTCTCGCGTCGATGCAAAGGAAGCGCACTCCATGCCGGCCGACAGCATCAGTTCATGCAGCCCGTCACGAACGGCTAGATCGTCATCGACGATTAGGACGAGGGGCTGTTCGGGTTCGTCCCCCGGCCGCGTCTGCCCTGAGAAGGGCCTTCCCAATGTTATCAAATCATCTGTCATTTTCCTCCTCCACATCAGAGCCGCGCAACGCGCGATCGATAGCCGCGAGCAGGTCTTGCCCGCCAAAAGGCTTCCTAAAGAGGCCGCTGATGTCCTTACCCATCGCTCTGTGCTGGTCGCCGATCTCGTGGCGCCCAGCCAGCAGAAACAGCGGCAGTTTCGGCCGCGCCTTCTTCACGAAGTCATGAAGCTCAAAGCCGTCCGCTTCGACTGGTATTCCTAGTGCGCGCCGCCGCTTTCGAGGTGACCGGGTTTCCTGAGCAGCAGGGTCGCGATGAGCGCAACGATCAGCGCGACGCCCAGCAGATAGAACGTGTCGCTGAAGGCGAAGATGAAAGCCTGCTTCTGTACGACCTGGCCGATGGCGACCAGCGCGCGGTGCGATGCGTCCGCCGGATCGAGGACTCCGTGGTTGATGAAGTATTGCGTCAGTGCTTCGATCCGTGTGCGGGTGGCCTGCCCGAGCAGGGAAACCGGCTGCATCAACACATTGGAATGATACTGCTCGCGCTTACTCAGAAACGTCTGCAGTACGGCTATGCCGATCGCGCCGCCGAGGTTGCGCATCATGTTGAACAGCGCGGATGCCGAGCCGGCATTTCCAGGTTCGATACTGGCGGTTGCAACAGCTGAAAGCGGCGCGAACGCCAGCGCCTGGCCGACGGCGCGGATCACGTTGGGCCAGAACAACTGATCGGAACCATAGTCGGTCGTCATATAGATGTTCATGAAATTGCTGGCGGCGAACAGCGCAAACCCGATGCTGATCACGAGGCGCGAATCGAAGCGCTTCATCAGCCGCGGCACCAGCGGGATCAACACCAGTTGCGGCAATCCCGTCCAGGCCAGCACCATCCCGATCTGCTCGGCATTGTATCCCTGGATGCGTGACAGATAGAGCGGCAGGATGAATACCGAGCCGTACAGGGCGACGCCGAGCAGGAAATTGGCGAGGCTCCCGAAACCGAAATCGCGGCGGACCAGCAGCCGCAGGTTCAGCAGCGGCTTTTTGCTGCTCAGTTCGACCCACAGGAACAGCGCCAGCGCGATGGCGGCGATGATCGACAGCCGGACGATGAACGGCGATCCGAACCAATCGTCCTTGTTGCCCTCCTCGAGCGCCGTCTGAAGCGCACCCAGACCGACCGCCATGGTGATGATGCCCGGCCAGTCGCCCTGGCGCAGCAGTTCAAGCTTCATGGGCTTGGCTTCCAGCGAAGACCACAGCATCCCGATCATCAGCGCGCCCGGCGCAAGATTGACATAGAAGATGTACTTCCAGCCCCAGTTTTCGGTGAGGTAGCCGCCGATGGTCGGACCGATCGCCGGCGCGAAGGTCGCCGATAGCGCGAACAGCGCAAGGCCCACGGGCTGCTTCGCCTTCGGCAACAGCGTGATGATCAGCGTGAAGGCCATAGGGATCAGCACACCGCCGGTAAACCCCTGCACCGCGCGCAGCACAATCATCTGCGGTAGATCCTGCGCAAGGGCGCAGGCGGCGGAAAACGCGAGAAACAGGATGGCGTTGGTCAAGAGATAGACGCGGATCGAGAAGACTTGCGCGAGCCAGCCGCTCAAAGGGATCACGACGATCTCGGCGATCAGATAAGAGGTCGAAATCCAGCCGCCGTCATCAATGCCGGCGCCGATCGCGCCCTGGATGTCCGCCAGGGATGCGTTGACGATCTGGATGTTGAGCACCGCCATGAAGGCGCCGAGCGTGGCGCCGATCACTGCCAACCAGGTTCGGGGGGAGACCGACGCCGTTGCCTGCGGCGCGGGAACGGTGCGCGGACGATCGGGCGCTCCGGCGGCGTCGATGGTAGTGGTGAGCGCGGTCATGTCTGTCTCTCCTTGACCGCTCAACCGCCAGGCAACCGCGCCAGAGCGAGGTCCGATGCCGGTCTGTTGTTGTTCTCGCGCTCGGCGAGCACGGTCGTCTTGGTATTAATGACGGGCTCGGCCGACATGCCCGGACGAAGCAATCCCGTCAGGCGGTGATCGTCGAGGACGATCTTCACGGGAACGCGCTGCACGATCTTGGTAAAATTGCCGGTCGCATTGTCCGGCGGCAGCAGCGCGAATTCCAGACCGCTCGCCGGAGACAGGCTGTCGACATGGCCCCTGAGCCTGGTGTCGTGGAAGCTGTCGATCCGGATCTCCACCGGCTGGCCGTTGCGCACATGAGTAAGCTGGGTTTCCTTGAAATTGGCCACCACATAGACCGCATCGAGCGGAACGACCGCCATCAACTGCGTCCCGGCCTGCACGAATTGGCCGACGCGAAGCGAGCGCGCGCCAATCGTGCCGTCGACCGGCGCCGATATCTCCGTGTAGGACAGGTTCAGCGCGGCCTGCGCTTCCAGGGCGCGCGCGCGATCGAGTTGTGCTACCGCCTTGGCACGGTCGGTGGTGAGTACATCGACCTTTCTCTCTGCGGCCAGGAGACCGGACTTGCCGTGCTGCAACTGCGCCAGCTTTTCGCGTAGCGCCGCGTCGGTCTGCTGCGCGCGTTGAATGGTGCCGGAGCCGGACTTCATCAGTCCGTCGTAACGGGCCTGTTCTTCCCTCGCGAATTGCAGGTTGGCTTCGGCGGCGGCGACGTCAGCAGTTTCCTGCGCGATGATCGGCTGCTGCAAAGCGATCTGGGCATCGAGATTGCGTACCGCGGCTTCGGCCCCCGCGACATCGGCCCGCGCCTGGTTGAGCGCGGTTCTGAAATCGCGATCATCGATCCGTGCCAGCACCTGTCCCGCCCTCACCGGCTGGTTGTCGCCAACTAGGACTTCCGCGAGATAGCCGGACACCTTCGGCGAGACGATCGTGGAGTCGGCTTTGACGTAGGCGTCGTCGGTCGATTCGAGATAACGCCCCGTTGTCAGATAGCAGTAGCCGAAGTCAGCCGCACCGGCGGCACCGAGGGCCAGCGCCAGCACCAGAGCGGCGCGCTTGATCGCCTGCCGAGAGGGACGAAGTGACGTTTTCGTATTCAAGTCAGTGACATAGGATAGTTCTGACATGGCATGCTCCCGAAGATCGGCTGCTCCACGAGGGGGTGGCTCCTAGATGCAATATCGGGCGCAACATGATAATGGGTAAAGAAGTGGAAGGATTATCCACCAGAAGCGGATAATCGGAGACTGCCCATGGATAGGCTGACCAGCCTGGCGACGTTCGTCCGGGTGGTTGACAGCGGCGGGTTTTCAGCGGCCGGGCGTCGTCTGAACATGTCGACCACCTCGGTGAGCAACCACGTCCAAGCGCTCGAAGACCACCTCGGGGCGCGGCTCCTCAATCGCACCACCCGCAAGGTGAGCCTGACCGAGGTCGGCAAGGCCTATTACGATCGCTGCACGCAAATCCTTGCGGACCTTGAGCAGGCCGACGACATCGCCAGCGCCCAGCAACTGACGCCGCGCGGCACGCTGCGCGTCTACACCGCGACGCATATGGTCCCGTTCATTGCACCGGCCGTCACCGAATTTCTGCTGTCATATCCCGAGGTCAAGGTTGATCTGATCATGGGAGAACGAGCCGTCGATCTGATTGACGAGGAAATCGACGTGGCGATCCGGCTCACACCGCCGCCGGATTCGAGTCTCGTTGTCCGCAGCCTTGCCACCTGGCAGCACGTGCTTTGCTGTTCGCCGAACTATCTCGAAAAGCACAGACCGCCGAAGCAATTGTCCGACCTCGCGAACCATAATTGCGTTCGCCACGTTCTTTACCCCTATGGCGATGAGTGGCATTTCCTCGATCGCCATGGGAAGCCCGCGTCGGTCCGGGTCTCCGGCAATCTCATCACCAACAGCGCCGAAACGCTGCGGACGGCGGCCCTGCAGGGTGTCGGAATTTCACTGGCCGCGGGATTCTTGATCGCTGACGATCTCCAAGCGGGAGGTCTGGTTCGTCTATTGCCCGAGTACCGGCCGGTGGAATTTGCGATGAACGCGGTGTATCCACACCGGCACCATCTGTCGGCCAAGGTCCGCTGTTTCATCGATCTTCTCGTGCACCATAGCGCCAAGCGTCAACGCCTGATCAACCCGGATTCGTGAACGCGAGAACGCGGTCAGCGATGATCTCGACGAAAACCCACACCGCGATGGTACGAAGCAATGACAGCTACGTCGTTGGCACGAAAAATATCATCCGGAGGAGATGCGTGTAGTCGGATTCGAAGACCATGATCGCCACGAATACCAACACCAGCACCGGCGGCAGCAGGATGGCGTAGGCCAGGGCCAGCCGCTCCCAGGCCATGTGCATGAAGACAGCGACGATCAGACCGGCCTTCAACACCATGAACAGCAAGATCAGCGACCATCTGAGATAGCCATGGAGTCCAAAGTAGTCGACGAGATAGGAGCAGGTGCTGAGCACGAACAACCATCCCCAGACCACGAGATAGAGCTTGATCGGATGCTGCTGACCCTTTGTGTGCGTGGCGTCTGATGCGAGCGCATCATGCACGTGAGCGCGTAGCAGCTGTGGTTGTCCTTCTATATGTACGGCTGCGTTTGTCATGCGGCGACCTCACCAGAGATAAAAAAGCGCGAAGATGAACACCCACACAAGATCGACGAAGTGCCAGTACAGGCCGGTGATTTCGACGATCTCGTATTGCCCTTTCCGGCTCGTGAAAAAACCGCGCCTTTCGACATCGAAGTCTCCCCGCAAAACCTTTCGCGCGATGGCGATCAGGAAAATCACACCGATCGTCACGTGGGTGCCGTGGAAGCCGGTGATCATGAAAAAGTTTGAACCAAACTGCGCCGCACCCCAGGGATTGCCCCACGGCCGGACGCCTTCCATGATCAGCTTGGTCCATTCGAAGGCTTGCATTCCGACGAACGTTGCGCCGAATGCCGCTGTTGCCAGCATCAAGGCCGCCGTTTTCACGCGATCGCGGCGATAACCGAAATTGACGGCCATCGCCATCGTCCCGCTGCTGCTGATCAAGATGAAGGTCATGATGGCGATCAGGATGAGCGGGATTTCCTTATCTCCGATCTTGAGGGCGAAAACTTCGCTGGGGTTGGGCCACGGCACGGTCGTGGACATTCGCGTCGTCATGTACGACAGCAGAAAACAGCTGAATATGAAGGTGTCGCTAAGGAGGAAGATCCACATCATGGCCTTCCCCCAGGAAACATTCTTGAAGGCCCGCTGATCCGAGGACCAGTCGGCGGCGATGCCTCGCAAGCCGGCGATTGGCGCAGTCGATTGCTTGGGGTGTGCCAGCGCAGTCTCTGTCATCTCGTCCTGGTCCTCCCTAAGTGAGCAACTGGCGACAGATATCAACGAAATTGTCTGTCCAGCCCGTCAGCAGAGCGAGCAGGACCAGCCAGACCAACAGCAGGAAATGCCAATAGATAGCGCAGAGTTCCACGCTCAGGCGCACCTGGGATATCTCGGCGCCGTGCCACACCTTGGCGATCGTTCTGCCGAGGGCGACCAGACCGCCCATCAGATGCAGCCCGTGTACGGCGGTGATCAGGTAGAAGAAGGAATTGGCTGGATTGGACGTTACGAAATACCCCGCGAGGCTCAACTGTCGCCACGCCAGGAGCTGCCCAGCCAGGAATAACAGGGCGGATGCTCCCCCCGCGCACAGGCCGATGATGACGCCGTCCATGTCGTTCCGGCGCGCGGCCATGTGCGCCCATTGCAGCGCGATGCTGCTCGTGAGCAGAACGCCCGTGTTGAACCACAGCAGCCCGGGCACGGGCACCGCCCGCCAGTCCACCAAGTTCATGCGCATGGAGTAAGCGCTGATGAAGAGTGCGAACAACGAACCGACGACCGCGAGAAACACGCCCAATCCGATTTTCGCCGGCGGCAGGGACGGAGCACTCCCTTCGCGGAAATCGACAAGAACTCCCTCTTCCAGCCAGGGTTTGGCTCCCAGCCGTTGCTGCGAGAGCCACCATCCCGCAATTACCGCTATGCCAGCCATGAACAGGATAATGGCGCTCACGCGTGGGCCCCCTGCGCCGACAATCTGGCCGGCGGTTCATTTTGCGGCACGAAATCCCTTTTGGCGCCGGGCACGCTGTAATCGTAGGCCCAGCGATAGACGATGGGGAGTTCCTTGCCCCAATTGCCATGTCCCGGCGGGGTCTGCGGTGTCTGCCATTCCAGCGACGCGGCTCCCCAGGGATTGCCGCCGGCCTCTTTTCCTTTGAACAGGCTCCAGATCAGATTGAACACGAACACAAGCTGAGCGAAGCCGACGATCAAGGCCGCCACGCTCATGAAGGCATTGAGGTCATGGGCCGATTCCGGGACGAAGGCCGTTTGGCCAATGTCGTGGTAGCGGCGGGGCATGCCCAGCAGGCCCAGATAGTGCATGGGGAAGAAAATCGCATAGGCCCCGAGGAACGAGACCCAGAAGTGGAATCGTCCAAGCGCCTCATTGAGCATTCGTCCAGTGACTTTCGGATACCAGTGATAGATCCCGCCAAACACGGCCATGATCGGCGCGATGCCCATCACCATGTGAAAATGCGCGACAACGAACATCGTGTCGGACAGCGGTACGTCCACAACCACGTTGCCTAGAAACAGGCCGGTCAGGCCGCCGTTCACAAACGTGACGATGAACGCCAGCGCAAACAGCATCGGGACGGTGAGATGAATGTCGCCGCGCCACAGCGTTAGCACCCAGTTGTAAACCTTGATGGCGGTCGGGATGGCGATGATGAGCGTCGTGGTGGCGAAGAAGAATCCGAAATACGGGTGCATGCCGCTCACATACATATGGTGTGCCCACACCACGAAGCTCAGCGCACCGATCCCGACGATGGCCCAAACCATCATGCGATAGCCGAAGATGTTCTTCCGCGCGTGGACGCTGATCAGATCGGAAATGATGCCGAAGGCCGGCAAGGCGACGATGTAGACTTCGGGATGACCGAAGAACCAGAAAAGGTGCTGGAACAGGATCGGGCTGCCACCTCCATACTTCGTCAGTTGGCCCATCTCGACGAGCGCCGGCATGAAGAAGCTGGTTCCCAAAATGCGATCGAGCAGCAGCATCACCGAGGCGACGAACAAGGCGGGAAAAGCCAGCAGCGCCATCACCGTCGCGGTAAAAATGCCCCACACCGTGAGCGGCATCCTCATCAGCGTCATCCCGCGTGTGCGCCCTTGCAGCACCGTCACCACGTAATTCAGCCCGCCCATGGTGAAGCCGATGATGAACAGGATCAGGGAGGCCAGCATGAGAATGATGCCCCAATCCTGCCCGGGGGTGCCGGAGAGGATCGCCTGGGGCGGGTACAACGTCCAGCCGGCGCCGGTGGGCCCGCCAGGCACGAAAAACGTCGCGGTCAGTACCAAGACTGCGAGCAGGTAGACCCAGTAGCTCAGCATGTTCACGTACGGGAAAACCATGTCCCGGGCGCCGACCATCAGCGGGATGAGGTAGTTTCCGAAACCTCCCAGAAACAGCGCGGTGAGAAGATAGATCACCATGATCATGCCGTGCATGGTGATAAACTGAAGATATTCGTTCGGATCGATAAACGAAAACGTGCCAGGGAATCCGAGTTGCAGCCGCATCAGCCACGACAGCACTAGCGCGACCATTCCGATCGACATCGCCGTGATCGAGTACTGGACGGCGATAACCTTGGCGTCCTGCGAAAAGACGTATCGCGTCCACCAGCTTCTCGGATGATAGAGCTCGACCTCGGCCACCTCAGCCGGCGCGATGCCTGCGGTTGTGTCAAACGGGATATCGACCATCGGAATACCCTCCTCGGCCTTTTCATTAGCGAGGAGTCCGCCTTACGATAGGTGGCGTCTCCTCATCGGTATTTTCATTCGCTTCCTGTCTTGTAAGCCGCCTTCGCCACGCCGCGCTGCCCCGATAACTCGGCGAACGTCCGCTGCTTCCCCAACCACGCGTGATAATCTTTCGCTTCCTCGACGATGACCTTGCTCCGCATCTGCGCATGCGCGGCACCGCAGAGTTCCGCACAGAGGACCTCGAATGTCCCGGTGCGGGTGGGCGTGAGCCAGAAATATGTGACCGAGCCCGGTATCATATCCATTTTCGCCCGGAACTCTGGCACATAGAAATCATGCAAGACATCAATTGACCGGAGCAATACCTTCACCGGTTTCCCAACCGGCAGGTGCAAGTCGTCGTTTTCAATGACGATGTCGTCCTGTCCGGCGGGATCGTCGCGATTTAGCCCCAGAGGATTCTCGGAACTGACATTGCGGGCATCGGTGGTCCCAAGCCGGCCGTCCTTTCCGGGAAGCCGATAGCTCCATTGCCACTGCTGGCCCATGACCTCGACCTCGGTCGCGTCCGCCGGGACCGTGACGAACTGGTGCCAGACAACCAGTCCAGGCGCCAACATGGCTGCAACGCCGATCGCAGTCCCAATGGTAAGCCACCATTCGAGCTTCTTGTTTTCGGGCTCGTAGGCTGCCTGCCTTCCCTCCTTGTGCCGAAAGCGGAAGACGCAGTAGGCCATGAACGCGACGATCGCGAAGAAAACCGCCCCTGTGATCCAGAATGTCAGGTTGATCGTGTCGTCGATGTAGCTCCAATTCGAGGCAATCGGCGTCCACCACCAGGGGCTGAAGAGGTGAAACAGCACCGAGGCGACCGCGACCAAAAGCAGTATGATTGCTACAGCCATCCCTCGTTCATCCTCGCCGCTAAAGGCTACGGATACGAATTAAAGGGCGAAGCTCACACCTATCGCGATGGCCGACTTCACATTCGCCATCGTAGTGTCTCTTGCCTCGCCCATTCAACCGGTCGCGACGTCAAAACTTGACACAGAGCACACCGTACGCCGCTAACCCCTCATCGGAGCTAAGGGCGTTTAGATTATTTAGGATGGCCCTCGTCGAGCTTGGCGTCAATAGCTCAATAGAGAGTATGCCACCCCCCTGATCTAGCGCGTGTTATCCGCAATGCCGCGCAGGCCGGCGAGCATCAGGCGGCACCAATGGTTTGTGACGCAACGCACCAAACGATTTTTGCAGGTGCACAATTCAACTGTGCGTGCTATCCCGCCTGAATCGCGCTAAACTCGCCTCACAGGTCGCGACAGGTTTCGTCCGGCGAGGCCTCTTTTCGTTGAACTTGGTTTGCCGCACTCGGCTCGATCGCGATTTTCGCACATCAGAGCGGATACACGTGCCTTGAAGGCGCGCCGCTTTCCTGCGACCAGAGCAAGGAGACCGGGCCATGGTCACACAGTACTTCGCAAGACCTAAACTACAATTCTTCGGCGTTTCCACCGCCTTTGTCGTTCGCAAGATCGGTCTTTCCGACTTGAGCGACGCGCTGCGCATGGGTTGGGAAGACTTCAAGGCCGTACCAACTCACGCCGTTGTCCTGTGCGTGATTTATCCCGTTCTCGGTCTTGTTCTCTTCAGACTGGTCGTTGGCTATTCCGTGCTGCCGCTGCTCTTTCCGCTCGCCGCCGGTTTTACGTTGATCGGTCCTTTTGCCGCGCTCGGCCTCTACGAGCTCAGCCGCCGCCGCGAGCGCGGCGAGGAAGCCGCAGCGTGGCACGCCATGCAGGTGCTGCGCTCGCCGTCTTTCGGCGCCATTCTCGAGGTGGGCATACTATTGCTCGTTCTGTTCGGGACCTGGATCGCCGCCGCGGACGCTATCTACGTAGCAACCTTCGGCCACGCTCCGGCTGCAAGCATCCCTGCTTTCGAAAGGCGCGTGTTGACGACGCCGGAAGGTTGGTCGCTCATCATCGTCGGCTGCGGCGTCGGCTTCCTGTTCGCCGTCGTGGCCCTGTGCGTCAGTGTTGTGTCGTTTCCGTTGATGCTCGACCGGCATGCGTCCGCGATAGACGCAATCCGGACGTCACTGCGGGTCGTTAAGGAGAATCCATATACGATGGCCGTATGGGGGTTGATTGTCGCGGTGCTGCTGGTGATCGGTTCGATACCATTCTTCGTCGGTCTCGCTGTCGTTCTGCCGGTGCTTGGTCATGCCACCTGGCATCTTTATCGGAAGGTAGTGGAGCCTGACCCAAATCCCCCACAGGAAGAGCCCCGCCCGCCGATAGGTCACCGTTATGCGGCAGATTTCCCGGCCTCACTCTTCCCGTGGAGTCACGAGCGCTAGCCGTAGCAACGGGGAAAACCAGGATCGCGCTGCCTCCTGATCAGCTCGAGGCGGAGGCCTCGGGCTCATGCTGCGCGTCCAATCACGCGGCCTGAATATCGGCGCGGGAACGCTCGACGCCGGCGCGCAGGGTTGCGGCCTGGCCGCTCAGTCATGAGTCTTGCCGCTTATGCCGGCACTTCGTCCGCCGCCTCCTGGATGGCGGCGTAGATCTCGCCGAGATCACGCGCCGTGACGCAATAAGGCGGCATCACGTAGATCGTGTTGCCGAGCGGGCGCAGCAGCAAGTTTCGGTCGCTGAAGAAGGCCTGAAGCCTGGGGCCGATGCCGGCGAGATAGCCGCTATCGCGGGCCTCCAGTTCAAGCGCGGTGATCGTGCCGGTCCGACGGACATTCTTGAATCGTGCATCGGCACGCAAAGGCGCGATGGCCTGCTCCTGCATCGCAGCGACGGAGGCGACGCGCGAGCAAACCGCCGGGTCTTGCCACAAATCGAGATTGGCTTTGGCGGCGGCGCAGGCGACCGGGTTGGCGGTATATGAACTGGAATGAAAGAACGTTCGTGTGCGGTCGGGTGAAAAATGCGCGTCGAAAATCTCAGGCCGGCAAAGAGTGACCGCGAGCGGCAACGATCCTCCCGTGAGGCCCTTTGAATAGCAGGCGATATCCGGTGACACATCCGCCTGCTCGCAGGCGAACAAGGTCCCGGTCCGGCCCCAGCCGGTCATGACCTCATCGGCAATGAATAGAACATTCGAGGCTTCACAGATCCGCTTCATCTCCTTGAGCACCCAGGGGGGATACATCAGCATCCCGCCGGCGCCGAGGATCAGCGGCTCCACAATGAAGGCCGCAGGCTGTTCGTTACGAACCGCGGCCTCGAGCGCATCGAGGGTGACCTGTTCGTGGCCTTGGGCCGGAAACGGGACGGTGGTCACGTCGAACAGCAATGGCCCGTAGGCTGCGTTGAACACGCCGCGCGCACCCACCGACATCGCCCCGATGGTGTCGCCATGATAGGAATGTTGCATCACGACGATGCGTGTCCGCGGCTTGCCGATATTGTGCCAATAGCCGAGCGCCATTTTCAGCGCCACTTCCACGCTGGTCGAGCCGCTGTCGGAGAAGAAGACATAGTCGAGACCATCAGGCGCAAGCTTCAAGACCGCCGCGGCAACTTCCTCGGCCGGTTCATGCGTGTGGCCGGCAAAGATGATCTGGTTGAGACGTTCGGCCTGTTTCTGAATGGCGTTGACGATGTGTGGGTGGCAATGGCCGTGCGTCACGACCCACCAGGATGCGATCGCGTCGATGATACGGCGGTGGTCTTCAGTATAGAGATAGGCGCCCTCGCCGCGCACCACCTTGACCATCTCGCCCTGAAGCGCGTGTTGCGTGAACGGATGCCAGATCGGCGATTTCTTGCGGGAGATCATGAGGCGAAGTCATCGCGGTCGAAGGACGCTTCGAACGCGGCCCGCAGCGTGAATCGGGTCAACGGGGAGAGCCTGGGCAGACGTCCAAGACGCGGTACCTGTCCGATCTCGCAGATCACGCTCTCGCTTTCCGGGTTGCTCTCGCCGATGAAGGCGATGCCGAGAAGTTCCAGCTTGCGATTGCGCAACGCTTCGATCGACAGCAGCGAATGATTGATAGTGCCGAGCGCCGTGCGCGCGCATAGCACGACGGGAATGCGCCATCTGGCCAAGACGTCGATGTAAAGCGTGGAGCGGTCGAGCGGCACCAGGAGCCCGCCGCTGCCCTCGATCACGAGCGGCCGGTTGCCGGTATCGGGTACATCGAGCGATCCCGCCTCGATGCGGACGCCGTCAATCGCCGCGGCATGATGCGGCGAAGCCGGCGTTTGCAGGCGATAACGCTCCGGCACGATATGGTCGTCGGAGAGTCCGCCCAATCGCGCGACAGTGTGGGAATCGGTCTCGTCTTCGAGGCCGGCCTGGATCGGCTTCCAGTAATTGGCGCCGAGCAAATCGGCAAGACCCGCGGCAAACACCGTCTTTCCGATTCCCGTGTCGGTGCCAGCCACCACGATCCGCCGGCTCATCTCCTCTCCTCTCCCGTCGCTTCGATCAGGGCATCGAGCATCGCGCGCACGTCATCCTCGTCCACATTGTTGGTCAGGGAAACTCGCAAGCGCGCCGTGCCGGCTGGCACTGTCGGCGGCCTTATCCCCCGGATATCGAATCCGCGCGCCTGCAGCGCGGAGGCCAGCGCCATCGCCCGCGCATTGTCGCCAACGACATAGGGCATGATCTGCGAGCCGGAGAGTTGCCAGCCGCGACGCGCGCCGATCTGGCGATGCGTGAATGCGATCAGGTTTGTCAGGCGGCGCTGCCGCTCGGGCTCTTCGCGCAGAATCAAAAGCGCTTCCCTCACGGCAACCGCCATCAGCGGCGACGGCGCGGTGGAGAAGATAAACGGACGGCAGCGATTGACCATGAAGTCGCGCAAAACCCTGGTCGTCGTGACGAGCGCGCCGGCCGCGCCCAGGGCTTTGCCGCAGGTGTGAACAGCCACCAGATTCGCGCGCCCTTCATAGGGGGCGGTCAATCCCCGTCCCTGCTCTCCATAGACGCCGGTGGCATGGGCCTCGTCGACCATCAGGAAGGCGTCATGCCGGTCCGCGATCGCGACCAGGTCTGCGAGTGGTGCGAAATCGCCATCCATGCTGTAGAGGCTCTCGACCACGATCCAGACCCGCCCGGCGCCGCCTTGCGTCCGCCATTCGCGGATCGTGGCTTCGACCGACTGGGCGTCGTTATGCCTGCTTTCGCGAAATTCGGCACGGCCGGCGCGCGCGCCCTCGTGAATGCTCGCATGCACGAGCTGATCGAGAACGAGCAGATCGCCCCGCTGGGGCAGCGTTGTCAGGACGGCGAAATTGGCGACATATCCGCTGGCGAAAAAAATCGCCGCTTCCGCGCCGAAGAAGAGGGCCGCCTCGGCCTCCAGGCTTTCGTGCTCCTCGCAGTTGCCGCGCAATAGCCGCGATCCGCCGGCCCCGATCGGGGTGCCGGCCTCGACCGCGGCCGATACAGCCCTCCGCATGCGCGGGGCGCTTGCCAGCGCTAGATAATCGTTCGAAGAAAAATCGATGCCGGTGCGCGGCTTGAGGCTGCGCAGCCGATCGTCTTCATTCAGGGCATGGAGGGCCGCGACGTAGCTTGAGACCTTGTCCGCGACGGCTGGACTCATGATCCGCTCTCCGGCAAGCGTCAGTCGTGCGCAGACTGCGGCTCCGCCGATTGGGCCTGGTTGAGGCGGGATTTGACGCCGAGCCGGTCCAGCAAATTCGCATCGCGGTCGCGCTGCGGATTCCTGGTGGTCAACAGCACCTCGCCAATGAAGATCGAATTGGCGCCGGCCAGGAAGCACAGCGCCTGCAATTCATCGCTCATGTATTGCCGTCCGGCCGACAGCCGCACCACGCTGCGCGGCATCAGGATGCGGGCCACCGCGACCAGGCGGGCGAGAGCAATTGGATCGGGACGCTCCGCCGTTTCGTTGACCGGCACGCCCTTGACCTCGTTCCAAAGGTTGATCGGCACGCTCTCCGGATGGCTCGGCAGATTGGCGAGCAGCACCAGCATGCCGAGCCGGTCCTCGACCTGCTCGCCCATGCCGACAATTCCACCGCAGCAGACCTTCATGCCGGCGTCGCGGACATTCGCCAACGTATCGATGCGGTCCTGCAACGTGCGCGTGGTGATGATCTTGTCGTAGAACTCCGGCGAGGTGTCGACATTGTGGTTATAGAAGTCGAGGCCGGCGTCACGCAGCCGCGCGGCCTGCGCCGACGTCAACATGCCGAGCGTCGCGCAGGTTTCCATGCCGAGGTCCTTGACCGCGCTCACCATGCCGCAAACCTCGTCGAGATCGCGATCCCTGGGATTGCGCCACGCTGCGGCCATGCAGAAACGGCTCGCGCCGGCATCGCGGGCGCGCCGCGCGGTGGCGACCACCTCGGCCCGCGCCATCAGCTTCGTCGCCTTCAAACCGGTGTCGTAATGCGCGCTCTGCGAGCAGTAGCCGCAATCCTCGGGACAGCCGCCGGTCTTGATACTGAGCAGGCTCGCGGTCTCGACATGGTTCGGATCGAAGTGACTGCGATGGATGCTCTGCGCCCGAAATATCAAATCGGCGAATGGCAGGTCATAAAGTGCTTCGGCCTCCGCGCGATCCCAGTCGCGCCGGATAGGCGCGGCTTCGTGGCTGCCGTTCCCATTCACCATCGCAGCATGATTCATTGCGCCTGCCTCCTGATTTTTGTAGATAAAATCTAGCTTTATCTATAATACTCGCAAGCAAATTGATGGTAACCGACGCCACGTGCCAGCGCACTCGTTTTTGCGATAGATAATCTATGAATACCATCGACAAAAACTCCACCATGGCGGCACGGATCGCCGGGTCGATTGCAGAGCAGATTATCAGCGGCGCGCTGCAACCGGATGCGCCGCTGCGGCAGGACCATGTCGCGCGAGAATTCAGTTCAAGCCACGTCCCCGTGCGTGAAGCCTTTCGGCAGTTGGAAGCCCAGCACCTCGTGGTGGGCGTGCCGCGACGTGGCGTGAGGGTGGCGCCGCTCGACGCCAATTCGGTGAAGGAGATTGCCGAGATGCGCGCTGCGCTGGAGGTGGTCGCGCTGCGCAACGCCGCGCCGCGGCTGACATCGGCGCATCTTGCCAGGATCGAATTGGCCCTGATCGAAGGTGACAACGCCGAGACGCTTCAGGAATTCGAGGCCGCCAACCGCGCCTTTCACCACGCGCTGGTTGAGTCCTGCGCCATGCCGCGGCTGCTCGCCAGTCTCGACGGATTGCAATTGGCCAATTCGCGGCTGGTATTCGCGATGGCGCGCCACGCCGGCTGGCGGCCCCGGTCCAATCAGGACCATCGCCTGATTCTACAGGCGCTGCGCGTGCGCAATGTCGATCAAGCCTGCAGCCTGCTCGCGCGTCACATTCAGACCATCGAGCGGCTTACCGTCCCCGCGGCGTGAGAAATCCCCTCGCCTTCCGCGATTTTGATCGGCACGAAGCGACAAGTTGCTTCACGGAATCTTTCGCCGGTTACCCGGCCTGCATCGTTGTCGGCATCGCTCGGAAGCTTCAGCGCATCTCCGCCATGGCGACGCGGACGCCAAGATAAACGAACATTCCGCCGAGTGCGCGATTGATCCAGGCGAAGGCGCGGTTGGATTTCCGGATCCGCCCGGCCGCGCCAGCAGTGAACGTCGCTAAGCCAATGCACCAAAGCGTGCCGTTGAAGATAAAGATCAGGCCGAGCAGCACGAAGGCGGCGGCCTTGTGCGGCGAATCCGCAGCCACGAATTGCGGCAGAAAGGCCAGAAAGAACAGCGCTACCTTCGGATTCAGCACATTGGTCAGTACGCCCTGCATGAACACCTGACGTAGCGAGATCGCGTCGGTTTCAGCTTCCGCAGCAGGCGGGGGTGTGGGCGCACGTGCGAGCAACATTTTCGCGCCCATGTAACAAAGATAGGCCGCGCCTGCCCATTTTACCAATGTGAACGCCACCGACGACGACGCCAGCAGCGCCGAAAGCCCGATCGCCGCAGCGAACACATGAACGAGGCAGCCGGTTGCGATGCCGAGTGCTGCGACCACGCCGCCGCGCTTTCCCAGCTGCACGCTGCGGCCGACGATATAGGCCGTGTCAGGCCCAGGCGTAACGTTGAGGAGCAGTCCGGAGACGATGAAGAGCCAGAAGTGGTGGATGCCGAGCATGTTTGCCAATTTATCGCTGCAACATGGCTTTAATGTATCATGCAACGATAAAAAGGACGAACCCGAACTCCGTAGCAGTTCAGGCGCCGGCAGCCGGCAGGCTCTCGGCCGCGATGGCGACGATCTGGGCGAGGCGCCGGCCGATCCGGGATCGGACCGAGCGCAGCAATGAATTGAACCGTCGCATGTCGCTAAATTCCTGGCGGCCTGAACAATGGTCCCCAATATAAAGGGTTGGGTGAACTAATGGCCTCACCCCACTGTGGTGTCGAGACCGCGGCAAAAATAGCAACGCGATCATCGTCCGATCCGCGCACAGCAGTGGATTTATTGCCGCGATCGGAGCGGCAAAGAACGAATTTTCTCTACGAAATTCAGCGCGTCATGACCGATCCGCCGGTGTTAACCCTATCCCGGCGCAAATCCAAAGGTCCGCTCGAAGCGCTTGACGTAAGCGGGCCACACTTCCGGATTGACGACGCGCGGCGGACGCTTGCCGTCGAGCGCATCCAACATTTGCTCGGCGGCGATTCTCGCCATGTTCTCCCGCGCCTCCTTGGTCACCCCGGCGGTATGCGGACTTGCCAGCACGTTGTCGAATTGCAAAAGCGGATGGTCGGGCGGCGGCGGCTCCTTGGCCCAGACGTCGAGCCCGGCGCCCGCAATGCGCTTGTCGCGCAGCGCCTCGAAAAGCGCCGCCTCGTCGTGGATGAAGCCACGCGCCGTCGTGATGAAGTAGGCATGCTTCTGCATCAGCGCGAATTCACGTGCGCCGATCATGCCGCGGCTTTCCCTGGTCAGCGGACAGGAGATCGAGACATAGTCCGAGCGGCGCAGCAGCTCATCCAGCGTGACCTTCTCGCCGCCGCGCTCGGCCATCTCGGTTGCCGACAAATAGGGATCACAGGCCAGCACGTTCATGCCGAGCAGTCCCTTGCAGAGCGCGGCGATGCGGCGGCCGACATTGCCAAGCCCGACAATGCCGATGGTCTTGCCCTGCACCTCCGTGCCCATCAGGGCATTACGATTGACATTGGCTTCGCGCCGAAGCGCACGATCTGCCTGGATGATGCGTTTCGACAGCGTGATCAACATCGCCAGAGCGTGTTCGGCGACCGAATGGGCATTGCCGCCGGATTGATTGACAACAAGCACGCCCGCCGCCGTGCAGGCCTCGACATCGACGGGATCATAGCCTGCGCCATTGCTGGAGACGATCAGGAGGTTCGGCGCGCGGGCCAGCAAATCGCGATCGACGTGGAAACGCCTCGCCAGTTCGTCGCGCGCCGCGCCAATCTGGTAGGCATGCGCCGCCGCCAGGATCGGCGCCGAGACCTCCTCAGGGCTTTCATTCTCGAGCCGGTCGAGCCGCACATCGGGCCGCGCCCGCAAAATATCGGCATAGATCTCGTTGGCTAGGTATTTGACGTAGAACACACGCTTGTTGTTGACGGACATCGAGCTGCTTTCAGTTCGGAAAACCATAGAGCTTGGCGGGATTGGTCACGAGAATTCGTTGCTGGGTCGCCTGGTACGGTGTCCACATCCGAAACAGTTCGAACAGGCCTCCGGCATCCGGCATTTCGCCCTC
>Ga0210405_10002467_pt1 | contig 19139 bp, 7 predicted proteins | sample IncBWH11MmetaG_FD_155492 | JGI IMG/M metagenome (GOLD analysis project Ga0210405, IMG submission 155492) | Forest soil microbial communities from Barre Woods Harvard Forest LTER site, Petersham, Massachusetts, United States - Inc-BW-H-11-M | ecosystem: Environmental > Terrestrial > Soil >... | reverse complement strand
GCTACGAGGTCGAAGAGGTAAGAGCGATGACAAAGTTAGCAGGCAAACACGTAGAGAATGCGCGAAAAAAGGTCGAAGCGCGCCCGTACAAGCTCGCGGAAGCAAGCGAGCTGATTAAGAAGACGCATCACACGAAGTTCAACGAAACGGTCGAGCTGGCTATCAATCTGGGAGTCGATCCCAAGCATTCCGATCAGGTCGTTCGCGGCACCGTGGTTCTTCCGCATGGCCTTGGCAAGTCCGTCCGCGTTTTGGTTATCGCGAGCGGCGATAAAGTTCGTGAAGCGACAGAAGCCGGCGCGGACTTTGTCGGCGGAGACGACATGGTTACGAAAATCATGGGCGGCTGGACGGACTATGACGCCGTGATTGCCACGCCGGACATGATGAAGTCCGCCGGTAAGCTGGGTAAGGTACTCGGCCCTCGCGGTTTGATGCCGAATCCGAAAACCGGCACGGTCACGTTCGACGTTGCGAAAGCAATCAAAGAGACCAAAGCCGGTAAAGTCGAGTTTCGCGTCGATAAAGCCGGAATCGTCCATTGCGCCATCGGCAAAATTCAGTTTGACGCCGCGCATATAGCGGAGAACGCTCACGCAGTAATCGGCGCTGTCATCAAGGCGAAACCGGCCGCAGCCAAGGGCAAATACGTGCAGAAAATCACGCTGACCTCGACGATGGGCCCGGGCATTCCGATCGACCTCGTCGAATCGGAAACACTGGCCGCAGCAGCCTAAGCGAAAAATTTAAGGAAACGGGATCATGAAAAAGCGCAGCGAAAAACAGCAAGACCTCGACAAACTGAAGCTGGAACTGGCCAAGGTCTCGACCGTGATTCTCACGACCTTCCAGGGCATCACCGTCGAAGCCGACACCAAGCTCCGCCGCGCCGTACAGGCCGCTGGCGGCAAATACCAGGTCGTGAAAAACACGCTCGCGGAGCGCGCCGGAGCCGGCACCCCAGCGGAAAACCTGCTCAAGAACCTGAGCGGCACAAACTCCATCGCCTTTACGCAGACCGATGCCGTCGCGCTCGCCAAAGCGCTCACCAAAGTGGCCAAGGAAGTTCCGGCGTTTAAATTCAAGTCCGGACTCGTCGAAGGCCGCGTCATCTCCATCGCCGAGATTCAGCAGCTTGCGAATCTCCCTTCGAAGGAAGAGTTGCTCAGCAAAATTATGTTCTTGCTGAACGCTCCGGCGCAGCGCATCGCCATGGCGCTGAACGGCTTGCCGCGCAACCTCGCGGTCACCGTCAACGAAGCGATCAAAGCCAACAAGTTTGGGTCCGGCGGGGCTAGCAGTTCCGAACCGGCTCCTGTACCTGCACCAAGCCCTGAAGCGGCCCAGTAAGTTTACTTTTAATTTTGAGAGGAGAAGCAAAAGTCATGTCGAAAGTGGATACGATCCTGGAAGAAATCAAGGGGCTGACGCTACTCGAAGCGTCTGACCTCGTGAAAAAGATGGAAGAAACCTTCGGCGTCTCCGCGGCTGCGGCTACGGTCGTGGCGGGCGGCGGCGGTGGAGCGGCAGGCGGCGCGGCACCGGCGGAAGAGAAGACCGAATTTGCGGTCGTCCTCACCGATGTCGGCGGCAACAAAATCAACGTTATCAAGGCGGTTCGCGAAGTCACGAGCCTCGGCTTGAAAGAAGCCAAGGACCTCGTCGACGGCGCTCCCAAGACCGTCAAGGAAGGCGTCAACAAGGAAGAAGCCGCGACCATCAAGAAGAAGTTCGAAGACGCGGGCGCCAAAGTCGAAATCAAGTAGTTATTTGTTGCACGGGCTTCGAGAGGGGGCGCGGCTGCTTGCATCGGCCATTTTACCGGCTGGAACAAGCGTGATCCGTCGCGCCAAAGGAACTCACGTACGCAAGTCGAGGCTGGTTATTTCACAACTCCACTGGTCCTTTTTGGACCCAATGCAGCGGTGTGCGCGCTAACTTCGGGCAGGAAGCGCGCCACTCACGCTGCATGCAGCTCTCCGGCATTTCCGCAAGTTGCCCGAATGGGTTGAGCCCGAAAGGGAAGAGGTAGACCAAGCAATGTCAAACAGTCACCAGCATGTCAGGGAACGCGAGCGTCTCGATTTCGCGAAAATTCAGGGTTCGATTCAGATTCCAAACCTGATCGAAGTCCAGATGAAGTCCTATCAGCGCTTCTTGCAGATGGACCTCCTGCCGAGCGAGCGCGATGACGGTGGACTGCAGTCCGTGTTCACGTCGGTGTTTCCGATCAAGGATTTCCGCGAAATGTCGCAGCTCGAGTTCGTGGATTACTCGATCGGCAACTGGGAGTGCAAGTGCGGCAACTTGAAGGGCCTGCACCACCTGCGCGCCACTTGCCGCAATTGCGGCGCGTCCGTTGTCACCAATCCGTATCAAACCGGCGACGTTATCTGCCACAAGTGCGGCACGTTCAACAAAAACACGCCGACCTTCTGCAACAAGTGCGGCGACCCGGTAGCCATGCAGTTGAAATATGACGTGAACGAGTGCCAGGAGCGCGGCATGACGTATTCCGCGCCGCTGAAAGTCACCATCCGTCTGACCATTTACGACAAGGATCCCGACACCGGCGCGAAGACCATTCGCGACATCAAGGAGCAGGAAGTTTTCTACGGCGATATTCCTCTGATGACCGAGAACGGCACGTTCATCATCAACGGCACGGAGCGCGTCATCGTCAGCCAGTTGCACCGCTCTCCGGGCGTCTTTTTTGAAAGCGCCAACAACCGCACCTATTTCCTCGGCAAGATCATTCCTTACCGTGGGTCGTGGGTCGAATTCGAATACGACACCAAGAACATTCTTTACGTGCGCATAGACCGCAAGCGCAAATTCCTCGGCTCGATCTTCCTGCGCGCGCTGGGAATGAAGTCCAACGAAGAAATCCTGCGCACGTTCTATCAAGTCGAGCGCATCTCGCTCCGCGACAAGGATCTTTTCTGGAACGTTTCGCCGGGTATCGTGGACCGCAAGCTGGCCCACGAAATCCGCAACCCGCGCTCCGAGGAAGTGATTGTCGGCGCGCACAAGCGCATCACCGAAAATCTGTTCAAGGAACTGATCAAGGCCAAGATCTCGCAGGTCCGTGCGGCTTTGGTGGACCTCGAAGGCGCCTACAGCGTCGCCGACGTAGTCAATCGTCAAACAGGTGAAGTGCTGCTCGAAGCCAACAAGCCTTTGACGCCCGAACTCTGGCAGGCTTTTGCCGAGGGCGGCATCACCGAAGTCGACGTCTTCTTCCCGGAGCGCGACGACATCGGCCTGGTGCTCTCGCGCACGCTCGATAAGGACGCCATCCGCTCTTCGAAAGAAGCGCTGATCGAAATCTACCGCAAACTGCGTCCCGGCGATCCTCCGACGCTCGAAACGGCCACCAATCTCTTCCGCGGTATGTTCTTCGATCCGCGCAAGTACGATTTCAGCCGCGTCGGCCGCCTCAAGTTCAACATCAAGATGGGTCTAGACACTCCGTTGGATAACCGCACGCTCGATACGCCGGATTTCGTTTCGGCGATCAAGTATCTCTTCAAGCTGCGTAAGAATATCGGCGTCGTCGACGACATCGACCATCTTGGCAACCGCCGCGTCCGCGCGGTCGGCGAGCTTCTCGAAAACCAGTTCCGCATCGGCCTCGTCCGTATGGAACGCGCCATCAAGGAAAAGATGAGCGTGTACCAGGAAATGTCCACGGCCATGCCGCACGACCTGGTCAACGCCAAGCCGGTTATGGCGGCGATCCGCGAATTCTTCGGATCATCGCAGCTCAGCCAGTTCATGGACCAGACCAACCCGCTCAGCGAAATCACGCACAAGCGCCGTCTTTCGGCTCTTGGACCCGGCGGTCTCTCTCGCGAACGCGCGGGCTTCGAAGTGCGCGACGTTCACCCCACGCACTACGGCCGTATTTGCCCGATTGAAACGCCGGAAGGTCCGAACATCGGCCTGATCAGCTCGCTGTCCTGTTTTGCGCGTATCAACGACTACGGCTTCATCGAGTCGCCATATCGCCGCGTAAAAGGCGGGCGCATCATCGACTACGTCCAGATCGTCAACGCCGGCGACAGCGAATTCAAAGCCGGCGAAATCGTCGAGAAGGACAAAGTCGAAGAGCTCAACGAAGAGCTCAAGCGCCGCAAAGTCGTTTACGAGCCGTACTGCTTCTACCTGTCCGCCTGGGAAGAAGACAAGTACGTCGTGGCGCAGGCCAACGTTTCGCTCGATGAACGCTTGAAGATCACCACCGAACTGGTCAACTGCCGCCAGGCCGGCAACTTCGTGCTCAAGAGCCGCGACGAAGTCGATTACGTCGACGTTTCGCCGAAGCAGCTCGTCTCCGTAGCCGCCAGCTTGATTCCGTTCCTCGAGAACGATGACGCCAACCGCGCGCTCATGGGTTCCAACATGCAGCGTCAGGCTGTGCCGCTCATCCGCGGGGAAGCGCCGCTCGTCGGCACCGGCATGGAGCGTGTCACTGCGCGAGATTCCGGCGCGGTCGTGCTTTGCAAGCGCGAGGGCATTGTCGATCAGGTCGATTCGGAGCGCATCATCGTACGCGTCGAATCCGATCACTCCGGCGTGCTCAGCCGCGAAGTGGGCGCGGACATCTATCAGCTCATCAAGTTCAAGCGTTCGAACCAGAACACCTGCATCAGCCAGAAGCCGTTCGTTCGCGTCGGTGATCGTGTGAAGAAGGGCCAGGTTCTTGCCGACGGTCCTTGCACCGAACGCGGCGAACTCGCTCTCGGCCGCAACGTCCTGGTGGCTTTCCTGCCCTGGCGCGGTTACAACTTCGAAGACGCCATCCTCGTCAGCGAAAAGCTGGTGAAGGACGACTACTACACTTCGATTCACATCGAGGAATACGAAATCGAAGCGCGCGACACCAAGCTCGGTCCCGAGGAAGTTACTCGCGACATTCCCAACATCAGCGAGTCTTTCCTTCGCAACCTGGATGAAAGCGGCGTCATTCGCATCGGCGCGGTCATCAAGCCAGGCGACATTCTGGTCGGCAAGGTAACGCCCAAGGGCGAAACCACCCTTACGCCGGAAGAAAAACTGCTGCGCGCCATCTTCGGCGAAAAAGCCGGCGACGTTCGCGACGCCTCGCTCTATTGCCCGCCAGGCATCGAGGGCACCATCGTGGACGTCAAGATCTTCACCCGCAAGGGCGGAGAAAAAGATGAGCGCCACAAGGCTATCGAAGCCACGCAAGTCTTCAAGCTGGAGAAGAACCTCGCCGACGAAATCCGCATCCTCACGGACGAGCGCCTCAAGCGCCTTTCGGATTTGCTCGGCGGTAAAATTCTCCAGGCCGACTTGCACGACGAAAAGACCAACAAGCGCCTGTTGACCAAGGGCACGGAGCTGACGCGCGAGCTGATCGAAAAGATCTCCACGCGCAACCTCAAGCGCCTCAAGCTCAACGAGAAGGATCCTCTCCTCATCGAGAAAATCGAAGAAATCGAGGAGATGACCTCGCGCCAGATCGACGTCCTCCGCAAGATCACCGAGGAGCGCAAGGAAAAGCTCAAGAAGGGTGACGAACTGCCTCCCGGCGTCATCAAGCTGGTCAAGGTCTATATCGCCATGAAGCGCAAGCTCTCCATCGGCGACAAAATGGCCGGACGCCACGGCAACAAGGGCGTCATCGCCCGCATCGTGCCGCAGGAAGACATGCCGTACCTTCCCGATGGCACGCCGGTCGAGATCGTTCTCAATCCTCTCGGCGTTCCTTCGCGTATGAACGTCGGACAGGTTCTCGAGACGCACTTGGGCTGGGCCTCCAAGGAACTCGGCAACAGCCTCAAGCGTTTGCTGAGCAAGGAAGTCAAGGCCGAAGCTTTGCGCCGCTGGTTCCGCGAAGTCTTCACCGAGACGACCGTTTGGAAGACGCTATCGAAACTGAGCGACGACGAGTTGCTCGACTACGCCGAAGGCTTCAAGGACGGCATCCCCTTCGCCACGCCGGTATTTGACGGCGCGCGCGAACCGGAAATCCGCCACTTGCTCGAAGTCGCTGGCTTGCCGCACGCCGGGAAGATCAATCTCTTCGACGGCATGACCGGCGAGCAGTTCGATCAACCGATCACCGTCGGCTACATCTACATGCTCAAGCTTTCGCATCTCGTCGACGACAAGATTCACGCGCGCTCCATCGGACCGTATTCGCTCATCACCCAGCAGCCGCTCGGTGGTAAAGCACAGTTCGGCGGCCAGCGCTTCGGCGAAATGGAAGTCTGGGCGCTCGAGGCCTACGGCGCAGCGCACATCCTGCAAGAGTTGCTCACGGCGAAGTCCGACGACGTTTATGGCCGCGCGAAAATTTACGAGGCTATCGTCAAGGGCGAGCCGGGTATCGAGCCAGGCGTGCCGGAATCGTTCAACGTGCTCGTTCGCGAGTTGCAATCGCTCTGTCTTGACGTCGAATTGATGAAGCGGCAGAAGCAGCCGTCAGATAAAGCAGCCGATTAACGCCGCTTGTAGGGGCACGATTCATCGTGCCCCTCTCAAGCAAGCTTTTGTGAGTTAGCAAGTTTAGTTTTTTGGGTTCTCAGCCGCTCCGGTGCAAAACATCGGATCGCGTCCCCGGTGAAAGCCGGGGAGGGAGGAAACAACCTTGTATCGTAGCAGCCCTTATGATCGCGCCAGTTTGATCGCCGATTTCGATTCGATTCGAATCAGTTTGGCGAGTCCAGAAAAAATCCGTTCGTGGTCCCACGGCGAAGTCACCAAGCCGGAGACCATCAACTACCGCACCTTTAAACCCGAGCGTGACGGCCTTTTCTGCGCCAAGATTTTTGGCCCCGTCACCGACTGGGAATGCCTGTGCGGCAAGTACAAGCGCATGAAGCATCGCGGCGTTATCTGCGATAAGTGCGGCGTCGAAGTCACTCTGAGCAAAGTCCGCCGCGAGCGCCTTGGCCACATCGAGCTGGCTTCGCCCTGTTCGCACGTCTGGTTCTTCAAGGGCCTGCCCAGCCGCATCGGCTACTTGCTAGACATTTCCATGCGCGACCTCGAGCGCATCCTGTACTTCGAAGCGTTCGTAGTTGTGGATGCCGGCGAAGTCGCCGTTCTTCGTGAGCGCGAAGTCCTTCTCGAAGATAAGTACCGCGAGCTGCAGAAAGAATATCCCGGCCAGTTCACCGCCAAAATGGGCGCCGAAGCCATCAAGGAACTTCTCCGCCGCGTTGAAGTGGACAAGCTCTCAGAGGAACTCCGCGAGAAGATGAAGGCCGACCCTTCGCTGCAGAAGCGCATCAAGTTCGCCAAGCGCCTGAAAGTGCTCGAAGCTTTCCGCAAGAGCGGCAACAAGCCGGAGTGGATGATTCTCGATGTGATTCCGGTTCTTCCGCCGGAGCTGCGCCCGCTTGTGCCTCTGGACGGCGGCCGTTTCGCAACCTCCGACTTGAACGATCTCTATCGACGCGTCATCAACCGCAACAACCGCCTCAAGAAGCTCATGGAGCTTCGCGCGCCCGATGTCATCGTCCGCAACGAAAAGCGCATGCTGCAGGAAGCCGTCGACGCTTTGTTCGATAACGGGCGCCGCGGCCGCGTTTTGCGTGGCACCAACAACCGCCCCCTCAAGTCCCTCAGCGATACGCTCAAGGGCAAGCAGGGCCGCTTCCGCCAGAACCTTCTCGGCAAGCGCGTGGACTACTCCGGCCGTTCCGTTATCGTCGTCGGCCCGGAGCTGAAACTCAACCAGTGCGGTCTGCCCAAGAAAATGGCGCTCGAGCTCTTCAAGCCGTTCATCTATCACAAGCTCGAAGCGCAGGGTCACTGCACCACCATCAAGCAAGCCAAGGAAATGGTCGAGCAGCAAGAGCCGGTGGTTTGGGACATTCTGGAAGACGTCATTCGCGAACATCCAGTTTTGCTAAACCGCGCTCCAACGCTGCACCGTCTCGGCATTCAGGCGTTCGAACCGGTCCTCGTCGAAGGCAAAGCCATCCGCATTCACCCGCTCGTCTGCACCGCGTTCAACGCGGACTTTGACGGTGACCAGATGGCAGTGCACATCCCGCTTTCGCCGGAATCTCAGGTCGAAGCGTCTGTGCTCATGCTCAGCTCGCGCAACATCCTGTCGCCCGCGCACGGTCTGCCTCTGGCCGTTCCGTCGCAGGACATGGTTCTCGGCATCTATTACTTGACCAAGTCCAAGCCAGGTGCCAAGGGTGAAGGCCGTGTCTTCGGTCAGTCCGACGAAGTCGTACTCGCACTCGAAGCCGGTGAAGTCGAGCTCCTCACTCCGATCCGCCTTCGTTACAGCGGCGAAGTGATCGACCTCACCACCGCTTACGACGATCAGGACGTGCCGCACACCGAGCCCGTCAAGATGGAGCGTCAGTTCATTCAGACCACTGTCGGCCGCGTGATTTTCAATTCGCACTTGCCTGCGAAGTTCCCCTACGTGAACGGTCTTCTCAAAAAGAAGGGCGTTCAGCAGCTCGTCTATTACGCTTACTTGCGTTATGGCTTGGAAGACACCGTCGTTCTGCTCGACCACTTGAAGGAGCTCGGCTTCACTTACGCCACGAAGTCCGGCATCTCCATCGGAATCGACGACATGCTCATCCCCAGCGACAAGTACAAGCTGGTCGAAAATGCCGAAAAGGAAGTCGTCAAGGTGCAGCAGCAATACCTCGACGGCGCCATCACCAACGGCGAGCGCTACAACAAAGTCATCGCCATCTGGGGCGACGTCACGGAAAAAGTCGCCGACGAAATGTTCAAAGCTCTCGAGAATCAGGACAAAGAGGGCAACATCAACCCCGTCTACGTCATGGCGGACTCCGGAGCTCGCGGTTCGAAACAGCAGATCCGCCAGCTTTCCGGTATGCGCGGTTTGATGGCCAAGCCCTCGGGCGAAGTCATCGAAACGCCCATCACGTCCAACTTCCGCGAAGGCCTCACCGTGTTGCAGTACTTCATCTCGACGCACGGCGCGCGTAAGGGCTTGGCCGACACGGCGCTCAAGACCGCCGATTCCGGTTACCTCACTCGCCGCCTCGTTGACGTGGCTCAGGACGTCATCATCAATGAGCGCGATTGCGGCACCACGGACGGCATCTTCGTCGAACCCATCATCGAAGCCGGCGTCGAAGTCGAACCGCTGCGCGACCGCATCGTTGGCCGCGTCTCTCTCGACAAGATCAAGGACTTCGAGGGCTCGATCATCGTCGACGTCAACCAGGAAATCACCGAAGACCTCGCCAACCAGGTGCAGGCTGCCGGTATCGAGCGCGTCCGCATTCGTTCCGTGCTCACTTGCGAATCGCGTCGCGGAGTTTGTGCTCTCTGCTACGGCCGCAACCTCGCCTCCGGGCGCATGGTTGAACTAGGCGAAGCGGTCGGCGTCATCGCCGCGCAGTCCATCGGCGAACCCGGCACACAGTTGACGATGCGTACGTTCCACATCGGCGGAACTGCCACCCGCGTTTCCGAGCGTTCCACGATCGAAGCGCGCAACAACGGTGTCGTGAAGTTCGTGGACCTCAAGTTCGTCGAGGGCCGCGGCGGCACTTCCATCGCCATGAACCGCGCTGGCCTCATCGCCATCGTCGACGAAAAGGACCGCGAGAAGGAGCGCTACCACGTCGTTTACGGCGCGCGCCTCCGCGTGGTCGATGGCGAACACGTCACCCATGGCCAGATTCTTGCCGAATGGGATCCGTTCACCTTCTCGATCCTTACCGAAACCGCCGGCTCCATCCGGTTTGACGACCTGAAGACGGGCGTCACGATCGAAGAGCAAGTGGACGAAGTGACCGGCCTCTCTCAGGACGTGGTCACACTGCCCCCCGGCGATGAAAAACATCAGCCTGCGATTCTTGTCCGCGACTCTTCCGGCAAGGTCCGCAAAAAGTACCTCATGCCTTCGCGCGCTCACTTGATGGTCAAGGATGGCGACGAAGTGCAAGCCGGAGACGTGCTCGCGAAAATCCCGCGTGAAACCACCAAGACGAAAGACATCACCGGTGGTCTCCCGCGCGTCGTCGAACTCTTCGAAACCCGTAAGCCCAAGGATCCTGCCGTCATCAGCGAAGTCGACGGCGTGGTTCGTTACGGCGATATCGCCAAGGGCATGCGCAAGGTCTACGTCGAAAGCGAAGATGGCAAGACCACCAAGGAATATTCGATTCCGCGCGGCGTGCACATCAACGTTCAGGAAGGCGATCACGTCAAGGCGGGCGAGGCGCTCATCGATGGCCCGCTCAACTTGCACGACTTGCTCGCAGTCCTCGGCGAAAAGTTCACGCAAGCCTACTTGGTCAACGCCATTCAAGAGGTCTACCGCCTCCAGGGCGTCAACATCAACGACAAGCACATCGAGACGATCTCTCGCCAGATGATGCGCTGGGTTAAGGTCGAAGACGTGGGCGACACCACGTTCCTCCTCGAGGAACAGGTGGACAAGTTCCGCTTCCGCGAGGAAAACGATCGAATCATCGCCGACGGTGGCCGTCCCGCAACTGGGCGCCCTCTGCTCCTCGGCATCACCAAGGCATCGCTCTCGACCGACTCGTTCATCTCGGCCGCGAGCTTCCAGGAGACCACGCGCGTACTCACCGAAGCGGCCGTTGCGGGTAAGGTGGACTACCTCCGCGGCCTCAAGGAAAACGTCATCATGGGCCGCCTCATTCCCGCTGGCACGGGCCTCGAGCACTACCGCAGCATTCAGTTGCTGACGGAAATGCCCGCACCCGCTCCTATCGAGGAAATTCCGGAAGCCGCCGAGCTCACGGCCGAAGAAGCCGCGGCGCTGGACTTCCTGCAAAAAGACAGCGAAGCCGACGCAGCCACGGAAGGCTAGTCGGTTCCAAAGGCGGAGTTTCCCGCCGACAACACGTCTAGATCGTCGAAGCGTCCCGGTTCATACCGGGGCGCTTTGTTTTTAGTCAATTTGTACAGGTACCGTTCAAGCACTTCGCGCGCCGCGCGTCATTGCTCAGGCACGGCGCTATTCCTACAATGATTCGTGCAGCTCCTGGACGGCTCCCTGGCCCCTTTCACCAGGCGCCGACCGCGTTCTAATGCCCAAAAACGACGACTTATCCCCAGATTCGGCGAACAACTCTCCATCCGGCGGCCCCGACCGACCCACGGTCTCTTCGCGCCTCGATCAATTTGAAAAACGTCAGCGGGGTCTCTGGCATTTAACCTTTCTCCTTCTGCTTCTGATCTCTATCGGGTTTGCTGTCGTGTCGTGGGGCACCATCCGTGACCTCACGCAGCGGCTCGAACCTCTTCTACCCGGACTCGTGGTCATCGTCGTCCTCTTTATTGCCTATGCCTGGAAGCGCACACAGGAAATCTCCGAACTGCGCGGCCTTGTCCACGGCCTGGAGCAGCGGGATTCTACTCCCCCGACCGAGAAGCAGTTTGATCAGCTCTTTTCCGTTATCTCCCGCTCTCAGCAGGGGTATCGCGACCTCATCGATTCCTTCGATGACATCCTCATCGCTCTCTCGCTGGAGGGCGAGATCCGCGCCGTGAATCGCAGCTTTGCGGATCTTGTCGGTTTCAACTACCAGCAAATCATCGGCCGTCCCATATCTGATTTTCTCGAAGAAGGCAGCGGCGACGGCCCCGAACTGATCCGCCGCGCGCTGCCGCGCTTTATCGAGCGCCGCCATTGGTCCGGTATCATTCAGGTCCGCCTCAAGAAACAGAACGCCGTCTGCTACTACGATTGCGTCGCGCACGCCATGACCCGCGACAACCAGGTCCACGGCCTCACCGTTCTTGGCCGAGACATCACCGCGCTGCGCAAGAATGAAGCGCGCTTCACCGAACTCTTCGAGACGCTCCAGGAAGGCATCTATATCGCTATTCCGGACGGCACCATCCTCGACGTCAATCCCGCGCTCGTCCGCATGCTGGGCTACGACTCCAAGGAAGAATTGCTCACGAAGCGCGTCCCGGAAGTCTTTACAGGCCATGCCGAGAGAAAATCGCTCATTGAGGAAGTCGAGCGCCAGCCCGCGCCGCAGGGCCGCGAAATCACTCTGCTGCGCAAGGATGGCTCTCCCATCTACTGTCTCAACACGACCAGCGCCGTGCGCGACACTTCCGGCCGCGTGATCCGTTATCAGGGCTCCCTGATGGACATCACCGCGCGCCGCCAGATGGAGCGCCAGCTCCATAAGGAACAGGAATTCGCGCGCCGCCTCATCGACAGCTTCCCGGATCTGATTCTCGTGGTGGATTCCACTGCTCATTACACTTTCATCAGCCCGCGCTGCGAAGAAGTCCTGGGCTATGAGCTCTCTGAAGTTACAAATGCGGAGTTTGGCAGTCGCACCCACGCCGAAGATCTCCCCATCTTGCTTGCGGTCTTCGCGGACATCCTTGCCGGACGCCAGACTTTTGGTTCTCTCGAAGCGCGCGTGCGCCACAAGTCGGGCGACTGGCGACGTATCCGTTTCAATTTCAGTCCCCTCGCGGATGAAACCGGGAAAATCGAAGGCGTCGTCCTCTCCGGCCGCGACGTAACTGAACTCAAGCGCCTCGAAGAGCAGCTCATTCAAGCTGAAAAGCTGGCCGCCATGGGCCAGATGCTCGCCGGCGTCGCTCACGAGTTGAACAATCCCCTCACCGCCATCCTCGGCGTGACGGAATTGTTGCGCGAAGGCCAGACCGACCAGGAAGCCACCAAGCGCCAGCTCGAAATAACGCATCGTCAGGCCCGCCGCGCCGCGCGCATCGTTCAAAATCTTCTAGAATTTTCTCGTCCCGCTTCGCCGCAGAAAAAACCCGTCGATCTCAACAGCATTATCGATCGCACCGTGCAGCTGCACGAACACTCGCTCCGCAGAAATAGCGTCGAAGTGGATTTCCGTCCTCAGCCGGACTTTCCCGGCGTCGTTGCCGACGCCAATCAGCTCATTCAAGTTTTTCTAAATTTGGTCACCAACGGCGAGCAAGCTATTCGCGAGGTGCGTGAATCGGGCCGCATACAGATTCGCCTCGCCCGTGTCGGCTCTCGCATCTCCGTCACCTTCCAGGATGACGGCGTTGGCATTCGCCCCGAATCCGTCCCGCGCCTTTTCGATCCCTTTTACACCACCAAGCGTCCCGGTGGCGGCACTGGCCTGGGCCTAAGCATCTGTTTGTCCATCGTTCGCGAGCATGGCGGCACGATTGAAGCAGCGGCCCTTCCCGCGGGCGGCTCTGCTTTCACCGTTTATCTTCCCGTTGCCGCCGACCAGACCACTCGGCCCTCCACCAATCTTTCAGGTACGGTGACGGTCGCAGCTCCCAACCTCAACTTGTTGAGAGGCAGATCTGTTCTCGTGCTCGACGATGAAGAAAGCCTGCGCAGTCTGCTCTTCGAAGGGCTCACCGCCCGCGAGTTGCACGTGGACTGTGCTGCTACTCTGGAGGAGGCGTTGGCCTTTGTCTCCGAACGCTCTCCTGACGCTATCCTTTGCGATATAAATCTTTCGCAAGACGGCGGTCATCTCAATGGCAAGCTCGCCGCGGAGCGCATCCTCGCCGCGGCGGGAAACCGCAAGCCAGCCCTGATCTACATGTCGGGAGAGTTGATCGAACCCTCGGAAGCGCCGGGAAGCCCGGACGCGCCGCGCCACTTGCAGAAACCTTTCCGCATCTCTGATGTTCTCGCCTTGCTTCAGCAAGTCTTCGCCGACGCTCCCGCCGACGCGACGTCCGAATGAAGGTTTACCCAAGCGCATCCTGCTGCCAGACGAGCAGTTCGGGGAATAGCTCCGTTTCCCGTTTCCGCTTCAACCTGGCGTTGAGTACGCGCTAGACCGGGAGCGATCAGTCCCCCATCCACCCCGACCTCCCTACAATTCTCGACCGCTTCGGTGTAGAGTGTGCTCGTATGGAAGCCCATCTGGATGGTCTGGCGCGCGATTTCCGCTATGCCTTCCGAAACCTCCGCAAGAATCGCCGTTTTTCTCTCATCGCCATCTGCGCCTTGGCTCTTGGCATCGGCGCTTCCACGGTCGTCTTCAGCGTCGTCTACAACGCAATCTTTGAGGCACTGCCCTATAAAAATTTTCGAAGGTCCGTTGTCTTTGGAATTCATAATCTTGCAAACGCAGGAGGTTGGAAGGGAAGGAACTTTTTTTATCCGCCCGAATTTCGTGGGTTTCGCGAGCAGAATCACGTGTTCGAAGACATGATCGCCTACGAAGGCATACGTCTTCAGTATGATGATGGAAAAGCGCTTCACTATTGGCCCATGGGTGCGACAGTTTCGGGCAATACGTTTGCATATCTCGGCGTCGCTCCTTATATCGGCCGATCGATCACGGAGGAAGATGCCAATCCGGGCGCTCCGCTAGTTTTCGTGATGAATTACCGATTCTGGCAGAGTGAATTTGGTGGCGATCCGAAAATACTTGGCAGGAGTTTCGTCTTTTACGGCAAACCGACAATACTTGTCGGAATCATGCCGCCGGGGTTCAACGCTTTTGATGCGAGCTACTGGCTGCCGGACCACCGGGACGAAGAGGGCTCCTCTCTTCACGGTGGAGGGCAACTTATGGGACGTCTTAAGCCCGGCGTCACCTTGAAAGCCGCCGGTGCTGATCTCGATGCCATTGCGCACCGCCTTCAGAAAGAAAACCCCAAGGGAATTTTTCCAGAAAAATTTGCCATCGTTCCTCAGACGCTGCTCGATAGCCTGATCGGCGATTTCAAGAACACGCTCTATGCTCTGCTGGCCGCGGTTTTTCTGTTGCTTTTGATCGCCTGCAGCAACGTGGCAAATCTTCTCCTCGCTCGAGCTACTTCCCGGGAGCGGGAAATCGCCATGCGCGCCACGATGGGCGCGTCCCGCGGCCGGCTGATCCGGCAACTCCTCGTCGAAAGTTTAGTGCTTGCCGCAGCGGCCGCAGTGGCCGGCTTTGCTTTGGCCTATTTTGGGTTGAAAATTGTCGTGTCCCTCATTCCTGCCGGCACACTCCCCGACGAAACCGTGATTCGCATGAACGCGCCGGTCCTTCTCCTGTCGATGGGTGTAACACTGCTGACGACCATCCTCTGTGGCCTCGCCCCCGCTCTTCATGTCGTACGCGGAGATTTACAGCCGCGTCTCACCGGCAGCGGCAAAGGTGTCGGCGGAAATTATCGGCACGGTAAGCTTCGCGCCGGGCTCGTAGTCAGCGAAGTTGCCTTCTCGATCCTCCTGCTCATCGGCGCTGGCCTCCTGATGCGCAGCTTCCTGGTTCTTACGCGAGTGGACTTGGGATTCAATCCCAGGAATGTTTTCTATTTTCGGCTTGATCCCACGATGTACGCGCAGTTTTCGGATCGCCGGATCAGGCAGAATGCACTAACTCGGAGTCTCCTTGATCGGCTTAGCGCTCTCCCGGGTGTAGTCTCCGTCTCCGAATCCGTACAAGAACCGCCTTTGAACTACGATTGGAGCGACACCATCATTCCTGGCAAGCCTCACGCCGAACGCTGGGAAACGAGGTATGAAATATGCAGTGAAGGCTATTTCCAAACGCTCGGTCTGCCGTTGCTTCACGGGAGATTTTTTTCGAAGGAAGATGTGGACGCCGAGCGATACGTGATGGTTGTGAACCAGGCCTTCGCTCGTCAGTACTTTCCTGGTGAGGACCCCCTAGGACAAAAAGTCAAATTGGAGATTCTCGATCGCCCTTTTCTCAACATGCCGCACAACATCTACTTCGAGATCGTTGGAGTCGCGGGTGACTACAAGACCCGCGGCCCTGACTCCTGGCAATCTTTTCCGGAAGTGTTTATTCCCTATAGCGTGCAGGGATTTAGCTGGCGAACCTTCATGGTCCGAACCGCCGTTGATCCAAACTCCTTCTTGAAGAACATTGGCCAGGAGGTGCAGGCCATCGATTCCAGCGTCCGGGTCGCCAAGTCCGGCAGTCTGGAAGGATCGTTGCGTGAATTTTATCGCGGCCCGCAATTTGAACTTATCACTATGGGAGCCTTCGCTTCTGTCGGGCTCGTCTTAGTCGTCATCGGCATATTCAGCGTGATGGCCTACACCGTCTCTATGCAAATTCACGAGATCGGCATTCGCATGGCGCTGGGAGCACAACAGAGAAACATTCTTCGGCTCCTGCTTCTCAATGGCCTTCGTCTGGTCTTGGCCGGTATTTTCGTCGGCCTTCTCGCAAGCTTTGCCCTGACGCGATTTCTTGCGAGCCAAATCCCCGGTGTTTCCGCCACAGACCCGGCCACATTCGCTGCCGTTGTCGCAATCGTTGTTTCGGTGGGCCTGACCGCCTGCCTCATGCCCGCCCGACACGCTGCCCAAACCGATCCCCTCGTCGCCCTCCGCTATGAATAAGGCCTCCCCACTTTGCTACGGTTCGAACTTATTGCCCTTTGGGACAGCTTCCGCAACGCAGTACGTTTGTACTATCGGCAGCGCGCTCGCAGACTGCAACAATTGAGTGATGTCTGGGCCGTCGCGTGTGGGGCTCTCCGCGGCCTGTTCGTTCATTGAACTTGCGTCGTCCTCCGGCGCACGAGGAAAAATCCTATCGTGGATTCCGCAGTGGACACTCGGCCTTCGACTGCCTCGCCCTCGGCGAACTCCCCAAAAACTTCTGGGGAAAACTCTCCGGCCAATCCCAGGCGGAATGCCGTTGCTTGCGAAGTGCAGCTTACCGCAACCGGCGCGCGCCCCTCCGAAAAAGGCGGCCAGCGCGAGCTCTTCACCGAAGAGACCACCACGGCTCTGGTGTTTGAGAATGGCGGAGTCCTCCGGTTGGCTGCGGCGGTGGTTCCCGGACAATTGTTGTTTCTCACTCACAAGGAAACCAAGCGTGAAGTCGTCGCGCAAGTAACGCGCAAGCGCGACTTTAGGCCGATGATTTGCTACGTCGAGGTGGAATTCAGCGAGCCTGCCCCAGGATTTTGGGGCGTCGAGTTTTCCGAGACCCCTGCGCCCGCAGCGGCGCCGTCCAAGCAAAAGGAATCGGAAGGATCGGCGCAAGACGCCGAAGCCATCTTCTCCAGCGAGCCAATCGCGCCTGCCCCCGCTCCCAGCCTGCAGGAAATTGCCATGCTGAACGAGGAAGTCGAGGCGCTGCGTGAGCAATTGAAATTGCTTCAAGCGCAGAAGTCCACAGCGAATTTACCCGCCCCCGCTCCGATTCCCGATCCTTCCCACACAACAGCTCCCGAGCCGCCACGCGCTACTCTAAATATTCCTGCCCAAGTTCCCGTTCCTACGGAGGCACACGAGGAACGGCCGACAAAATTGCCCATTGGCACCGCCGAGCCCGCATTCTCCGAAGAAGATCTTTTGCCGAAGCCCGCGCTTGATTTCAACGCTGCAAAGCCGCCTGCGAAGTTCGCTCCTAAGCCTAAGCAGAAAGTTGCTGCGGCCAGCCAACCCGCGGCGATGCGCAAGGATTTGCTCTTCGCAGCGTTTGTGCTCATCGTAGCCGGCGCGGCGTGGTATCAGAATTTGCTTCCGGGCCTGCCTCTTCTGAAGAATCTCGTCTCCAGTACCGCTCCAAGTATCGACGCACATCCTGCTGCTCCAGCGCCTCAAGAGACCGCAAGCACGCCCATCAATTCCAGCAAGTCTCCGCAGACAAGCGAAGCTCTCGCAGCTCCGTCAAGCGCGGCTTTGGACAACGCGGCGCAGTCTGTAGCGTCAGGAACAGCGCAGCCTTCCACACTCGTCGCGCCCGAGAAGGCAGTTGAAGCCAAATCATCGCCCGATGCGGACGCTGTTGCAGCGCCGGCGCAGGAAACACCACAGGAAAAACCAGTGGTTGCTGACTCTGCCGCGAAGCGCTCTCCGCCGATGTCGTTAAGCAAAGCCGCGCTGGTCTCTGTCGTGCCACCCTCAGACGGAGCGGCCATCGTCCCGCCAAGACTCATTAAGGCCGTCCGTGCGATAGCCTCGCCGAACACGCTGCCAGACTTTGGCGCAAGCAACTCGGACAGCGTGACGTTCGACGCTCTCGTGGATACGTCCGGCCACGTGACGTCCATGAAGGCGCTCTCAGGGTCCCCGTCCTTACAAAGCGCCGCCATGGCAGCGCTCAAGCAATACCGATACGAACCAGCCACCCGCCGCGGAAAACCCGTCCCCGCTCACGTCACCGTCACGGTCAAATTCCTCTTCGAACCATAACTTTCCCGCGCGTGTCCGTGCTGTCCGCCAGATGCTTTCATCCGGCCTGACCTTCGGACCAGTTGATTCAGCGTGTGACGTTGCTATAATAATTTTAGGAAGTATTGCCAGTTGTTTCGTGCGGCCGACTCTCTGCCGCCATTTTAGTTTTTGGGTAAGCCGACAGTAGCACAGCCAATCCTGGCTGTGCTCTTTTGACCGTTTTAGAAAATCACGAAACGCGCACAAACAAAACATGTAGCGCAGGGCGGAGCTTGTAGCCTTTCTTCCCATAGACGGGTGGCGCTAAGATTTTGGGGGACCGCACCGCTTATCTCCCTCTGTGAAGTGCAGAAGTGTTATGCTCGTCAATGCGCCGCCGTCAAGAGAAAGCATTTATCTCTGCGCCGCCCGCCGAATCGTATCGAACAACTCCGCTTCTTACTATGTAATTTATGTAGCGCCGCGGCAACCATATGACTCTTTTGCGGTACATCATTCTTCTTCAGTTCACGACGACATTGTCTCTAGGCCAGCTTGCTCAACAGAGTGAACCACCTACTACGCGCGAGGCGCCCGAGACGATGGTCCGGAGCCTATATCGTGAGGTCGTAGCTCGTCACCCGGTTGGCATCCCAGAGGACGGGGACATGAAGATTTTCGCGCCATACCTCAGCAAAGGACTGCTCCACAGAATCGACCTAGCCATTGCCTGCTCAGCTGATGAGGCTAGGCATCATCCGGACCCAAACCTGAAGCCGGAAATCGCATGGCTTGAAGCTGGACTCTTCTCAGGTGACGATGAGCAAGCCTCTCCTCGCGCTTTCCACATCGAAAGAACGCAACAGGAAAGAGATGGCTCGTTTCGCGTTTATGTGAGGCTCACTTGGGGGTCGCGCTCGAAGCCGTGGATTTGGCGCGTGGCCGCGATAGTGATTCGGGAAAACGATCGCTTTGTCGTTGATGACGTGATTTATTTGAAGGACGAGAACCGAGATGTTGACTCACAGCTATCGGAGTATTTGTCGGCGGGATGCGA
>Ga0210405_10002466_pt1 | contig 19144 bp, 18 predicted proteins | sample IncBWH11MmetaG_FD_155492 | JGI IMG/M metagenome (GOLD analysis project Ga0210405, IMG submission 155492) | Forest soil microbial communities from Barre Woods Harvard Forest LTER site, Petersham, Massachusetts, United States - Inc-BW-H-11-M | ecosystem: Environmental > Terrestrial > Soil >... | reverse complement strand
CGAAGCTGGAACAGTCGAAGGTCGTTGAGCAATTAATCGCCCCGAATCTTCCTGTCGAGGCTATTGCTGCCGAGCTAGGATACCGAAACGCTTTTGACTTACCCCGTAGCGTTGAGAAGCGGTACTTTGTAACATCAACAAAATTCCGCAACGCCAGCCGGCTAAGGCTCACGTCTCAGGAACTATCTTAAATCTCTTCCCGCCTACGGGGATGACTTAGAAGGTCGCCATAGTGTTACGTGTCGTTCTCAAGGCCGAACCTCAAACACAGTGCCGCAACCCAGGCGTTGGCATCCAGTCCCGCCTTCGAAGGTCACTCCGTACAAGTCGCCCCACTTGCCCCACGTTAGACCGGTGGGCACCCCTCCGTCGCCGTTCTTGCCCGTAAACCCGTGCAGTGTGGTTTCTGTCCATGCCCCGCCGCCATTCGCGGGCGGACTCAAGCGGAAGGCTGTACCTGCAAAAGTATACCCGCCTGTCGTCGTGCCGTAGAGGTTCCCCTCGCTGTCGAACAACAGGGCGCTGCCGCCGAATCCGCCGTTGGCGCCGTCGTTACCACCAGTGAAGGCATACAGGGTTCCGTATGTCCAATCCCCTCCCTTTTCAGTTGGCGGCGAGAGCTCGTAAACCACGCCGCATCCGAAGCCACCCGCACAGTTGAGGTCACCCCCGAACGCAGTAGTCCCGTACACATTGCCTGAACCATCGAATGTCACTGGGCCTTCGGGGCTGGAACCGATATTGTTGCCTCGGTCAAAGGAATAAAGCACAGTTTCGGTCCAAGGTCGGCCTTTCCTCACAGGCGGGGTCAGCCGATAGGCGACACCATACCCGAAGGCTCCTCCGTAGTTGGTCGTGCCGTAGAGATTCCCCTCTTGGTCAAACGTTACGCCCGCAAAAGGTTCTGCCCCGTGGTTACCGCTCCCATCGAACGTATAGAGCACGCTCAAACGCCACTTCCCACCCTTCTGCTCTAGCCGCTTCAATTCAAACACCGTGCCACAGCCGCCGTGCCCACAGCCAAGGTCGCCGCCCAACTCGGTTGCGCCATAGAGGTTTCCCTCGGCGCCGAAGGTGATGCCTTGAATTGCACTACCGTCGCTGTTCCCGTTGAGCATGTAGAGCCGGACGTACTTCCAGGCGCCGTCGCCGGAAGTCGGCGCCTTCAATTCGAAAATGCTTTGGCCAGCCATGCCGTATAGGTTTCCGTCGGGACCGAAAATCACCAAATCGCCTCCCTCGTTGCTGGGAAAGTTGTAGAGTGTGGTCTTCTTCCATGCTCCTCCGCGAGCGCGCGGCGCGGTCAGCCGGCAGAAAATACCGATGTTGTAGGTGCCCCCACCGGCGGTGACCCCGTACAGATCGCCATTCTTTGCTACAGCCGGCACGCCCACAGGATTCCAACCATCGGTTCCCCCTTGAAATTTGTAGATTACCTGGTAGGCCCGATTCCGCGCCTGAGCGGTAGCCCCCGAGAGAAAGCTAGCCGCGAGCGTGGCCAAAGTGAGAAGTACCGTGCTCGCGCGTTGACTGCGTTTCATGGTGGATGCCCTCCTTACCGAGATGGGTAAAACCGGATAACAATGCCAGAGCATTGGCGCGGGAGGGCACTATATCACGGATCGGTCACCGTTTTGTTCTCGTCGTGGTTGACGTAACATCTCCGTTACACTCATCTGCCTTCCCTGAGGGGATTTGAGTGAAATGGCCTTCTAACAACAGTTATCGTGATTCCGGCGAATCGTTGATATGATTCTTGGAAAATCGAAGAAGGTTTCGAATGCTGAGAAACTCCGCTTACCTCGCTGTTTTTCTGTTGGTATTTGGTTTTGTTCAAATATCGGTTGCAGCTGATGTCCCTTGCAGCGCCAAAAGCGGCCCTGCTGGCTGGCTAACTTTTGTAGACCAAACACATAGGTTCTGCTTCCGGTACCCGCCCACGTACAAAGCTATTCGGGATACCAGCAAACGAAGGAGCATTGTTGTATTAGAGGCCGAAGGCCAAATATATATTTGGTTGGACAAGCGGTTCAAGCTGGAACAGCTTGATGATATAAGCCGATCGGGTAGGGACTCAGGCATCTGGGACATTAATGGCACATGGTATTAATAGAATCGGACGTGTCGGCAGACAAAGTTATGGGGGTCTTGAGAACTCTGGGAACGCCTCACGACGCTCCCGTCAAGTCATGGAATTGCCAGTTTTCTGGTGATGGAGGCAGGAAAGTAGGAAAACGCCTTCGACCGGTTATTCCGCTGTGAGCAAATGCCAAGCAACAAACCCGACAACAACGAGTAAGAGGAAAACGATTGCCGTCCAATACCACCCAGGCATGCCGACTGGGCGAGAGTAGGAATAAAGTTCCTTGTTGGTTGCCTCAGCTTGGTCGTAATCTTTCGCATCACGGAACAACTCAATCGCACGTAAATAATTTGCTCTGATTTCCGCCGTGGTGCCTGTTCCACGGCGAATCTTTGCCAAGTTACGCGTGGCGACTGCGGCACTGAAGGGATCACGAAGCGTCTCGAAAATACTCGTTGCCTTTTCGGCAGCGGCGATTGCATCCGGGAGACGAAATAAGTGCTGGTAGACCGGAATCAGATTAGATAGCGTCCTCGCCAGGCCAATGGTATCTCCTGCCTCAGTTTTTAGATCGAGACTCTTCTTGTACATCTCCTTACTAGTTTCCCATTCACCCAAATCGGCGTAAGCTGCGCCCAGATTGTTGTATACCTGAGCTGTCCTGAGATGATCATGCAATGGCCGGAGGTATTCTAAACTGGTCTTATAGTGCTCAATTCCACGGCGGATATCTCCTCCTCTTCGCTCTAGCGTTCCGAGACTGTTATACGCAGCTGCGATGCACGAAGTATTCTGCATCTTCTCCGCAAGATGAATGCTCTCTTGCAACAGTCGCCGGCTGCGGTCCAGTTCGCCACTGTCGCGATATGCCGTCCCCAGGTCATGAAGCGCAAAGGGTAACATTTGCACATCGTTGGACTCCTTAGCGAGCCGCACCGCCCTTTCGAGGTTAAGAATCGCATCTTTCCAGCAACGTTGTTTCGCAAAAAGCAGTCCAATCCGATTCCAAGACTTTATGCGATACGACTGCGGCAAGCTATCGATGGCTACTACAGCCCGGAACAGTTTTTCAGCGTGAGACCAATCTCTTCGTTCAAACCACAGTCTTGCCTCGTGATAGAGCACAATACTGGTGTGAGCCTGTGTCAGGATAAAATCGTACTCCCGGATTAGTGCAAGCAGCGCTTCACATTCACCAAGCCGCCCCTTGATCCGCTCGTCTCGAAATATCTTTTCGAACTCTTCGATTCCTGTTGACTGATCATGGCCAACCATGTGGAACATCCTTTGGCGACGCGCATACGCGTAATCGTAGGAGTTCTGCACAGCGCCACTCTTCTCGAAGTGCTTCACAAGCCGTTCGCTCACCATCTTAAATTCGGAGCTGTTTTCTTTAAGCCACTGATCAAACAGAAATCGTCGCGCTTGATCATGGAGCGTTAAGGCATCGGTTAGGTTAACAACCGGGGAAAGGCATGAGAACTCTTGGTAACGCCGCTCAGCCTGTACAGGCTCAACTTCCGGCATCAGCAACTTGAATACGGACAGATCGAACTGATGGGGGATCGCGCAGAGTCTAAAGTGTTTCGCGGCTGCGGGCTCCATTTGAAGCAACAACAGCTCGACAGTTGCATCTGCGCCGGTGGTTTGGGCGATAAGGCGCTGAAAATCAGCAAATGAGCTCACTCAGGTTCTTTTCTGCCTCTGCTTCATTACCGCGTCAATCAACGTCGCAATCTGAAGTGGATTGCCTTTCGTAGCCACGAGCAGCAACTCAGCATAATCAAGGTTTGCTTCTTTCATTCCACGCTTTTGCAGATATAAGACAATGTCTTCTGCCTTCAGAGGTCCCAATTCGGCCTCTTCCGCAATGCTGTCCACAAAGCGATCTACGATAGGCTTCTCACGTCCACAATGAACAAAAAAAATGTTCCTTAGAGTGCCCGTTTGGACGGCATGAAAGAGCTCTCCCACGACCCACGCGGACGTCTCGCGCGTCATTTTCTCAACAGCGTCGAAGAACACCGCAATTGGGCCAATCTTCAATGCCGCTGCTGCTAGATTCTGCAAGAATGCTACGGTCAGCGGAATCATGCGCTCGGATTCCGGTATGCTGCGATCCCCTTTGGGCACCACGAACATGTTGTCCTTAACAATGATTCCACCGACATCCCCAACGGTGGAACCCTCCATCTGTAACCCGTGAGCCACTTCAATGTTCGAAAGATTCGCTGCGACCGTGATGCGTATGCTAGGGTCAGTAAACTGGTTAACGACTGTTGTGAAGTTTTGAAAATACTCCACGCCGATATCGTCCCGAATCCTACGCATAATTCCGAGGTAGTCGTGATTCTGTGTCTCACTCCACGTAATTTCAGACTTTCGAAGGTCTCTCAGCGCGCATTCGTGAATCATCCTCGCCAGTAGCGATGACTTCCCATATCCTCCGCCACCTGAGACGAACATGATTGACCTTGTGCCAGAATCCAACATCCCACAAAACCGGCTCATCTCGGTATCGCGGTCAACGAACTCCGCTAGACGAATTTCAAGTTCTGTTGGCATTTGATTTAGGGCCGTTTTTTCGCGGGGGAAGGCTGCCCAGAACCGTTGGTCTGCTTTATCCCAACTATGTCGCCAATTTCAGACTTCTTAATCTTTCCTTGCTCCAGAACTTTAATATCCTCCGGGGTTGACAGATTATTGCTACCTTGGACCTTTACCCCCGCGATGTCTCCGGCCTTTACGTCCTCAAGCTCTGCTTCCTGTGCGACGTTGGCGCTACTTGGTTGACGTCGAGCTTCCACTTCAACCGACTTGTCTCCGAACCGAGCCTTGAAACCTCGACCCAGCCACACCGCCAAAGCCACCACAACTCCGGCCACGACAATCAACAGTCCCCAAACCCAGGCGTTATTTGGCATCTTAGCTGACTCCTTTCCGTTTATCGCTCCAAGTCCTCCGTCAAGGCTGTACTATCGTACCCCTCCCGACGGGCGCGCAAGTCGTAATACATTAGGATCGACAGCGTCAAGAGGTAAGGTGTAAAGAGGGCTGTTGCAAGTAAGGCCACCACGCCGTTGACAAATCCTTGGGCATGCTGAAGTTTAAAAAGAAAAATCGCAATACTGCCGACAACGACTATCAGCAACTCGCCGATAAGCATCAAAAAGGTGGCCACGGCTGCGAGACTAAGGTTGCGAATGTAGAAACCCTTGCCCAAAAACCTGCTGCGTTTCATTGCTGCAATTGGTTCGATTCTCTCCAAAACCACCACGATCTGAGCAAACATATACCACGCTCCAAACACTAATCCTGGTATCACTAGGAGCAGAAATCCGGCGACAATGACGAAAACCTGGGCAAAAAACACGAGCATCGTGTTCAAGGGGAGCTCAGTGAAGACGTACCGATAGGACCGTTCAACGCTTGGTATATTACCCGTGCAGGCGTCGGAAATCGCAATAGCGGTGGTAGCACACACAAAGAAGCCAACGAAAAGAGTCAGGATGAAATAGATCGCACGCCCGATAGTGCCAGATGCGAAAGGACCAAGGAAGAGGTCCAGCGGAATATGAGGAATTAAAATTATGAGGAAAAGCACGCGAAAATTCTTCTGGTACAGCTCCATAGCGCTTCTGAGTAGCTCCCAGGGAGACATTTGTCTAACATATTGAGTCATCGAATAGACCTCAAGCCGCTCGGGGGTTGCTACCGCAGAAACCGGCCTCAATGCCCAGCACTGGACGAAACAATCACATAAATGAGGACATGCACTATTGCAAGACTCACTGCATCCGCATGTTGCTGGTTAACAAACTACCTGAGGAAGGGACCATTGCCGAAGTGGAGGTCAGCAATTCCAACAAGGTAACGCAGAATTGTCCAAAGTCAAGAAAAAAGTTCTGCTTGTCCAATAACTGGACAAGGATCGAATTTCGTCAGGCCGACCTAAGCCGAGGAGATTCTTACCAAACGCGCCAGTAGCTGTCAATGCCGCGGATGCGGTCGGTGTCGGCCCACACGGATGTCAACCGCGGAAGCCATTGAGGTTCTGACAGCTAGCAGAACAGATTAGGTCCTCGGTCATTCCAAATCCTATACAATATTCCTCTCTGTCAATTTTGAGGGGGAACAATGGGAAACCTAAGTAGTGCGCTCCAGCAGCTTCGCGCTGAGCGCAAGCAAGCGCAGGCACGTGTAGAGAGCATCGACCAAGCGATTTCAGTAATCGAGTCATTAAGTGGTTCAGGAGCAGTTCGGCAGGCAAACCAACCGACCCGAATAATATCGGCGGCTTCACGACGCAAGATGGCACAGGCGCAACGGGCGAGATGGGCAAAGGCTCGCAATGGATCGCAGCCAATCGTGCCGGCAGCGAAGACATCGGCCTCGGCTCCGGTGAAGCACACCATGTCTGCGGCAGCCCGCAGGAAGATTGCCGCCTTTCAGAAAGCGCGATGGGCGAAGGTAAAAGCGCAGCAGAGGAAGGCTGCTTAGAGAGAAGGAGGGCTGGGCACAATGGAAACGAAGAATGTTCCTCTGAAAGACATCAAAATAGACCCACTGGCAGAAGAACTTTCAAATTCGGAAGAAGCTCGGCCCTACTTCGATTACTTCACGAGGTCTGTCAGCGGCGATGCTGCCGGAGTCGAAGCTGCACTCCGGGCCTTACGGGACTTGCCGCTCGAAAAACGATATACCTGGCGGGTGTTTTCCGCGCTCAAGTGGGCATTTGCAGACTTCGAGAGCGCGTCTGTGAGGCTCGATCTTCTGAGCATCCCTGAACCAACGCGGACGGAGATGACCAAGGAACTCGAACTGCGATTCCAGCAGTTGCGGATCTTGTTGCAGACTTTCCAGACTGAATAAGGACGGGCCACCGATTCTACTTGTCAAAATCCTTCGGCCGAACCTGCGTCGCGCAAACCACCGCCTTCGCGTCCGGCCCCGCCACCTTCGCGACCAGGGCGCGAGTGCTTAGATGGTGCCGGGATGGTAGACGGTAGAGGAACGGCAACTGCAAGGCTTGCAATCAAAACGCAGAGGAACACCAAAACTTTCTTCATAATTTCTGCTTTCTTCGTCACGAGGCGTACCAAACCTTCTCATCACAGAATAATTCCCGCACCGCTTATTGAGAACGTGCTGCGTTGGTTACTTTAGGACATGTACTCAGGTAACTCGGGTCGGGTCACCGATGCGGCAGGTTACGATGCTACCTTGTCAGGCATGAAAGAGCGCATCCTCGTTGTGAATGATGTCGACCCTATTCGCGAAATCATCTGCTCCATGCTGACCGTAGAGGGCTATGAGTGTCGGGAAGCCGCTGGGGGTCTGAATGCGCTAGCGCTTTTGTTAGAGAGTAGCGACGAATTCGACCTTATCATTACCGACCTCATGAACGATGAACTTGGCGGAATTGGCCTGCTCGAACGCACTAAGGAAAGTTGCCCGAATACACCCGTCGTCATGGTGACTGCGGTGCATGACATTTCGGTTGTCCTGGCCGCCATTCGCAAAGGAGCTTACGATTACCTGCTGACGCCTTTCGAGCGCGAACAACTGCTGGCCACGGTACGCAGAGGTTTGGAGCATCGACGCCTCACGCTGGAGAATCGCACGTACCAGATAGAACTGGAACACTTGGTCGATATTCGCACCGGGCAATTGCGGGATGCGATGGGCAATCTGGAACGTTCCTACGACATTACGCTCGAGGGCTTCGGTTGCGCTTTGGCCTTGAAAGATGCCGAAATGCGAGGGCATTCCCAACGTGTTACCACATTCACCATCGGCATTGCCAAAGCCATGGGATTGCCGAGGGACCAGATTGCCGTAATTTCCCGTGGTGCGTTTTTACACGACATCGGCAAGATCGCGACTCCCGATGTCATCCTGCGCAAATCGGGCAAGTTGAACTCGGACGAAATCATCGAAATGCGAGAGCACTGTTACCACGGGTACCAGATACTGAAGAAAATTCCGTCCCTGAAAGAAGCTGCGGAGATTGTCTATTCCCATCACGAACACTACGATGGCACGGGATACCCGCGCAGACTGAAGGGCGAACAGATACCGCTCGGTGCGAGGCTTGTATCCGTGGCGAACACCCTGGACGCTATTACTTCTGACCTACCTTACCGTGCTGCGCAGTCCGTCGAAGCAGCAAGGGAGGAAATCTATCACTGTTCGGGATGGCAGTTTGACCCTGACGTGGTGAGGACATTTCTTTCGATGCCGACAAATATTTGGGAAGACTTGCGCAGAGAGATTGAAAGTACGCCTGAGTCGGTTTGATTTCAGGCGAACTCAGTGGCTGTGCGCAAAACTCTCCCCGCAACCGCTGGCGCATGAACTTGCGACTTCGGAGAGGACCCCGCCCGTATTTCGATCGCTTCAAGAAGGCATACAGCAATAACACACCTAGCACACAACTACGGTGATGGACTCGGCTGTATGGTCACCGTCGCCCTACCCATATTGGTTGGATCAGTCCCTAAGGTTGCCGTCATAATCACAGTCGCAGGATTCGGGACGCTGAGGGGCGCGGTGTAGAGACCGTCAGTAGAAATGCTGCCACAAGCCGACGCCGCACAACCGGAGCCGCCAACGCTCCATTTCAGGGCCGAGTTCGTGGCGCCGCCCGGTACAGTGGCGGAGAATTGCTGCTTTGCTCCGGTGGCCAGCTGGGCTGATGTTGGCGACACGACAACCCCGTACAAACGGAAGGTGATCTCTACGTTGATCTGCACCGCCACAGGCTTGCCGTCCTTCATCGCGGGCTCAAACTTCCAGGTCTTCACCGCTTCCATCGCCTTCTCATCCAGTCCTCGACCCAGCGCACGAGCCACGCGAAGGTCGCGTACGCGACCGTCAGGGCCGATCACCACCCACAGAACCGCGGTACCCTGGTAATTGGCTTTGCGGGCTTCTTCGGAATACTCGGGGTCTGGTGCGAAGACAGCACGCGGCGGACTTACAACGCCTCCAACTTTGAAGGCACCTCCCCTACTAGCACCGACGTTGGGTGCGGGGATCGAGGCCGAATTGTCAGCACGTGGATAAGAGTCGCCGTTCGCGCAACTATCCGGCCCGAGGTTGTGAGAAAAATGGAAACGAAAAGACAGGGACGAACGCGCGAAACCTAAAGGTAGAGCAGAAAACGGCGCTGACTTGAGGATCGTATCAAAGGCTGCGCGATCCAACTCAAGATCACCCGAGGATCTCGAGATATCCACATGGCCGAGTTTCCCGTCCTTTTGGATCGCAAACCCAATCGAAACCTTGCCCTTTTTCATCTCCGGCGCCTGTGCTTCCTGTGGTATCAATTTGTACCAATTCGGTAGCACGGTCTTGATCAGCGTTTCAACGTAGGAGGAAAAGTCGACTCCCATCGTATCCCCAAGGATTTCCAATGTTCCCGGCGCATCAATGGGCTCGCGTGAAGCTACCGAAGGGGACAGCAGTTTCAGGCTGCAGCGCTTATCGCGAGCCGAACACACCGTCTCCACACGACGGATCAACTTAACCGGCTGGGAATCTGGAAAAGAAACCTGATAAGAAGCAGAACGCAACAGGTCAGTCGCGGACTTTAGATTTTCATTGCCGCAAATAAATCTTACATCCGAGATCGCCGAGCCAGGTCCAGGGACAAGCGCAATGTAGAAATCTGCGACCGCATCTGCCGCTCCAGCACGCGCAACTTGGAGGAACCCCAATTCGGCCAGTTCGGTATGGTATCGAGCCAGCTTTTCATCCGAGACAGCATCCTTTCCTGCTAGTGCAATGAGTCGGTCTCGTGTGCCCGCTTCAGGATTGGCCGCGCCTAATGAGAGCGAGTAATAGCGAACACCATCGTCCTTGCGGCCTAGCTTTTCGTAAAGCTCCCCGAGATGATCACCGATCACTCCGTCGTGGCGGAGCTGCCAAGCCGCCAATAGGTATCTTTCCGCAGGTGGCAGGTCGCCTCGTTGGAAATATACCCAGCCTAGAGTGTCCCAGTAGCTCGCCAATGCCGAGACATTCCGTAGATCCTGGTTAGTGATGTGGTCGAGGCTGACCCCACTAAGGGACGTTGCGATGGAAGCGACCGCTCGCTGAGCATATTTCAGTGCCTCATCCAATTTTAGGTTTCGGACAGCCATGTACCACGCTAAGCTGTTCCAGTTCTCCGGCGTGTCAGCAATCATTGCAGCTTGGTTTAGAGTGGATCTACATTTCTCTTCCTGAGCGGATTGACAGTAGGCATTTGCTAGCGCGACGAGGAGCGGGGCACTGTTCGGGCTGATCGAAATGGCTTTCTGCAATTCTGGCATTGCATTCGCATAGTCCCGCCGCTTTTCCAAAAGATAACCAAGGTTTGCATGGGCATAGCGGTCATCAGGGTTGATCTGGAGTTGGCTTCGGAAGCTCTTAATGGCCTCCTCCCACTGTTCCTGTCTTTCAAGCGTGAGCCCCAAGTTGTTGTACGCGAAGGGATCGAGAGAGTTGATCTGGATCTGTTTACGAAATGCGGCTGCTGCGGAGTCAAGCTGATCCTGGCGGAGATAGATGCGTCCGAGTTCATTCCATGCCGGATATGTCGGTTTCAGTGCTAACACCTGTTTGAGCCCGTCGATTGCTCTGGTGTAGTCACCCTCATTAGAAGCTGCCAGCGCTTCTTGAAAGTAGAAATAGGCAGGTTCATTCACATTCGCAACCTCGAGACTTGTCGGACTTGTATCGAGGTCACTCCTATCGGGGTTGTAGTAGAAGGAGAATCGCAATCCGATATATTGACCGCCGAATTCGTTCGGCAAGGGTGGAAACGGATTGGAAACTGCGATGCCAGCCCATGCAGCACGGTCGAGGGCCACATCGCCCGAAGCTGAGACCAATCTCATTCCAGCGACAGTGCCGTCTTTCTTAATGGCAAATTCAATCGTAAGCTTGCCCTTCTTCATCAGCGGAGCGCGTGCCGATTCAGGAATCTGGTTGTACCAGTTCATGCGCACATCGTGCAGCACGCGTTGCAGGTAGGGACCGAAATCCACACCCATGGTGTCGGTGAGAATCTCAATTGGTCCCATTGCGGCAGTCGGCTTTTTGCCTAAGCCGAGGCCATAGTCTGCTCCCACCTTGGCAGTGTCGGGCTGCGTGGGTGCTTGTGTGTTGGAGTTCGATGCTGGAGGCTCCGGCTTTTTCACCGAGGAGGCTGCTGGAGGTGCTGGCTCTTGCTCAGTTGGTGGAGTCGCGGTCTGCGCAAATGAAAAAACACCACAGCACGAGAACAATACTGTTATGGCGAGATGGAGGGTGCGTTTCATAGAGGTTTCCAACTTTCATCCTCCTGACAAACAGACACCGTACTCCGATGGGTCTTCTACTGGACTTCTGAGGGAAGGAAACTTCGGGCAGATTGTACCGCAGAACTCGTCAATTTCCAAACATGCCTGACTTCCCCTTGAGGTAGGCCAACTCGCCTCGGAGCGGGGCGCAAACCGTTCCCAGCACGCCAGACGCCCTCACGATCTGTAATAATCTTCGCATGTGCGGTCGCTATCGCCTTTCGCGTAGGAAACAACTTGTTGAAGAGTATTTCTGCACCGTCTCAGGCGAAGACGACTGGACTCCGCGCTACAACATTGCCCCTACCCAGCCCGTCCCGGTCATTCGCCAGAATCCGAAGGAACCTCGTAGGGAATTATCGCTGCTCAGGTGGGGTCTCATTCCATCTTGGGCAAAAGATTCGTCTGGCGGCGTTCAGATGATTAACGCAAGGTCGGAGACAGCGGCGACTAAGCCTGCGTTCCGTGATCCGCTGACCAATCGTAGGTGCCTGATTCCCGCAGACGGATTTTACGAGTGGCAGCGGAAGGGCAAAGCGAAACACCCGTTCTGTTTTGAAGTCAACGATGGCGAGTTGTTCGCGTTCGCGGGATTGTGGGATCGATGGAAAGACCCGAGCGGGCAATGGATCAAGTCGTGTTCGATTCTGACGACGACACCGAATGCGGTCACATCTTCCGTCCATGGCCGTATGCCAGTCATCCTTGATCCAGACAACTACGACCTGTGGCTCGATCCAGGGATGACCAATGTCGAGGCGGTCTCGGAAATGTTGAAACCCTTCGATGCCCGCATGATGAGATGCTACCCGATCAGCACGCGGATCAATCACGTCGCCAATGATGACGAAGCGTGCTCGGAACCCGTCGAACTCACCGAGTCTCAGGCGGGTCTCTTCTCATAGCTCACCTCCTACCAGGCGCAAACTGCTCCCCCGCACGCTGGACACTCCATCCGTTCGAAATCGACGCGCCGAACTTCGGCAGGCGAAATAGCCTTTCCACATTTCGGGCATATGACATCAAGGGACGCCTGCACTTTGACGAGATTGATCTTCCGAGCCATTCCGTCAGCAACCGAGAATCGTTCGGAACTCTGACTCTAAGGCTTTCCTCGCCGCTGGAATCTCTGCTTGAGCGGACACGAATACCTCTCTAAAACCCTGTATCTCTTCTTCGTAGATTGTTGGGTCGGGCGACCGTTCGATGGGCGGTGCCCATGTACTCATTTTCATGGCGCTGAGTTTAGCGGTTACAAAAAAGTTTTCCAGCAGTTCGCAAACAGGTTCAGGTAAGTAAATGCGATTCTGTTCGATGAATAAGAGAAGGTCAACAAGTTTCTGATGGATTGCTGCAAACTCAACTTGCCTTTTCTCGTAATCCCACGAAACCACGCCGACAGACTCTATTGCATCACGTTCTGCATGCACAAGGCGTGCGTATAACTCAGCGATTATTTCCGCACGTTTTTCGTGCAGTTTGGAAAACCGTACTTGATGTTCGACAGAGACCATTTGCAGAGAGTTCTTCAGTTTCTCAATCTCGATGTCGGCGTCCGCCTGCAATCGAGCCTTGAACTTCTCCACATCGCGTGTTAGCAAGTGATTGATTACCGATTTCGTCAGGAAAGCGAAGCCGCGGTTCGGCAATTGAGCATTCTCAAGAAATTTTCGCGGACGGCGGAGCGAGTCTCGGGTTGATCCCACAGATGTCTTGTAGCTTCCAAAATTTGCTTTAGCAGCTCTCGATCGCGCATGGTGGTATTCATTCCTCCAATGATCCCAGGATTCGCAACGCTCCTTTGGTCAGAAAAGCGATGTTCTCCGGAGCGTCTATCACCACCACGCTGATTGAAGCGAGTTCTCCGGTTTCATGCAGGGGGCGGCAGTTGAGCAGATCACCCAAATTGGGTTGGGTTGGTGGGATGGGTGGTCGCTTGATTAATTGACGAATCACTCTATTGGTGCCTTTTTGGCTCAGATAGAGCTCCAGTTCCTTTAGCTGTCCTTCTGGTGACAGTTGCCGCCATTTCCACGCCTTGTGGATCCTAATCTGACCGGCTCTTAACGCCCCCTGGAGTGTCGAACTCTGGGTCTTCACGAGCTGCTTGACCTTTGTCACGTTTCCAACGGACACACCAGCTTCGCGGGCAACTTTCGATCTGACATCCACACTGTCAGCTTCCGTCAATTTTGACGAACCCTTATGCTGACCGCCGGCTCGCTGATTGGACCGCGCCTTCTCCTTCAAACCAGGTTCAAGGTCTAGTGCCAACAGTATTCGGCTGAAAGCGTTTAGTCCGTTCGATCGACGACTCTTCCAAAGTAACCGCTGAAGCCCTTCCGTTTCATTCATGTCGAATTCGATACATAGAAGCGTCGGGCGCCCTTGTCGGCGAGCCAACTCCAGCAAAGCGTAGCCTTCAATCACGAAGCGGTCCCGGGTGATTACGAGCGGCTCTCGAAAAGCCTCTTCACCTCGTTCAGCAAGAGCGGACAACTCGGCGGCAGGAACGGTGAGTTGATGCCGAAGATAGCTGGGATGAGGGTGGAGTTCGTCCAGACGACAGGTTACGAGTTGGCGAGGAATGTCATCCAGCTCTCGTCTTGTCTGACTTCGTAGTTGTTCGTCAGGATGCAACATTCCGTCAAGAACCTGGAAACACGCGCAGCTTCATTGCTGCCGGAGCCCCCGATGAACGTCGTGAGGGGGAACTCAAGTTCCGGCTTATGCTCTAATCGTCACAGCTCCGCTCCAACGAAATTGGCGAACGCCAGCGCGGATTGAAGTTGGACACAACTTGGACACAAAGATGAGGGTAATCTGGTAGGAAATAGGAGGTTGCGTGTGGGAAGAGCAGCAGTATCAACAACAACTTAGTTGTTGATCGTTGGGCTCATAACCCAAAGGTCGGTGGTTCAAATCCACCCCCCGCAACCAACCCATCTTATTGAATTCTTTCGGTCAGCGTCTGAATCACTGGCCTTTCTTCTGGTTCATTCCGTGCAGTAACGTGCAGAATTTTCCCAAGTTCATCTGCAATTCGGCGTTCGTCTGCCGTCACCGCGTGCGTGTAGGCCATCGTGGTTTGTGGCTCGGCATGCCCGAGACGATTCAAACGAACCGCCATCGGAGCCCCGATCCGATCGAGCAGAGTGGCATTGCCATGGCGGAAGGCATGGAAGCCACACTGCGGGATGCCTAGTTTCTTGAGCAGTGGGTGAAACTTCCGCTTACGAACTAAGCTGTGATCCCATGGAGTGCCGTTCTGCGTCGAAAAGAGCAACCCCAGACTGTTGGGCCGCCAGCCCCGCAGATAACCGCGCAAGTGTTGCACCAGCTCAGACGAAATGGGAAAACGGCGATTGCCCTTACGAGACTTCACCGTCTGGATCTGGCCGCGCCACACGCTCTGACGAACGTAGATCACACCGTTTTCGAGATCCAGGTCGGCAATCCGAAGCCCACAAATTTCGCCTCCCCGAATTCCCGTTTCGGCTAGAATGGTATAGAACGTCCGGTAAGGTTCGCTCGCGGAATTCAGGACTTGCTGGATTTCCTCGAGCGATAGCGTGAACGCGCGCACCAACCCTCTCTTAGGGAGTACCAGTCCCGCAAAAGGATCATGAGCGACGTAGCCCCAAGCGCGGGCGCTATTCCACATCATGCGAAGCGTCGCGATCAGATTCCTTGTGGTCTTGGCATTGCAGTTACATCCTGAAACAAACGCCTGCAACTGCTGACCGTCCAGATCCTTGAGCGCGCAAGTTCCCAATTTCGGCAGCAGCCACCTCCGCATTTGGCTGCGTACCGAGCTTTGGGTACTAGGTTTGTGTTGGGAAAGCACGGTCGCTTCCCACCGATTTGCGAATTCAGCAAATGTGGAAGTCGGCCTTGCCCGGTAGGTTGGAGAATTGATCGTTGATAGGCGAGCTTCTAGAGCGCGTTGGGCGAGTTTCCGCGTTGGATAATCCTGGACGGTGCCCAGGACTTCCCATTTATAAGGCCGAGTGATGGTTCCATTCGGCTGTATCACGTCTTCCCGCCACCTCCCAATCCAGAGCCCATTTTCCGGGGCGCCCTTTTTCGGAAGAAGGCTCCCCTTCTGGTAGCGTCTTCGGGCCATTGTGACCTCTTTCGGCCCGTTGACCTGTTGCCCTTGGCCGGGCATTGTAGCAGCAAGTTTCAATAAACTCATCGCCCTGAAGGGCGAAAATTCGCCAAAGGCTGTCGAGTTTTCGACGAAAAATCTGATTAAACCTTTGAAAGGGCAGTGCTAAGGGGTGACATGCAAGCTTGTTATCTGGTTAGAGAAATTTCGATTATCTAATGTTGAAGGAAGGGCCACAGCCAATCTTGAAGCGTGCCTGGTACCCTGTGCCAGCCACATAGGGGATGGGGTCGGTCGTGTCAGCCGATAGATCAAAATACTCCCGAAGTGTCTTGCGAATTTCTTGTATCCGCTTCTCTATCTCTGGCCAAGCCTGGCCCGAACTCCTGTGGTCGCGGATGACGCCACGCTCCTTTGCCAGCGTGCGGAGCATCCCCCACGCACGATTAGGGTTACCATTTCTGCGATCCACGAACCCGAACTCGGCATAATTTAAAGGCTTAGCCTCGGTGCCATTGCGAATCTGAACCGAGTGATCACTGAGGAATACAATCTCGATGGAGTTCCAAGTTATTGCCGCAACCGACGCGCGCGACTGCAGGGGAAGTGCAGTTGCTAGTACCTTGGATTGTGCTTCGCCGGAGACCGCAGCAGGAGGTTGAAGAGGTGCCTCCGGAGCGTCCAACGGAGAGAACGCAGTGGTTTGGGCGGCGCACGTCGAAACGTCCTGGAGCAACGGCGACGGAAGCGAGCCGAAGCCTTTGATGGCGTTGACTCTTTCAAGATGCTTCAGAAGTTTAGCGTGTTCCTCTCGTGCGCGCTTGAGTGTCTCCTCAAGAATCCGAATTTCATTTGACCGGCGCTGCCGCGATTTCTCCAAAGATATTTTGTTGCTGCCTTGGTCGGCTGCCTCATTTCCAAGCAGGCTCAACTGGCCGTCTACGTGAGTTAACTCTTTCCTCTTTTGGTCGAGCAAACGCTCCTTGGCTTCCACTTCGATTCGGATCCGATCCAGGTCATCTCTCAGCATGAATGTTCCTGTCAGCTCGTCAAGCTTAGAAACCGTCGGGGGGCATCGGGCGGTTCAAGCAGTTGGAGCAGTTGGCTACGCTCGCTCCCACGAACACCATGCTACTACGGGGTAATTTCGAATGCGCCACCTGAGCTTAGGTGCCGCCGCTGGGCAGTATCGGCCTAGCTGTCATTCGGTCGCTTCTGTCGGTTTGCTGGTTAGATTATTGGCTCCGTTGAGCCGAGTGAGGGTGCGGCGATCTGCGGACAATCGGACCATCGAATCTGAACAGCTCTGACACTGGAACGTTCAAGCGGCGGGCAATCCGATCCAGAGTCTCAAACGAGGGCGCATTCCGGCCACGTTCAATGAGGCTGAGAAAATCCACCGACACCTCGAGCATTTCGGCGAAACGTTCTTGACTCATCCGACGGTGGAGTCGAAGTTCCCGCAACCGCCGACCAAACCTTTGTCGCAGCGTAGCCACTTGGAATGCGCTTCCCAAGTGGAAGTGTGTCGTAGTATCGTTACGGGTACCACCGAATGAGATTACGGGTCGCTCCGTGGCAATGCGTGGGAACGAATGAAGCGCGCTTCGCAGATTTGACCCGACGATTCGACCGGCGAGGGTCGTTTTTCAAAGATTGCCTGCATGGCGACAGGTTGCAGCAATATCTTCATCAAGTCTTTCCCGATCCGCGTCGCGGAGTGATGACGCCCGCTTCGAGCGGGCATGCGCACAGGCCCAGACGGATCGGATAGGAGCAGCTTGTTTGTACGAGGCTGGCACGGGGAACCGGCAAGGCGGGGTAGCGGGTACCCTCTGGGCAGCCTACAACGGCGTCGCCGGATACATTGACTTCAGGCGGTACGCCAAAGCAACGGATGAGCAGTCTGGAAGCAATCTGGTTCGGTGATGGCTACTCAGTTAAGGCGCGAGCTTACGCGGTCGCGGAAAAGAATCTCTCGGCATGGCTGAACTAGTCTCGAACCTGTCGGCCCTTGTACTGGGCATGAGCCGACCTAAACGCCTCGTCTGTACAGGTTATCTCCTCTGCGTTGCATATTGTTGTGCCTGGATTCCGTGGTGCCTCGTAACAAATACGCGCGACGGCCACGATCGCGCACGTCTGGGCTACGGTTGGATCTGGGCCGGTCCTCAGTATCCCGACTCCAGCATCACAATCAACTGGCGAAGCCTACGACGAAAAGATACCGGAACAGCCCGGCTTTCGGATATTGAGGAGGCTGATAGGGAGAATTGGGACAGCATGTCGCGATATGCTGTGCCGGATGCTGCGATTCTTGCCTTGCGCATAGCCACTTTGACTCTTCTGTTCCTGGCTACTGTCACGCTTGCCGGAATCACGCAACGATCCGGAACGTCTGCACCCCAGAGTTCGGGAGGGAACCACAGCTCGCGTTGACCTCGGTGAACTCGCTCGCAAGCCCTCCCCCCGGTGCTGTCGTCCTGGGGGTTAGGACGGAAGATTCTCAATCGCTTTTTGGGCCGCCAAAGTATCGGGAGGCCCTTATTTGTCTTCAACTTAGCTTAGGTTTGCTTTCGCTGCATTTGTGGGAATGGGTAAAAAATAGGTAAAAATTCTGCGGGTAAAACCGTCCCGGTTCCGCCAGCGTTCAGGCCGCCTTGAACATTTTATAGATTGCCAGCAATCTTTTCTTCTTCGGCAGGCAACGGGGCAAAAGAAAAACCGCCACGGGATGAACTGCCACCAACTGCTGGCGGCGGAACCGAAATCTCCAACTGTGGCACCAATCGCTTTACTGTGGGCTTGCCGTTCTCGGTAAGAACAACAACGTCATCCTCATTGCCGGTTACAGAACGCGCTTAGGTCAGCACCGGATTCCTTTTCCACCGTATCCAAAATGGAATGGTACTCATCAACCCACTTCTTCGGTATTTCAGATTCTTACACCTATGATGCCGACGACCGCGTCATCCGACGACTAACGCAGGCGGGCAACTCTAAAGATCGTCCACGCAATGCTCAGTGGCGGGAAGCGCCTATAATTTGGCAATGGCTGACCGCATTCTTTGCTCCTGCGTCACCTGTCCGAAGTGCGGAACTTGGATCGTGGTCGAACGGGAGATCAGATCCCGAACCAAGCATGGGAAGTTCAGGGCAACCTGTAGCGCGCCAGAATGCGGGAAAGAGTTTGAGTTTGAAGACCGCGAGACTCGCATGTTTGAACTACCTCCCTCCATCTTCGAGCGCCGTCACTTCTATCGGTCTGAATTGCGGGATTCGTGATTGCGGCTTTGACGCTTTGGCGATGGCCATCGTTGGATATTCGTTTTTCTTGATGTTTGCTGTTAGATGCCCGGCATGTAGATGGAGGTTCGGAATGGGCGACAAGTGCATGAATTGCGCTCTGCCCAGACATCGCGACGACTCTTCGGCCATACCGCTATCAATCACCTAGGGACACTCTGAATAAGCGCTCATGCTAAGTCGACTAACGACAGTGTTCAGGAAACCGTGCTGCCAGTTCGGGTCTCGGATGCCGGAACTGGTCAGCACCGCCATTGGAACCACCCGTACGGGGCGAAGCCGGACGAGCCTACGCTGCGGCGAGCAGTTTTCTGC
>Ga0210405_10002465_pt1 | contig 19153 bp, 19 predicted proteins | sample IncBWH11MmetaG_FD_155492 | JGI IMG/M metagenome (GOLD analysis project Ga0210405, IMG submission 155492) | Forest soil microbial communities from Barre Woods Harvard Forest LTER site, Petersham, Massachusetts, United States - Inc-BW-H-11-M | ecosystem: Environmental > Terrestrial > Soil >... | reverse complement strand
GTACATCCAGGCGAGCTTCTCCTGTGCCGGAGGATAGCCGCGCGCGGCAGCGGCGCGAAACCAAGTCGCCGCCTGAGCGTAGTCACGAGGAACGCCTTTGCCCTGAAAATATAAGGACGCAAGATTACAGGCGGCGACGATTCCGCCGTGGCTGACTCCTCTTCGATACCACTCGGCCGCCTGGCTGAAGTCTTTGCGGACGCCTTCGCCACGTACATACATGGAGCCGAGATTGTTTTCAGCCGTCGGGTGGCCGTGTCCAGCGGCAGCGGTGTACTGGCGCATGGCTTCCCGATAGTTCTTTTTGACTCCCATGCCGTGTTGGTAGAGATAACCGAGCACAAACTCTGCATCGGGGAAATCCTGGTCTGCCGACCTTTGCAGCCATGTGACAGCTTTCTTGTGATCCAGCGAAACATTTGTACCCGTCATGTAAGACGAACCCAATTGGAACTCGGCTTGCGGATCTCCCTGTTGGGCTCGCTCTGTGATGGACAAAGTCTCGCGAGCTGCGAATGTTGGAGACGGCATTGTATCGTCTTGGACTCTGGTGGTGGCCGATGCGTCGAACCACAGCAACGGCATCAACGTAACTGCAAAGAGAGCTCGCTTGTTCCTCACCATGTCTTCAGACCTTGTGCATCCCGTGGTGATCCGGATTTCGCATGGGCTCGTTTCGCCCCCGCCCTGCGTGGAACAATTTCGCGATGGAAAGCTGGATTCGGCAATGCAACAGAGGACACAAGTTCGAAAGGCTTGAGGTCCGTTTCCCGAATCGAACTCCTATCCCCACGCTCATGCAGAGATAGCAGTTCGACCCGATCAACGTCCCGAGGAAATGCCGAGGGTTTGCCGAGGTTTTCGCACACAGCCTTGATGGACGCGCGCATATAATGAAGAGCCAAGTTGTCCGGATGGGGCGTATGCAGTCCGACCTTCAACTCGGCGTTTGGCGAGTGCAACCTCAGCTGAACAGTCTTGTTTGCGACCTGCGGACGGTTCGTCTTGAACCCAAGATGATGGGAGTGCTGCTGTGCTTGGCTCAGCGCTCCGGCGATGTGGTTTCGAAAGAGCAGATCGTAGAGGAAGTCTGGCAGGGCACATTTGTTACTGACGATGTACTGATCCGCTGCGTCTCCGAATTGAGAAAAGCGTTCGGGGACAATGCCGGAAAACCGACCTTCATCGAGACCATTCCCAAACGTGGTTACCGTCTATTGATTCCAGCAGTTCCGATTGCCCAGGCCGATCATCACGAGGCGCCTTCAACTCCTGAGTTTGCCGATTCCATCGCAATCCTTCCATTTGAGAACTCTGGATCGGATCTGGAGATGGAGTACCTGAGCGAAGGGGTTGCGGAGACAATGATCAATAGTCTTTCGCGACTACAAGATCTCCGCGTCGTTCCACGCACAACGGTATTTCGTCATAAAAAAAAGGAAATCGATCCGATCAGGACGGGCCGTGAACTAGGCTCCCGGGTTGTCCTTAAGGGCGAGGTCGTCCAACGCGGTGACGGGTTGATCATTCGTGTCGAACTGATCGACGCCGCTAAGGGATCTCTCGTCTGGGGTGAGAAATATGACTGCAAGCCACGGGACATGCTAGCTGTCCAGCAAGAAATCGTTCGGGAAGTCCTGAGCAGGCTGCACTTGCGAGGAGGCGAAACAGAAAGGGGAAGGCTGAACAGGGCCCCCACCGAAAGCCGCGAGGCCTATCTCCTTTTTCTCAAGGCTGTACATTTTGCAAATAAATTGACCCCGGAGGGGTGTCGGAAGGGCTTCCACTACACGAGGCAGGCGATCGATGCAGATCCGACTTACGCTCTTGCGTATACCAGCTTGGCCAACCTCTATTTGCTGCTGGCCTATTTTGGTGACGCGCCGCCAAGCGAGACGTTCCCAAAGGCCAAAGCGGCCGCAATCAAAGCGCTCGACATCGATGAGTCCTTAGCCGACGCCCACGCCGCCCTGGCATTCGTCCAGCTTGTCTATGATTGGGATTGGCAGAGCTCCCATGCAGAATTGTGTCGTGCGATCAAACTGGGTCCGAACGTCGAAAGTGGTCATTACGTTCTTAGCCACTGGTACATAACCAGGCAGTTATGCCAGGAAGCCATAACTGAAGCCAAAGTTGCGTTGTCTATCGATCCCCTATCGGCAAAGCTTAACTTCCACCTCGGTGCGGTTCACTATCTCGCACGACACTATTACGAGGCGATCGAGGAATTTCGAAAGACTCTGGAACTCGATCCTCTTTTCCCCGGCACTCACCAACTCCTCGCGTGTGCTTATGCTCGAACCGGAATGTGGCAGGATGCGATGGCAGAGTCTGAGCAGGGCCTTGCGCTATGTGGGGGTAGTCTGCGTGGTAGAGGTAGATGGGCCGCAGCTCATGCCCTGATAGGAAGGCACCTGGATGCCCGGAAGGTCCTTGAGGAATTGAAGCAAGAATCTGGAGCTCCCCACTTCCAACATGCATTTGTGTGCGCGTCACTCCATGCGCTCTTGGGCGAGCGAGACGAGTCTTTTGAGTGGCTAGACAAAGCATTGCTGGCGCGCGCCGGAAGTCTTGTTTACCTCGGACTAGACCCACATTTTGAGAGCCTGCACGGCGATACACGTTTCGGAGATCTGCTTTGCAGAATTGGCCTGCCCGCTTAACGAATGTAGGAGTCGAAACGGAAACCCTTAATGCGTTCGAAGAGGACGAATCTCCGGTTTTCCCTTCGTCTTCGATTGTCTTGAGCTGCTTGAGGTAAGGCAGAACATTGTTTCGGGCGGAATCGATTTTCATTTCTAAGACAATCGACCGATACTGCCATCCAGTATTTGTCTACCCAGTCAACGGCAAACAATTCACGATCCTGTTTAAGGTACCCTCTAACTTCGTCGCGAGGCCTGAGTCAGCTCGCCGCACTTCCGCGATCAGAGCGCCCATAGTGAGCCGAAAAGCGCGTTTGAGTTCAACCGGTTCCAAGGAGCGAGCCAGACATTCTGCAGCTCGCGCCTTTTGCTCCTCGGTAAGGTCGTCAAGGCCTCTGCCCTGGACAGCAGCTACACCGTGGTGCTTGCACATAAGCACAAGCACGTTATCTCGCATTCCGCTCAACATATATTCTGCCTGCAACAGTCGAGAGCGCGCGATACTCGAGCGCACGTGCAGCGCGTACAGCCACGCCATTCCAATCAGGTCCTCTGAATCGGGGACTGGCGCTGAAATCGGCTCTCCAGCAGCACCAAAGATCAGATTGAATTTTGGGCCAACCGCCCGCAGTTCGTTGGTGGGCCAGAATGAGAGGTCAACTTGCAGAGTGTTGTCGAGCAGGAATACACGGTACAAAATGTCGCCACTCCAAACGTCATAGTGCGCAACCGCTGCGTGATCACGATTCAAAAGTGTGGTCCAATCAACTAATACCTGGTTCAGGTCGACATTGGGAGCCAAACACAGTGCGAGATCGATGTCAGACCAGCGGTCGAGCTGCCCAAACGCCGCTGAACCCAAATGTGCGGCGCCACCAACACGTGAGTCTGCCTTTGCGGCCGCAACGAGGTCCTGACGAATCTGTTCTCGTTCCTGCGATGTGAAAACCAAACGTCGTCCGTTCATTCAGCATTGATCCAAGTCTCTGCTTGTCCAAGCTTCATCTCTGGATAGATAATATCGAAACGATGACATCCCAAGCAGAGAGGCAAGTATAGACGAGTCAATTGACGCTATCAGGCGTGGGTGTTGAAAAAGTCCCTTTTTCCTCCCAACTCTCAAAATTTGGAAAATGTCCTGAAAACGGAGAAAGTCGTTTGTGGGCATCCTGGCGCGATTTTATTTTTGCGAATTTCGCGGGAAAGAATTTTCCAGCACCCGCAGGCGTTACCACAAGTTTGCGCCGTCTCTTGACCCTCACACGATGAGATGCACACAGCCCACACGCGTTCACATCACCCAAAATGTCTCCAGATGCGATCAAAATTACTCCCATCTCAACATCCTGGCGGATCACATCGTCCAAAATGTCTCCACATGTTTATCATCTAGTCAACAGAGATGTGTCGTTTCATCATCTCTGTCTCCTATCCCCCCTCGGCTTGATGGGGTTATAAGAGATGGGAGCCCAAGTTACCGCACCCCGTTTTGGAAAAAATAGAAATCGCCAGTAGTCATGCGGCTGCGAGCGTGGTGACCCCCCTGATCCCCGTAACAGTTGACAAAATTCGAGGGTCGCGATTCTTAGGAGATATATCGTGACACGATATGTGTTCAGGGGGGCGCGGAGAGGGTGGGCGGCGAAACACCGGAGGTAACTTTCCGAATCGGTTTCCAACGCTCCGATGTGAAGTGAAGCGAAAGCAGTCGAAATTTGAGTGTTAACGCCTGATTTAAACAACTGACTATCCGTTGTCGTCGTCATCCCATTCATAGCCGCACGATTCGCATTTCCAGATTTTCTCGTGGAAAAGCACAGGATCAGTCAGCCACGCTCCATGAGGGGTCAACGGCTTGTCGAGTTCACGGCAGATCACATCTGTCGAGTAGCACTTCAGGCAGCGCGCTTTTTGGTTTGCTAAGTCCTCGTGCTCATCTGTCTTTGCGACGCCCTCTTGTGAGACAGTGTTTGGCTCCACGTCGAGCGGATCACGCACTAAATCTGTGAAGCTGATTGAAAGCCCCAGTTCCTTTACCACCGCCTCGTCGTGACCCAGCCAGTGTGCAACTTCATGCCAAACGACTTGTTTTACTTCGGCTGGCAGATTCCCCTTCGAGCATCTCAGAATTGGACCGCGAAAAACGAAAATGAGGTCAGGAGATATTCTCGATTGAAAATGTCTTGGTTGGTTTCTATGCAGGCCGCTGTACAAGCCCAGCAATTCCTTTTCCTTGGGCCAGTTTCTGCGCTCCCGTATATCCTTCAACACATCCACGGGTGGCTCCTCGGCCACCTGAATGCCGGGAAAATCTGGCAAGTTTCTGATTTTCTCGGGCAATGTGTTGTACGCCCACTCCACGATCTTTTCGAAACTGTCGCCGATAGTTTCCGCCATAGGGCTACTGGTTTCCGCGCCTATTGTAAGCCCGATGTTCACAATTGACGTAATATCCCTTTGTATCAAGTGATGGGTGCTCCGAAAGGGAATGCTGGGTCCACGAAACCCAGTGTTCATCTACCTTTTAGAGCATCCTTTCTTTTTTGGCGAGGAAAATCAGCGAATAATCCAGGCTAGTGGTCAGTGATGCCAGCAGCCATGCTGGGAGTCCGCTTCAAGCTCTGATGAATTCGGCAAAAGTTGTAAGTCCAGGGTGGGTTTCTCAGCCCAAGGAATCTACTTTATAACACAGTAGTACTAGCAGGTTGCGGAAAAACTCGGTGCGAAGCGTTAAGCCCAAAAGACGGTCTATCAAGAGCTACCGCGTGATCCAGCGACGAAGATTGTTCTCGGGCGTTTGCCTCTGCCGCACTCAAGCCGCGGACGGACTCTCCTCGGCTGAGACGATGGCCGACTCACCGGTGACAGCTGGCGTCAGCAACGGCCAGCCTCGGCGCAACACATAGTCAAGCCACGCGCCCGCCATCTGCGAGGTGAGGACGGCCGCTAATACAAGTGTCGTGTAGAACTTTGGGCTGATGATCCCGGCTTCAAATGCCACGCTGGCCAGTACGATACCTGGTCCGCCGCGTGCGTTAGTCGTGATCGCGAGATTGATCAGATCCAACCCACGGAACCCTGCGAAACGCCCCGCCAATGACACGGAAAGAATCTTGACGATACAACTTCCGACGATGAAGGCCGCCATCATCGACAACGACAAGCCGCGAACCAGGTCGAGTTTCAATCCCACAATCGCGAAGTACGCAGGAATAAAGAACGCGAACGATACCTTTCCTATGGCGTCGAGCGCCTCCGAGAACAGTCTGCGCTTCTTGTGTACGACGGCGAAGCCGGCAAGAAAGGCGGCAAATACCACGCTGACATCGAGTGCCCCAGCAACCACACAGTATCCGAGAAGAACTGCAATCGTATAGGCCACCGGCGAGTGTTTCGCGATAACGTTGAACCGTGATTTGTTAATTCGCTTCACTATCCGGGGAAGGATCGTCAGCCCCAGTCCGAAGAATCCGATCGTACTGATCAAGTGAACCGACATCTCCCGCACGTTGAGCACGGTTTTGCCGGCCATTGCTGTCGCCACTGCCAGCGCCAGCCACAGCACGATGTCTTCCAGCACGGCGACGCCGAGAACTAGTCGTGCGAAGCGGGTGTGGAGTATCTTCAAGTCGGCGAAAATCTTCGAAACAACCGGAACGGAGGTTACGGCGACCCCAACGGCGAGAATGATGATCAGAGAAATGCGATTGCCGTTAGGACCGGCGAGCGCGGGGCCAATAAGCCACGGACCCAGCACAAGCCCAAGGGTGAATGGTATGCCCGTACCCACGATGGCCAGCCAACCCACTTCGCGGCGCTCTTCGCGAGTGAACAGCTGGCGGGTTTCGGCCCCAGACAGGAACATCAGTAGCAGCAAGCCGAGCCAGTAAACAAAATTCAAAATGTTTACCTGATGTTTCGTGGCTTCCATCAGCCCTGACACGAACGGCAATCGGCCGATTAGAGCCGGGCCCATTACGATGCCGGCCAGGATTTCGCCGACCACCTTCGGCTGTCGGAGTTTGACGAAGAAATAGCCTAGCAACTGTGCCAACCCGACAAGAAGTAAGAGTATGAAGAGAATCGAAGTCAGATCGGAGTTTGACACGTTTGCCCTCCCGCATAGGATGCCTTCAGCGTGAGAGGGTTTGTCGCGGAGGGTTCAAAAGCTGAACTGGGCGTCCCTATTTCCGAATAAGCCTCCACAGTACCAGAAAGCTCTCTTGTCTCCACAACAGAACCTGATAAGAAGAAGGCATGCGCGGAAAAGACGAGCAGCAGTTGGACGTGTTTAGCTATATCAGCCCGGAGCAGCGAGTTCCGCAAGACCATCCTTTGCGTTCACGGCGTGCCATGACTGATGAGGCATTGCGGGGTCTGCAACCACGGTTCAACAAGCTGTACTCCAAAACTGGACGCCCCTCGATTGCGCCGGAAAAGTTGTTGCGAGCGCTCCTGCTGCAAGCGCTGCACTCGGTGCGCAGCGAACGGATGCTGATGGAACAGCTCGACTACAATCTGCTGTTCCGTTGGTTCGTGGGCTTGAACATGGACGACACCATTTGGGATGTGACCGTGTTCACCAAGAACCGCGAGCGGCTGCTCGATGGGGACATTGCCGAAGCCTTCTTCCAAGCCGTGCTCCAGCAGGCACGCGAGCGGAGTCTGCTCTCGGACGAGCACTTCACCGTGGATGGAACGCTACTGGAAGCGTGGGCGAGTGTGAAGAGTTATCAACGCAAGGATGCCAAGAAGGCCGTTCCGCCGGACGATCCTGGTAATGCGACGGTGGACTTCCACGGGGAGAAGCGGTCGAACCAGACGCACTCATCGAAGACGGACCCGGATGCGAAGATGACACGCAAAGGCAAGGGCAAGAAGCAAAGCTGAGTTACAACGGGAATCTGCTATGTTCTCGTTAGACAGCGATCAGGAGGACTACACGGTCGAGCGCTGGGACAAGAAAGCGATTGTTGCTAGTAACGTTACCGGAATTTGCCGTGTTCGCAATGTCATCAAGTTTGATCTCGAACAGAAGCGCATCTTTTACATGTCAACATTGTCGAAGCCAACTGAGGACTTGCCGAAGTTTAGCCAAGACGCGTGCAAATTCGTAAATATGCGCCTAGAACTCAAGGACAGCGCAATGTGGAAAAAGTAGAAAATGCGGCACACGCGGATATAGGCGTAGGGCGGGAGGAAGCCCAGGCTGCTGCGTTGAGTTTTGCCCCAGTGAGCTTGGCACCCGCGAGGCGGCTGATCTTCCCAGATGTCTAGCACCTAGGAGTTGCCAAAACGTCTTGACGGGGTTCTTTGGCCGATGTGACCGGCTACGAGACTTGCTTGACGAGATGCAGAGTGCTGTCCGCATCTGTTCTACGGAACGGACACTCGGCCAAGTTCAGCGAGTTGGGTTCCTGATGGATTGTCACTTCATCGGCCGCAGAACCCCGTCGCCAACAGGTCATTTTCTCGGAAGGAGTTTTTCGCTTTCAGTCTCCGCCACCTTCCTGAGCGGGTTTCTGTATCGCACTCAGTCGATCGCTAAGCCGTCTTTCTTACCCGCCTTCACCTTCGCCCATCGCGCCCTTTACGCAGCCGAGATCTTCTTTCGTGCCGCTGCCGAGAGCGTCCGCTTTCCCAGTATCGGAACGACCTTATTCTGAGGACCTGCCTTCTGTCGGACTTCGCCCAGCGGGCTCGTTGGGCGGCTGCGATCCTCCTACGCGCTGTTCAAGTTCTTCATCGAACGCTTTGTAACGATAGGCACTGCCGGGCCACCATTATGCAAGCCCCCCGCCTGACCCCGCGGAAACTGCAAATCTCAAAGTGAGGGGAGTTGTGACCTGCAAAATGAAGTTTTTGATTCCAATATTGCTATTGTCGACGAGTTGCCTAGGACAGGAAGCACTCACGATCCGCACTCACAGCAAACAAAGGCCGCCCGCTGACGCGCAAAAGATCTACCTCTCAGCGTGCTCCGCAGTACAACGCGAGTTTGGCACCAATCGACTTCCCAGACCCCAAGTCACACTCGTCATCGGAGGCGATGCCAACAAAGCAGATTGGGATCATCGAGAAATCCACCTTACGAAATGGGACCCCTACCTATTCGCCGAAGGTGTAGTGATATTCGCTTTTGAAGAACTTCTCCCCACAGAGCAGCGACGCCAGGTAGCAAAACGCGCTGTTACTTGGGCGGATTCGACAGTTGAGATCGATCACTTTCGGAAGTAGCGCAAGTATAAAGGCCTCCAAGCCTACTCCGCTTTCGCCTGTTAAGGCCGACGCCGCCCGCATTTGCTCCATCGGACCTCAAAACCCGCCGAGCACCTCGGCCCGCGGCTTTCTATCGAGGATTCTCCCAATGAAGATTAAGCCGTCTTCTTCGCCGCCTTCACCTTCGCCCATCGCGGCCTTTGCGCAGCGGCGATCTTCCTTCGCGCAGCTGCGGGAAGTGTCCGCTTTCCACGAATTGGGGCGACCTTACTCTGAGCACCCGCATTCTTTCGGACCTTCGCCCAGCGCGCTCGTTGGGCAGCTGCGATCCTCGCCCGAGCCGACGCGGACGGCTTTCGAGCGCCGGTTCCTTTCCTATATGCCGTGCCGAAAGCTGCGAGCGCAGCGCCGATTCGGCGAAGTTCGTTGGCTAGACGATCCCGCTCCTTCTTCAACAACCGAACCACTCCCGCTAGATTGGACATTGAGTTCCCCCCTCGGTGGCGGATTGTATCAGGCATCCTGGCGGCTTTAGGCTTCGCCCGGTTATGGCGAGTCGTTTGGTGCGGACAGAGTCAAGAAAACCTACTGCCGCTCATGTGCCGTGGAAGCATCGAGGGCAACAATGTCGCGAGTTGCTTTGCTAGGTCACGCTAGACGCAAGAGTAAGAAGGCCAGAGCGAATATTTCTAGCTAGGACGCTGAGTGGGAACTGCAGAGGTTCACGGCTTTACTGATATTGAAGAGCGATCGCACGCTGGTCGTATGCGATGCCCCAATTCACCAAGCGCCCGACAAGATCGTCGGAGACGCCAGCAGCTCGGAATTGTCCTGCCGCCTTCCATACCCTTCCGCCGCTAATGTCGCTGTATAGGCGTGGGCTGTAATCGCGTTGCACCATGGGAAGCGGCAGGTACTTCGCGAGGGGGTAGCTGAGAGTTTTCTCCATCCAGGCCGCAAGCACCGACTCCGCGATAGCACGCCGTATCTCGAAGTGGACCGGCTTGAAGAAGGGCGCCCAATAAGGACTGATCATGATACGTGGATCAATGGTTTGCTCGGGCCGCCAGCCCTCGCTGTAATTGTCAGGGCCCAGGTGAACATCGGTGGATTGCAGAGCTTTGGTGACGGCGACGAGGAGTCGCACCGGCTCAGGATTGTTTGATTGGAGGTACAGGTCGTGGAACTGGCCGATGACATAGACCCAATCGATAGGTGAGCGATTATGGTGTTGGTGGTTCCCGCTATTCAGCAAAATCTGGAGTTCGTACCACGATGCTGAAAGATACTCGTTTGTCAATGCGCTGGCACCAACCCCAGTCGTTCCATCTGGGATGTGGGCTGCAGCGGGAGCGGTATCTGCGGGAACGGTACTGCACCAGGTGCGTGGCTCGGCAGCCTCACCAAAGAAATCGTGCCCCTTCCCTTCGAGGCCAAACTCCTGAGTCATTTCCCAGGTCTTCATCAGCTGCCAGAGCTGAGTAGAGTAAACCTTGTTGGTCAGCTCCGTTGACCATACCGTTTTCGTTTTGACAATGCGTCCGAGGAGAGCCCGCCGCGCCCGCGACCATCGGACGAATGCGGGAACAACAGAGCGAAGATCTGAGTGAGAAGTCTGAGCTGCGGTCAGGAGTTCACGCAGCGAGCTCTTGGGCTTGAGTCTTGACTTGCCCGAACTCGTTCCCCCGTCGTACATCGTCGCGAATTTGCTATCGGCAAAATCCGCACCCCAAGCATCTTTGGGATGAATTCGGGGCAGCCACTGGCTCCAATCCGGTAATTGCATGGCAATCGGGATTTGGCGAACGTTGAGATTACCATCGGGACGAAAGAGGTCTGGCGTAATCTGTGTCACCAATTCGTGAAGGTCGGGAGAATCCGCCGGAGTAGAAGTTGTCTCATTTACGTGCATGCCGATCGGAACAAGCAGATACTTCAGGCCATTCGCGTCTTGGTCGAGGACCCATGAGAGTCCCGCTCCGGCTGCCCAATTCGAAATTGGCTGCTCGTCTAACCCGGGCCCGGGTTGATAGGGAGGGTTCCACGGTCGACCGGGATTGGGAAGCGGCAAGCTGCGGATGTAGCTGGCGATCTGCTCACCTTGGACCGTAGTCAGGCCATGGAAACGCGAGCGAGCCACAATGCTGGCACTGGAGAAATTAAAGTATTTCAAGTCGCGCCCATCATGCGCATGACAATCGGAGCAGTGCACCTGAATTCTCGGACTGTTTGGCAGGCTGCTGGCTACCAGTGAGGCGGTATGCCAGAGTTCCTGTCCCGCGTGGATGGAGGCTGCATCGCCCCGTGGAGGTGTCCAAGTTTCAGGTGCATCCTCCACAAAGTTTGCGGGCGGAATCACCTTGCTTCCTTCAGCTGTTAAGAAGTTCCAGGCGAGGACGCGATAGCCACTGGCGAGCCCGTCGGTCTGATCAAACCGGAAGCGGACGGTGTTCTCGCCGACAACGACCGTGCCACTCGGAAGCGGTATCGTCAACGCGAGCGTCGCGAACCCGCCTCCGATACCGCCGTATGTTCTGCCAGGTGCGGCGACGATCGCAGTGTCGTTTGTGAGAGGTATCCACGGGCCGGCGTTGACCTGAACGCTCGCTTGCCCTGGATACCGCAGACCATGTACCTGCAGCCAGAGGGATCTTATGGACTCACTCTGCGCAGTCTCAAGGGCCACCGTTCGGTTCGCCGTAGTTCCGTCCGCTCCCAACACCTCAATCGGCAATTGAATGCGGCTATACGGTGCCTCAACAGAGCCGATGGGAATCGCAACAGTGGCTAGCAGTAGACAAGCAATCAACCCACCCCACATAGTCTCAACCCATTGTAATGATGCCACATCTTGGTCTTGCATTTGTTGACGTCCGGCATCATATGTTGCAGAGCGAGCAAGCACAGCCAAGCGTCCCGCGTACGACGCTGGCTTTGTTCTAGTTATTCGCTCTGAGAAAGCTGCGTAAGCGCAGCGAAGTTGCGAATCTGCACCGCCTCCCGCCCGACACTGACGATTCCTAGTTTCTCCCAGCGGCCAAGCAGACGGCTTACGGTTGGCACGGTTGTGCCTGTCAATTGAGCCAGATCTGTTTGGGAGAGGTGGATTTCTCCATTCTCCGAAACGCCGCACCCAAAGCGTTTTGACAGCCGGATCAGTTCGCTACTCAGGCGTGTTTGAACATCATCGGTGGAGAGTTCGCGAAATCGCTGTTCCATTTCTTGCAGGCGTTCCTCCAGAACGCGGAATGTATTGTGGCGCAGCCGGGCGAACTGGTCCAGCAGTTTGGCAAAGGTTGCCGAATCCCAAACGAGTGCGGTGCCTGCATGGGCGGCCTGGGCAGAGGAGTTGTGTTTGTCGTCCGGCCATAGGCCGAACATTCCCACCAAGTCACCGACCCCACAAACTCTGAGCATCACCTCGCCGCCACTAAAGCCTGCCTGAGTCATCTTTACGCTGCCCGAGAGAACCAAGAATACTTGGTCGACAGCATCACCAGCGGAAAAGAGATTCTGGCGGCGATACAATCGCATTTCGCGACTCCCAGAAATAATCGCCGCACTGTCGGTACGGCAGACACCCACGAATAACGCGAACTGTTGAACGGACTCGATCTTTGTGCTCAGTGAAGGCTTGCCCAAGACATCCGGTGCGGCCACGATGTCACGTTTTCCGAACAACCGAATACTCCTCAGTCGTCGCTCTACAACGAGTCAATCTTATGCGGGCGTTCGGTTTGTTCTTTGCGCGAGATCAAACGGGGAAACTTGGAAGTGACACTAGACCTGGTGCTTGTCCCTTGGCAAACCCTGGATCACACCTTCTCCAGGGCCCCGATCGATCATTGTGACATGAGCCATCCAACCCAATGCTATCCAAGCAGACAGTAGTGTTCTGAACGAGAAATATTGAGTGGTTCGGGCAGCGATGGACCAAGAGCGGTGTCCATACTGTATCGAGCGCGTCCACTTCAAAGAAATGACCCCGATTGAGCGCTACTTGATCTGTGCCCAGTGTGGGCACCCGGTTGTTCCGGATCGGGCGACCTTTATTTGTTCCTGCACGCAGTGCCAAAAAATTGCGAGTCCCGTCAGCCATCGGTAGAGAAACAACCCCATTTCAGCTTATTTTTAGATTTCCTCGCTAGACTCCGAGACCGATGTGGACGCTAATCAAGTTTTTCCTGATAGTTATTGTGGCTTTCCTCGTCGTGTTCACAATCATCGATTACTTTGTCCGGAAAAAAGACTAGGACTACCTCTCGAATCACAGCTTCTTGCGTCGAGCGTTCCACTCAGGTGTTGGTTATGGTTCGCTTTACAATTTCTTTACAGGCTTGATCCAGCTTCAGAATGGAATAATGCCCAAAAATCTTCCCTCGGTACAAGGCTCGGAAAAGCAGACGATCAGTACAGGGTTATTGCCACGATGTGAGTCAGCAACATCGCTTTAGGAGGTCGGAATGCGCGTCGCAACGCGGTGTTTTCGTTCGATCCAACTTCTTGCAACTTTGTTCTTGGCGTTGGTCTTTGTAATTTTGAGCAACAGGCAAGAAGCGAATGCCCTACCGGCCTTCGCCCGCAAGTATGGGCTTCGTTGTTCCGCCTGCCATGAATCCTGGCCGATGCTCAATTACTTTGGCCAGAAATTCAAAGACAACGGCTACCAGTTGATGAACGACAAGGACGCCCCGATCTGGCAGAACCCGGGGTACTGGCCGGTCACCTTCCGCATGACGCCAATGTGGCACCGCGTCAGCACCGGCAAGGTAGCGGTCGATCAGGGCAATGGGATTACGCGCGTGACTTCCTCCGGATTTGACTTGAGCGGGCTCGACCTTCACACCGGCGGCACTCTGGAAAAGAACTTCTCGTTCTACCTCCTTCCATCCTCCAACAACGCCGGAGCATTTCACTTCGAGACCGTCATGGCGCGGCTCGACAACGTATTCGGCAGCCCGTGGATCAACGTCAAGCTGGGCAAGTTCGAACTCGATAACTTGCTTTCGGAAAAGCGGGTTCTGACCCTGACCGGCAACGGCGGAATCTACCACCTCTACCACTTCATCCCGGTGGGCGACGGCAACATCTTCGGCCAGATTGGCGACAACCAGCTTGGGGTGGAGTTGATGGGCCACTCCTATGACGACCGCACCCGCTATTCGGCGTCTCTACTGAGTACTTCCGATGGCACCCCCGGACTGGTATATGGCGCAAATTCCTACACCGGATTCTTCACCGTCAGCCAGGCTTTTGACGCCGGCAGAATGGGAGTGGATCGCATTGGAGCCTACGCTATGATCGGGCAGGCTCCCACCACCTGGCTCACCAGCGGCGGACCCAATGGACCGGTGCCAGGCTCCGGGGTGGGCAACAAGTCGTTCCATCGCGAAGGATTTGTCGGACAGTTCTACTTCGGACAGCGTTTTGATCTGCAGGTTGTTACCCAACATGGCTGGGACAACGTCTGGTTTGGTCAGGGCTACGGTGACTTGCCCGATCTGTTGAATGGCCAGAACAACACTCCCCCGGCAGCACTTCCCCCGGGCTCGCAAGCCCCAACTTGGAACGGAGTTCTGTGCGAGCCGCACTACATCTACAGCCCGCAGCTCATCTTTGTCGGGCGTTATGAAACCATACGCATGTCGCGGCAGGCAACGCCCACCAACCCTTCCAACCTGGGCAATATCTCGACCTACACGGTCGGTTATCGCTATAACCCGTTTATGACCAGCCGCGCCGGATTCGCGTGGCACAACGAGTACAACTGGCTGCATCAGGACGGAACGGCGCCCAATGGCACGGGAATCAACACCAGCGAGCTGATGTTTGGCTTTGATTTCGACTTCTAGAGGGAATGAAACTGCTCGCGGACTGATTTCGCCCGCGAATCGTTTTGAGGATGAAAAAATTATGACTATCGTCAAGCGAGTGCATTGTATGAACGCGGTGATCGGTTTCATTCTCGCCGCCGGCTTCAGCATAGTGCGGGCGCAAGACGCCCCCGACGTTGGCCCTCATCCTCCCGGCCCGGCGAAACACCTGGAGAGCCACATCGGCAACATTACCGGCCATTCGCAGGATGGCAAGAGCGACTACCGGCGATATTGCGCGGGATGTCATGGCGACCTGGGTGACGGTAACGGCGAAAACGCACAGTGGCTCGACCCAAAGCCACGCGACTTCAGCCTCGGTACTTTCAAGTGCCGCTCGACGCCGACCGGCACTCTGCCGACCGACGACGATCTCTACAACACGATCGGCCGCGGCCTGACCAATTCCTACATGCCGATTTGGAATACGTTCACCAAGCAGCAGCGTGCTGACCTGGTGGCGTTTATCAAGACGTTCTCGCCACGATGGGACAAGGAAAAGGCAGGCGAGCCCATCAAGGTTCCCGCCGAGCCCCCGGTCACCATCGAGAGCATTGCTCACGGGAAGGCCTTGTTCACCAAGCTGGAATGCTGGAAGTGTCACGGTCCGCAAGGCAAGGGCGACGGGCCCTCCGCGCCCACGCTTACTGACAGCAAGGATCAACCCATCCGGCCTTACGACTTCAGTAGCGGGAAGGATGATTCTCGCTTCAAGTGCGGTTCCACGAACGCCGATCTCTACCGCATCTTCATGACCGGCTTGGACGGCACGCCGATGCCATCCTTCGCCGACAACATTCAGCCCAACGACGCGTGGGATCTGGTGCACTTCCTGCGCACTTTGCAGGTCAATCGTCACAGTAAGGAAAACAACGTGCTCAAAGCAGCAGACGGAAAAATTCCCGCCGACGTTCAAAAGTCGCAAGCGCCCACGAGCGGGTCCCGGAACCAGGGGCTGGAAGCCACAACTAGAAACTGATAATTCCCCGATCTTTGATGCTTCACGCAATCGTTACGGGTAAGCAAACGAAAGACACACGAAGGGCAACCGACTGATTACGCGAGACACTGCAGACTTCATAAGCTATTACAATTTGCACGAGGTTCTACTAATCTTACAAGTTATTTACATCGTTCCAACGCCCGCATGTTGATCTTATAGGTGAACTGTGGCATAACTGCATTGGCCCTTCCTGTTTTTGTCGGGGCCGTCTCCCCTTAAGCACAACCAGCGAGATAACCGAACCGTCTGAACGCGGTGCGGGTAGCCTGCTTCCCTCTAAAGCTGCCCGAATCGCAGGCACGCTGTGTCAGTCGGTTTGGCATCAGGCTCGTCTTGCAAATTGATCGTTAGAGGCACTCCTAGGGATAAGTGTCGATATCGCAACACGCTGGTTGGACCGAAGGGAGGGGCAGACTCCCGGTATCTGGACGCAGAACATAGAAACAGGAGATATAGGAGAATTCATATGAAAAGAGTGGCTGTCTTATTTGCGGTGGCAGTTCCTTTCATGGTTGTGCTGTTTGCTACAGTGAATCCGCCCAGTGTCAAGGCTGTTCCAAGCTTTGCGCGACAGACGGGCTTACCTTGCAGCGGCTGTCATTACACTCCTCCGGAGCTCAACCCAGCTGGACGAAGGTTCAAGCTGCTCGGTTATGTGGATAGAGCGGATGACATAAAAGTGATTAAGGCGGATGGGGGAAAGAAGCGAGCTGCGCTCGATCTTCTTGCTTCGTTGCCGCTTTCGGCGATGTTCGAGACCTCTTTTACATCAACTAAGTCGCCCGTGCCGGGAACCCAGAATGGCAGTCTAGAAATGCCCCAAGATGTGTCGCTGTTTCTTTCCGGGGCTTGGACAACTCATGTCGGCAGCTTTGCGCAAGTGACTTACAACACGCAAGACAACCATTTCGGCATAGATAACACAGATGTCCGGTACGCAAACAAGACGACACTGGGCGGCAAAGAACTGGTCTACGGCCTGAACGTCAACAACAATCCGACGATCGAAGACTTGTGGAACAGCACGCCGGGCTGGGGATACTCCTGGGTCGCCGATGATTGGGCGCCGACGCCCTCGGCTGCTCCCATCGTCTCGAGCCTGGGCCAGGACGTCGCGGGGTTCGGCGGCTACGCTATGTGGGACAACCACCTGTACCTTGACGCCACATTTTACCGCTCACAACACGTTGGCAACGCTCAGCCGAATGCGGGCACGGGATTCGGAGTCAACATCCGGGGACTTGCTCCGTACTGGCGCTTGGCACTTCAGCAGCTCACTGGTAAGACGCAGTATGAGATCGGCTCCTACGGCATGCACATGCGGTCTAGTCCTAATGTGGTGACTGGCCTGGAGGATGACTTCACCGACATCGGCTTCGATGCCCAGATCGACCGGACGCTATTCAAGACAGACGTGCTGTCGTTTCGAGGCACGTACATTCGTGAAAATTCGAATCTGGCTGCCACGGCGGCTTTAGGGGCTGCTTCACCGGGCAGTCACCATCTGAACACCGTACGGGCGAACGTCGAATACCATTTCGGCAATCGCGTGTCGGGCACATTCGGGTGGTTCGATACCAACGGGACCGTTGATCCGTTTCTCTATGCACCGGGTGCAGTGAGCGGAAGCGCCAACGGTGACCCAAGAGGCGTGGGCTATATCGCGAACTTCTCGTATTGGCCGCGGCAGAACCTGGAACTGTCGGCACAATACACGGGATATACCCGTTTCAACGGTGCCGCGATCAACTACGACGGCGCGGGCCGGAACGCCAACAGCAATAACACGTTCTATCTGGTTGCGAGAATCCTTTTCTAACTAACTATCTACTCGATGGGGATTGCAAAGGAGAAAGCACAATAAGATTGAGAGCATGCGTATTGATGACTTGTGGTGGCCGCGTTGAGCATGGCGGCATGGGCGGGTGATATCGAAGGCAAGGTTACGAGAGTGAAGGGAAAATCAGTGGTGTATCGCGATGCCATCGTGGCAGGACCTTTCCGGCTCCCGAGGGCCGCCCCATCATGGACGAGAAGAGGCTGATGTTTGCGCCGTGTAAGAAGACACCCCACGGATCCGATTGTCTGCAACGCATCCGAAGGCGCAAAATGAACTTTGGATTGCAACTGAGCAAGCCCAACGAAACGTATGAACTTCGTGGTGCTCGGATCAGATCATAGGGCGCAGCAGTCTGACCCCGGTCTGGAAGGAGTAATCCGTCCATGGCTCGACCGGCAATACCTCGAACCCCTCAAAGCGATCGCCGAGGAGTACGCTGAGAAAATCGGTAATTCGATAGGTCAGCGACTCGCACAAGAACGCCATCTGCTTTGGTACAACATCGACTTGACGAGCGCTGAAGAGGCGAAGGCGGGAATCCTCGAAGAACAACCTAACCGGCCAGAAACGCAGGGAAACATCGCGTTTCGAGTGCCCTCAGATGAATTGAGAGAGGATGCTTGGATCGAGAAATTAACAGGCCAAGGGTCAGGAACTGTGCTCGTTATCTGTGGTTACCTCCACTTCGAATCACTCGTAAGAAAGCTCAGGGAACGCGGTCACGCTGTTGACCAGCGAGTGTACCTGGAGAAAGTGCCCGAGATTAGGCTCTGGATCGGTCGATTGGAAAAGGGGTGAACCCACCAATCTGCATTTGCAAATAGCCCGCTGAATCGAGCGAGATCACTTTCCAGCCGGTACCTGGCAAACAACATTCTTAAGAAGCTTCATTGATCGCGCGTGGACTGGTTAACCCCTTCGTGCTCGCACGATCGTGTGCCGACTCAATCCAGTTTCGAATTCCGAGAAGGCCAGCGGTATCTCAAGCAGCCGTTTTCTGAGTTGCTCATCGGCCACACCTGTAGACCCCTCCGGTTAGAGCCTCGATGGAGCGTAGGGGTCTCGCGTTGATTTGTGCGTCCTCCGGCGGCGATAACCGCGTGCCGGAGATCGAGCGAGATTTGGCCGAGCGGGATGAATTTGTGGCGTTCTTACATCCGTACACGCGCGAACGGATCCACTCCCGTCGACTTGATCTGCGGGGCCAGAGAATCCAGCACCTCAAGGAAAACCAAGACGTCGGGCACCTTGCTCGACCTAACATTGACCACGTTGAGCCATTTTCCCTGCCGTTTGATCTGCAAGTTACTTCCCACCAGTTCAGCCTTGGTGATCTCGGCGACCGGGATAGAAGTTCCCTTCCATTCGATAGCCGTTACCGAAAGTCCCAGGCCACCGAACTGGACGGTGTCGCCACGCTGTATTCTACCTTTCACGTTCTGTACCATCGAAGGCAAGAGCCGGCCACCCGGGCGCAACGAGTCTTGGAGTCGATCATCCTGATTCACGAAGCTAGAGGGTATTGAACAGTAAATCACTGACCCTGCTGTAGCCGCTTTTGATTCGTCAGCAG
>Ga0210405_10002464_pt1 | contig 19157 bp, 20 predicted proteins | sample IncBWH11MmetaG_FD_155492 | JGI IMG/M metagenome (GOLD analysis project Ga0210405, IMG submission 155492) | Forest soil microbial communities from Barre Woods Harvard Forest LTER site, Petersham, Massachusetts, United States - Inc-BW-H-11-M | ecosystem: Environmental > Terrestrial > Soil >... | reverse complement strand
ACTGCGAGAGTTCCTTTCGCCGAAGTTTGCGAAGTGGCAGTTACCTGACGCTTTTGTTTTCGTCGATGAGTTGCCGCATACGTCCACGGGAAAGCTTTTGAAGGCAGAACTGCGGCGGCGATACCACGATTGGAAGTGGGAAGACTAATCAACGAGTAACGCATCTCCCGTATCGCAGCCCCCTCAGAACGAAAACTTCGCGGATAACTGAAACTGGCGCGGATTCAGCATGGTTCTCGGCTCGCCAAACGTAGCATTCGGATTATTCGGCACCGAGACAGGCAAAAGTCCCAAGGCAAGCCAATTCGGAGCTACCGCCGCGGCCTGCTGCGAGGCGCACGAGACGGACGAATCCCCATGTTCGATAGCGAGCGTCGTCGCATCCTTAAAGTGTTTGGGCACCGCAGGAGTCGCTCCGCAGAAAACTGGAGAACCGTAGATGTAATTCACTTCGTCCACATTTCCCCGGTTGAACACGTTGAATGCATCGACTGTCAGATCGAGGCGCACGTGCTCACGAAGCTGGAAAAACCGGGAGAGACGCAGATCGAAAGAATACAACGGATCGCCGACGTAGGTGTTCCGTCCGATGGTCGTGTTGCAGTTCGAAACGCTGGTGCAGACGCCGCCCAGCCCTCCCACGCGATCGGTGCTGAGGCCGGCCACGTCGCCAAAAACATTTTCTCCCGCAAACAGCGTGAAGGGCCGGCCGGACTGCAGCGTGAGATGCTGCTGAATTGGAAGTTGCGCGCAAAACTGTGTGCCGGCCCACTCGCCGTGAAGTTTGTCACCAAATGATTGCGAACGTCCTGGTTAGAGTTGCCGCGTTCTGAAGCGTAATCGAACTGGTTGGGTGGCAGGTTGATGAACGTGGTGAAATTTCCGTTGTCGATGGTGTGAGAGTACGTGTAGTTGGCCGTCAACGTGAACAGCTTGCCGAGGCGTTCCAATGCAGTGACCGTCAGGCCATGATAAACAGCGTTCGCTACGTCGTTGTTGTAATCGAGAAGGCCGCCGCTCAGAGTTGGAGGCGCACCGATTGCGCCGGGCACCCCAAATTCCAAGCCACTCGGATTAACCGGAAGTTGAGGGTTCGGCGGTGCAAAAGATGGGGGAATCGGACTTGCAGGACCTAGCCAATTAAAAAATGGCCCCAAGCCCAACGGCCCAAGTATGGGCGTTCCACTGCAAGCAGTAAGGCTGCCGCTCGGATCGAGCAGACCCTGAGCATAGTAAGGATTGGAGGGCTTCGCCGTACCGTAAGGACAGGGAACGTTGATGTTATTCCCCCGCACAAGTTTGTGCGCTCCCACGAAAAGATATCCCACTTGGAGCGTAAGACTTTTCCCCATCTGACGATCAATCTCGAAGCTGGCTTGTTCCGCGTAGGGAAGTCTCGCATCACGCTGAATACCGCCAGAACCTACTCCGCAAGCGCCAGTCGGTGCGCCCGTTATCGGATTCGCTGTGCACGGCCCGGTCAGGCTCACCGCGGGATAAGCATTCGGTCCATCGCCGAGGATACTGAGAGCCTGCAGAGCTGCGATGCTTATCGTCTGCTGAGCCGGGTTGGTAGTGGGAAGTTGCGAGCAAAGAGCCAGTCACCGAGTGCGCGGCCGTAATCGGCGCCAAAGCTGTTGTTGACGACGCGAAATTCCTGCACCGAATCCTGCGGTGGCGTTGCGCGCTGCACACCGCTGAGTGTGTTGACGAAGTCGGCGCCATCCACCGTGATCTCGTTGCTGAATGAGCGCATGCCGCCAAACGAGATTTGGGTTACTTCGAACTCGGTGAAGGTGGTTCCGAGAGCGGTTCGGCTCGTGGCAACACTCGGCGCCAGCAAAGCAAAATCCGTAAACAGCCTGCCGCTGATCGGCAAAGATTGAATCTCCTACGTCTCAATCACCTGGCTGATTTCGGTGCGCGTCGTTTCCAGTATCGGAGCTTCGGTGCTGATGGTGATCGATTCGTTGACCGCCGCCACTTTGAGACCCACGTTGATGGTTGCGGTCTGACCCACCGTAAGTTCCACGCCCGTGCGTGTGTACTTTCCAAAACCCCGCGCGGTCACGCTGATCTCGTAGCGTTCCGGCGGCAGGCTTGGCACCGCATAGTAGCCCGTTTCGTTGGCTACAGCGCTGAAGGCCTGATTGGTGTCGAGTGAGCGGACGGTGACCGCTGCATTGGCGACGGTTCGTCCTCCCGCGTCTGTCACGGTTCCATTTAGCACGGCGTTGCTGATGGCTTGCGCCGCGGCAAACTGAGTGAACGCAAGAACGATGAACAGACCACACAGGCGGGCAAGAAAACGACGCGATTTCATATAGCTCACCGGAACAACATGGTTCGATGGCCTCACATGATTTCGTCGCGAACGATGAGGGCAACGAAGCGGCATCACTGTAATCCAGTGAACGCTGCAGTTACAAGTGAAAATTATGGGACTCGCAACGGGTATGTCGCACGATATTTGGTTACTTTTCCGTGCCCTGCGCGGTTACTTCAAAGTGCCTCTAAAAAAAACTATGCAGAAAGTATTTCGTAACACGAGACACTAACGAGTAAGAACACACGGGACGAGTCGACAAACATTGTTATTTCGTCGATAAAACTAGGGGCTTCATTTTTGCGAGTTAGCTTTCGCCTCGCTCATACTCTGGTTCGCACGAAAAATAACATAGGCGCGAATATCGGCAGCATCTTGTTGCGATACTTCTTTGCCGAAGGCAACCATGCCGCCGGACTGTAATGCACCGTCGCGAACGATCCTGAACCATCGATCGTCAGTGAGCGCCGTGGAGTAACGAAGATCCGGCAACACTCCACCACTGACCGCAACGTCTCCGTGGCAGCCGGAACAAAACCGCTGGTAGACCGCCTCTCCGTTGTGAATCTGGGCTGCAGTAGCAGTCGATGGAGGCGGACTCAAGACTGGTTCTTCGTCAGGCGGTAGCGCCGGCAGCTTCTTTTTCCCATCCAATTTGAATACCAACATCCGGCTGATGTTCCGCACGCGTCCTGACTTGAACGCGACCTCGCCCGCGACCAAAGGAAAAACTCCGCCCCACCCTGCGGAGAACTGCCAAGTACTGCTCTCCATTCACGGTGTAGGTCACCGGCCCTGCCATTACGCCGGTTTGCGCATCGAACGACCACACCTTCTCACCAGAATCCGCGCGGTATGCTTCGAATCGTCCGGCGGCAGTGCCTTCGAAAACAAGATTTCCCGCCGTGGCCAGCGTGCCGCCATTCCAAGGTCCTGGCCGGTCGATCGACCAAGCCTGCTTCTGCTGCACAGGATCCCACGCCACTAACCTCCCTTTGACGCTGTCGAGAATGGTTTTCTTGATCTTGGGGTCTTGCGGCAAGCCCGCAGCTACCATGTCGATGCCAAAATTCGATGCCAAATTCTTGAACGCGAAATCTTCCGGCGACTTGTAGTTGAATCCAACTTCATTGACGGGAATGTAAGTGAGGCCGGTGAGGGGACTATAAGACATCGGTTGCCAACTGTGCGCGCCCAAAGGCCCGGGAACAATCGGCGCGGAGTCACGTTGTGGATAGCGGGCCGCGTCACTCTCGATCGGACGGCCGGTTTTCAGATCGACGCCGGTGGCCCAGTTGATGAATGTGAACGGCTTCGCCGAAATGAGCTTGCCGGTTTCGCGGTCGATGACATAAAAGAAACCATTCTTCGGAGCGTGCAATAGAACTTTGCGCGGCTTACCATCGATAGGAATTTCGGCTAGAATGATCTGCTCAGCGGAGTCGTAATCCCAATCGTCGGCCACGTTTTCCTGATAGTGCCAAACGTATTCTCCAGTATCTGGCTTCAGAGCAACCACAGAAGAAGTGAAAAGATTCGCCCCGCCCTTGGGACTACGATATTTCTCATTCCACGGTCCGCCATTCCCAACGCCGATATAAAGAAGATCGAGCTCCGGATCGTAAACGATGGCATCCCAAACCGTGCCGCCGCCCCCAATCTTCCACCATTCGCCTGTCCAGGTCTTGGCGGCTTGCGCGAGAATTGGCTGCTCAAATGGTTTCGAAGGATCGCCGTGCACGGTATAAAAGCGCCAATCGAGCCTGCCCGTATTCGCATCGTAGGCCGAGACGTAGCCGCGCACGCCAAACTCCGCGCCGCCGTTACCGATAATCACCTTGCCTTTCACGATGCGCGGCGCGCCCGTAATCGTGTAGCGCCAATGCGGATCAATCGTAAGCTGTTGCCAAATTGGAAGGCCGGTCGCGGCGTCAAGCGCGATTAATCGTCCGTCGAGCGTTCCGACGAAAATCTTTCCCTGCCAGATTGCGACACCGCGATTCACGACGTCGCAACATGCGTTTACGCCCCACTGCGGCGGCACCTTCGGATCGTACGACCATAGTTTTGCGCCGGTTGCAGCATTCAGCGCAAAGACTTTGCTCCACGCGGTAGAAAAATACATCACGCCATTCACAATGAGAGGAGTAGCTTCCTGCCCGCGGTCGGTATCGAGATCGAAATACCATGCCAAACCCAGCCGGCTCGCATTTTGATCGGTGATCGCTTTCAGCGGGCTGAAGCGTTGCTCGCTGTACGTGCGTCCATACGTCAACCAATTTTCCGGTTGGCTTTCGGCTATTGCGATTTGAGTGTCAGTGACGTTGGCTGATCCCAAAGTCTGTGCGTTTGTTTCGCGCGCCGAAGAAAAGTTATATCCCTGGAAAATCACGAGACCAAGCACGATTGCGATGGCCACGCTAAGACCGCGCATGTCGTCCCCCAAATGCCCGAGAGTCTACACCGGCAAATCTCCAACGCAAGCAGGCACCGCAAAGATACCGCAGTAGAAACGCTCACCCGCGACGTTCCCAACAGAGCTTATTATTTAGTGGTTGTCGCTTGAAAGTAGCCGGATTATATCCTCCGGGAGCGGCACACCTTTCATCCGGTGAGGCTCGGTTGGGTGAGCGCCTGCCCACACGCGCGTTTCCCATCCCTCCATAGCCAATCCTTCGTCGCGCAGAAATCTGTGGTTGAGCACGAAGCTGCTCTGTCTCCATTCCGAAACGCATGATTCCGCCACGAGTTCGTCGCCGTATCCCGACGGGATGATATACCGGGCGCGCGCTTCCACCACCGGAATGCCGATCACGCCCCGCGCTTGAAACAGCTCCTTCAAGGGAAGCCCAACCGCGCGAAACAGCGCGGAGGTGCAGTTATCGAACCAGCGAAAGTAGTTCGCATAAAAAACTATCTTCGCCGGATCACAATCACTGAACTCGACTCGAATCCGAATACGATTCGTAAACATGGTCAACTCTTGTGTAACAGAACTGCAAGGATCACGCTACGCCAGCTGAAACTAAATCATCTTTAACTCGATCAGAAGGATACTGATCTCCAACGGTCCAAGATTTTTCACAGTATGGGGAGGCAGCGGCTCACTCCACTGGGCGCAGGGGAAGTTTGGTGTCGTGCCAGCCCTGCGGCTGTCGAAAAGAATTTTGCCCTGGTCATCTCGCCGAATGAAATGGCTCCAACTTTCAAGATACGCGACCCCGCCCCATCGATGCGTATGCAGGGGCACGATATCTCCTGCTGCAATGCGAGTGTGAATGACGCGCATCCGCTGATCTTCCAGCAACAATCGATGGTGAACTGGCGCGGCAACGAGCGCATCCAGCGAGTCCGGCCACGGCCAGCTTTTCGGGTTGGGAAGATCAGGGTTTTGGCTCACGCGGTCTTGGGAGATCTCATTTATCGCATCTTCTTATCGCATGTCCCGTCTCGGAATACAAACGAATCTCCGGGTCGGAACCGGCCTTTATTTTGTGTACTCGGGCTATTGAAATTGATCCATCGTGGTTCGAAACGCACGCGTCGTCACCGCATCGAGCGGCAATTTGCGCAGGTCTGCGGAAAGAACTTCGATCCCCCAAGGCCCCGCGTAGCCCGCATTCTGCATGCACTTCACGAAGCGGCGCACATCAAACTCACCCTCGCCGCAGAGCCGCCCGGTGATTGATTGTATCCTCGTGCAAACTCCAGGGAGCCTTCACCGTGCCATCATTCAACTCTATCCCCACGACGTATTCCATCGGAACCCGGCTCACTTCTTCATACGGAATGCCAAGCTTCACAAGGTGCCACAGATCGAAAATGATTCCGCCGTTGTGCGCACCGGCGCCTTGCACCATCGCCAGCGATTCCTCCAGAGTGCGAATCATCGCGAACGGCATCAGTTCGAAACCAATCCGAGTGCCGTGCTCCGCCGCCTCCCGGCAGAGAATGGCAAATGCATCGATAAGGCGCGGCAGCGGGCGTGATTCCTGAAGGAAATCACCCACTTTAATGTGATGCGCGGCAAGCCCTTCGGCGGCTTCGAATAACTTCTTCTTTCGGATGTCCGATGCCTTCTTGCGCTCGCCCTCAAGAAACCAATCCGCAAGGAATTCTAGCTCCACGTACCGAATTCCGTTGTCCTCCAAAATGCGCTTCATCTCGGCGAGACTATATTTTTCGAGGACGTGTTCAAGGTCAGAATGCCATATGCCGAATCCTTTGAACCCCGCTCTGGCAGCGGATTCCACTCGATCTCTAAAATCGAATGGACTGTACTCCCGGTCCGTGTGGGGAAGCCCCGCTGAGATCGTCCAATAAGAGCCAGCAATTCCACTGGCGTCATCCGGATTCTCCGCAAGTCGGCAGGCTCAGTGACATGTTAGCTCGGTGACATGTTAGATTTGGGCGCAGACCGACTTGCTTTCGGTGTAAAGATCCAGCGCAGCGCGGCCCATTTCGCGGCCCCAGCCCGATTGCTTGTAGCCGCCGAACGGCAAGGCCGGATCGAAAACGTTGTAGCAATTAATCCATACCGTGCCTGCGCGAATTTTTGCGGCCATGCGATGAGCCTTGCTGATGTCGCGGGTCCACACCGCGGACGCCAATCCATAAATCGTGTCGTTGGCGAAGGTGGCAACCTCTTCCGGTTCATGAAACGGAATCGTCGTAACTACCGGGCCAAAGATTTCTTCGCGCACGACTTTCATGTGCGGCTTGACGTCAATCAGTACGGTGGGCTCAATAAAATATCCCGTGTCCCCGATCCGCTTGCCGCCCACGACGGTCTTCGCGCCCTCCTTCGTGCCGGAGTCCAGATAGCCGCACACGCGGCTCAACTGCTCTTGGGAAACAAGCGGGCCGAGATTTGTCGTTGGATTGATCCGGGACCGACGTGAATTTCTTGGTCTCGCCAGCCACTCCCTCCACGACTTGATCGAACACGCTTTTGTGAACGAACAGGCGAGAGCCTGCAGTACATATCTGTCCCTGATTAAAGAAGATAGCGCTGGCGCTGCCGGGAATAGCAACCTTCAAATCGGCATCGGCAAAAATTATGTTGGGAGATTTTCCTCCGAGATCGAGCGAAACTTTTTTTAGATTTCCAGTCGCTGCCTTCGCAATAAGTCTGCCAACCTCGGTCGAGCCGGTAAATGCGATCTTGTCGACGCCGGGATGGGCAGCCAACGCTGCACCCGCGGTCTCGCCGAAACCCGGGACGATGTTCACCACGCCATCCGGAAAGCCAACTTCCTGAATCAGTTCGCCCAGCCGCAGAGCGGTCAGCGGTGTTTGTTCCGCGGGCTTGAGCACACAGGTGCATCCCGCCGCCAGAGCGGGAGCGAGTTTCCACGAAGCCATGATGAGGGGAAAATTCCAGGGGATAATCTGCCCCACAACGCCAACTGGCTCGCGCAGCGTGTAAGCGAGGAACTTTCCCATGGGCGCGGACAGCGGAACCGTGGTGCCTTCAATTTTCGTGGCCCATCCGGCCATGTAACGAAACACCTCAACTGCGGTCGGCACGTCGACGATGCGTGAGAAAAAGAGCGGCTTGCCGTTATCCAAGGTTTCGAGTTCGGCGAACTCCTCGAGATGAGCCGCGATCAAATCGGAGAGCTTCCACAGAAGATGCCCACGTTGCGCCGGGGACATCTCGGGCCACGGTCCAGTCTCAAAAGCTTTGCGAGCAGCCGCTACAGCCAGATCGATATCGGCTGTGTCGCCTTCCGCTATGTGCGCCAGAACCTCGCCGGTGGCGGGGTTATAGGTTTCGAACGTTCTGCCCGACTGCGCGTTCACCCATTCGCCGCCAATCAGCATTCCTCTGGGTCGGTTGAGAAATTTCTGGACAGACGGACCAATTTGAACCGGCGCGGTCGTGGTTACCATATATTCCCTTGTCTTTGGTCGCTGTTCGATCGTGCCATCGCTGCGGTCGCCTGAAGCTTTGAAAGAGTTGGCGAATCAGGCTTCGCGCCAATCTCGCGCGACCCAGTCGATTGTAGGCAGCCTGAGAGTGATTGCAAGTGGGAACCAGAACGTAACTATGTCTCTATTGTGGGTTCATCTTTACGAAATCCTTACGAATTCCTTAACCCACTCTTACGCTGCGAGCGGTCTACTTATTTGTTCACGGTTCGCTCAGTGCGGAGGAGCGGAAGCAATGTGGGTAGCAGCTACGTTTGTGACCATTGCGTTGCTGGCGGCGGGATTCATGGTGTGGTTTCTAGTTGCCTTGCTGCGCGAGTGTTCTCCCACTATCGATTGCTCGGTTGTTCGAGTGCGTCGGGTGCCGGCGAGGGAGACCCTAGTAAATCTGGGACGAATCCGAGCCGATGATGGTTACTACGCGAGGCAGTTCAAAGGTGGCAACTACTACCTAGACTTATTAGAGAGTGAAGGTCATGCGAAAGAATATAGTTAGTGCGCCACTAGGACAATTCGGATGAAGTTTTTGTAGATCGGAGCCGATACGATGCAGGACGCAATTTTTCTTGCTGTGACGATTTTATTTTTCGCCATCACGCTTGCTTACGTTGTCTTTTGCGAGCGAGTGCGCTAAAGCGATATGAATTCCGAACCAATCATCATGCTTGTTATTTGTGCTGGCTTGCTCGCCTACCTCGTCTACGCCATGTTGCGGCCGGAGAAATTCTGATGACGGCGAACGGATGGCTGCAAATCTTTTTCCTGCTGTTGACGGTGTTGTTGATCACCAAGCCCCTGGGTAGTTTCATGACGCGGGTCTTCGGAAAAGAGCGGACGTGGCTCGACCCTGTGATGCGTCCGATTGAACGAATCCTCTACAAGCTGACCCGCGTGGATGAAGACCACGAGATGGATTGGAAGGAATACGCGCTGGCACTGCTTTTGTTCAGTGGCGTGTCCATGATTTTGCTGTACGTTTTGCAAAGGGTGCAACAGTGGACGTTTCTCCCCTGGAATCCACAGAAGTTACCCGGCGTGCCCCAGGCGCTGGCCTTCAACACTGCCGCGTCTTTCACAACAAATACAAACTGGCAGAGCTATGTACCCGAAACCACCATGAGCTATCTCACGCAAATGGTGGGTTTGGCTTATCACAACTGGGTTTCAGCGGCAGCGGGCATGGCTTTGGCTGTGGCGTTCATTCGCGGCATCGCACGCCGTGAGCAGAAGACCATCGGCAACTTCTGGGTAGACATGGTTCGGGGCACGTTGTGGATTCTGGCTCCCCTCTGTTTGGTGGGCGCGCTGTTGCTCGTGTCGCAGGGCGTGGTGCAGAACCTCAAGCCCTATGACACCGTGCAATTGCTCGATCCCTACCAGACGCCGCAACTGGGCTCCGATGGCAAACCGGTCAACGGACCGGACGGCAAGCCGCTGATGCAGACCGTGACGCAGCAGGTAATCGCGCAGGGGCCAACCGCGTCGCAGGAAATCATCAAAGAGCTTGGCACGAACGGAGGCGGCTTTTTTAATACGAATAGCGCGCACCCGTTCGAAAATCCCACGCCATTCACCAACTTTCTGGAAATGTTTTGCATTCTCGCAATTCCCTCCGCGTTTACATACACGCTGGGAAAAATGACAGGTTCTCCGCGACATGGATGGGCCGTATGGGCTGCTATGGCCCTGCTGTTTCTAGCAGGAGTAACGACTGCGTATTGGGCGGAGGCACGAGGAAATCCTTTATTGGCCACTGCTACACAGCACGGCCTGCAGCATCAGTCGACCGTGCGAGCCACGGCGAATCTCGAAGGCAAAGAGGTGCGGTTCGGCGTGGCAAACTCAGCGCTTTTCGCTACCGTCACCACTGACACAAGTTGCGGAGCGGTCAACTCGATGCACGACTCCTTTACCCCGCTGGGCGGCATGGTGCCGATGATCAACCTCATGCTCAGTGAGGTAATTTTCGGCGGAGTCGGCGCGGGAATGTACGGCATGCTGGTGTTTGTGATTCTCTCCGTCTTTATTGCCGGATTGATGGTGGGCCGGACGCCGGAATATCTCGGCAAGAAGATCGAAGCCTACGACGTAAAGATGGCGATGCTGGTGGTACTGATTTTTCCCCTTGTCATTTTGACGTTCACGGCAATTTCGGTTTTGTACAGCTTCGGCACCTCCTCCATGGGAAATGCGGGTCCACATGGATTCAGTGAAGTGCTATACGCGTTTACCTCAGCAACGGCCAACAATGGATCAGGGTTTGGCGGGATCAACGCAAACACACTCTGGTACAACACCTCGCTCGGCTTCGCCATGCTGTTGGGCCGCTTCATGATGATTCTGCCGATGCTCGCGATCGCCGGGAACCTGGCGGGCAAGAAGCAAGCTCCCGCTACGCTGGGCACTTTCCCCGTGACGGGGCCTCTGTTTACGGTGCTGCTGATCGGCGTGGTGATAATCCTCGGCGCGCTGACGTTTTTTCCGGCGTTGAGTTTGGGACCGATTCTCGAGCACCTGCTGATGCAGGCTGGCAAGACATTTTAGGCAAATATGGTAAGCAAAAAAGCAAAACGAAGTTTGTGGGACATGAAGATCGTGCGCCGCGCGGCGTGGGATTCGTTGGTGAAGTTACATCCCGTCACCATGATGCGCAACCCCGTGATGTTCGTCGTGGAAGTGGGAAGCGTGGTGACCACGATCCTTCTCGTCATGCAGCGATCGCAGGGAAAGCCTGGGTTCGGATTCAATCTGCAGATCACGCTGTGGCTGTGGTTCACGGTGCTGTTTGCTAACTTCGCCGAGGCGATGGCGGAAGGTCGGGGCAAGGCGCAGGCCGATGCCTTGCGGCGCGCAAAAGCCGAGACCATGGCAAACCGTCTTCTTCCTGACGGAAAAACCGAGACAGTGCCGGGATCGAAGTTGCGTTGCGGCGACTTGGTGCTTGTCGAGGCGGGCGAGTTTGTGCCCGGCGATGGCGAAATTGTCGAGGGCGTTGCTTCGGTGGATGAGTCGGCGATTACAGGCGAATCTGCGCCCGTGATTCGAGAGGCCGGTGGCGATCGCTCTGCCGTGACCGGGGGTACGCGCGTGCTCTCGGATTGGGTGAAGATAAAGATCACGTCCAATCCCGGAGAAACTTTCCTGGATCGCATGATCGCGTTAGTGGAAGGCGCGGAGCGCCAGAAAACGCCGAATGAAATTGCGCTGAACATCCTGTTGGCGGGCCTGACGATTGTGTTCTTGCTGGCTGTAGTCACGTTGCAGCCCTTCGCAATTTATGCGGGCGCGCCACAGACCGTCTTCGTGCTGGTGTCTTTATTGGTATGCCTGATTCCGACCACGATTGGCGGATTGCTATCGGCGATTGGGATTGCCGGCATGGATCGACTGGTGCAGCACAATGTTCTGGCAATGTCGGGACGCGCCGTCGAGGCTGCTGGCGACGTGAACACACTCCTGCTCGACAAGACCGGCACGATTACGCTGGGCAACCGCCAGGCCACCGAATTCCTGATGGCGCCCGGTGTCACAGAGGCGATGCTTGCGGATGCTGCCCAGCTTTCTTCACTGGCCGACGAAACTCCCGAGGGACGCTCGATTGTAGTGCTGGCGAAAGAGAAGTACGGCCTGCGCGGACGCGAAATGAGTTCGCGCGACGCTGAGTTTATTCCCTTCAGCGCGACTACGCGCATGTCAGGTGTAAATCTGAATGGCCGCGCTATCCGCAAAGGCGCTACGGATGCGATCGCGAAATATCTTGAAGAGCAGGGAAGTCCACTCCCTGCGGAAGTGCGCCTAGCGGTCGAAAGCATTTCCCGCTCCGGTGGAACCCCGCTGGTGGTTGCGGAGAATGGCCGCGCCATGGGAGTAATCCACCTGAAAGACATCGTGAAGGGCGGCATGCGCCAGCGTTTCGATCAACTGCGCGCGATGGGAATCAAGACCGTGATGATCACGGGAGACAATCCGCTGACCGCAGCCGCGATTGCGACCGAGGCGGGTGTCGACGACTTTCTTGCGCAAGCTACGCCAAAAGACAAGCTGGATTTGATTCGCCGCGAACAAAGGCAGGGAAAATTGGTTGCCATGACCGGCGACGGAACCAACGATGCGCCTGCGCTGGCGCAGGCCGATGTAGGCGTCGCCATGAATACCGGAACCCAGGCAGCAAAAGAGGCCGGCAATATGGTGGACCTGGATTCCAATCCCACCAAACTGATTGAAATCGTTGAGATCGGCAAGCAATTATTGATGACGCGCGGCGCACTGACGACCTTTTCGATCTCGAATGACGTAGCGAAATATTTTGCCATCATTCCGGCAATGTTTGCCGGGACATTTCCGGTTCTGCAGGCGCTGAACATCATGCGGCTAGCCACACCGCAGTCAGCGATCCTGTCGGCTGTCATCTTTAATGCGCTGATCATTGTGGCTCTGATTCCGCTGGCGCTTCGCGGGGTGAAGTACATCCCTCAGGGAGCCGCCATACTACTGCGCCGAAACCTGCTGGTCTATGGCGTGGGCGGAGTAATCGTTCCCTTCATCGGAATTAAGTTAATCGACTTGCTGATCGTGCGAGCGGGGTTGGCCTGAGAGCGACCATGAAAAAGAATTTGACTATTGCTGTCCTAATGACGCTGGTGACCACTGTACTGTTCGGCTTGCTGTTCCCTCTCTTGATTACCGGACTGGCGCAAGTTTTCTTTCCGAAGCAGGCCAATGGAGAATTGCTGACGCGCAATGGCCACATAGTTGGATCTCGATTAATAGGCCAAACATTTTCTTCGCCGGGTTATTTTCACTCGCGCCCTTCGAGCGCCGGCACTGGATACGATGCCGGCAATTCGAGCGGATCGAACCTGGGGCCGACGAATCAATCTCTCATCGCGCGAGTGCAGGGGGATGCCTATCGGTTGCAGCCGGAAAACCCCGCCGCAACAATCCCGATCGATCTGCTAACCGCATCGGGGTCCGGACTCGATCCTCATATTTCGCCCGAGGCGGCGGAATTTCAAGTGCCGCGCATCGCGAAAGAGCGGGGACTGAGCGAAGACGTAGTGCGTGAGGCAGTTCGTCAGCATACGGAGTCCCGGCAATTTGGATTTCTGGGTGAAGCGCGAGTGAGCGTCCTCGAATTAAATCTCACCTTAAATGAGATTTCATCCAAACCTGTACCCCGCTGAATCCAATTCTTTATGGTTTTAGGGGTGTAATTGAATTTACTCAAACAAAAGTTCCGGCAGCGCCGATAACGGTGATTTGACGGAGTTGAAACCGTGCCGTTCAACGGCAATGCAGTGCGACTCTAATTTGCAATATAGCGGGGCGTGATGAATATCAAAACTCAGGTATGCGAAGGCAAGCTGGCTTTACAAATAATTCTAGCTTTTAGTTTTGCGGTTGCATTCGTGCCGCACTGTAAGGCCCAGACTCAGGCTTTGCTTGATGCTGAATCCAAAGTGGCGGCTTCAAACGAAGCTGCAGGTGGCGGACCTGCCCGCGCCAGCGAAGCAAGTGCCACTTCTTCTTCCACAGCATCCGCGCCAGCCGCCGCTATACCCGACCCCCGGATATCGGCGGTTGAGCAAGAGCTCGCTGCCATGAAGGCACGCATCGAGCAGCTCGAAGCGGAACTAAAGAGCCGCACCGCCGCACAACCTTTGCCTGCGATACCGGCAACCGCCGTGGCGGCAGTTCCCGCAAAATTGGAAGCGGCGCCGGCACCGGCGAGCGCGAGTCCCACCGTGGCATCTTTGCAAGCGCCTGGCGATTCCACGACTGCGCCCGCGAAAAAAGAAAAGATCGCGCCTTTTTCCGATTGGGATTGGACATGGCTCAATGGCAATCCGCGAAACAAAGACACGGCTTTCGATTCAAAGTTCTTCACCCCGGAGATCCGCGCTGACGTTACCTATAACTACGATTTCAACAAACCGGTCGACAATTCGATAGGCGGGTCGAGCGAAATGTTTCGCTCCAACGAAATTGGGATCGAGCAGCTGGGTGTTGGCGGCGATTTCCATCTCGACAACGTTCGCGCCCGGCTGATGACTCAGTTCGGCATGTACTCCACGGCGACGGTGCGCAATGATGCCAGTTATACCAAGGGGCAATGGCAGCTCAACGACGCCTACCGGTACTTGTCGGAGGCCTACGGCGGTTATCACATTAATGTGCTGAACGGTATCAACATCGACGCGGGAATTTTCATGTCGTACGTCGGATTGTTCAGTTATTACAATTACGATAACTGGGCTTACCAGCCTTCGTACGTTTCTTCCAATACTCCGTGGTTCTTCACCGGCATGCGAATCCAGATTTTTCCCAATCCACACCTGAAGATTGAGCCGTGGATCATCAACGGATGGCAGTCCTACGCCTCGGCCAACACGCGCAAGGGTTTGGGCGGACAGATCAAGTGGACTCCGAAACCATGGATCAATGTGATCTCCAACAATTACGGTCTCGGTCACGATGACCTGTACATACCGAATCGCGGCCGAGTCCACACAGACAACAGCGTCGAGATCAAGTATTACGACCATCCAGAAAAGACGCTCGACAAGCTGGCCTTCTCTGTCACCGGCGATATGGGTTGCGAATTTGGCCCCAGCACGGCGACTCTAGCGGGCGTGAGCTGCTTCGGTAACAAGAAAGACCCGCTTGGGCCAGTGAGTGCCAATTTTCCGAAAGGGAGGGTCGATCCCAAGCAGAGCTTTATCGGTTACATGTTCTATAACCGCGCATGGTTCAAGAAGGACAAGTACGGATTAACGCTCGGCGGCGGCCAAATCAACAATCCAGGCCGCTATCTGGTGCTTGTTCCGCCCATCAACGGCGAGACTGCGTCCTCCGCGGCGATCAACGCGCCGTACTTTACCGGAAATCCCGGAGATCCGTTCAAGGCTTGGGATTCTTCGATCACCTTCGATTACATGCCGAAGCAGTGGATCACTTTCCGCTGGGAGGCAGACTATCGCCATGCTAACGTTCCGTACTGGACGGGTCACGGCGGAATCACGCCGCCAGGTTCGGGCGGAGTGCCTTACACCAACAACGGATCTCCACAGTTCTTCGCCTGCATGGACGGAAATACCTCGGGTTCCTTGTCCCTCAGCGGTGCGCAAATGGCCTGCGGATCGCAAGGCAGCAGCGTGTGGTTCCCTGATTTACGGAAGGACGAGATGTTGGTCGACTTCGACATCATGGTCAAGTTCTAGTGTTGACCGCAGAATTCTGGTGCGGATTCTGCTTCATGTGCCCAAGCGATCTGAAATGGAGGTGGAATCATGTCTAGGCACTGGCGGACTGTTCTCGCGATCATTGCGGCTGTGTTCCTGGTGGGGGCTGTAGCAGTGAGTACAGCCGCAGCCCAAAGCGAGAAATCAACCGGTGTAGTTTCTCCAACTTCGGAGGCCGAAAAGGCTGAACGAGAAAGGAAGCTCGCCGCCGCAACCGATGCGGCTAAGCAACTGTTGCTCGCGATGGACACGAACAAGAGTGGGAAGGTCTCGAAGGAAGAATGGATGAAATTTATGGATGCAGAGTTCGACAGGCTTGACACAGATCATAAAGGGCAACTAGACGTAAAAGAATTAACGCATTCACGGGTGCGAGTGCGTCCATATGTCGGCAAGTGATCTCGAATGAGCCTGCGACTCGGGGGATGGAAGGTGCGCGGATACAGAGTGAGTGCTTCGGCTGCGTGCCTAGGAGGCGTACGGTCCCTAGAGTTGAACTGAGATGAAGAGTTGGGAAAAGTGTTAGGAGTTTTTTGTGTGCTTGGTCTCCCAGCCCTGCTAGCGCTGGTGTGCTGTAGTGCGCACGCTGACCCACGGCGGAGGCGCCTCCTCCCGCAAACGTCGTGCCAGCGGTGGCGCTAGCTTGTTCACAGTAGATCATCCTAAGCAGTTTCCGCTCGCGGCTGAGGCCAGATCGAATTGCCGAACTGGCTCGCAGGTTCCTGAATGCCGTCAGTAACGTCCGCGCCGGCTGAACCCAGTGTCAGCAAACTTACCCTGCGAGCCTGAGTAGGGAGCCGCGCATCACTGCCTCATGCTTTCGGATGGCTCCAACCTTTTTGTCGCACCCGTTTCGCCGCGGTTTGCGACGCAATTCATGGTTGCGTCGCAGGCTTCGCGCTGAAGATGCCCTTGAAGTTTTCGCGGTGCTGAAGGAAGACCAGTACCCACAGCACACAGGCCACTAGAGCCGGAGCAATGCTCGCCGGCGCAAGCGTCAGGTGAAACGCAAGGATGTTGTAGAGTTCCGCCGCCAACACTGTCAGCGCTAGTGGCACGAAATAGCCCGAAAGCAACAGCAGCCCACCGAGCACTTGAATCGCGAAGAAGAATGCGGCAAAATGCGACTCGCTGACGGAGACAAGAAACTGAAGTGTGAGCGGATTCGTCGGCGGCGGCTGGTGGATGAAGTTGAGAAATCCGTTCAGCCCAAAGACCGTAAAGATCAGGCCGAGTAGATAGCGAGCAATAATAGAAGTAATTTTCATGGGTGTCCTTTCTTGATGTGTCGCGCCTAGAAGGTCTGCGCGTGCGTCTGCACGGCCTGAAGGTGCGGTGCAAGAAACGCGTTACGGTCCTGTCCCTGGTTCAGTATAGCGGTCCCCCCTGCAGTGAGGAAGGTCGCGTCCGTCACACCAAGAAAACCAAATACGGACCGCAGATACGGCTCCACGAAATTGAACGAGGCCATCTGCGTCTGGGCGTCGTAGATGCCGCCGGTTGCGATGATGAAGGTCGCCTTCTTGCCGATAATCAAGCCCTTCGGCCCTCCCTGCCCGTAGGAAAAGGTCCTGCCGACACGCGCAATCTGGTCGATCCATAACTTGAGCACGGAAGGCACACCAAAGTTATGCATGGGCACTCCGATGACATACTCATCGGCCTGCTCCAATTCGGTGAGCAGGGAGTCGGAGAGCGAAAGCAATTGCTTCTGCTGAGGAGTGCGGGCCTGTTCCGGCGTGTAGACCGCACCGACCCATTCCGCATTGATCGGTGGCATTGCTGTTGCGCTGAGGTCGCGGTCTATGACCTTTCCATCCGGGTGCGAAGCTTTCCATTGGGTGACGAACGCAGCAGATAGCTCGCGAGAGACCGACCGTCCGTAGAGTGGACTGGAATCGATATGTAGCAGCGTTGACATTTGAAAACCTCCTGCAATACAGTTGATGAGTAAGCAACAGTTGTCGATTAATAAAATAAACAAGTGTCGTTTAGTCTACAAGGAGTATCCTTAATAATAGGAATGGCCCAGCTTCTTCAACCCGAGATCGGAACAACGGACCCTCGCATTCTGCGCAGCCGCCGCATGCTCATGGACGCATTGGCCAGTTTATTGATTAAAAAGGAGTTCGAAGAGATTTCTGTACAGGAGATCGCCGACAAGGCCACGTTGAACCGGGCCACCTTTTACCTGCACTATCCGGACAAGAACGCGCTGCTACAGGCCATGACCGAGGTCCGCTTCCGCGACCTGATCGAGCGCCGCAGCATCACCTTTACCGACTGCCATGGAGCACTGCGCACCATTGCACTCGGCGTCTGCGATTATCTTGCTGAAACCAGTGGCTGTCCCACTCAATTGGCTCGGATGCCTCTGCAAGTCTCCATCATCCCGGTCGTCGAGGATATGTTCAAAGAAGGCCTTGCCCTTCATGGGATCGCACCAAATGTCGACGCGGCACTGCTGGCGACCACTGCGGCCTGGGCCGTTTTTGGAGCCGCGCGCCGCTGGTTTCAGACCCCCAACCGTATCCCCGCCGAGGAGATGGCAGCCAGGATTGAAACCATGGTGAATCCGGTTCTTTTCGGCGCCTCTCAATAGCTCGCCGCTCAATAGAAAAAGAAGAGTGGCAACACTCACTCCGGAGCAAAGTTCAGGCAGGAAAACTCGAAGCAGGGTATTCAAAGACGGCTAGCTGAGCTTCTGGTGGCCTACCTCGTCAAGGGTTATCATTAATCGCTTCGCTCGAATCGCTTGGATCGCGCAATTACAACACCGACTTGCCTTATCGCAGGGCTGTTGTGCGCGGTATTGGTGTGCCTGGTAGTTCATCCGCCACACTGCGATCTGTGCGATGGACCGCTCACCGGAATCTCTTCTTCGCCGCAAACTATCGTCAACCAGCAGCCGCCCACCACTCCGGAGCACTGTAACGGTATCTGCTGGTGCTGCGGCTTTGATGGACTTCCGAATGCCAGTCTGGATCTGGGTCCGGTGAATACCGTGACCTCAAACGTTCGTCCTGAAGCGCTTTCGCCTGTTTTCACGCCACACTCCTCCATCTTTAGACCTCCGCGTACTGATGTCTTCTCTTAGCTTGGCCGTTCCGTGCCTTTAGCGCGGATGCTGGAACCCACAGCTCACTCTGGAGACATATCAATGCGTCTATGCGTGTTCCCGCTCACGGAAGCGCTCCTGTTTCTGTTTTTGTGTCCGCTTGCTCACGGGCAGACTTCTTCTAAGTCGCCCTGTGGCGGTCCTCCAAAGGCCGCCGAGGACAAAGATCCCCTAGCCGTTGTTGAGCTCGGCGCAGCAACTAGCTGGAACCTCAGCGGAGGCGCGGCAACGTTCGCGCCGAATCTTGCAGCGGAGGTGACGCCTATAGAAAACTGGCTGGAGATTGAGGCAGGCGTGTCGCCGTTCTACACTCGTAAGTCAACGGAATGGGACACCGACCTGCTATTCAAGAAGCCGTGGACCATATCGCGGAAGGCAGAGTTCATGCTGGGCATCGGCCCCGAATGGGTCCACCTCAGACAGAAGGGGAACGTGACCAACTCCGTCTCTGGGGAAATAGCCGGAGACTTCATGTTCTGGCCGACCGGCAAACACCGTTTCGGCTGGTTCTTCGAACCGGCTTACGACTACAGTTTTG
>Ga0210405_10002463_pt1 | contig 19164 bp, 19 predicted proteins | sample IncBWH11MmetaG_FD_155492 | JGI IMG/M metagenome (GOLD analysis project Ga0210405, IMG submission 155492) | Forest soil microbial communities from Barre Woods Harvard Forest LTER site, Petersham, Massachusetts, United States - Inc-BW-H-11-M | ecosystem: Environmental > Terrestrial > Soil >... | reverse complement strand
TTGCAGAACTTCCGCGTGACAAGGGGGCTGGTCCACCTTTACGTTCCTTGAAGCTGTGAAAAAACCTTCTTGCGGAGTTTCAACGAGTTTTTTCAGTGTCTGAAAATGCGTCAGAATGCGGAAAGGTCGTTCGTGGGGCCCCTAAACGCGAAAATATTGAAGACCTAAAGCTCGCCCGACATCAGGGGTGGTTTCTTCACAGGTTCGTTCCTTGTAAAGGTGGGAACGATGAGGTTGGCGGTCGCTGGCGGAAAACCGGGGCGCCGGGCTGCGTTGGCAGCCACCGAGAGAGCCTCCAGGCCCAGCGATAGGATCGACGACCGATCTCATCTGAATAGCGGCGCAACGAAATCTCCCCACGCCTTATAGGTTGCGTACGCGACGATGAAGATGAGCGCGAGCGTGCCACCGACCTCCGCAACCCCGATCCTCACATTAGCTAGAATCTGCAAAAAGTGCTTCACTTGGCCGCATACTAGCACGAAAAAAATCCCTTTGTGGAAATCTTCGATAAAGATTTTTTCCGGCTCCCATGTCGTTATTACGATTCAAAACGCGAAAAAATCTGTGTCAAGTAACTACTTCACAAATACAACCAAAATAGGGGGCTGGCCCACCTTTTACTTCCTTGTAAAGGTGGTCCGTCCAACGGTCAAAAGTCAAAATCCCCACCCTAACGTCGCAAAACCAGAGTGAGGTTGGGATCGGACTGTTTCCGCGACGTTAGGATGGGGCACCCGCTTCGTGCACCCGGTGGCGGAATGTTCTTACTGCCGCTTAAGAATGCGATTTCACTCGATCCAGCAGCACGGGCACCTGCTCGACGATCTCGATGTCGAATCCTTCGAGTGCCGGCACTTTTCGGGGATGGTTGGTGAGCAGCCTGATGCGCCGCAGATTTAAATCCGAAAGAATTTGCGCTCCGATGCCGATTTCGCGCTGGGTCTTGCGTTCGCTCTCGGGTAGCGATGGAAGGCGCTTGTCGCGATGGAAGGTGAGCATCTTGCGCTCTCCGATGCTCTCGACCGAAAAGCCCTTCGAGGTTTGGTGCAGATAGATCAGCGCGCCCCGGCCTTCGCGCGCGATGGCCTGCATCGATCCTTCAATGGTTGCATGACAATCGCAGGCGGTCGATCCGAATACGTCACCCATCACGCAATGGGAGTGCATGCGGACCAGCACCGGTTCGCTGCTTTCGATATCGCCGCGCGCGTCCCCTTTAACCAAGGCAACGTGAGATTCGCCGCCGTCGACTTCGCTCTCATAGGCAATCAGGCGAAACTCTCCGTGACGGGTGCCAATCAGCGCTTCTCCGACTCGGTGCACGTAGCGCTCATGCTGCATGCGGTAGCGGATAAGTTCGGCGACGGTCAGCATTTTCATGCTATGGGTTTTGCAGAACTCGATGAGGTCGGGAACGCGCGCCATGGTGCCATCGTCGCGCATGATTTCGCAAATCACTCCCGCTGGAATCAATCCCGCCATGCGGGCTAAATCGACCGAAGCCTCGGTTTGACCGGCGCGCACCAGCACGCCGCCTTTGCGAGCCTGCAGCGGGAAGACATGTCCCGGACGCGCCAGATCCGAAGGGCGCGTGGCGGGATCAATTGCAACTTTAATTGTACGGGCGCGATCGTAAGCTGAAATTCCGGTGGTCACGCCATCGCGGGCGTCGATGGCTTCGCAAAAGGCGGTGCCGTAGTTCGACGTGTTCTCTGCGGTCATGGGACCGATATGCAAATGGTCCAAGCGCTCTTCGGTCATCGCCAGGCAGACCAATCCGCGGCCGTATTTGGCCATGAAGTTGATCAGTTCGGGAGTAACTTTCTCGGCAGCGAGTGTCAGATCGCCTTCGTTCTCGCGATCCTCGTCATCCACTACGACCACCATGCGGCCGGAGCGGATCTCCTCGATGGCCGTAGGAACGTCGGTAAAGGTCGATTGCGGCACCATAACAATGCGATTGTAACAAATGGACTTGCGGGGAATTGTCAGATAATTGTCATCTTCAATGCCGCGGGACATTCCTCAAGCAGTTCGCTACTTTGCCAGTTCGTGCTCGGCTCCCCGAAAAAGGGCCCGGAGCGAGCGCACGACCCAGCGGGCCAGCACCACAATGATGATGAGCAGCAGGCTGACGAACGCGATCGCGCCATACGGATGCTGTGTAGCAAACCAGGTAAGGAAGATGGCGAGCCCATCTTCTCCCAGACTCAGGGCCATATTCGAGAATGGTTCGGGCGAGGGCGTGACCGCCGCTCGGACGGCAGTCTTACCTCCATGGGCGGCGAGAGCGATGGCGCCACCAGCGAGGGTGGCGATCACTTGCTCCGAGGGTGAGAGGCTCGCGGTAGCTCGATAGGCCAGCAGAGCCGCGACCGGGATTCGAATGAAGGTATGCAGCGCGTTCCAGATCAGGTCAAACGCAGGAATCTTGTCCGCGCAGAATTCGATGGCGAACAATGCGCCGCTGGCTGCGATCACCCACCAACTCGAAAGCAATTGCAGCGTAGGCGGCAGCGGCAGCACTCCCGCGTGCGCCATAAGTCCGAGCGTGGCTACGGTAGCGTAGACGTTGAGTCCGGCGGCAAAGCTGGCGGCTGTCACCAAAGCCACGAGTTCGCTTGCCGGAATGCTCGGGATGGTCAGGGGAGACGCCAACGAAACCTCTGTGATCTGGCTTTTTCGAAGTGTTCAGGCCAGACAAAGGGCCGCCGCTCGGGCGACCCTCGGGATTCTGGTTCATGCTTAATTATTAAAGAGTGGATTCGATCTCGAATCCCCAAGCCTCAAGCAGGGGCTCCGGGATATACTTCGAATTCTTGTTGCGCCGAGCCCATTCTCGCAGCCGGGTGGAGCGGAGGTACTGGTCCGGTGAAAGCTTGTATTCGCGAACCACTTGCTCGAATTCGGTGATAGTAGGAGTAATGGGGCCGATCGGCTCCGGTTTCCCCCAGTTAGGATTTCCGCGTCGCTTAGCCATAAATATAACGCCTCGTGCGTGAGATAAACTTACACCAGCAGAAGGTTAGATTCCTTCCGCGCTGAGAGGGATTCACCATTGCCGACCCGACAAATCGGCACCAAGGGTCATACTGAAGCCCCGTCAGGCCAACCGGAAGACTCTGATTCTATGGGTTTTTCACGCAAAAGTCAATAAAAATCGAACAATCTTCCAAAAACTATATCCTCACCGCACCGAAAGGGAATCGCTGCAAAATTCAATTCGACTTGGAACTTGGAACTGCGCCGAGGATCGAGACATAGTGGTAACTGGCAGTAAACAAAAGGCTTGCACAGGAGCCGGCCTACTTGACCGCAGCTGTGGCCACGGCTACCAGGGAATCCGCGCAGCCGTAATAAAGGAACCATTGGTCGTGAAAGTAAACCAGACCCTCGGCGAAGGTGGTTCCGGCGGCATACTGCCCGGTTTTCTCGTAGGGCATCACCGGCTTAAGGACCGGCTGTTCGGTCTGCTGTACCAGCCGGGCAGGATCGTTCTTGTCGAAAAGCGCCTCACCGGCGGCATAGGCGTTGGAGCCTAAATTCGGATCCCCTTCCTTGACAGCGTTCTTGCCGTTGTAGAGGACGACGATTCCGGTCGAAGTCAGAACTGGCGGCGGCCCGGTTTCGGGAAACGTGCTGTCAAAATGCCCCGGCCGAGGGCGCAACAGTTCGATGGGTGCACCCTTTACATCCTCCACCGGACTCCAGTGGATCAGGTCGGTTGAAGTGGCTAGATGGATAACGCCTTCCCCCCAATACATCCAGTACTTTCCATTGATTTTGACGGCGATCAGACGCCCTCTGTCGAGGTGCGTCACGATTCCAGCCGACTTGTACTTCAACTCTGCGTACTTACCGCCAGCAGCGTTTGCAAAAGCCGTACCCTGCTTCGTCCAGTGTGTCAGATCCGATGACGTTGCCATGCCCACCGAATACGTCTTTCGGTTCCATTGGGTATAGGTGAGAACATAGGTGCCATCTTCTGCCTCGACTATGCGCGGATCTTCGACGCCACCCGGCCATTCGCGAGACTGTTGGGCATCGTCAGCCGGGTAAAACACGGGATCAGCGCGTTGCACGAAGGAAATACCGTCCTTGCTCTCGGCCAATCCCAGGCGCGAGGTGTGTCCCCCGATTGCCATTTCCCCGGAGTCGTCCTCGGCTCGGTAAAGGACGTACACCATTCCATCGCGTACGATTGCGGCGGGATTAAAGGTGTGCAGCGCTTCCCAGTGCACCGGTTTCTTAAGTATCGGATCGGGAAAGGTTGACTCCGGCCGTGGAGCAATCACCGGATTCCCACTCGCGGGTCGCGTAAAAGGACCGATCTCCCATTTGCGGGCGTCCTGCACCTGCAAGGCGGCGGTAGAAAATAGCAACGCTGCCAGCCAGAGCGTTCGTCTCGCCTTCATGCGAACTAGTATATTCGTTCGCGAACCGATGCTAATTAGGCCGGGTGGGATGGGTATTGGCAAATCCATCCTCATTAAGGACCCCACATTTCAGGTTACCGCCGTAACCCGGTCACAACCCCGATTCGTTGACCGGCAACCGGCGCCGACCTACATTTTATTAAGGAGGAAGTCTTGTGAAGGATATCTATGAAGTACTCCGAAAGAAGCAAGCTGAGCAGGCTCAGTTAGGCAAGCAGATCGAAGCCCTGCAGACCGCCGCTGAGCAGCTTCGCAGCGTAGCCCATTTACTCAATGAAGAAGACGCCCACGGAGAGGGAGCTGCCATTGGCGGCTAAAGTTGTTTGAGGGAGTTGGTTAGCGATGAGTCTGCAAGCGCTGGTTCTGTGTTCCGACGACAAGATCATACGGGTGCTGCGGCGCGTCCTCAGCGACCTGGAAATTGGCGTTGAACTTTGCACCGACGCGGATTCGTCGGTCCGCAAATTGACCCGGCGGAGATTTGAAGCGGTCGTGGTTGATTGCAACGACGAGGACATGGCGGCACAAGTGCTCAAGAGTGTCCGCTCCGCTCCATGCAACAAGCGCTCCATCGCCGTGGCGATGATTGATGGACAAAAGGCTGTGCGCAGCGCTTTTGCTCTCGGCGCGCATTTCGTTCTCTATAAACCGATCTTCGCGGAACGTGCGCGAACCAGTTTTCGCGCTGCCCGCGCATTAATGAAGTGCGAACGCCGCCGCAACACGCGGGTCACAGTGCAGATCCCCGTAGTTTTGATTAACGAGAGTGGGGCAGGCCAGAGAAAAGCGGTCACCTCGGATATTAGTCAGGGCGGTATGTCGGTGAAGCTCTCGCGCCGTGCCCGGAAATCCGACCCCATGCGGGTGAAATTTACGCTGCCCGGAACCGACGATAGCGTCGAGTGTGCTGCGGAAACGGCATGGGACAGTGGTGGGGCGCAGGCGGGCATTCGCTTTGTGAATCTGTCTCCGGAGCAGCGGGAACGTCTGAAGTCGTGGTTGGGACGGCATTCACCGGAGATGGAGCCGGATGATCCCCCGGTTCCTTGCAAACTGACCGACCTAAGCTCGGGGGGTTGCTACCTGGAGATGGCCGCGCCCCTTCCCGTCAATACGAGAGTCCTTCTGACCATGCGGATTCCGAAATTCGAGAGCCGCGCGGAAGGCGTGGTGCGCGTGATGCACCCGGAGATTGGTATGGGAGTGGAGTTCACGAGGACAACCAAAGAGCAACGCGAGCATTTAGAACAGTTCATCAAGGTCCTCAGCAATAGCACAGGGGTTGAGCCCGAACTCCTGGTGGAACCTGAAGGAATGAACGATGCCGAAGCACGCATTTCCCCGCAAACAGTCTTGGAGGAGATGGAAGACCCCTTGCTCGAACTCTTTCAGGGAAACAAGGAATTCACCACTGAAAATTTCTTTGCGGAACTTCGCAGACAAAGAAATTCCCTTCCGCACAAGACCAAGGCTGCCGCTGCCGTTTAGGAGTACTCTTTCGCCGCTCGGTTCGTGATTGCGCGGTCCCACTGCCCTTGTGCTCGATACTTTCTTGTGATCGGCCACGATTGACAAAAACGTGACCGAATTTTTACCGCTCCATGACAACCTGGGAGCCGTTCCCTTTTTATCTTCAAATTGTCACTGCAACGGCACACCTGGCTTTAACTGCTGCTGACATGTGCGATGTCGGGAGGCTGTGGTCGGCACGAGCCGGAGGAAAAGTGTGCCCGACAGTCGAGGAGAAGGACATGCGAATTGCGGTTGTGAAAAGGATTGGCACGCAGTTGTTGTTAGGGACAGCGCTGTTGGCGGCGGCCCGGCCCGCGCATGCTATTCCTGCTTTCGCCCGCAAGTACGGTCTTCCGTGTTCCGCCTGTCACGAAGCGTGGCCCATGCTAAACAATTTCGGCCAAACCTTCAAAGACAACGGTTATCAGTTGGGCAACGACCGGGATGCTCCGATCTACCAGCAACCAGCTTACTGGCCCATCATGTTTCGCGTGACGCCGCAGTGGCACAGGGAGAGCACCAATCGCCGAGCTGTCGATTCGGTTCCAGGGAATGCGAGCAGTGGGCTGGTGGAGTCTACGGTGACTACCTCGGGCTTCGACCTAGGGGGTGTTGACGCGATAACCGCCGGTACGCTTTACAAGAACATCTCATTTTTTGTCCAGCCGTTTATAGGAAACACCGGTATCACCTTGGAGCAAGCGTGGACTCGCCTCGACAATCTTGCAGGATCGCATTGGCTAAATTTAAAAATGGGGAAGTTTGAACTGGATGAGCCGATTTCCCAGGAGCGTTCACTAACCCTCAATAATACCGGAGGTCTCTACTACAACTATTTCTTTACGCCGCTCGGTGATAACAATTTCTTCGCAGGAATTGGCTTTCCTCAACTGGGCGCTGAGCTCTCTGGGCACACTGACGACGATTACACTCGTTACTCAGTCGCAGTGCTGAGTAGCAATAACGGTCAGACCGGACTGCCGTCGAACCAAACCTACGATGTTTATACCAACTTCAATCACAGCTTCGAGGTTCCCGGGCTCGGATTGCAGCAGTTCGGTGTTTACGGATATTTCGGTGACTCGCCGACGTACTTCCAGACCAGCGGCGGTAACCGTATCCCCGGCACGGGCATGGGAAACCGCAGCTTTTATCGTGCTGGCGCATATGGACACTGGTACGTGGGCAAGTTCGATTTCTACACCTTTTACCTGCATGGACACGACAACGTATTCCTGGGCAATTCGGTGCCGGCTAATCAGCCGTCAAAGTTGCCTCTCGGAGCGACCGGTCCGGCATGGAACGGTGGTTTTGTAGAGGCCCACTACAACCCCAACCCCCGACTTATCGCTATCGGGAGATACGAGTTGATTCGAATGTCGCAACAGGCAAATCCGGCTATTCGCGCCAACGCGGGAAATCTGGACACTTGGACGGTGGGATATCGTTGGTATCCGATCATGAGTCCCCGCGCTGGCTTCGCTTGGATACAGGAGTATTCCCGTGTCATCAACGCGGGAGCGGCACCGCTTTCCGGCAAGGACGACATCAGTAACAGCTTCCTGATGGGATTCGATTTTGATTTCTGAGGAGAGAGGAGAACGGTTTCATGCGCATCAGAATCAGCTTGGCCGGCGGCGCGGTCTTCTTTTTCCTCGTGTCGACTTTGACCGCTCCCGCACAACAGACCCGCGTCGGTAATCTGGTCGGGAATGCCAACCGCGGCAAGGCACTCTACCAGCGCTACTGTATTTTCTGCCACGGCCCGTATGGAGACGGAGCGGGAGAGAGCGCACCTTATCTCGATCCCAAGCCTCGCGACTTCACCAAGGCCACGTTCAAGTGCCGATCCACGCCGAGTGGAAGCTTGCCTTTGGACAGCGACCTGTATGACACCATCAGCCGAGGCATCCACGCCACCGGAATGCCTTCTTGGAAGCCTCTGTTGCGCCAGGATCGGGTCGACCTGGTCGCGTACATCAAGACCTTCTCTCCGCGATTTCAGGAGGAGAAACCGGCCGCCCCGTTGGTGATACCTCCTGAACCTCCGACTTCGCTGGAGAGCGTGAAGCGTGGCGCAGAACTTTTTCAAAGCATGAACTGCTGGCTTTGTCATGGTAAACAAGGACGGGGAAACGGCCCGTCTGCCTCTTCGCTCACCGACAGTAAAGGCTATCCGATCACACCTTTCGATTTCACTAGCGGAACCCGGTTCAAGTGTGGAGAGTCGGACCAGGCGATATTTCGTGATTTAATGACGGGCCTCGATGGCACTCCCATGCCCTCTTTTGCCGATGCTTTGAAGCCGGACCAGGTATGGGATATCGCGCATTACATCGACGCGCTTCGTACGGCCAAAGGGATGCGGGTCGAAGCGCCGGCTGAGCCGAAAGTCGAGCCTTAGGGGAACTGAGATCCATGCAACGTCCAGATCCGTCGTCCGACATGACGCAATCGGTTGTAGTTGAAGATATTCAACAGTGCCCGCAAGCGCGAGCAAAAAGAAAGCAGGTGTCTATGAGAACAAAATGTATCTTGATCGCCATAGTTGCGGCATTTGCTCTATCCCTGGTCGCTCACCTTCCTGCAGGTGCCGCAGATTCGGCGGCCGTCGGATCAGTGAAGGGAACTGCGAAGTTTGAAGGCTCAGCGCTCAAACCCACTCGCATCGATATGTCATCCGATCCTAACTGTGCGAAAGCGCATCCCACGCCCGCCACAACTGAGGATCTAGTGATTGGTGCGAATGGCGGCCTGGAAAACGTTGTCGTTTATGTTTCAGATGGTTTGGGAGATAAGACGTTCGAACCGCCGCAACAGCCTGCCGTGATCGAGCAGAGTGGCTGCCAATACAAACCGCACGTACTCGCATTGCAAACGAACCAAAAGCTCGATGTTGTCAACGATGACGCTACCACGCACAACATCCATCCCATGCCCAACAATAATCGGGAGTGGAATAAGACCCAGCCCCACGGAATGCCAGTTGAAGAAACGTTCCCGCGGGAGGAGATCGCTATTCCAGTCAAGTGCAATGTGCATCCGTGGATGCGGGGCTATATCGCGGTACTCAAACATCCATATTTTATGGTGACGGACAAAGACGGCAACTTCGATCTGAAGGATCTTCCGCCAGGCACCTACACGATCAAGGCATGGCAGGAGAAACTCGGCACCCAGAGCCAGAAGATCACGATCGGGGCGGGTGAAAGCAAGACCGTCGACTTCGTGTTCAAGTCGGGTTCGTAACGCTGTCTCATCCCTCGCGACGGGCGATGTGCAGGGAGCACACGCACCGCCGACAGATCGGGTTTGTAGCAACATCGAGGTTTGCACGAAACTTCAGCGCTTCGGGACCATTCACGATCTCGTGCAGCGTGTGATTGTGAATATTCCCAAGCGATGGATGGAAGAAGCAGGGTCGGACCTCGCCCGATGCTTCGATCACGGCGGAGACCCAAGGCGCATTACAGAGAGGCGCAATGTTCTGCGTCTGGCCAAGGTGGGCGCGGAAGTGGAGAACGATTCGTCGCAATTTGCTAGCTGATTCAACTACAAACCCGGAGTCTAAATCGAGGCTGTGTTCGCCGATGAGGCGCTCAATTTCTGTGTCCAGATCCTCGACTTCGTCGGCATTCAGCGCAACCCGGTTTTGGTATTCGGGCATCCAGCCCTGAGGGCGGTTGAATGCGTCCGAGGTGAGGTCCGCTGCGAGAAAAGAAATCGAGTTTAATCCGATTTTCTTCGCCGCCTGCACCGTGCAGCAAAGCGAGCGGTGATTCGCTTTCTGTATAGTGCAGCGCGCTCGCACCTGCATATCAGGACGGACTTTTCGCAACGCCGCAACGCCAGCGGCTATTCGTTCAAAAATGTGGGGCACACGCCGTATATGATCATGCACCGCGGGCGGCCCGTCCAGGGAAACGATGACATCGTCGATGGTCGCAGCGATGGATTCAGCGTGAGATTCCAACAACAGCCCAGCGGTAAGCATCGTTACGCGAATTCCCTCGGCGCGAATCATTCGTGCCAAAGAACTCAACTCACCGTTCATCTGTGGCTCGCCGCCGGTAAACACTATCCAGCGGACCCCTAATTCACGAAATGAAGCGAGTTGTCGCTCGAGATCAGCCGGCGCGATTTCTCTCGGCTCGCGAATCCGCCAGATATCGCACATCACACATCGGCAGTTGCACTGATTATGGGGAGAAATGACGACGACAGGCATAGTGCTGATCTGAAGCGCAGAGAGGTCGAGCGCGTCAGCGTCAGTTGATTCAAAAGGGGCCGAAATGGATACGAGGCCGTTCATCAGAGCTGCTATTCAAGCCGGCGGTCCTTCACGCCGAAATTCCAGCAAGATGTGGTCGGCGAACGTGCGAATGCCGGGGCAGCGTCCCAAGAATGAATCGGCTCGCACACTCAAACCGAATAAGCCTGGAAACCGATTCGCCCACGTTTCAAGATAACTGGGTGGGACAAAAACGCCTATTCCTTTAACGGATTTGAGCTGAAATTCGGGAGCGAAAGTTTGCGCTAGTAATCGCACCGATAGGTAAAAGACGCGAACGCTCGCTCCCTCTATCAGTCGCGCGGTGACGCCTTCACGATGAAATCGCCGGAGCGCTTTGCCCGGTTTTCCCTGCGCGAGGTACCACGTGATTTCCCACAAACAGTATCGACCCATCCAACAGAGCAAAGCCGTCGCGCCGGGCCTCAGTAGAATCGCCAAGTCTTTGGCCAGTTGCCGGAGATCCTGAACACAGTTGAGTGCTCCGAAGTTCGAGAAGGTTCCGTCGAAAAAGTCGCTGTGTCGCAAGCTGGCGATGTCTTCAGCGGCCAGCAAGCGCGGGTGCACCGACTCCTGGTTTCCAGTTTCTTTGACTCTGCGAGTCGCCACCGCGATCATTTGAGGCGAGCTATCGCACGCGAGCACTTTCATGCCACGCTCCGCCAGAAAACAAGCATCCACTCCCGTGCCGCAGCCAATTTCAAGAACGCGGTCGCCCGGGCGGAATGCATTTCCAAGCTCTTGCCACACCGATGCGCGTTGAGCCCGACCGATCTTTGACATGGTAAAGGTCTCGTCGTAGCGATCGGCAATCGCATCGAACGGCGCTACGTAAGGTTCCGCTTGAGCGACTGCCATGGGCTAGGCCTCCGCCTCGTGGGCAGTCGCCGCCAAACCAGCTCGGAAGTCAGAGACCTTAGACTGCAATTCCGCGATAGCCGACCTGTCAACAGCAGGTCCGTTCCGCAAGCGTTCCAGCTCAACTTCGCTACGAAGCAACTTATCGGCGAAACTGTAAAACTGCCGGGAATGCCGGTTGCGAATGCGAACCTCCCGGTCTGAACCCACGTTCCATGCCTTGAGGTTTTCGACACGGTCTGCAACTTCAGCGAAGTAGGGAGTGCCCTTGATCGGATAAGCAACGGTCGTAAAAAAAATGTCGGGATCAGTTCTCTTCACGTGCTCGATCGTTGCTTCGATATCGCCGAGTTCCTCGCCTTCATATCCCCACATCAGAAACATTCCGGTCTTGATGCCGCGTGATTTACACATTGCGACAGCCAAACGCACCTCTTCGGCGCTGACGCCGCGTTCCATAGCATCCAGGATGCGCTGTGAACCGCTCTCGGAGCCGATCCACACCCGAAAGCAACCAATTTCGGCAAGGGTTTCGACAACCTGAGGAGTTAACCGGTCCGCGCGCGAAATACACTCGAAAGGTAACTTGAGTCCTCGCCGCTTAAGTTCCGCGGCATACTGAAAAAACCACCCGTGATGAATGGTGAAAACGTCATCGGCCATCCACGCCATTTCGGGTTGGTATCGATCGATCAACCACTGGAGTTCGTCGGCCACTGACGCCGGCTTTCTGCGTCGGTGCGTCTTGCCAAATACTTCATGGCTGCACCACCGGCAATGGTAGGGGCAGCCTCGAGCGGTGATAAGCGACACCGATCCCATCCCGTGATGTTCACGCCATACTTTCAGGTACCGCGTCAGATCGATCGATTCGCGCGCTGGCCAAGGCTGAGCATCGATGTCTCGGATCTGATTTCGCGGAGGTGTGCGGACTAATGTGCCGTCCGAGGTTCGGAAAGCAATGCCGTTAACTTTTCGCAGCGCCTCCGCGGAATGTGAGGACAGAACTGGTACCAGTTCTTCCAGCGTGACCTCTCCCTCGCCGATTACGATGACGTCTGCCCCAGCTTCGAGGTATTCATCAATGTATGCGCTGGGCTCTGGTCCTCCGACAACCGTCTTCCATCCGGCATCCTTTGCGACGCGCAGAATCTCGACGACGTTAGGGCGCGTCATCAGATTTGCGTAGATGCCGACCACGGACGGCGGACCCTGCTGAAGCAGATCAAACAGCTGCTGGCGCGACGAGAATGTCGAATCGAATACCTCTACACTCAGGCCTTTGCTCCGGAGATGTGCGCAAATGTACAGGATCCCCAGTGGGGGGTACGGCTTCATGATCTGAAGCTCTTTGGGATCCTCGTAAAGGAAATAACCGTGGGTAAGAAGTATGTCCATGTTGCAGTTTGGATTCGGATGGCGAATCTAGTCGTCGCCGCACGTCATGCCAGGTCCAGCCAGCAAATGCACGAGGCCCGGCCTTGCAAAACTTGGCAGAACGGTGGATCGAGCGTTGCGACATGATTTCTCAAGTTGTACGACTTGCTTCCACAATTCGTCTGGGCTATCTCCCGCATTGCGATTCTTCCTGGTAGCATGCGCGCTGTTCAATTTCCAGGAATCAACTTGCGCGTGCAAAGCATCGTGCAGAGCGCGATAGAACTCATCCGTGTACGCGCCCTGGAACATCATTGAAAGATCCTCGCTATCCGACCAATTAGTCTTGTCGCCCAGTTGTGCTTTCACTCGGTCGAAGAACTTCGTTCCAGGAAGCGGGTAAGAAACCGAAACTCCTATATCGTCGGGCCGGGTGTCTTGCACCAATGTCGCGGTTCTTTCGATGTCCTCCCAGGTCTCGCCTTGGTATCCGAACTGAAGGAAATAGCATGCCCGGATGCCCTCGTTGCGAAGGTTCTCTCGTGCCTTCGCGATCTGCTCGACTCGTGTCCCCTTATCCATCGCATCCAGAATCTTCTGCGATCCCGACTCGACCCCCAGCCAGACTTCCGCGCAACCGGCTCGGCGCAAAGCGCGCACAGTATCGATGGTCATCAAGTCGACACGGGACTGCATTTTGAAGGGCACGGCAGCGTGCAACTTCTCGACTTCCACGGCAAGTTCCCGGACCCACCGCGCTCGCAGACCGAAGATGTCATCCGCGAACCACAAGTGTTCAGCACCGAAATCGTATTTCAATCGCCGCATTTCTTCAGCAACGCTCCACGCCGACCTGAGAGCGAATGAGTCGCCATAAATGGGTTTCGCACACCAATTGCATCGGTAGGGGCAGCCGCGGCTGGCAACAATGTTCATGGAAAAATAGCCGTGAGAAGTCTTCCATGCTCCGCGATATTGGTCGGCATCGATCAGATCGCGCGCAGGGAATGACAGGAGATCAAGATCGCGCGTCAGCGGGCGATGCGCGGTCCGCACCAAGCGTTCGGTTTCATCATCCAGATACGCGAGCCCGGGTATCTGCGCTATTCCACGATCATCTCCTTTCAAGAGATGCTGAACGGTCTCTAATAAGGTCCACTCCGCTTCGCCCAGCAGCACACAACGGAAGCCCTTCCGCAGATAGTCCAGAGCATGGTCGGATGCGTCAGAGCCATTGACCACGACCGTTGCTCCAGCCTGCTGCGAGACCTCAAGAATCCGATACGCGACTTCTCGCATGCGGGTCAGGCACATCTTCGTTAGGAAATTGAAGTTGTCCTCGTAAACCACCACGACCCGAGGCCGGTGTTGATCAAGGGCTGCTTCAAATCCTTTTTCAGGATCGTTGAGCATGGTGTCGAACAATGCCACTGAGATACCCACGCTTCGAAGCAGAGCCGCGGCATATAACGTTCCCAGCGGAGGGTAAGGTTGCATTTTCCGCGTCTGCTTGCGGTCGTAATAAAGATGATAGGAATGGGTCAGCAGAACGTCAGCCACGCTACTTGCCCCTCATTTATTGTAAAGACTAATGGCCAAATTTAGGACGGTGTGGCGAAGCACTTGTCAGCAGATTGTCAAATTTATGTCACTTCTTCTTACGTCGATCGATAAGAGCTGAAGACTGGAGCACGTCAGAGGGATTTTGCAGAATATTGACAAATTAGAGACAAATCAGCTGCAGTCGATTGGTACGTTGTCTGCTTAGCTTGCAAAGTCGACACCTGGCAGATGATCGTCTTCTATAACCCAAAAGCGACGAAGCCTCGCAATCGGCGCTTGCCACTATCGATATTGGCGATCGCTGCAGTTCTGGAAGGCAAAGAAGAGTACGCCATTGTCGATGGCAACATCGATCCCCACCCTACCGAATCTCTAATTGCGCTAATCGCAGAGCATCCGGTAGAACTCTTGGCGGTTACAGTCATGCCCGGACCGCAGACGGTCGGCGCGGTCGCAAGTTGCCGCGAGGTTCGGGCGCGCTTTCCGCATCTGCCGATCGTTTGGGGAGGTTACTTCCCCACGAACTACACGGCTGCAACACTCAAAGCGGGCTATGTGGATTATGCAGTCCGCGGTCAGGGAGAGCAGACTTTCCTCGACCTGCTGGAAGGCATTCGAGGCCACCGCGATTTGAATACTATTAACGGCCTCTCCTACAAAGACGCGGATGGAACTTCTCGTCACAATCCTGAACGCCCGATGAAAAGTCTCGACGACTTTCCCTGGTACCCGTATCGCAAGCTCCCCGTAGAAAAATACCTTCTGCCTACGTTTCTAGGCCGCCGCACAGCGGTGCACCAAGCCAGCATCGGGTGTCCCTATCGATGCAATTTCTGCGGCGTGGTTAACTTTTCCGGCAGCCGCGAAAAAATGGAATCGCCTTCTCGGACTGAAGGCATCCTGCGGCACCTCGCCCAGAACTACGGGGTCGATGCCATTCAGTTTTACGACAACAATTTTTTCTTGCGCGAGGACCACACTCGCGAGCTTGCGGATCGCATGGCCCCGCTCAAGATGCGATGGTGGTGCGAAGGACGGGCTGACATCATGATGAAGTATTCGGATGCCACGTTCGAAGCCATTCGCCGCGCCGGTTGCGCCATGATTTTCTTCGGCGCCGAATCGGGATCAAACGAAAATCTAAAGGAGATGAACAAAGATCTTTGCGCTGAAGACACGTTAGCGCTGGCGTCGCGCATTCGCCCTTTTCACATCATTCCTGAGTTCTCCATTATCTTCGGAAACCCGAAAGATCCCGAGGGCGACACCCGCGATTGCATCAGGTTCATTCGCCAACTGAAGCGGCTCAACCCCGATTCGGAAATCATAGTGGAGCATTACACTCCGGTTCCGCAGCGGGCCCGGATGTACGGAGGTATCGAAGACAAATTTCAATTTCCCACCACTCCGGATGAGTGGGCAACCGACTCCTGGCAAAGGTTTGCTACTCAAAAGGATCCCCAAACCCCCTGGCTGCGACCTCGTACCAAACAGTTAATCGACAACTTTGAACTGGTAGTGTCCTCCAGATGGCCGACGGTTCAGGACACTCGACTGCCCCACTGGGGACGCCTTGCGCTGAAAGCCCTGAGCAGTTGGCGATATCGATTGGGTGTCTATGCCGCGCCACTGGAGCTGAAATGGACGCAGCAGTTTATCGACTTGCGAAAGCCGAAAGCAGAGAGTCTGTGAACCAGGCCTCCATTGCGCCGGTATCTGCCCTTATCCAATCATCGAAACAAGATGCAGGCCTTTCGGTTGCTCCGGTTTGTGTTTCCGTCGAGGAAGGGTATGAACGTTGGGCAGCAACTTACGATGATGCTCCCAATCCGTTACTGCATCTCGAAGAACGCAAGCTCACAGCGCTTCTTCCCGACTTGGGTGGCAAATGTGTTCTTGATCTCGCGTGCGGTACTGGGAGGTGGCTGGAGAAGCTTCCGGGTATGGGCACGCGTCTCCAAGTGGGAGTTGATTTTTCAGCTGCGATGCTTCGGGTCGCAGGGAAGAAGGCTGCCGTTCATGGACGACTCGCGAGAGCCGACTGCCGGAGCCTTCCGTTTCAAGCTTCCGTTTTCGACTTGGTCGTCTGCTCATTCGCTCTCGGCCACATCCCTGACTTGGGGCAGGCGTTGAGTGAGTTAGCTCGAGTGACGAAGGCCGGAGCGGATGTTGTCGTCAGTGATCTCCATCCGGAGGCATACGAGCGAGGATGGCGAACCGGTTTCCGTGATTTGGGCAATGTCGTCCGAATCGAAACCACGTCCCGCTCGGCGGAGGAGATTGTCCGAGCCTTTTATTCGGCCGGATTCGAGTGCCTCACGCACGTCCCGCTATGCCTCGGGGAACTGGAGAAGCCGATTTTTGCCCGGGCGGGAAAAGGTCATTTGTTCGCGCCAGCCTGCCAGGTACCCGCTATCCTGGTCTGTCACTTTCGACGTACCACACAGACCGAGTCGCGAGATTGGTCGTAAGGACTCTGGTCGTCGCGGTTGAGAGAACACACCGTGGGGGTCGGATGCACAATCTGCCCGCGACGACACGACATCAACAAACCTCCTGCATTCGATCACTTAGTTTTTGGCCGGTGAGGAGCGACCTCCTGGTCGTGACATGCTCGACAGCTCGGGAGACCCAAAGTTCCCAAGGAAATGAATAGCGGTTCTTGCTGATGCGCCAGCGGACAGGCGCGCCGAGAGCACGGCGAAAACCCTGCCGCAGCCAGGCACTCCTCTTTGTCGCCTTGCGAATTTGGTTGTTCAGCAGAAAGTACTCTAGGCTGCGTCGCAGACGGCGTAATTCTTCCCCCTGCAACCACGGGAGCACATTAAGTCCGAGAGCCAGGGTTTCCCACTCTTCCAACGACTGAGGCTCCTTCAGCCCCATCTCCTTCAGTTGCGGCCATATTGGAATCCCAGGATAAGGAGTAAAAATGTTGGGAGAAAAGCTAACATTCCAGTATTCCCTTGCGATGTCGCTCATAATGCGAAAAGTTTGTTGGCGATCCCCCTCGGTTTCGCCCGGGTATCCGAGAATGACGTTAAACGTAACGTGAATCCCTGCCAACTCTGACTTGCGGGCGGTATCCACCATGTCTTCTATGCGCTCGTGTTTCTTGTTCATCAAAGCCAGCACACCTTTGGAGGCCGATTCCGTGCCAAAACCCATGTGGTTCACGCCACTCTCAGCCAGCAACCGGACATCGTCTTCGCTCATTCTTGCGACGAAGTCGGTTGAAGCCTGAAAATCCCAGCGGAACTTGATTCCGCTCGCAACGATCCCCCGAGCAATGGCAACCGCCCGCTTGATATCCACCAGAAAGTTCGAATCCAGGAGCGCGACTTCCTCAATGCCGTAGCGCGGAACAAGCTCAGCCAAGTCGCTGACCACGCGGTCGGCGCGATACGCGTTGAAGCGCCGCTTGTAAAAGACCATGTCGGTGCAGTAATTGCAGGCGTAAGGACAACCAACGCTGCTGGCATACGCCAGTTGGCGGACGCCAGAAGCAGACGCATAGACATCCACATTTGCAAGATGGTATGCGGGTGCCGGCAGATCATTGATGTTTGCCACTGGTCTTTCCGGTTCGTGATGAATCCCATCTTCGTCTTTGAACGACAGGCCGCGGACTCCGTGCAAGCCGCGACCATCAGCCAGCCGGTGCGCCAGTTCGACCAAAGTCAGCTCGCCCTGGCCTCGCACGATGGCGTCCACGAAATCCGGTTCTAGCGTCTGTTCCGGAACAAGCGTGGGATGCCAGCCGCCGAAGACAATAGGCAACTCCGGCCGATTCAGCCTGACCTTTTTCGCGATTCTGATGGCAGAACCGATCATTGGGCCGGTGAGGATCGAAATGCCCAGACAGAGCGCATCTGCCGTTTCGCGCAGAATCACATTTTCAAAGTCAGGGGAGGTGAGGTTGTCCACCAGTTTGACTTCGAAGCCGGCCTCAAGCAGAGAGGAAGCGAGTGCCAGCAAGCACAGCGGCGCACCTAGCGGGGGACCGTCATAGGGCGGATAGAAGAGTACAACTTTCTTATTCCGAGGCATCTCGCTCGATTCAGCCGCGTTTGCGCTGGAATATCAAAGCTAAGATTCAGGCGAAAGACATTTGTCATGCAATTGTCAAAAAGATGTCATTTTGTTCGGGGTACTGCGAGACCCAACTCACCGACGCGAGAGTCACGGGGATTTTGCAGAATATTGACAATTTGGAGACAACCGCTGCGAAACTGGTTGGTAGCGTTTGACTACTCCATGACCTGGTCGAGATGAAATATCGAAAGGTACCAGCGTGAAATCCTCGAAAAAGATCGTGTTTTTTGTGGCTTCTTTTTCAAGCATCGAGGCGACGGCGCCCTTGGGCATCCTGGCCATCTCCACTCCCTTGTTAAACGCCGGGTACGACGTTCGAATCATCGACTCGACCATTACTCCTGACTACAAGAAGCGAATCATGGAAGAAGTGAAAGATGCGCTTTGCCTAGGCATTTCCGTCGTGACCGGGCCGATGATCCGCGAGACTGTAGACGTCGCCAAGGCGATCAAGAAGTGGGATTCCGATTTCCCTGTGATTCTGGGAGGGTGGCACCCGTCCCTGCTGCCCGGCCAGACGCTTGAGGCACCTTATGTAGACATAATCGTTCGGGCGCAAGGCGAAGAGAGCATGCTTGAGATTGCCGATCATCTGCGTGACGATGCTCCGCTCGACGACATTCTGGGCATCGGGTTTAAACGCGATGGCAAGTTGCACCTTACACCTGAACGTCCGCTGAAGACGCTCGATAAGATGCCCGCGAAAGCCTATCACCTGGCAGACTTCGACGCTTATGAGAAAGTTTGCGGCCGCCGCTGGACCATGTATGTGTCGAGTCTCGCTTGCCCCTTCAATTGTTTCTACTGCACCAATGCGGGAGTGTACGGACGCAAGTGGAATTCACTGCCGGTCGAGCAGGTCGTTGAAGAGACCATCGAACTGACCCGGCGTTATAGGCTCGAGCTGCTGTGGATGGCTGACGACAATTTTCTAGTCGACCTCGACCGGTCGCTGAAGATCGCAGAGGGGTTAATTCGTGCTGGAGGGAATTTCAAATGGAGTGTTCAAGCCACGACAAACCTTACCGCGCG
>Ga0210405_10002462_pt1 | contig 19179 bp, 16 predicted proteins | sample IncBWH11MmetaG_FD_155492 | JGI IMG/M metagenome (GOLD analysis project Ga0210405, IMG submission 155492) | Forest soil microbial communities from Barre Woods Harvard Forest LTER site, Petersham, Massachusetts, United States - Inc-BW-H-11-M | ecosystem: Environmental > Terrestrial > Soil >... | reverse complement strand
CCAATCGTTGAACTTCCAACCAGGACTCGATCCCTCACGCTCGTCCAGCGTCACACGCACATTCGCCGCAACCAGCTCCACCTTCAACTTTCGCGCGGCGTCCATCACCGGACCCTTCTCTTCGTCGGTCTTATAAATTGGCACAATCACCACTTGATAAGGCGCAAGCTTCGGTGGAAGCACGAGCCCCTGGTCGTCGCCGTGCACCATAATGATCGCCCCAATTACGCGCGTCGAAAGCCCCCAAGAAGTCGTCCAGCAATGCTGCAACTGGCCGTTCTGGTCGAGATAGCGCACCTCGAACGCCTGCGAAAAATTTTGTCCCAGGAAATGCGAAGTCCCAGACTGGAGCGCTTTGCCGTCTCCCATCATGCCTTCGATCGAATAGGTGACGTCCGCGCCCGCGAATTTCTCCGCGTCCGATTTTTTTCCGGGAATCACTGGGATCGCCGCATCGTTCACGGCAAAATCCGTGTAAATATCGAGCATCTGCCGCGTTTCAATTTCCGCTTCTTCGCGCGTAGCATGCGCCGTGTGGCCTTCCTGCCAGTAAAACTCCAGCGTGCGCAGAAAAAGTTTCGTGCGCAATTCCCAGCGCACCACGCTGTTCCACTGGTTCATCAAAACCGGCAAGTCGCGATACGACTGGATCCACTTCGACCACATGTGCCCGATGATCGTTTCCGAAGTCGGCCGGATCACCAGCGGCTCCGCCAGCTTTTCGCCGCCCCCGATCGTCACCACCGCCAGCTCCGGCGAGAAGCCTTCGACGTGGTGTTTCTCTTTGTCGATGAAGCTTCGCGGAATCAGCAGCGGAAACGCCACGTTCTGGTGCCCGGTCGCCTTGAACCGCCGGTCCAGCGCCTGCTGCATATTTTCCCAAAGCGCCCACCCATACGGCCGCACAATCATGCAGCCGCGCACAGGCGCATAGTCGGCAAGCTGCGCTTTCAGAACCAGCTGGTTGTACCATTCCGAAAAATCTTGTGCGCGTGTCGGGAGCTTTTCTTCAGCCATGCGGCGGTTTGTCCGTTCTCCTCTGGGCAATAAAATCGGTTGAGTAAACTCAAAAGCGTATCGGACGCGTTGCAGCGTGTCAACGAACGGATAGCGTGAGAAGAGGTGCGGGAGCACAATCACAATCGTTCGACAGCTTTGAAAGTGTCAAAGGCCTAGCTGCAGACACAGCACCCAAGCCATCTGAGTGCAGGGACGACCGCCGTGATTTGCCGAATCGAGCCGAAATGCAGGGCTTCTCACCAGCCGCCCCATGTTCTTCACCGCACGGTCGCTCACAGCAATCTCGTTGCATGTCGCATCGAAGCGCGAGGGCTGCAGGATGGTAAGGTTAAATGTAGCCGGGCATCGGCCCATGAAAGGGCCTTCTCCTCCGTCAGGAATCCATCACGCGAGAAACAATCTGCACCCGGCTGACTAAGAGGCTTTAACAGCAGTCTGGGACGTCCCCAGCAAATTATTCAACTCGGACAACTTTGCAGTCATGCCTATGTCTTGGAATAATTGTCGTGCGTCTCGCCACAGCAGGGTTGCCGCGCTTCCCTCACCGCGACTCTTGAATATCGTTCCCAGTGCCCTGTAAGCGTTTGCCACGCAGATCTTGTCGCCTATCATGCGGGCGACTTCGATCGACCGCAGCAGCGATTGTTCAGCCTGGGCATCGTCTCCCTTCGCCTGCTGAAACTCGCCCAAGAGGTCGAACGAGCGGGCCACACCTTTCCTGCGTCCAATTCGTTCGTTCACTTCAATGGATTTCGCTACCAGCTGCTCCGCCTCACCAAGCTCGTTCTGTGCCGCTTTCAACTGCGCGAGGCTGCAGTATGCGTCTGCCATGCTCTTCTGGCGGCCAAGTCTGCTCGCGATCTCCAGCGAGCGCCGCAAAATCTCCTCCGCTTCCCCGAGTTGTTTTTGCTTCATGAGGAGAAGACCTTGATTCCGCAGAGCGATGGTCAACCCTTCCTCATTCCCAATCTTCTCGCTAAGCGCAATAGCATTGCGGTTCATGGCCTCGCACCGTGACAATTCATCGCGAATCAAATAAATATGCGCCAAGTTGCCGCAGGAGCTCGCCAGACTCGCTTCGTCACCGCCCGGTTTACACAGGTCCAGAGCCCGTATGTGCATTCTCTCCGCTTCCGCCAAATCGCCGCGATCCCGGAATACTTGCCCCAGATTGTTATAAGCAGCGATCGTCGTCTCCCGAGTGCCCGGCTGGTCGGCCAGGCTCTTGGCCTGAGTCAACATTTTTTCGGCTTCGTTGAGCTGCCCTTGGTCCCGGTAGAGCATCCCTAGATAGTTGTAAGCTCCTGCCTTCCAGTGTTCTTCGCCTGGAGCCGTGCGCTGCAAAATCCCTTCCAGCAAGGCCTGGGCCTGAGAAAATCGTCCGAGGCTCCTCAAAAAGCGCGAGTATTGCAGGGCAGTGCCCGGTTCGTTGTCCTTCGCGAGCGCGCGCGCAAACAACATCTCCGCGTCCGTCAGCTTTCCTTGACGGACCAAACGTTCGGCCTCTTCCAGAACCTCTCGCGATTTGTGTAGATGGCTGAGGCCTGCTGTTACTGATGCTGTCGCGATAATCCTGTTGCGGAGGCTTCAGGCGAAGGCATGCGGAGCTCCAGTTTGTTCGCCGGGCCGCGCTTTCCTTGCTCGTGATCTCTGACCCACTTTGCCAGCAGTCGCTGTAGCTGCCGTTGAAACAACGAAACGTCATCAAACGTGCTAAAGAGCAGCTCTTTCGTTTGTTCCAACTGTCTTTTGAAGTCCAGGACGTTTCGCAACTGCTCGCCCGGGTCACTCATCTGGCGAGGTTCGGCTGCTTTAAAGAAAGCCGCAATTTCCCGCAGGCTGTGCTCGGAATTGTTCCAGCATTCCCGAGCAATCGCATACTCTTCACTGGTGGCAGAAGTATAAGTTGCGTCGCCCGATGACGATCCCCAGCGGTCCCAAAGAATCAAAACAAAATAGTCGCAGTCTCTCAGGTCTTCGTTGATTAGCGATTGCGGCCGCCCCATTCCGGGAAGGGTTTGCTCCCAGCCTACAGGTATGAACATCACCCCGCGGGAGATTGCATCCATCTCGTTATAGGCGTTGATGGCGTCGCGAAAAGCCTGACGTTCGGGCACCAAGCCGCCCGGGGATGCAACGAACACTCGATACGCCGTGAGTGTGTGAGGCACCGACAAATTATGTCGAGCTGATTTTAGCCAGTCAAGGTCATTCCCCGGCCGGCCAGTCGCTCCGCTGCGTGCCAATGGTTACCCGCACGATGCGACGCTGCGCGTTCAAACATCGCGCCAGCCTGAAACATGGTACAAAGTTTGGGATGGCCCAGTTGACGCAAATGCAGCCCGAAATTGCCACAGAGAGCGTTCCGAAGGAGCCAAGTCACGTGCCAGAGGAAACTACTTATGGCTGGCGTCAATATGTGAACGCGTTTCTCGCGGCGGAAATTTCCGCACTGACGAGGTACTACGACCGCGTAATCCAATGGCTGCCACGCGAAGACGACAAAGGCCGGCTGCTCGCCGCGGTCGACGCGCCTCGCAAAGAAACGGTTGGCAAAGACGAGTCGTTTCCCGATCTGACCCACGAGCGCGACAAGCGCACGGCGATTCTCATCAACGGTACATTCAACCACGACTTCGACATTCAGGCGCTTTTGATGCAGTTAAAAACGAAGCTGGCGCGCACGTCGCGGCTGGTCGTTGTTCTTTACAACCCCTACCTGCGCTGGGCGTATTACTTGACGAACCGCATAGGGATACGCAAGGGCGAGTTGCCGAGCACCTTTGTGACGCGCGTCGATCTCGAAAACATCGCCAAGGTCGCGGGCTTCGAGATCGTACGGCAGCGCCTGGCGGTTTATTGCCCGTGGAGAATGCTTGGGCTCGGGACGGCCATCAACCGCGTCATGCCGCTAGTGCCGTTGGCGCGATGGCTGAGCTTGACCTCGGTGGTTGTAATGCGGCCGCTCGTTCCGTCGTCGCTGCAGGGCGTGTCCTGCGTCATTCCCGCGCGCAACGAACGGGGAAACATCGAGAATGCGCTGAAGCGTTTTCCAGACCTGGGCCGTGAGGCGGAAATTATTTTTGTGGAGGGCCACTCGACAGACGGAACGTGGGAAGAAATTCTGCGCGTCTCGACCGTGTATCGCGATCAATTTCGCGTTCTCACCGTGCAACAAACCGGCAAAGGCAAAGCGGACGCCGTGCGGCTGGGCTTTTCACACGCAAGAGAAGACTTGCTGATGATTCTCGACGCCGACCTGACCATGCCGCCGGAAATGCTTACCCGCTTCGCTTACGCCTACGACCACGGGCATGGGGATTTCATCAACGGCTCGCGCCTCGTCTATCCGATGGAAGGCGCGGCGATGCGCTTCTTGAATCGCATGGGAAATATTTTCTTCGCGAAGATGCTCAGTGTGGTGCTGGATGTCCGGCTAGGCGATTCGCTGTGCGGCACGAAGCTGCTGACGCGGCACGATTATGAGCGAATGGTGGCGTGGCGGAAAGATTTCGGCGAGTTCGATCCGTTCGGCGATTTCGAGCTGCTCTTCCCCGCTGGAAATTGTTGACGTGCCAGTGCGCTACCTAGCGCGCACCTACGGCGAAACAAACATCCAGCGCTTCCGCCACGGCCTGCAGCTTCTGAAAATGACGTGGGTGGGCCTGGTGCGTATCAAGATGGGAATCAGGAAGAAACGGCCGAGTGGCGCCGAGCGTGTAGCACAGCAGGCTTAGGCGAGGATTTTTTTGGCGCACAGCACGTCGACATAGCCAGCGCGCTCCGCGGCGATCTCGATCGCACGGTTGTCCGGAGCCACCGTGGTGCCGGCGCGCGTCAGAATGTGAAGTTGATAGCCAGCGGCGCGGAAAAAATCGAGCAGCACTGACGGCTCGAACCCAAGCTCGCGCATACCGTCGGGAGCGTACTCGAAAGCGATGCACAGGGCAGGAAATCTTTCGAGCGTTTGGCGCATGCCTTCGCAAACCGCAAGCTCGTATCCTTGCACATCGATTTTGACGAAAGAAATGTTCTGCAGATTGCGAGCAGCCACAAAACTGTCCACGCTGGTCACAGCAACTGTCGTGGTTTTTTCACCAGAACGCCGCGAACTCTTGAATTGCTCCGTGACAACACGATGATCGGCCGAGTGCGCTTCGTTGTGCCAAAACTCAAGTGAGCCATCAGCACTGCCCACAGCCGTGTTGAAGATTTCCACCGCGTCGCCGGGATTTTTTCGGAGAATCATCTCGCCCAGCGTCGCAAAGCTGTCGCGGTCAGGCTCGAAGGCATAAATTTTCGCCGGCTCCTTGCGCGCCGCGGCAAAAACGCAAGCCGTGTAGCCAATATTGGCGCCAATATCGAGAATATCGCCGTTCGTGAAAAGTTCTGGATTGCGTTTCGCAAGCGCCCAGTACGGATCTTCGTACCACCGCTTGTAAGCAAAATAGGAAAAAAGAAAAAGTCTCTTGAACAACGGAATCTCGAAAAGCCTCGTTGAGCGCGCCAAGTTGTAGACGCGCGTGAAAATGTTCGAGGACGATTTATTGCTCATGCGCTGTGCCGCTTTCTGATGGCATCATTTGCAAAGTTGGGATCTTCATCAGTTCTAGCCGGCTTTTTCCAGCACTAGCAAAACTCGCAGCGCCGCGATGCGACGCCACAAGGGCGACGTCACGCGCTCGAATTTCGAGAGTGCTGGATATAAAAGGTCTGGCAATAAATTCATAGGCTTGAATCCGCCGCTGAGCAGGTAGGCGAAGAGGCAGAAAGGCTCGAGCGCAACGAGCTTAAGGTTTGGGAGGGAATTTAGAGTGTTCGAGCAATGGCTAGGCCCGAAGAGCAGATACGGAATTGCCTGATTTCCGTCGAAAGCCATTTTTTCAGGCGCTTCTCCGGTCGCATTCGAAAGCCAGGGAGTTTCCGAAAGATCGCAACGCTCCTGGTGGAGAAAACGGAAAACGAAATAAGAGAAGGGCGTGATCCATGGTTCGATGAGAACTAGGCGGCCGCCGGGAACCAGAACGCGCGAGACTTCGCTCAGAAAAGTCATTGGAGTGGCGAGGTGATGCAGCATATCAAGGCCGAAAACGTTTGTGACGCTCGCGGTGCGGAACGGGAGTTGCTGCGCGTCGGCGATGGCGTCAAGCCAAGGGCACCAGATAAGGTCTGTCGAGAGAATGTCTGGCGCGAACTGCTTGAAAAAACCTGGACCCGCGCCGACTTCGACCGAGGTACCGTTTGGCTTTCGCGAAGCGAGCAGGCGCGCAAAAAACTCATCATTGTACACGCGCCGCAGAATTGGTTTTTGCTCCCAAACGCGGCGGTGCCGGAGAAGCTGCTCCTGGGCTTGCGTGTCGATGGCCACTGTGCGTTTTTTGATTGTACTTACTTAGGGGGGAGTGGGGCATGCAAAGCTCGCGCGATTGTTTCGACAGGTAACTAATGATGTCGGTGCCCGGTGCGGCCGCCTTTCAACACTGGTGAATTTTGTTACGCTGATCTAGCAATGAATTCCATTTCACAATCAGGCGAAGTTCAGAAAGCCGAGCCGGCTTCGGTCCACGCGTCGCATGCTGCCACTTCCGGCGCCACGGTTGCTCCTTCACAACAGCTGCGTTGGCGCGTCGTTGCTATCCTTGCGGTGTTGCTTGCCGCAGGAACAGCCGCGGTGTACGCCCCGGCGATGCGCAATGGCTTCGTAAATCTGGACGATCCGGATTACGTAACGCGCAATCCGCATGTCTTAGGCGGATTAACATGGCCGGATTTCCGATGGGCGCTTGGCTCGAGCTACCCTTCTTCGAATTGGCATCCGCTGACGTGGATTTCGCACATGGCGGACGTGCAAATCTACGGAAGGAATCCCGCTGGGCATCACTTCACGAGCGTACTCCTGCACATCCTGGGAGTCGTTCTTTTGTTTCTTCTGATTGAAAGCGCCACCGGTCGCGCGCTACGAAGCGCTGCGGTAGCGGCGCTATTCGCGGTTCAGCCGCTGAATGTGGAAGCGGTCGCATGGATTTCCGAGCGAAAGTCAGTACTGTGCGTCTTGTTCTTCCTGCTAGCGATCGGAGCGTACGGCTGGTACGCAAAGAAGCCAAGCGTGGGACGATATCTGTGGGTAGTTCTGTTTTTCGCGCTGGGAATTACAGCGAAGGTAATGGTAATTCCCTTTCCGTTTGCCTTGTTGCTGCTGGATTACTGGCCGCTAGCACGGCTTCCCGGAAAGGATGCACAAGGAAGGCCGCGGGCATTTCTTGTTGCACTGCGCGCGCTGGTCATCGAAAAGATTCCACTCTTCCTGATGGCTGCCGCGGGCGGAGCCGTAACCATTTATGTGCATTCGCGCGAACATGCGCTCACCGCATCGATGCCGTTTAGCTGGCGCTTCAAAAATGCGATTTTTTCTTACGTCGCGTATCTTGGGAAGGCGATTTGGCCAGCTGGTTTGGCGCCGTACTATCCGCATCCGGAAAACACGCTGACTTGGACGACAGTTGCGCTTGCTGGGTTGGCGTTAGCGGGCATCACCATTGTTGTTTGGCGATTCCGGGAGCGCAAATACTTGCTGATGGGCTGGCTGTGGTATCTGGGGACGATGCTGCCGATGATCGGGTTTATTCAAACGGGCCGCCAAGGTATGGCGGACCGTTTCATGCACATTCCGATGATGGGTTTGCTCTTGGCGTTGGTTTGGTTGATTGGCGATTTGGCGGCGGAAAAGCGTTGGCAGAAAGAAATTGCGGTGGCGATTTTCCTCGTGGCGTTGGCACCGTTTGCCGCGGTGACGATCAAGCAGATCAGCTACTGGCATGACAGCTACTCGCTGTTCGAGCACACGCTCGAAGTAACCAAAAACAACGGCTTCGCGGAAAATGACTTCGGAGTTGCTCTTATGGAGCGAGGACAGCAGGAGCTTGCGGCGCAACATTTCGTGGCTGCCGCGCGGCTGAGTCCTGACCTGGCCTCGCCCCATTACAATCTAGCGGTCTTGCTGCAAAAACATAATCAGCTGAACGATGCGGAGCACGAATATCGTGCGGCGCTGGCGTTATCCAGCGACCAAGTGGAGATTGTGCAGTCGCACAACAATCTAGGAATCCTCTACCTGGGAGAACAGAAGTATCCCGAGGCGCTGACGGAGTTGAGCGCGGCGATTGCGCTTGATCCAAACGAACAGAACAGCTACATCGGACGCGGAACGATCGAGATGCAGACGATGAAGCTGGATGCGGCGATTGCGGATTTTTCAAGAGCGGCGCAGATTACGCCATCGCCAATCGCATTTTATTGGCTCGGTCGAGCACTAGAAAGCAAGGGCGATACTCGACAAGCGGTGAGAGCGTACACCGCGGCTTTGCAGTTGGCTCCAGCGATGGCCGAAGCGCGGACGCGGCTGGAGGCCTTGCGAACAGGGACCATCACGTCGAGATAACAAATAAATTCCGTATTCTGTTTGCCGTTTGCACCGCAGACGGCGCCTCAATTTCGTCTCAATCAAATTTCATGGCAGCGCAAAGGTGAAAAGCGCGGAGCCGGCGGCTACGGCAACGTATTGTTTGCCGTCGATGGCAAAAGACATGGGCGACGAATAAATGGATGCGCCACACTGGAAGTGCCAGAGAGCTTTTCCGGTGGCGGCGTCGAGGGCGATGAAGTTGCCTTCAGCGTCGCCGGTGAAAACCAGGCCGCCTGCTGTGGAAAGAACTCCGGACCATGTGGGCGATGGATGTTTCCACTCCCATTTGGTTTTGCCGGTATCGGGATCGATGGCGCGTAGGGCGCCCCAGAAAGGCGCGGTGTCGTCGTTCGGAAAATACGCGCTGCCGTAATAGGCGTGGCCTTCCTCGTAAGGTTGCGGCGCGGTGCTGAAGATGTCGCACTGCTCGCGGGCCGTGACGTAGAAAAGTTTCGTCTGCGGATCGTAGGTCGGCGACATCCAGTTCGTTGCGCCAGCGGCGCCCGGGCAAACGCGATTCCCGTCCAACGTAGGTGAAGCATCTTTGAGCGCGGCAGGACGGCCTTCGGCGTCTTTGGAGTTGCTCCAGGTGACTTTGGCGTAGGCATTTGACGAGATGAGCTTTCCCGTGGAACGGTCGATCACATAAAAGAAACCGTTGCGATTGGCTTGGGCGATGAGATGTTTTTCGCCTTGATCGATCATCACGGGGACTTGCGTGGCGTCCCAATCGTGTTCGTCGTGCTTGGTGAATTGGAAATACCATTTGAGCTTACCAGTATCGGGATCGAGCGCGAGCAGCGAGTTGCTGTAAAGATTGTCTCCGGCGCGACCTTCGCCGCGATTACTCGGTGAAGGATTGCCAGTGGTCCAGAACGTGGTGTTTGTGGCGGGATCGTAGGAGCCGGTAATCCAGGCAGGGGCGCCGCCAATTTTCCAGGAGTCCGTCTCCCAAGTATCGTGGCCGGGCTCCCCGGGTCCCGGAACGGTGTAGAAGCGCCATTTGCGTTCGCCGGTCGCAGCGTCGTAGGCATCGATGAAGCCGCGGATGCCGTATTCGCCTCCGGAGACGCCAACGATGACGAGATTCTTGATTGCGAGCGGCGCGAGAGTGATGCTGTAGCCTTTGCGATAGTCAAACGCTGTGGCGTCCCAGATGACATTGCCGGTTTTGGAATCGAGCGCGATAACATGGGTGTCGAGCGTACCGAAGAAAACTTTGTCGCCAAGAATGGCGAGGCCACGATTGACGCGGCCGCAGCAGGGTCGAATATCAGCGGGAAGCGCGCGCTGATATTGCCAAATGGGGCGGCCGGTTTTTGCGTCGAGTGCAAATGCACGGTTGTCCTGGCCAGTTGCGTAGAGAATCCCATCAACAACGAGAGGCGTAGTTTCAAATTTGCCGCCTGCCATGGTCTGGTAGGCCCACTTAGGGACAAGCGCGCTCGCGTTTGTAGTGTTGATTTGATCCAGCGTGCTGAAGCGATGGCCAGAGTAATCGCCGGAATACATGAGCCAGTTTTGCGGCTCCTTTGCCGAGTCCAGCAGGCGTTGCGGCGTGACTTGCGCGCCCGCATTCGACACCGCGAGAATTAAAGTGGTGAGAAATATCAGCGACGCGTGCAGGAGTTTTTTCATGAGTGGCCTCTTCATTTCGCGCCTACGCCCAGCAGGAACGCAAGGATGTCCTGGAGATCTCTGTCGCCTAACATTTTTTGGTCGTATGCGGGCATGAGAGATTCGCGAGATTTTTCGTACGAGCGCACTCTGTCTTTTTCGAAGAGATGAAGCTGCTCGCGCAGATCCATCATTTGCACGGTGAAATGATCTTCATTCAAGACGACGCCGGTAAATTTCTGGCCATCCGTCGTTTCGACTTTCACGGTTTCATATTCTTGTGAAAATTCTTTCATCGCTTCGGAAATGCCCTGGGCGAGGCGGCGGCTGGGATTGCGCACAGAGTCAACCAGGTAATCGGAAGCGCGCGCGGAGCCGGTGGTGGTGAGGTCGGGGCCGAGCCGGCCTCCCTTCCCTTCCACCATGTGGCAGGTCGAGCAAGCCGCCGTTCCGAAGAAGAGTTGTTTGCCGTGCGCGGCATCGCCGAGCGGTTGCGCAGGAGCTTTGACCTGGACGCTGCGAATGTAGGCAATGACTTGCCAGATTTCTGTTTCGGTCATGCCCACGCCCTGCTGGGTTGCGCCATTCGGCGGCATCGCCGTTCCGGGAACGCCTTCATTGATGGTGCGAAAAAGGTCGGCGTCGGAATTTCCGTGACGTTTTTGCGCGCGGGTCAAATCCGGGCCGCGGCCGCCGCCGCGCGCGCCGAGTCCGTGGCAGAAAGCGCAGTTGGAGCGAAATTGGAATTCGCCTAGCTTTGAGGCTTTGGGATCGCTGGCGAGGGGATTCGTGTCCTGCGCAGAAAGCTGAGGGGCCGCGAGGCAGAAGAAAATCGCAGCCAAGAATGCAAATGAGGTGCAGCGATGACGGACCAGTCCGCGCATCCGAAAGAGGCGTCCAAGTTCTTTCGATTTGTTCAAGGCAGGCATAGTTGCGGAACCTCCTGCGATTCTCGGAAATCGCCGCCACTATACCATCCCGGAGCGGGCATTCGGCTCGGAGAAAAATTGCGTCGAACGCATCGAATTTGTTGGGAGCGCCGAACTATTTCATTGTTCTTGTAAACGCGATGTTTCGCACGCGGCCGGCGAAGAGATCGCAGCCGGTGACATGGCCTGCGGCGTCGCGATGGAAGACGATAGACGTGCCAAACGGGCCTTGGAATTCGTCGAGAACGGTTGGTTCGAGGACGGCGGACTCCTGCCAGTTCGTAGCGAGAGTAAGCTTGCCGTCCTTGTCGGCAAAGCGATAGGTGGCTTGCAGTTCGGCGCTGGTGTATTCGCCCGCGTACTGCGCGAAATTTTCCGCGGAAGCCTTGAGCGGTTCATACCTTTCAAAAATTTGCGGCGCAGAGTCTTTGAAATTCAGTGTAAGGCGCATTCCGGAGTTTGGTTGGCGGTCGAAAGCGATTTCAGGACCGGGCGTGGCGACGAAATGGGTCGCGTCCCGAGGTTTGAAATGCGTGCCGAATGCCTCGATATCTACATTTGACGCGGAAATTTGAAGAACAGAGTGAGAGTCGACGTTGCGATACCAGCCGGCGAAAGGCTGGGGGTCAACGCTGGCGGCGGAAGTTGGAGCAGGTTCCGGCGAGAGCTGGCCGGCAAGGTAAAGATCCGCGACCTGATAGGAGAGGCGACCGGGATTGCTTGTGCCCAGATTGCACAACGTGATGACGGAAAATCTCTGCTGAGGGAAGCGCAGAAGTTCGGTACGATAGCCGAAAAGAGCTCCACCATGCTCAACGATGGGGAGCCCACGATAAGTGCTGATGAACAGGCCGAGAGCGTATTCGATTTGCTTTCCGTTGTTGAGTACGCCTGGCGTTTGCAGCTCCTTCAGCAGCGTGCCTTTGCCGAGTTTGTTGGCGTAGAAATTGCGGTCCCATTGAAGGAGATCGTCGACGCTGCTCATTAGGCCGCCGTCGCCGATTTTGTCGAAGTTGGTGGACCAGTCGATGCGAAAGCCGCCGGCGGGGCGGGGCGCGTAAGCTGGGACGCGGCCCGGGACGACGACCGAGTGGTCGTCATAGAAGCGCGTGTGGGTCATGCCCAGCGGCTTGAAGATATTTTCTTCGGCGAATTGGGAGAGGGGCTTGCCGGTGGCGCGGCGGATGACCACGCTCATCAGAAAAAAGTTTGTGTTGCTGTAGAGGAATTCATCGCCGGGCGTGTAGTTGAGTGCTTTTTGGCGCGAGAGCAGGTCGAGCAACTCGGGCGTTGGGTGGATGTCCTCGAAATTGCGACCGGCGAGAAGAAGCAAGCCTAGAATGTCGCGAAAGCCGCTGGTGTGATGCAGCATCTCGCGGAGCATGATGGTCTTGCCGTAAGAAGGAAGCTCCGGAACATATTTGCGAACGTCATCATCGAGCGAGAGAAAACCTTGCTCGGCGGCGAGCACGACACTGGCGGCGGTGAATTGCTTCGAGACGCTGCCCATGTAGAAAACGGACTGAGGCGTGAGCGGGACGCCAAGTTCGAGGCTCGCGGCGCCGTAGCCTTTTTTGTAGATGAACTCGCCGTCGCGGACGACGCCGAGCGCGCAGCCCGGCGTATCGGGCTTGTCGTAAGCCGCAAAAACCTGATCCACCTTGCGTCCTAGATCGCCCGCGTCCTTCTGTGCGAAGGATACGCCTGCAGTCAACCAGGAAGCGAAAAACAAGACGATTGCTGCGCGACGGGAAATAGTCATTGGCTAGAGCTCCTAGAATTTTCTGGCCAGCGGAGACTATATCCACGATGCATCGAAAGCAAAGCCTTTTGGCATCAGGCCCCCTCCCCAGTTTTTTGTAAGTGTTGATTCTAAATAGTTTAGCTTTTGCGTAAGCTGATTAGAATCTGACACTTGTGGACGTCTTCGCAAGTGTTGATTCTAAAGGACTTGGCAGTAAACATAATGTGCTCGAAATTCGGTGTTTTGGGGCATGCGAGTCGGGATTGGTGTCGCGCCGGACTTTGCTCTTGCGCTGCGGCAGAAACGCCGCAGGGCTGCGCAGACTCCGCCCTGCGCTTCATTTGCGCTATATGCGTTTGATACTTTTTGAAATGCGAGAAAAGAGCACAGCCAGGATTGGCTGTGCCACTGCGGCTTGAAATAAAAAAAGCGGCAGCTGGGCTGCCGCAGTCCGAACTCGTAGAACTTCCCAGCGGTATTGTACCACTTCGAGGAGTTTTGACAAAGAGCAGTTGCTTCGCAGAAAGAGTGTGGGCGGGGTAAGATGGTCCACCACTGGATCGTGCTGAACTGAGATGAAGTGAATTGATAGGATAACCGAGATGACTACAGAAGCCAATGAACGGATGCAGAGGCCGCTTGAGGCGGTGGACCCACGGATTGCTGAGTTGTTGCGCGAAGAGGCGCAGCGGCAGGCTACTGGGCTGGAATTGATTCCATCGGAGAACCTTGTTTCGGAGGCGGTTTTGGAAGCGATGGGGTCGATCTTTACGAATAAGTATGCGGAGGGGTATCCGGGGAAGCGGTACTACGGCGGGTGCGAGTACGCGGACAAGGTGGAGCAGTTGGCAATTGACCGGGCGAAGGAGTTGTTTGGGGCGGAGCACGCTAACGTGCAGGCTCATTCGGGGACTTCGGCGAATGTAGCGGTGTACATGGCCACTTTGCAGAAGGATGACGTCGTGCTGGGGATGAATCTTTCGCATGGGGGGCACTTGACGCATGGGCATCCTTTGAATTTTTCGGGGCGGATGTACAAGTTCATTGCGTACGGAGTCAAGAAAGAGGACGAGCGGATTGACTATGAGGAGATTGAGAAGCTGGCGTTGGAGCACAAGCCGAAGATGATTGTGGCGGGGGCGAGCGCGTACTCGCGGATTATTGATTTTGAGCGGATTGCGAAGGCGGCGAAGGCGGCGGGGGCTTTGTTTTTTGTGGACATGGCGCATATCGCGGGGTTGGTGGCGGCGGGAGTGCATCCTAGTCCGGTGCCGCATGCGGATATTGTTTCGACTACCACGCACAAGACTTTGCGGGGGCCGCGGGGGGGATTGGTGCTATGTAAGGCCGGGTTCGCGAAGGAGTTGGATAAGCTGACTTTTCCGGGGACGCAAGGCGGGCCGCTGGTGCATACGATTGCGGCGAAGGCGGTGTGTTTGAAGGAAGCGATGGAGCCGAGCTTTACGGAGTACCAGAGGCAGGTGGTGGCCAATGCGAAGGCTTTGGCGGCGGCGATTGCGAAGCGCGGCTTCCGGATTGTGACAGGCGGGACGGACAATCATGTGTTTTTGATTGAGGTGCATTCGCGTGGGATTACAGGTAGCGATGCGGAGAAGGCGCTGGATCGCGCGGGAATCACCGTGAACAAGAATTCGATACCGTTCGATCCGCTGCCTCCGATGAAGGGTGGCGGGATCCGGCTGGGAAGCCCTTCTGTAACGACGCGGGGAATGCGGGAAGCGGAGATGGAGCAGATTGGCAGCTGGATCGCGGAGATTCTCTCGCATATCGGCGACGCGGAGACTGAGCAGAGGGTTCGAAAGCAAGTTGCGGATTTCGCTGCGCGCTTCCCGATCTACGAATCGCGTGTGCGCGGGACATCTCGCGCAGAACACGCGCGCGTGTGAATCCTAAATGAAGCAAGGAATCATTGAAGCCACCTTGGAATTTGAGAAGTGGCTGGGTGCGCAGCTTCCCATCATCAGGCAAGACCTTCGACTTAAACATCAATTCATGGCGGAGGCGGCGTTTCCGTTCTTCCGGGCGACGTTCTACCGGTGGCTGCAGCTTTGGCCCGAAGTCTGCGGCGAGCTCGCGAAGGCGCCCAAAGTTCTTGCCGTAGGCGATTTGCACATCGAAAATTTTGGCACGTGGCGGGACCTGGAAGGGCGGCTCATCTGGGGCGTGAACGATCTGGATGAAGTCTATCCAGCGTCGTATGCCATAGACTTGGTGCGGGTTACGACGAGTGCCTATTTGGCGATCCTGGGAGAGCACCTTAGCATGCCCCGCCGGCAAGCGTCTGAAGCCATCGAAGAGGGCTATCGGGACGCGCTGGCTGCGGGTGGCAAGCCGTTCATTCTGGCGGAGGATCATCAGTGGCTTCGCCTGATGGCGCTGAGCAAGCTACGCGATCCGGTTCATTTCTGGGACAAGCTCACCCATCTGCCGGCGTTTACGGCGAAACCACCCAAAGAAGTGCGCGAATTGCTGGAGGAATCGCTGCCGCCCAAGAGCGTATATCAGCTGAAAAAGCGCATCGCGGGGCTCGGGAGTTTGGGGCATCCGCGAATCTTGGCCCTTTCGTCAGCAGGCGGGGCGTTTATTGCGCGCGAAGCCAAGGCCATTCGGCCTTCGGCATCTGCCTGGCACAGCAAGGCATCCTCGGCGGTCATTTACGGACCAAAGCTCATCACCAGCTGTTTGCGCGTGCAGGATCCGTTCGTTCGTTTTCACGGCCGGTGGGTGGTGCGGCGATTGGCTCCAGATTGCTCGCGGATCGAGCTGGTTTCCCTGACGGCGGAACGTGACGAAGCGCGGCTGCTGTATTCGATGGGATGGGAAACAGCCAACATGCACTTTGGGTCGCCGCAGGGTATACCCCAGATCAAGCGCGATCTGGCGCAAAGGAAAAACCGTTGGCTGCACAAAGCAGCGAAGGCGATGTGCAAGGCTACCCTAAAAGATTGGGAAGATTGGCGTAAGGGCTGGAAGAAGCTGACGAAGTAAATCCCCGCGTAGGATTTCGGGCGCCCGCAGGCAACCTTGTTGAGCCGACGTTTCCGCAGGCCAAAAACGGGCTGTTTTGGCGGGATCTCGCATACTGTACTTGATTGTGTCACTGCTACCTCAGTGCGGCTGACCCAAGACTGTCCCACGGGTCAGTAGATTCTCATGTAGGGAGCGCGTAGGTTCAAGAAGGACTGGGATGGGAACCGTAAACGCGACGCCGCTCTCCGCTGAACCAATCACCACCTTGGGTGAATACAACATTTTCATGGATGACCTCTTCGTGGGGGGAACTCGAAGTGGGCCAGCCAAGCTGCGCACCCGGGCGATTTGCTTCCTTCTCTTATACTCATGCAGCGCGCGGCCAGTTTCCTGCTTCCCGGGGAGTCCTATTCCTTACCCATCCTGAAGAGGTTGGGGCGACGAGGTGAAACAATGATGGATACGGAAGCCTTCCGCGAATTTAAAACCGGGTTAACGCTGCTGCGAGACAACTATGCGGTGAAGGCGCTGCCGCATATGAAGCGCGCGGTAGACCTCGATAAAAACAATCCGTACTACATGTCATACCTGGGAGTGGTGCTGGCGCGCTCGGAACAGAAGTGGGGCGAAGCAGAACGGCTGTGCGATACAGCCGTGCGGATGAAACGGAACCAGGCACAACTCTACTTGAATCTGGCGGAAGTGTACGCAACAGCGGGACGGCGGGAAGAGGCAGTAGAAGCCCTGCAGTCCGGGCTGAAATTTGCGCGGCGAGACGTGCGGTTGACGATTGCCATGAACCGGTTGGTCGAGCGGCGGCCTCCGGTACTGACGTTCCTGACGCGGCAGAACCCTCTAAACCGGCAACTGGGAATCCTGCGACACAAGACTCTGCAAATGTTCGGACAAGATTAGTTTCGAGTTTTCTCCACCCCCCAACGGCAAGAAAGGCGGATGGCTACACGCCATCCGCCTTTTTTGTCTTTAGAATGAGATGAATTGCCTTGAACGCGGGGCTACCAGGGCGAATTGGAAAAGCCGTGCGGCGTGGGCCGCTGCACGCCCATTTCCATAAGGATTTTCAGGCCGATGCCGAACATGCCGGTGGGAAGAGGATCTCGCCGGACAACTTCGGCGAGATATTCGCGATTGAGTGACATAGGATCCTGAGAGTAAGGCAAGGTCAGAAAAAGGCGCATGCCGATTTCGTAGCCGGGCTCACTGGTCTGGAAGAAAACGCCGCTGCGCGAGACGCTGAGGGTTCCGCGCATATCGTCGAAGTGCTCCTTCTCGGGATCGGAAGGACGAATACGCATAAGCTGAGTGATTTTGCAGCGGCGAGTGCCGCGGCGTTCCGAAGCTGCTGGTTTCGAAGTGCTTTTGCCACCTGTGGCGGGTGTCTTGCCCATGATGTCTTGCTGGATCTCCATGAAGGCCCGGCCTCTCCCTGAGGGTCGTTTCAAGAGAGAGTGTGAGGCCAGTACAACGCAAAACCTATAGAGGAAACGTACCGGCTAAAGAGTAGGATGCTCCGAGGGGATGATAGTACGGAAGTACTACGAAAGGAAAGAGAGCAAGGGCGACTTTTTTCCATTAAGAGAACAATAAGAAGGAACTAGTAGGGGAGAGTTCCGAAGTGAAGTGGCCGACGGGATTAGTACCGATGTGGGACTAAGTACGTATATCGTCCCAACGAAGTCAGGCCCTAAGACATAGGTACGATGGGAGATATTTAGGGACTAGCGATGAGAGGAGAAAGCGGGGTGCGGCTGCGGAATTGCAGATGTTTTATGGCTGCCGTGATTGTGGATTCCCCAAGAGAAATGCTTTCACTGGCGTGCAGCAGAGATCGCTGGAGGACACTCCATCATGAATGCAGCGGCGCGCCGAAGCGCAATTTCGACAGGTCCAGGTCCGCAACAAGAATTGGTGCGAGGAGAGCGGCGACGCAATCTCCCAGCATCGGAAGATGCGATGAGGGTGAGAGCAAACGGAGGAGCGGAGCACAGGGCGCGCGTTTATATCGCAGCGGAGAACCGGCTGTTGCGTGAAGCTCTGTCTCGGATGCTGATGAGGCAGGGGGACATCGATGTAGTCGGGTTGAACTGCGCGGGGCCCTTTCGAGTGGAAGGATTGCTTGAGGAGAAAGCGGATATTTTGCTGCTGACATCGCGCGGGAGCCTGGTGGAAGATATTTTCGTAATCCGGCAAGCGCGATTGACGGCGCCGACGGTGCGCATCTTGCTCGTCGGAATGACGGAAGACGAAACCGAATTTTTTCAATACGTGCGAGCGGGAATTAGGGGATATTTGCCGCGAGACGCCTCGGCGGAAGACGTGGTGGAAGCTATGCAGGCAGTACATGCGGGCGAGGCGGTGTGCCCTGGTTCGCTGTGCGCATTGCTATTCCGGTTCTTTGAGCGCGAGGCTACGTCGGTGCACTCGGCAACCAACCACCCGAGGCTGGGCTTGACGAGGCGCGAACAGCAGATCGTTCCGCTCATCGCGCAGGGCTTAACGAACAAGGAAATTGCGAACCAGTTCTGCCTGTCCGAGCAGACGGTAAAGAATCATCTGTACCGAATGAAACACAAAGTCGGAGCCGGCGACCGATTCGGAATTGTACATCTTTGTCGCACGCAGGGTTTTTTGGTCTAGTGAATCAGATTCCGTAAGGCATCAGTTCTATTGAGCGACGTGTCGTCCGCATCCGGCGGACGCTTGTAAATCGTTTTCCGTCAACCTCCGTTCCCTACCTCCAGGTGACTTCTTTCTACCGTTTGTGCGATTCTCTTCCTCGACAAAACGCGAGGAAGTGCCCATGCTCAAAAAATTCAAGGAATTAACCGAGAGAGAGATCCTGGCGTTGGCGATAGCGTCGGAGGAAGAGGACGGGCGCATCTACGGCGAATTTGCGGACGCCTTGCGGGAGACTTATCCGGCGACGGCAAAGATGTTCGAAGAGATGCGCGAGGAAGAAGTGGTGCACCGGGACAGGCTGCTGGCGATGTTCCGGCAACGCTTTGGCGACCATATCCCGTTGATCCGGCGTGAAAACGTGAAGGGATTTTTGCAGCGGAGGCCAACGTGGCTGGTGAGGCCACTGGGCGTGAACGTGGCCAGGAAGCAGGCTAAGGTGATGGAGATGGAAGCGGCGCGATTTTATTCGCGAGCTGTTAGCCGCATCACGGACGCGCCTACGCGAGAGCTGCTGAATAAACTGGCGGATGAAGAGAGAAAGCACTCCGCGACAGCAGACGGCCTTCAAGAGAAACATTTGACGGAGCCTGCGCGCGCGGAAGAAGCCGAATCGCACCGCAAGCTGATCCTGCTGCAAATCGTACAGCCGGGGCTTGCGGGATTGATGGACGGATCGGTGTCGACGCTGGCGCCGCTGTTTGCGGCGGCGTTTGCTA
>Ga0210405_10002461_pt1 | contig 19179 bp, 15 predicted proteins | sample IncBWH11MmetaG_FD_155492 | JGI IMG/M metagenome (GOLD analysis project Ga0210405, IMG submission 155492) | Forest soil microbial communities from Barre Woods Harvard Forest LTER site, Petersham, Massachusetts, United States - Inc-BW-H-11-M | ecosystem: Environmental > Terrestrial > Soil >... | reverse complement strand
AATTCCGCGAGACCGCGCGGCAGCTCCTCCGAGATAACATGCGTTGGGTGCGCGCTGCCGTAATTACGCCGCCGATCATGGATTTACTCGGCGCCATTGTCATTCCTCTTCTTCTCCTCTACGCCCGCGATCAAATCAGAATTCACCAAATGACTACGGGCACGTTCTTCGCATTTGTCTATGCGTTGTTTAGCGCGTACATGCCTCTCAAGCGCATGGGCTACGTCTACCAGCAATTCCAGGCCGCGCAGGGAGCTAGCGTGCAAGTCTTTGCCTATCTCGATCGAGTGGAAGAAAAGGTCGAACAGCCCGGCGCGAAAATCCTTGCTCCGTTTTCTCAGCTCATCGAATTTGAAAATGTGGGTTTTGCTTACGAAAACGGCTCTGCTGTGGTCCTCGAAAACATTCGCCTTAAGGCGCGCAAAGGTGAAGTCATCGCCCTGGTAGGTTCCAGCGGCGCGGGAAAAACAACTCTCGTCAACTTGCTTCCGCGTTTCTATGAGCTTACCGCCGGCTCAATTCTCATCGATGGTGTGGACATCCACGGAGCCACCATCCGTTCCCTTCGCGAACAAATCGCCATGGTGGCTCAGGAAAATATCCTCTTCCACGACACCGTCTGGAACAACATCTGTTACGGCCTCAGCAATGTTCCCAAGGACCGCGTCGTTGCCGCCGCGCAAGCTGCCCTGGCTCACGATTTCATCAAGGAATTGCCGCTGCAATACGACACCGTCATCGGTGAGCGCGGTACGCGCCTTAGCGGCGGCCAAAGGCAGCGAATTGCCATCGCACGTGCCATACTTAAAGACTCTCCCATTCTCATTCTCGACGAAGCAACGTCTGAGCTGGATGCGGAGTCCGAAATGTATGTACAAAAGGCTCTCGCCAATCTAATGGTCGGACGTACCACTTTCGTCATCGCGCATCGCTTGGCTACGATTCGCCGGGCGGATAAAATTCTCGTTCTCGAGGACGGCCAGATCCGCGAGAGCGGCACGCACACAGAACTGATGGCCCGCGCCGGTACCTACGCGCGCCTGCACGATTTGCAATTTGCGGACGATGACATTCTCTCGCCGGCCCAGGCAGCGCCGGCCAATGTAGCTGCATCAGCGGAAACCTTATGACCCAATCCTCGGTACTACCAAAAGATGTGGTAGCAAAAAAAGCCGGCGAGTGTTTCTCCATGACTGGCTACGCGCAGGCTCGCAGCGAACAAAATGGCTGGGCCGTCCGCGTCAGCGTGAAAAGCGTCAACCACCGTTTCCTCGATCTGAAGCTGCGTCTTCCGGAAGGCTTCGATCTCTATGAACTGCGCTTGCGCCAGGTCCTGCGGGATCGCATACATCGCGGCCACGTCGAGGTGCACGTCAACGTCGATCCAGCCGCCGGCGCTCCCGTCCAGGTAAATCGCGAACTTGCGCAGACCTATATGCGCGTCGCGGAAGAATTCCGCCAGCTGTCCAGAGCCGCTGCGGACGTGGACGTTGTCGCGATCCTGCGCTTGCCCGGAGTTATCGCGGGTCTTTCCGCGGCTGTGCCGGAAGCGGAGGACGATCAAGAACGCCTCGGCCAGGCGCTGGACACTTGCCTGCTCGAAGCGCTCCACAAACTGGATGACATGCGTCGCGCTGAAGGCCGCCACCTCATCGAAGATTTGCGCGCGCGTCTGGCGCGTATCGGCCAGGAAGCGGAAAAAGTCCGCGAACTCGCCGCCACTCTCCGTCCCGTTTTTGCACGGCGCCTCGAGACGCGCCTCAAGGAATTGCTCGGCGGCGCGGGGATCGATCCCGCCAGGCTCGCGCAGGAAGCCGCCCTGCTTGCGGAGCGCGGCGATGTCAGTGAAGAATTAGATCGCCTGCGCAGCCATCTCCAGCAGTTCGGAAAACTTCTGGACGGCGCCGGCGAGATGGGGAAGAAGCTCGACTTTCTTCTCCAGGAAATGCATCGCGAAGCAAACACGTTGCTGTCAAAAACGCCAGGCGTTGAGAGTGAAGCGCTGGCCATCACCGGGCTCGCGCTCGAAATCAAGGCCGAGATTGAAAAACTGCGGGAGCAGGTGCAGAACATCGAATGAGCGCGGAGAGAGAGCTTGCCCCGCTGGTGCTGATCGTTTCGGGTCCATCGGGCTCGGGGAAATCGACGCTGGTGCAGAGAATTTTGGAGTTGCCCGGAACGATGCCTTCGGTCTCGTGTACCACCCGGTCGCGCAGGGCGACCGAAGCCACCGGGAAATGCTATGATTTTGTCACCGAATCGGAATTCGACGCCATGGTCGCGCGCGGCGAGTTCTTGGAATATGCGCGCGTCTTCGGCAAGCACTCGTACGGCACGCCGAAGAAATGGCTCGATGAATCGCGGAAGAAGGGTCTCGACCTCGTCCTCGAGATTGACGTGCAAGGTGCGGCGCAAGTAAAGGAAAAGCTCCCCGAATCGGTGGCGATTTTTATTTTGCCTCCGTCTCGCGCGGAACTCGAACGGCGCTTGCGTGGCCGCGGCCAGGATTCCGACGAAGAAATTGCTCGGCGTCTGGCGAAAGCGCGGGACGAAATTGCCGCATTCGGGCGTTATTACGATTATTGCGTCGTGAACGAAGACGTGAAACGCGCGGGAGACGAAGCGCAAGCCATTGTAGTTGCGATTCGTTGTTCCGCCGTTCGGCGCAGACCACGGGTGGAAGAACTTCTGGCATCGTTTGGGGGGAAAGACTGAAATGACTGTAGCCACGAAAGCTCCGGAGAGCCAGTTTGCTTACGTTGTGCTGGCGGCGAGACGCGCTCGCCAAATTATGGCAGGTGCGCCGTCGCTCATTGAAAATCCAAGAACGCTCAAAGCGACTCGCATTGCTTGCGAAGAACTCGAGAACAGTCTCATCGAGTACGAATTCATCGAGCCGTCTTCCATCGACGAAGACAAAGACGGCAACAAGCGCCGCAAGTAAACGGCGGCGATGCCCGCAGGGCAGATGCCTGCAAGGCGCAAGCTGCCCGCGCGGAATTTGTAGTGGCGCAGCATGCTGCGCCTGAGCTTGGCAAGAAGTCTTGAGAAGAACGCGATGCGAATCACCCTCGGCGTAACCGGCGGAGTAGCAGCCTACAAAGCTGCCGAACTGGTGCGCCTCCTCCAACAAGACGGCTTCGCCGTGCAAGTAGTGATGACGCGCGGCGCGCGCGAATTCGTCACTCCTCTGACCTTTGCCGCCCTAAGTGGACAAAAAGTCATTACCGATCTGTTCGAAAAGTCCTCCACTGGCGAAGCCAATCTAGAAAGCGCCATCGAACACATCGCCGTGGCCCAACGCACTGATCTTCTCCTGGTTGCTCCTGCCACCGCCGACATCCTGGCTAAATTCGCGCGTGGCATTGCTGATGATTTCCTCACCACACTCTATCTGGCGACGGCCGCGCCCGTCATCGTCGCGCCCGCAATGAACGTCAACATGTGGAACCACGCCGCCACCCAGGAAAATATCGAAAAGCTACGCGCCCGCGGCGTGAAAATCGTCAACCCCGATGAAGGCTACCTGGCCTGTGGGATGACCGGTGCCGGCCGTCTTGCCGGACAACAGGAAATCCTCTCAGCCGTTCGCGAAACGCTCCACGCGCAAAAAGATTTGCAGGGCGAAACGGTCTTGATCACCGCCGGACCAACTTGCGAAGACCTGGACCCTGTGCGCTACCTCACAAATCGCTCCTCCGGCAAAATGGGTTACGCGGTTGCCGAAGCAGCAGCGCGCCGCGGCGCCAAAGTTTTTCTAGTAAGCGGCCCCGTGAACTTGGAAACTCCTCCTGGCGTCGAGCGCATCGACGTTCGAACCGCCGAAGAAATGCGCATCGCTGTTCTGGATCGCCTCGCCGCATCAACCATCGCGATCTTCGCCGCAGCCGTCGCCGACTATCGCCCGGCCGAAGCGCAACCCGCAAAAATGAAGCGGAACAAAGAGCCCCTGACGATTCGCTTGGAACCAACGCCGGATATTTTGGCGGAAGCCACGCAAACCAAAGGCGACCGCCTCATTGTAGGATTCGCAGCCGAGACGGATCACGTCGCGGAAAATGCCCGAAAAAAATTAGCCGCAAAAAACGCGGATCTTATCGTGGCGAATGACGTAACCGCCGAAGGCGCAGGCTTCGACCACGACACGAATATCGTCACCTTGTTTTCGCGCGATGGCCGCGATCTTGCTCTGCCTAAGTTGAATAAAAGTGAGGTCGCCCAGCGCATCCTCGACGAAGTTCTGCGCTTGCGAACTCTCCGCGCCGCGCACCATTCTCCTGTATGATGCGTAGCATGTCGGCGCGCATTCCAGATTCTCTTCACAAAAAAATCTCCCAACGGCTCAATTTCTACGACGACCTCGGTGTACGTCTCTTCTACAAAGATCGCGGCGGTAGCGGCAGCCCAACGGCCGCCGCGCCGGCCACGGAATCTCGCACTACAAAAGTCAGCCAGCAAACCTCCTACGAGGAAGCGGCTTTGCCAAAACTCATCCGAAAACCGGACTCACCCAAGCCTGCGCACACCGCGCCGGTAGTTACCCCCGTGCAATCTGCGCCTACGCAAGCCGCGCGAAAGCCCGATGTGCTGCCGGTCCCTGCAGGGCCATCGTTGTTCGAATCGTTCGACAAAGTTCCGGACGATACGCTCCTCAAGATTCGAACCGATCTCGGCGAATGCACGCGCTGCAAACTCCACAGGACACGCAACAAAATCGTCTTCGGCGACGGCAATCCCAAAGCCGAACTGGTCTTCGTCGGCGAAGGCCCCGGCCATGATGAGGACATGCAAGGCCTCCCCTTCGTCGGCCGCGCGGGAAAACTTCTCACCCAGATGATTGAAGCCATGGGCTTGCAGCGAAAAGACGTCTACATCTGCAACGTCGTAAAATGCCGCCCTCCGGAAAATCGCGCTCCAGAAAAAGATGAAGTCGCTGCCTGTTCGCCATTTTTGCTGCGCCAGATAGACGCCATCGCCCCCAAAGTAATCGTCTGCCTTGGAAGCACCGCCGCACAGACTGTTCTCGAAACAAACCGCGGCATCTCTCAGTTCCGCGGACAGTGGCTCGAATTTCGCGGCCGAAAATTGATGGCCACATATCACCCCGCCTATTTGCTGCGCAATCCCAGCGCAAAGAGCGAAGTCTGGAAAGATTTGCAAAAAGTCATGGCGGTTCTCGGCCTCGAACCGAAGAAAGGCAAGTCCGCCGAAGCGGGCAAGTCTTCTTAATCCATCATGGGAATTTTGCTGGGTCTTCTGACGGCGCTCTCCTGGGGCGGCTCGGATTTTCTCGCCCGTTTCGCTACCCATCGCATCGGCACTCTTCGAACCATGCTGTATATGCAGTTCACTGGCTTCCTCCTGCTCACAATTTTTCTGCCGTGGCTCGGTGGCTGGGGTCATCTCGCCGACGGTTCTGGTTGGCAACCGTGGGCGTGGGGCGTTCTCGCCGGCGCCTTGAATTTCTTCGCGACGCTCACGCTCTATCGCTCCTTCGAAATCGGCAGACTTTCCATCGTCGCGCCAATTTCCGCCAGCTATCCAGTGCTAACCGTTCTACTTTCTCTTCTCAGCGGCGAGCACTTGCGAGCGGCACGCGCCATCGGCATCGCATGCACGCTGCTCGGCGTAGTGCTTGTCGCCGGCGGCGAGAAAGCTCCAGATGCAGATGATGAGGAAGGGATGGAACGCAGCGGAAAGGGAATCGGCTTAGCCCTGTGCTCCGCGACTGGATTCGGATTTCTATTTTGGTTGCTCGGCACGCGAATCGTGCCCGCAACCGGAGCGACACAAACGGTCTGGCTCATCCGGCTGACAAGTTCTTTGCTCACCGCGATACTGATTCTGGCCGCACGCAAAACAATCAAACCGCCAACAGACCGCGTCGCCGGCTGGATTCTCGGCATGGGCCTAACCGACACCGGCGCTTTCGTAATGAACAATTTCGGAATGCGCATCGAACAAGTCGCTGTAGTGAGCGTGTTAGCGTCGCTCTACGGTGCCGTGACGGTTGGCCTGGCTGCGATTTTCCTGCGCGAACATGTCTCGCGCTGGCAGTGGCTGGGAATCATCGCTATTTTCGCCGGCATCTTCTTAATCAGTCGCTAGCGCGCCTACCCGAATGGCTCCAGGGAGAAAACTCCGCAGGGGCGGGGTTTGTCCCGCCCAGCCAATCCACCAACTCAAAGCAAACTAAGCGGATCCATATCCACCAGAACCGCCGTCTGTGGAATCTCCTGCGCGTCGCAATAAGTCATGGCTCCTCTGAGAAGTTTTGTCAGGACCGATCGCTTCGGCGACTTGAGCAGAAACTGAAAGCGATGCTCTTTTTTCAATCGCGCCAGTGGCGCGGTCGCGGGTCCGAGAATACGCACGTTATGCCCATCGTGCGGCGAAAAATACTCAGAAAGCTTGCGCGAGAAGCGAATCGCTTTTTCGAGATTAACGTCTCGCACAATCACATTCGCCAGCGAAGTCAACGGCGGATAAGCCATCATTCGACGGAAATGCATTTCGCGCTCGAAAAAAGAAGCGTAGTCCTGTTTCACAGCGTCCTGAATCGCGTAGTGCTCCGGATAATACGTTTGAATCAGTACGCGGCCCTTTAGCTCGCCGCGCCCCGCACGCCCCGCGACTTGCGTTAGCAATTGAAAAGTCCGCTCCGCCGCCCGAAAATCCGGCATGCTCAGCGAAGAATCCGCCGAGATTACGCCGACTAGCGTGACGCGCTGAAAGTCATGCCCCTTGGCAAGCATCTGGGTTCCAACCAAAATGTCCAGTGCGCCGCCAGCAAAGGCTCCAAGTGTTTCCTGATACTGCCGCTTCGTCCGTGCGGTGTCGCGATCAAGCCGCGCGATCCGCGCCCCCGGGAATTCCTTGCGTAATCTCTCTTCGAGATGTTCCGATCCTTCTCCGAAAAAATAAACGTACTGCGACTGGCATTTCGGGCATTGCTTCGGCACCTGCTGGATCGATCCGCAGTAATGACATTCGAGCCGGTTTCGGCTCTTGTGATAAGTCATCGAAATGCTGCAATTCACGCATTGCACGCTCGCCCCACAACTCCGGCATAACACTGACCACGAATACCCGCGCCGGTTGATGAGCACGAGCGCCTGAGTCTTGTTGGCAAGGCATTCCTGTATTCCGGCGTGAAGGGCGATAGAAATGGGGCTGGTCTGATGAGTCTTCTGAAAATCTTCGCGCAGATCGACAATCTCGACGCTCGCCAGCGAACGATTCGAAACGCGCGAGGTGATCGTAAGCAAATCGTATTTCCCGTTGCGCGCGTGGTGATACGTCTCCAGCGACGGAGTCGCCGAACCAAGCAGTGCCAGCGCACCTTCGCTTTTGGCGCGAACGATCGCCACATCGCGCCCGTGATAACGCGGCGTCTCCTCCTGCTTGTAACTGTTCTCCTGCTCCTCATCCACGATGATCAAGCCGAGATTTTGCAGCGGCGCAAACACGGCCGACCGCGTCCCAACGACAACGCGCGCTTCACCATGTCGAACGCGCCACCACTCGCGAGCACGCTCCACGTCGCTCAACGCCGAATGCAAAACCGCAACGCCTTCGTACTTCGCCCCAAACCAAGACCGGCACTGCCGCCCAATCCACAAAGTCAGCGCAATCTCCGGCACAAGAATGATCGCCGTTTTTCCCCGCGCCAGAGTTTCCTGCACGCAGCGCAAATACACTTCCGTCTTCCCGCTACCGGTAACGCCGTGCAACAACTGCACGCCAAATTCGCCCAGTTCAAATCGCGCACGAATACTCTTCATCACGCTTTCTTGCTCTTCGTTCAATGCATGAGCTGGCGGCGCGTATCCCACGTCGAACGGATCCTCAGCCGGATCGACAGGTTCTTCCCAGCTTTCGAGCAAGCCGTCGGCGAGCATGCGTTCAATCAAGCTCCGCGAAACCTGCGCGAGTTTGATCAGTTGGGAAAGCGGCAACGGCCCGCGTTCCGTTTCGAGCAATGCCCGCACTCTGTCTTCTTTTTCTTTCAGCGTCTTTTCTGCTTTATCCGCAAATCCCTTCCACGCAACAATCGTTTGCGATTTTCTTTTCGTGTCCTGCAAACTCTCTCGAATGTCGATCAACCCGAGCCGCTGCAATCGCTGCAGCCCAACGGCCGAAATTCCCATCTTCGCCGGCGAGCTGAACAGTACCGGACCCTTTTTCGCGCTAGCCTTTTCGAGAAATGCAGCTTCCGCACCGCTCAAACCGTGAGAAAGCTCTCCGCCGCCGAGACTTTCCGCCGCGCCGCGCCCCGCCCCAGTCAAGACAATCTCCCGCCGGACATTGAGCTCTGTAACCGGAGGCAACATTGCGCGAAAAACTTCGCCGATAGGCGCAAGGTAATAGTTCGCAATCCATTGCGCCAACGCGATCAGCTTGGGAGTCAGCGCCGGCGCAAATTCCATCACTTTGGTAATTTCGCGGAGCTTGGTATTCGCCGGCGGCTGCTCAACCAGTTCCACAACCACGCCGACCATCGACTTCTTGCGGAACGGGACAAGCACGCGTGTCCCCGGCCGCAGCGACCCGCGAAGGCTCGCAGGAATAGCGTACGTAAACGTCGTCCGCAGAGGGACGGGCAGCGCAACATTGCAAAATGGCGAACTCATTGCGAAGTGTAGTGTATCAGCAGGTCGAGGGAGCGACTCTTCGGTGGCCTGCGCAGCATAACCAGCTTCGTGAGTGAAGCGATCCCGCCCGCTTAAGAAATCGCTCCATCCCATTGCGAAGTATTCCTGATTCACCATTTTCTGAGATAGCCACAGGAAAAGTCTGCTACGCTGAACCAAGCAATCATCGAAAAGTACAGGAGAATCCGCGTGCCAGTCGTAGCGGGAGTGGATCTTGGCGGAACGGCCATCAACTACACGTTGGTGGATCAGCAAGAGCGTTTTCTCATCGAAAGTCTCTGCGAGCATCCTGCCCTTTCCAAGCAGGGACCCGAGGTTTGCCTCCGCCAGATTGCGGACGGTCTTAAGATTGCCACCGAGCGCGCCGGCGTTCTCCTCGCCGACGTAGTTGCCGTCGGCCTGGACACGCCCGGTCCGGCCAGCGCCGCAGGCCAGCTCAGCGCACGCGGTTCCACCAATTTCGTGCATCCTAAGTGGGCGGATTTCGATATTCGCGGAGGTCTGGCGCACGCGCTCGATAAACCAGTCTCCTATCTAAACGACGGAAATGCAGCCGCGCTCTGGGGCCACTACACCATCTTCGGCTCGAACAGCCGCGAGACATCGGTCTCGACCATTATTGGCACAGGCAACGGCGGCGGCATCATACTCGATGGCAATGTCGTAAAAGGGAAAAATGGATTTGGCGGAGAACTCGGTCATGTGCTGCTTCCTTACCAAAGCATCGCCGGCACCAGCGGGCTGAAACCATTATGCAATTGCGGCCGCATCGGCGACCTCGAGTCGCTCTGCTCCCTCACAGCGATCGAAAGAAACCTGGTGCCGTATTTTCTCCCGCGCTACCCAAATCACGAACTCGCGAAGCTGGAGCCCCACCAGGCGGCGAAACTCGTACGCGGCCTCGCCGACAAAGGCGATCCGCTGTGCAAAGACGTATTCCGAGTGCAAGCCCACGCCCTGGGACTCTTCTTCGACGAAATGGTGAATACTTTCGATCCCGATGCGTTAATCGTCGGCGGAGGCGCGCTGGAAACCAGTCCCGAATTCCAAAGCTGGTTCCTGGACGAGATCCGCGCGGGCATGCCTGCTCAACGAGAAGAGCAAGCCTCCATCCCCATCTACGTGATGCCCAATGGTGACACCGCCGGAGCCCGCGGCGCAGCGATCGAAGCGCTAAAACTCGCCAGACAAAGCGGCCTCATGTAGCACCGCGCAAGTTTTGATGTGGAGTGCGCCAGCTCTGCTGCCGCTTTTCGCAGCGACTCGCACGGCTCCGTATTTGTTGAGACTCAATGTTTGGATCATCGCAAGTCGAGTTCGTCTGTGTCTTCGCAAAAATTTGCCGAGAGGAGAGAAGCGAGTGATAGTTCAAACGGAATACGCAGATATTCCTCTTCCAGGCTCCCCGATGCGAACCTTCGTTGCCGCCCCCAAGGCCGAAGGTCAGTATCCGGGCATCTGGTGCTATTCCGACATTTTCCAGCTCATGCCGCCGCTGCTACGCTTCTGCGTGCGGCTTGCCGGGTACGGATTCGTCGCCGCCGCCCCAGAAATTTATCGCCGCATCGAACCGCCGGGAACGGCGATCCCATTTGATGACGCCGGGCGCACTCGCGGCCAGCAAGACGCCGCCAAGACTCCAGTCGCATACTTCGATGAGGATTGCCGCGTTGGTCTTGACTGGCTTTCCAAACATCCGAAAGTCGCGCGCGGGAAAATCGGCGTGACGGGTTTTTGCATCGGAGGCCATCTCGCGTTTCGCGCCGCGTTCCAGCCCGATGTGCGCGCAACGGTCTGCTACTACGGCACAGGCATCCACGACGGCAAGCTGGGCCAGGACGCGGATGCAGGATCGCTCTCACGCGCAAAGGAAATTCGTGGCGAACTTCTGATGATCTTCGGGACAAAAGACCCGCACGTGCCCGACGCCGGACGCGAAACGATTGATCGAGAGCTGCGATCCTCTGGCGCGAACTACAACACGCTGCTCTATCCAGCCGAGCACGCCTTCACGCGCGATGAAGGCCCGCGTTTCGATCCTGAAGCGACAGACCTTGCCTTCGCCGAGATGATTCGTCTATTTCGCAAAGTTTTTCAGAATGGATAAACGCCCGAAAGTTATTGTGAATCGCGGCAACGATTGCCGGGTCAGGGCAACTGCGCGCCCTCGGTCCCCACATACACGGAATATAAAGACTGGCTCGCGGCCATGAAGAGACGGTTTTTCTTGGCGCCGCCGAAGCAGATGTTTGCGCACGATTCCGGCAAATGAATCTTTCCGATGATCTTGCCGTCGGGTGCGAAGATGTGCACGCCGTTGTAGTTTTCTCCAGCCCACCCTGCCGCGGACCACAAGTTGCCGTCGACATCGCAGCGAATGCCATCGGAATTGCCCGGCGACATATCCGCAAACATGCGCCCATTCTTCAAACGCACTCCATCAACCACGTCATAGACGCGGATCTGGTGCGGATCGGTCGGATGTTTTGGAACACCGGTATCGACGATGTAAAGCAATTTTTCGTCGGGCGAAAAACAGATACCGTTGGGCTTATCCATGTCGGTGGCAACGACGGTGACTTCATGCGTTTTCGGATCGAGCCGGTAAACATTGGCGGGTACTTCAAACGAGGCTTTATGCCCTTCGTAATTCGACATGATGCCGTAACCCGGATCGGTGAACCAGATGGCTCCATCGGAATGCACCGTGATATCGTTCGGCGCGTTGAGCTTCTTGCCTTGATAACTGTCCATCAAAACGGTGATCGTGCCGTCGTATTCGGTGCGTGTCACGCGACGCGTGTCGTGCTCACAAGTGAGCAGGCGGCCCTGGCGATCGCGGTAGTTACCGTTGCTGAAATTCGAGGGCCCGCGGAAAACGCTTACCTCTCCAGTGTCCTCGAGCCACCGCAGCATCCGGTTGTTCGGGATATCGCTGAAGAGGAGATAGCGACCATCGCCAAACCACACCGGACCTTCCGCCCAGCGCGTGCCCGTGTAGAGGCGCTCGACGGCCGCGTTGCCGACTTTGTATTTCGCAAAGCGCGGGTCAATCACCTCGACGGCTGGATCGGGATATAGCACGGGAGTTTTTTGCGCTTGCTCGGCGGCACGCGCCAGGGGATGAAAAGCCAGTGCCGTCGCCGCGCTGGCCGTAAAGTTCATGAACGCACGCCTTTGCATCATTCACGCTCCCGCTGGAATATCGGTTCCGACGCACAATATCACGGGATGTTCCGTTGTGGCGCAATCGTTTCCGTCGCGTCGGGTTAACAGGTTGAGTGGGAGTTGACATACTCTTGCTCGGCTCGGATGCTCGTAATCGTAATACGGCTCGAGGCTCTCTGCGGAGGAGTGGAATGAAATCAAGCATTGTCATCTGTTTGTTGGTGTGTGGACTGGCGGTTGCCTCCGCGTCGCTTAGGTCTCAAAACAGTGGCGAGGTCCAGCTTTGGCTGACGAACCCGGACAAGTCCGCACTTTTCGAGCGGCAGAAACCTTCTTTGCAATTCTCCAAGTCCACAGGCGAACCGCCCACCATTGAGATCGATGATCAGGAAACATTTCAGACTATCGACGGGTTTGGGTTCGCGCTGACTGGGGGAAGCGCCCAGCATCTTGCGCACATGGACGCCGCGAAGAGAGCGGCGCTGCTCAAAGAGCTCTTTGCGGTCGATGGCAAGAACATCGGTATCAGTTATCTGAGGATCAGCATCGGTTCCTCCGACCTGAATGATCATGTTTTTTCCTACGACGATCTACCCGCCGGCGGAACCGATCTCTCATTGACAAAATTTAGCTTGGCGCCGGATCGCACGGAACTCATACCCATTCTGAAAGAGATTCTAGCGATCAACCCACAAATCCTGATACTGGGCTCGCCGTGGTCGCCGCCTGCGTGGATGAAAACAAATAACGACCCGAAAGGAGGAAAACTCAAGACGGAATATTATCTAGCCTACGCAAATTATTTCGTGAAATACATCCAGGGAATGAAAGCGGAAAGTATCCACATTGACGCCATCACCATTCAGAACGAGCCGCTCAACGACAAAAATACGCCGAGCATGATAATGCAGGCAGATGAGCAAGCCCTATTTATCAGGGAGCATTTGGGACCGGCGTTCAAAGCCGCGGGGCTACGCACAAAAATCATTCTCTACGACCACAACTGCGACGTCCCCGAATACGCGACGTCCATTCTGAATGATCCCGTAGCAAATCCTTTCGTGGATGGTTCCGGTTTTCATCTGTACGGCGGGGAAATAGGAGCCATGTCCGGAGTGCACAACGCCTTCCCGCAAAAGAATTTGTATTTCACGGAATTCATGGCAGTTGAACCTACAGAAAGCACAAGAATCTCGATCGCAAAACCTGTCGAAGGCACTTTCATTGGCGCGCTGCAAAACTGGAGCCGTAATGTCCTGCTTTGGAATCTTGCCGCCAACTCAAAATTTGAACCGCATACAGACAACGGTGGATGCGGAATCTGTCAGGGCGCCGTCACGATCGACGGCAATGAAGTCACGCGCAATCTGGCCTACTACGCGATGGCGCACTTCTCAAAATTCGTGCGCCCAGGTTCCGTCCGGATCGCTTCCATCTCTCCCGCCACACTTCCAAACGTGGCCTTCAAGACTCCCGCCAGCGAGACCGTCTTGATTGTGGCTAATGATGCAAAGTCCCCTCAGGTCTTCCGCGTCCAGTACAACGGCAAGTCCTTCCAGACATCTCTGAAAGAAGGAGCGGTGGGCACCTATGTCTGGTAGCCGAGTCTGGAATGTTTGCTTGGTGCAGGAAGAAGTCCCAGGCGCAGAAGAAACGCAGGGGCCAACGTACTCGTAGATTCGCGATGCGGATTCTTAACGGGTGGGAGGCAGAAGTTCGTCCCAATACGGCGTGTAACCGTAATGCTTGTAAATAATGGCGCCCCACTGCTGATCAGCCAGATTAGGCCACATGTCTTTGTCGAAGCCTGGCGCGTTTTCCAGACGTGTTTTCTCGAGATGCAGCACGGCACGCTTTTGCGCCAGATCAAAATGGAATGCATTCCAGGGAATGGCGAAATACTTGTCGCCCATTCCAAGGAAGCCGCCAAAGGACAACACCGCGTAAGCCATACGGCCGGAGGTGGCGTCGAATACCAAGTCCTCGATCTTGCCCAAATCCTGGTTCTGGGCGTTGACGACACCGCAACCGATGACGGTTTTGTTTGCCGCCACGATGTTGGCATATCTTGTTTCCGTCGCTACAGGCATTTTCTATTCCTCCCGGAATAAGACCGCTCTACGCTTGCTCTGCAAGAGTAAAGAGAATATTGTGATTCGTCTGTTCAGAATGGTTCATGTCGGCAGTTGATAGTTCAGAAGCCGCGCCGGACTCATATCGTTTGGAGAGTCTCCCCATCAACTGCGAGCGTCTCGCGGGGCGATTAGATTCCTGTAATAAACAAGTATTAGAACCCGGATGCGGAGATTTCTTCGAAGATGAGGTGTTTGTCCATGTCCAGCATTTGTTTTCGGTATTGGCGAATGGCCACGAGGATCGCCGCTACGAGCGGGATAAAGAGTGTGACGCGCCACGGATCAGCGAGGGACCAAAGCTCAAGCTCGGGGAGGTAGGAAGTGAAGATCATGAAGCCGAAGAGATAGCCGACGAGAATTAGCGCGGAATGGCTTTGAAACGGCGGGTAGGAACATGTGAAAGGGATTTTGCGGAAACGCAGGAGGAGAAGTTCGACGAAAGCAATTGTGCAGGCGGCGAAGATGGCGGTGTGCAGAAGCGCGTCACCGAAGCCCCACAGTATCGCGGACGAGACAAAGCCAATTGGTAAAAGCGGGACTAGCGAAAAAGTCAGAAGAACTTTGCGGGCGATGGGGCGAGTCTGCAAAGCGTTCGGGTCGATCCAGACTGCAAAGACCCAGTTGGCCCGGAGATCTGAAGGGATTTCGAAAGCCAGACGGATTCCGATGATAATGCAGAAGCTTAGAATGAATGGAATGGCGAGGAGATCTTCGGAAGGATGGTGCAGCGAGGTCGCGGGGTTGTCGTGAAAGGCTGAAGCTAAGGATTGCACGCTTACAACCAGCCCCATTGCCACAAAAGCCGATGCGATCTGCAAATGAGCTTCGCTCCGGAGGAGTGTCCGCGTAATGAAATGGAAACAGGCGCGTTGCGGCGGGTCGCGCAGCATGACGCGGCCAAAGAGGCCAACCGGCAGCAGGCGAAATTGCGAGCGAGGGAGCGGGCCGATTTCCGCTGTCTCTGGAATGCGAACGAAAGAACGGCGAAAGCTGAGAGCGTAGGAAAGTATAGCGACGGCTAGAGAAATTCCCAGTGCGAGCAGAGCGGTGCGCGTCATGGCGGCGAAAAACGGATTCTGGCCATTCCCCCAGAGAGTCTGACAAATTCCAAGAAACCAAACCGGAGGCAGCGCGCTGACCGCATTTGTATTTGTTCGCTCCGCCTGAGCGAAGTAAGACGGGACGGTGAAGCTCGTGGCGAGAAGAGCGAGAAAGAAAAGCGCGATCGCAAAACGAACGTACAAAGAGATTCTGCGGAAGAGCGCGTAGGGCAGAATCGCCATGAGCAGGCCGATGAGGGCGAACACTCCGAAGAAACTGAACGCGCTAGCCAGCACGACGGTGACGGCGTGGCCTGCTCCGAATCGGAGAAAGAGAGAAAGAGAGTTTTGCGAACCGACTACGGCGACTGGGAAGAGAACGAAACTGGCAGCATTGACGTCGAGAGTGAGTGCGACTGCAAGAAGGAGAATGGCGGCGAGATTCCCCACGAAAACTCTGCGCAAGGAGATCGGCAGAGGAATGATGTTCGTGTAATCGCGGCGATCCAGGAAGAGCGCATCCCAGCGCCAGATTGCTGCCGCTCCCGTGACGACCATGGACAGCACAATGAAGAAATATTCGTCGGGAATCGTGGCAGTGAACGGATCAAAGACACCGTCGCCGCGCATCCATCGGATGAGCGAGCCGTATTTTTCGAAGAGTAGAAGAGAGACCATGACCCCGGGCATGGCGAGCAGGATCAGTACAACGCCGAGAGCGACGTCCATTTCGGAGGCGCCAGAGTCTCCGCCGCCGTGGAAGACGCGGCCGATAAAAACGCGAAGAAGCGTCGGAAACGGGCGGCGGGAGTAAGGTTCCCAAGCAGCGCGGAAAGATTCCTGTACGCGGGCGATCAAGGGGAAACCACCACGTCGACAATGTTGCTCGCGATTTGCGCAACGTCTCGATCTTCGACCAAATGAAGGAAAATGCTTTCGAGCGAAGTTTGGCCGATGCGCTGGCGAACTTCTTCGGTGGAACCGCTGGCAATGACCTGCCCTTTTCTGAGAATGAGCAAGCGCGTGCAAACTTTTTCAACGACTTCAAGCACGTGCGAACAATAGAAAATGGTCTTGCCCTTCGCGCTGAGCGATTGAATCAGGTTCTTGAAGATGAGTGCCGAGGTTACGTCAAGACCGGAGAGCGGCTCGTCGAGGATGAGCACGTCGGGGTTATCCATAAGCGCGGAAATAAGCAGAATGCGCTGGCGCATGCCCTTGGAGTAAGAACCGAGAGCTACGTGACGATGCGGAAAAAGCGAGAAGAGTTCGAGGAACGAATCGATTTTATTTTTCATGCGCGGCAGCGCCATGCCACGGAGAGTTCCGACAAGCTCGAGATATTCGTAGCCGGTTAAGTAAGGATAAAGATTGGCTTCTTCAGGGACGTAGCCAAGGTGCTTGCGGTAGCCGACCAAATCTTGCTGAATATTTTTGCCGTTGAAGAGTACCTGGCCGTCAGTAGGTTCCAGAAGGCCGATAAGCATTTTGACGGTGGTACTTTTTCCAGAGCCATTCGGGCCGAGGTAGCCGAGGACCTGGCCAGGTTCGAGAGAGAAGTCGATGCTTTGGACAGCGAGCACCGAGCCGTAATACTTCGTGAGCCCTCGTGCTTCGAGCATTGGGCGCCTTCCCGCGAGCAGACAGACTTCAAGTGAATCCCCAGGATAGTTGGTTTGACACCGAGGAACCGCGAAAAGTTTCCCACAATTCCTAGCGTCAGCAGTCTGAATAAAAAGTTGGCCGTGAAACGTCTGCTCTAGGAGGAGGCGGCTCTGCCGTGACGCCAGAAGAAGTAGGCGGGGAGGCCGAGGGCGAAAAGCGCGATGGCGATGTACAGGTTTATGGACTGGCCCGGGTTGTGAATCGCGACGTAGATGGCGTTGCCGACGATGGCGGCGGCGGCGAGAACGAAGAGCAGGGGCGTGAAGGGATAGCCCGGGACGCGGTAAGGGATCGCCAAGCCTTTGCCGGCGCGGCGAATTGGAAAAATAGCGGCTGCGCCCAAGCCATAGAAAATCCAGCCAATAAAAATTACGCCGCCGATCAGTTCGGCGAATTTACCGGCGCAAGCCAGGACCGCGGACCAGACACCAAGTGCGACGATGGCTGCGGCGGGCGTCTGAAAGCGCGGATGGACTTCTGCCAGTTTTTTGAAAAAGAGATTGTCGTTAGCCATCGCGAAGAAAACGCGCGGCGCCGTGAGAATGACGCTATTCGCGGCACTGAAGGTGGAAATGAGGATGGTGAGAGCAACGATAATTTCTGCTTTGCGGCCGAGGACGACGCCGACGGACGTGGATGCGATGGTATTGCTGGCGGTAGCTCCTGCCGGGCCTAGAGCGACCAGATAGGCGATTACGGCGACGATGTAGAGCCCTGCCAGGACGAGCGACCCGAGCAGGAAGGCGCGGGGAAAAGCCTTCTGGGGATTGACGACTTCACCGGCGCTGTAAGTGCCGAATTGCCAGCCCTCATAGGCCCACAGAACGGAGATCATCGCTAGGCCAAAGCTCGAGAGCAATGCTGTGCCGTGCTGAGTTGTGCCGAATGCGGCGGGCAAGTCTCCGGCATGGCGGCCGAGAGAGAGTAGGATGGCGCTGAGGATGACAATGATGCCGACCTTTATTAACGTGGTCCAGTTCTGCAGGTTGGAGCTTTTTCGTGTGCCCCAGACGTTGACCGCCGTGACGACGGCGATCATTGCGACTGACAGGACAGATTTTCCGAGGGCCGCGAGCGGAATGATTTCCGCTAGATGTTCTGTGAAGGCGCGGGCCAGGGCAGCGACCGAGCCGCTGGCGATCACCAGGAACAGGCACCAACCATAGAGAAACGCGGGGATGCGCCCGAAACCGTCTCGAATGAAGCAGTAAAGGCCGCCGGCCTCGGGATTTGTGGCGGCTAGCTCGGCGTAGGTCAGGGCGCCGAGAAGGGAGAGGGTGCCGCCGACGATCCAGACAAGAAGTGAGTAGCCGACCGAACCGTTTAGCTGGCGCAGGATCAGGCCGGGCGTTAGGAAGATGCCGGAGCCGATAACTGAGCCGATGAAGAGTAGGAAGAGGTCGCGCAGGCGGAGGGTGCGGAGGAGTGGTGGCATTAGGCAGTGGCGCGGACCTTGGGCGCGTGTTCAGCGGATGCATCATAGCTGGAGTTTGAGGATGGTCAATCGAAAGTTTGCGAGCGACTTAGTCCGGCCCCGACATGGCCGGCATCGTTTGAGCGTTGCGTCGCGGCAATTGTAAGAAGCTGACAGGCAAGAATGCCTGTCCCATTGGGAAAGCGGCGCGCACGTCGTACGCGCCGCTACTCCGCTTTAACTAGCGCAGTGATCGGAAGCCTGCGCGAACCTCTTCTGAGAAGAGTTTCGGCTGTTCCCAGGCCGCATAGTGTCCGCCTTTTTCAACTTGGTTGTAGTAGATGAGTTTGTGATACGCCCGCTCCGTCCAACTTCGCGGGGCTTGATAGTTCTCGCCGGGAAAGACGCTCACAGCAGCTGGGATGGAGACATTGGCCGCGCTATAGAGATTGAGGTGAAGTTCCCAATAGAAACGAGCCGCAGAAATCGCCGTGTTCGTCAACCAGTAGAGTGTGAAGTCATCGAGTACATCGTCTCGTGTCAGATCGCCTGCGGAGTGTCCATTAATCGTGCGACCGAGTACTGCCGAAGTGATCGGTGTCGCGGGCTGGCCCCATCCGTCACCGTGGTCAAAGAGCCAAGCTGCCAGGCAGACCGGCGAATCCGCCAATCCGTACAGCGTTTGCGGGCGAGTCGCCATCATTTGTGCGTAGGCACGTCGCTTCGCGAATAAAACCGTGAGCTGCTCGTAAGCAAGTTTTTCGTCTGCGGATAGGCCGGATGGCGTGGGATCGCCGCACTGTAGCGCCCTCGCAATGTCGGATGGAATAGTTCCAGGGAAGTTGGTGTGAATTCCCAGTAATTCTGGAGGTGCGTGTTTGGCCATGACAGTGCAGACACCCGCCCCCAAATCGCCGCCTTGCGCCACAAATTGCGTATATCCAAGGCGCTTCATCAGCGCTACCCAGGCACTTGCAGTGCGCTCGGGACCCCAGCCGGAAGTGGTGGGTCTTGCAGAAAACCCGAACCCCGGTAGCGACGGAATCACCAGATGGAAGGCGTCCGATGCGCTCCCGCCATAGGCAGTAGGATTGGTAAGTGGA